>VOFI01000294.1_pt1 | contig 166001 bp, 173 predicted proteins | sample 5384131 | NCBI WGS metagenome assembly VOFI01 (sample SAMN12384728, study PRJNA508395) | human gut metagenome | isolation source: healthy gut H | host: Homo sapiens | reverse complement strand
TTCCCGTTCATGCACCCGGGCGGCGTTTCCTGGTCCGACGACTGGGGATATATGAAGGAGGGCATTCCCACCTTTGCCGCCACTACACGGCCTCTCCTCCGCTGCGACGACTACCATGAAACCAGCGACACGGCTGAAAAGCTGGATTATCCCCAGTTTGCGGAAGTGGTGCAGGGCCTTTCTCAACTCGTCATCTCACTCGCCAATAAACCATGAGCATGAAGCTTGCCCCTCCGCCATCCAGGCCATTGAAAAGGAAGGCGCCGTGAAGGACACGGCATGGACGGCGTCAACCTCATCGCCACCAAAAAGGGAACATCCCTCCGTCCCAGAATGCTCATCGGCCCGCGCATTGACGCCAAGGCAGGCTTGCGCGTAACGCGCCGGCCATGGTCCGCGCTGGGGTTTGACCCGCACCGCCGGGCGGCGTCATGGGCCCGCTTCCGCAGGCGGCCATCTGGCTGCCATGGCCCACGCTCTGGAACCGCCCCCTGCCGGAAGAAGCGGAAAACCCGCTGAAAAGCGTTTCCGCCCGGCCGCCCTTTTTCCCTGCTCATCTACCCCGTCATCACCATGGACCCCAAAACCACCCACGGGGGGCACCCGCAGCAGGATTCTGGGGCCTGCCCCCGGCGCGGATCTGGCGGAGCTGTGTTCCGCGGAACGGCAGGTGACGCCGTCAGACGCCGCCCGTGATTGGCCGGGCGTCCACCGCTGGACGACGGCGTAGCCAGCGCCAACAGCAGGCTGAAACAGGCCTGGAACAGGCACGAACCAGTACGCCTGAAAAAGTGGGAAGACACCGGGCTGTACGAACGAATTTTGTCCCGCAGGATAGAACAGGGCGCACCCTGTTTCCTCCTTCACGACGGACCTCCCCTTTGCCAACGGAGACGTGCACATGGGCACCGCCCTGAACAAGATTCTCAAGGACCTCGTCCTGAAGTCCAAGACCATGGCCGGCTACGCCGCCCCCCCTACGTTCCGGGCTGGGACTGCCACGGCCTCCCCATCGAATTCAAGGTGGTGCAGAAGGCCCGTGACCTGGATGCGGCTGAAATCCGCCGCCGCTGCGCGGAATTTTGCCGAAGGCTTCATTGACATCCAACGGACTTCCTTCCGCCGCCTGGGCGTTTTCGGTGACTGGGAGCATCCCTACCTGACCATGAAGCCGGCGTATGAAGCCAACATCCTGCGCGTGTTCGCCAAGCTGGTGGAAGACGGCGCGGTCTACCAGAGCCGCAAGCCCGTCCAGTGGTCCTACGGGGCCTATACCGCGCTGGCGGAAGCGGAAATCGACTACAAGGAGAAGATCAGCTCCTCCGTGTTCGTGCGCTTCCCTCTGCTGGACAATCCCCTGGACCTGAAGGCCTCCATGGTGATCTGGACCACTACCCCGTGGACATTGCCTGCCAACGTGGGCATCGCCCTGCATCCGCGCTTCACGTATGTGGCCGGCAAGTTCATAAAGGACGGCCAGACGGAAACCCTCATCATCCTGAAAGACCTGCTGGACGCCTTCGCGCAGAAGACGGGCTGGGCCCTGGCGGAAACCATCCGCGAGTTCAAGGGCGCCGAGCTGGAAAACTGCGAGGCCCGGCACCCTTCCTTCCCCGCACGTCAAAAATCATCCTGGCGGACTTCGTGACCACGGACACCGGCACCGGCACCGTGCACATCGCTCCCGGCCACGGGGCGGACGACTACAACGTAGGCCGCCAGTACGGGCTGCCCGTCCTTTCCCCCGTGGACGACGACGGCAAGTACACGGAAGAAGTGGGCATTCCCTCCCTGGTGGGCAAGCACGTCTTTGACGCCAACAAGGACATCATCTCCATGCTGGAGAAGGACGACAACCTTTTCGGCGTGGAGGAATACCGCCACCAGTACCCGCACTGCTGGCGTTCCAAGACGCCCATCATCTTCCGCGCCGTGGAGCAGTTCTTCATCTCCATGGACAGGCTGCGACCGCAGGCCCTGGAAGAAATAGACAAGGTGCAGTGGCTGCCCGCCTGGGGCCGCAACCGCATTTACGGCACCGTGGAGGCGCGCCCGGACTGGTGCATCTCCCGCCAGCGCACCTGGGGCGTGCCCCCCTGCCCGTCTTCTTTGACGAAGACGGAAAGGCCGTTCTGGACGCCGCCCTGGTCCGCAAGATCGCGGATATGGTGGAGGCCCACGGCTCCAACATCTGGTTTGAGCTTTCCGATGAAGACCTGTGCGAACGCCTCGGCCTGCCGAAGACTTGGAAGAAGGGCAAGGATACGCTGGACGTCTGGATCGATTCCGGCTGTTCCCACATGGCCGTCATGGACGCCCGCCCCGGGCTAGACGCCCCGGCGGACCTGTACCTGGAGGCCACGGACCAGCACCGCGGCTGGTTCCAGAGTTCCCTGATGCTTTCCGTCGCCTGGCGCGGCAAGGCCCCGTACAAGGCCGTGATGACCCACGGCTTCGTGGTGGACAAGGACACCGGGAAAAAGACCTCCAAGTCCGACGCCAAGAGCGGCAAGCCCATTGACGCCGCCTACTACTACGACAAGTACGGCGCGGACATCGTGCGCCTGTGGGCCGCCTCCGTGGACTGGCAGAATGAAGTCCCCTTCGGGGAAGACCTCTTCAAGCAGGTCACGGAGCCCTACCGACGGCTACGCAACACCCTGCGCATCCTGCTGGGCAACATCAGCGGGTTTGACTTCGCCACGCAGGCGGTCGCCCCGGAACACATGCCCATCCTGGACCGCTGGATTCTGGAACGCCTGAACGCCGTCATCAAGGAAACGCTGAGAGCCTATGAAGCCTATGACTTCCGCAAGGCGTTCAGCGTCATCAACCAGTTCTGCACCAGCGACCTTTCCGCCCTGTACGTGGACACCACGAAGGACCGCCTGTACTGCGACGACGTCACCTCCGTGCGCCGCCGCGCCACCCAGACGGCCATGACCATCGTCTTCAAGGCCCTGTGCCGCCTGCTGGCCCCCATCCTGGTCTTCACGGCGGATGAAGCCTGGGAATACGCCGGGTATGAAGGCAGCGTGCACGAGCAAGACTTCCCCGCGCCGATGCCGGAGTACGACACCCAGGAGGCCTCCTCCGCCATCTCCGCCTCCAGGAAATCAAGTCCGTCATCCAGGTAGCCATTGAAGAGCAGGTGAAAGCCAAGGCGTTCTCCAAGAACAATGAAGCCTCCATCACCCTCACCGTTCCCACGAATGAAAGCGAGGACGTGGTGGCGCTGCTGGAAGACCGCGCCTTTGCCACGGAATTCTTCATCATTGCAGACCTGGACGTGAAGAGCGGTCCGGAGCTGGCGGCCACCGCCGCCAAAACGGAACACGCCATGTGCCCGCGCTGCCGCCGGTATGAACCCGCGGCGGACGGCAGCGACGTGTGCGAACGCTGCTCGGAAGTCCTTTCCTGAACTGAAACCATTCCCCGATCTTTTATGGATACCCAGACGGAAAAGGAACCCGGCCCCCATAAGAAAACGCCTCCCGGCTGGCTCTGGTGGAGCCTGCTGGGCGTAGGGCTGTATGTACTGGACCAGGCAAGCAAGCTGTGGATCGTCCACCGCTTCCCGCTGAACTACCTGAACGAGAAAGTCCACAAGTACGCCTACCTGCCGGACTTTCCGGGCTTCCACCACGTCAATGCGGACGGCACGCTGGACTTCGCCACGAACGGGCACATACCGGCGGCGGACATGGCGCAGTTCCAGGACCTGAACCCGAACACAGTGGACGCCCTGAACAGGCTGAGGGAGCTGGAACCCATTTCCTTCCTGGACGGAACGATGAACATCACCCGCGTGCACAACACGGGCGTGGCCTTCGGGCTGGGCAACGGAACGGCATGGTCCAGCTACCTGTTCCTGGCGATTCCCGTGCTCGCCATCGTGGCCCTGGTCGTGCTCTACCGGAAAAACTTTTTCCATACGGTATGGCTCAAGCTGGCCTATGTGCTGCTGCTGGCCGGGGTGGCGGGCAACCTGACGGACCGCCTGATGCAGGGTTTCCTGATTCCCTACGAACAGCCGCACGGCTTCTTCACGAAGCTCATGAACGGCTACGTGGTGGACTTCATTGACGTCACCATTCCCCTCTTCAACTACCGCTGGCCCGCCTTCAACGTGGCGGACTCCTGCATCTTCGTGGCGGCGATCATCTTCTTCATCGCCAGCATCTTCTCCGCCAGGAAGAAAGAGGAAAAACCATCCTGAAACGACCATGACCATCCGGACCATTATTCTGTCAGGACTGCTGCTGTGCGGGGGCCTCGCCTCCGGCAAAAATGAACTGTCCTTCAAGGAAACGGTGGTTCCGGTAAAGGTGGCTCCGGACCAGGACAGCATCACGGCCTCCTTCCCCTTCACCAATACCTCCGGCGTTCCCGTCACGATCAGCAAAATCCATGTCTCCTGCGACTGCACCACCGCCGGGGCGAAGGATAACAAGCTGACGTACGCTCCGGGGGAATCCGGCGTTATCAGTGCCGTGATGAAGACCGGCAACTTTTCCGGCACCGTGGACAAGGACATGACGGTGCACGCCAACGGCTCCGCCTACAAGCTGGTGATACGCGCGCAAATCCCGGACATCATCCGGATGGAACCCCGCAAGCTGGAACGGACCAGGGGAGAAGCCCCTGCCCCCAAGACCATTAAAATCACCATCTCCAAGGAACTGCCCGTCAACCTGACCACGGTGGACCTGACCGGGGACGCCTTTGACTATGAGCCCGTGACCGTGAAGAAAGGCAGGGAATACAAAATCATCGTCACTCCCAAGTCCACGGCCAAGCCGGCCTTCAACACCATCTGGGTGCGCACGGATTCCACCGTGCCGCGCTACAAGCGCCAGATGGGGTTCCTGACCATCAAGGAAAACTGACCTTCCCTTCCCCACATGAGAGACGCCCTTTCCACCGCCCTGAAGCTCCTGCTGGCCGTATTCCTGCTGGCCGTGGGCATCGCTGCGCTGGACCTGCGCGTCATCCAGCCGTTCCGCACGCCGCCCTGCAATCCGGAGACGCTGGAGGAGGGGCACGTGTGCCTGGCCCAGGTGCTGAAGGAATGGCCGGGAAAAGTCATCTGGATAGACGCCAGAAAACAGGACGACTTTGAACGCCACACTATCACGCAGGCCCCCGTCTACCCCATCCGCCCGGCGGACGCCAATTACCAGGAACTCCTGGCCAACGCCATGGAAGCCCTGATGACGGCGGAAGACAAGGGCTGCTGCATCGTCATCTTTTGCAGCAGGGACTGCACCTCCAGCGCAGCCGTAGCCAATGAACTGAAAAAAGCCGGAATACGGCATCCGCGCGCCCATCTTCATTCTGGAAGGGGCTGGGACGAATTGCGCAAAGAACCCTCACTCGTACCATAGCCATGCTTGACACAGCAACCATCCGCCCGCAGTTTCCCATCCTGGAAACCAGCGTGCACGGCAAACCGCTCATTTACCTGGACAATGCGGCCACCACGCAGAAGCCCCTGGCCGTCCTGGATGCCACCCGGAATTATTATGAAACGCAGAACGCCAACGTGCACCGCGGCTCCCACTACCTGAGCCAGCTTGCCACGGAAGCGCATGAAGAGTCGCGGGAAACGGTGGCCCGGTTCATCAACGCGCCGGAAACGGCGGAAGTCCTGTTCACCTCCGGCTGCACCATGGGCATCAACCTGGCGGCAGACACCATCGCCAGGTCCGGCATGGTCAAGCCGGGGGACGAAGTTATCCTGACCGCCTGTGAGCACCACTCCAACATCGTCCCCTGGCAGATGCTCTGCGAACGCACGGGCGCGGTCCTCAAGGTAGTCCCGCTGACTCCGGGCCAGACGCTGGACATGGAGGCCTACCGGAACCTGCTTTCCCCCCCGCACCCGCATCGTGGCCGTGGGCCACGTCTCCAACACGCTCGGAACAATCAATCCCGTGCAGGAGATCACCGCGCTTGCCAGGGAAAACAGGCCGGACACCATTGTGCTGATTGACGGCGCCCAGGCCGTCTCCCACATGAACGTGGACGTTCAGGAACTGGGATGCGACCTGTACGCCTTTTCCGGCCACAAGCTGTATGCTCCCACCGGCATCGGCGCGCTGTGGGGGAAAAAAAGGGAGCTGCTGGAAAAGCTGCCGCCGTGGATGGGCGGCGGGGAGATGATCAAGGAAGTCACCTTTGAAAAAACCGTCTACAACGACATCCCTTTCAAATATGAGTCTGGGACGCCCAACATTGGCGGAGCGGTAGGTCTGGCGGCGGCCATCCGCTACGTCTCCGGACTGGGGCTGGACAACATCGCCGCCCATGAACAGAAACTGACGGACATGGCCGTGGAAGGCCTCAAAGCCATGCCGCGCCTGACCGTGCTGGCCCCGGACGTGCCGCACAGCGCCGTGGTCTCCGTCCTGGCGGAAGGCATCCACCATTACGACCTGGGCACCCTGCTGGACCAGATGGGCATTGCCGTGCGCACCGGGCACCATTGCTGCCAGCCTCTCATGTGCGCCCTGGGAACCACGGGAACCACCCGCGCCTCCTTTGCCCTGTACAATACGGAAGAGGAAGTTCAGACTTTCCTCAAGTCCATGAACCGGGCTCTGGACATGCTCTCCTGACCTCTCCGCCCCCTTCTCTCCTTGTTCATCATGAAAACGGCTTCCGCCCTTCTTCTAGGCCTGCTCATGGGCCTTTCCGGCTGTTCCCTGCACCACCAGCAGCAGGAAAGGGCGTACGCCCATTACCAGGATGACGCCGCAGCCATCCGGGAAGCCCAGGCCGCATGGCTCATCCTCTCCTCTCCCCCCGCCGCAGCAGGGAATGGCCGGAAGCCAGAAAAAAATACAACGCATGCATCCGGAAGCTGGCCTCCCACCTGAAAGAGGCCAAACGGGAGGGCGGCATGAATGAGAAGAAGCGTCAAAGCCTCCCCTTCATCATTGAAAAATCTCCTTACGCCAAGGACAGCAACCCCTGGTTCTACGAGGCCATCTTCATGTCCGACGAAGTGGACCCCACCTTCCGCCTGCGGGAAAGCGTAACCGTGGAGGGAATGGGCATTCCCTTGGCGGGCCTGGCGCCCCAGGGCGTCTCCCGGCCCCATGCCAACGTGCTCAAGGACAACGGGAACGTGCACACGCTGACGGCCATCCTGGACTTTGACCGCATGGTGGACGGGAAGCCCACCCTCCGCACCATTCCCCGTCTGATGAATGAGCACGTCTTCATCGGGAAAAACAAGGTGCGTCAGCCTCTGGCGGCCAACTTCTCCGTTCCCATCGCCCTTTTCTGGAAGCTTTCCGACGCGGACGGAACGGAACTGCTGGGCGCGTTCCGTCCCAAAAAGGCCATCAATACGATGGGGCTTTATTTTTCCGAACCCTATGACCCCCGGAAAATTCCCGTGGTCTTCACCCACGGCCTGATGTCCGGCCCCGCCACCTTTGCCAACCTGACCAACCGCCTTCTGGTGGATCCCGTCATCCGGGAAAACTACCAGTTCTGGTTCTTCGGCTATCCGTCCGGCCTGGCCTGGACCATTCCGGCCAGCAGGCAGCGGAAGGCCCTGGAGGAACTCATGCAGGAATACAATCCCCGCGGCGACTCCAGGGAAATGAACAACATCGTCATGGTGGGGCACTCCATGGGCGGCCTCATCACCCGCTTCAACAACTCCACCAAGCCCTGGACGCTGATGAAGGGCCTCTTTGAGCTTCCCCCGGAAACCTTTGCAGACATGACGCTGGAGAACTGGAAAACCGGGCTGGAACCCCTGCACTGTGACGAGCCCATGCTTGAACAGCTCCAGAACAATTTTATCTTCTCCCCCCCGCCAGGGGCGTCACGCGCATCGTGTACATGGCCACCCCGCACCGCGGCTCCACCTTTGCGGACAACTGGATAGGGCGGCTGGGCCAGCGCCTGATCGACCTCCCGGCGGACATGCTGGAGGAAGTCACCCGCATCGCCACCCTCAGCCGCGGCATGTTCCTGCTCAATCCCCTGCAGCTGAAGGACGAACTCACCAGCATCCGCCAGCTTTCCCCGAACTCCTCCCTGGTCAAGTACATGTCGGAGCTGCGCGGGGACCCGAACGTTCCCGTCCATTCCATCATCGGGGACAGGGGCAGGAACGATACGCCCCACTCCTCCGACGGCGTGGTCAAGTACCGCTCCTCCCATCTGGACTGGAGCGCCAGTGAAAAAATCGTCCCGTCCGGGCACAGCGTGCAGGATGACCCGGCCGCCGCCGTGGAACTGCGGCGCATCCTCCGGGAACACCTGATGAAGGTCAAGGGGCGCCAGACGCTGGAGGAAGCGGACGCACGGGCCGCCACCCCCCGGTATGGCAGACCAACCCCGCCCCGCCCATCATCCTTAAAAGGCCGTAATGCAGGAATGCGGCTCCCCGCCGGGCCTCTGGAAATACCCCGCTCTTTCGCATGCATGATTTCCTGTCCCAGCTCCTGTCATCCATCATGGTTGACTGGACCGCGTTCAAAGCGAAAAAAGGAAGAACGGTTCCTGAGTAAAAAGGAGGTTCGGGCAATCGTGGACAAACACAAACTCCCCGTTGAATTTGCCGGTTCGGCCTTCCGGCTTCTGCCCCTCCTGTTTCAACCGGACGGCAGGCAAAAAGGCCGTCTTCCGGCCACGGAACGAAGAGGAAACAACCCTTCCTGAAAACGGAGGGGGCATCCGCCTTTTCCAACAAACTTCCCCGTCAGGAAAAACCATTGCGCCAGCGGAAGGAACAGGCCCGTCAACCGTATGGATACGGAAAGAACGGCCCCTCGGGACGCCTTCTTCAAAGGAGAGCGTCCGCCCCGCCCGGAAAAGGCCGTTCCGGCCCGGCACGAGCGGTTTCCGTTCAGCGTCAGGACATCCCGCCAGCAAAATATGCCCGCTTATAGAGTTGCTTCCGGCAAGGATTTTAAGGTAGACTGTTTGCCGATACTATTCCACCTCCCTTTTCCATGCCTGCCGACGATTCCCTTTCCATGGACCAGATTTCCGCCCTCTTCCCCCAGCTGGAAAACATCCAGCTTGTCGGGGCCAAAGGCCCCCAGCAAATTTTCACCGCCACCCTGAAATCCAATTTCGCTCCCGTCATGCGGGTGGTCCCCACGGAGGAAGCCGGAGTCTTCGGCTGGGATCCGGATTCATCGTCCGCTCCCTCACCATTGTGGAACAGGCGCACCAGGGCCTTCTGCGCGTTTACGAAGTGGGGCAGGCAGGACCGTTCACCTTCATCATTTCCGAACACTCCCCCTATCCGCGCCTGGCGGACCTGGAAACCCTCCCCCAGATATCCCCCCAGGCGGCGCTCAACCTGGTGCGGAACATGGCGGAAGGCCTGCTGACGCTGCACCGGAAAAACATCTTTCACGGCGGCATCACGCCCAAGCTGATTTCCCTGCGCGCGGACGGCGGAGACGCCCTGCTGCTGCCCATCAACATTTATCCCGCGCAGCCCCCGGTAGACATGGGGGACTTCGCCTCTCCGGAATGGGTTACCGGGGCGGAAGCCGCCTTCACGCCGGGCATGGACATTTACGCCCTGGGGCTGACGCTCTACATCCTGCTGACCCGCAAGACGCCGATGGAAGCGGGCTTCGCCATGCCCTCCACCCTGATCAAGTGCAGCGACGCCGTGGACGCCGTGGTCTCCCGGGCCATCAATCCGGACACCCGCGAACGCTACCGGAACCTGGGGACTTCATCACGGACCTGGACAAGGCCATCGCCAGCCCCACGGGAAGAAACGCGGCAGCCATTCCTCCCCGGCCGTCCTCCACGCCCATCCCCGCCATGAATATGCAGAAAGGGCAGACCAATGTTTACTACTACCTTATCCCGGCCCTGATCGTGGGCATTGTGCTGACCTACACCTGCATCCTGTACAAGAAGGACGTCGTCAGAATGCGCAATGACTACAACGAACAGGTTCAGAAGGAAAACAACGCGAAGGCGGATGCGGCGAGAAAAGCGAACAGGGAAGCGCGCCGCCATGCTCCGGCAACGCCTGCGCCCTCTGCCCCGGCCGTCGCGGAAAACACCACTCCGGCCCTTGTGGTTCCCGCACCTGCCCCGCTCCCGCATCCGGAGCCCGTGCCTGCAGCTCCCAAACCCTCCGCCGAACCCGGCAAAGTCAACTGGAGCCTTCAGCCCGGCGTCAAGGTGCGCCAGAGCTCCAACCGCAACATGCTGGGCGCCTACGGTCCGGAAAAGGCCGTGGACGGCAATACCAGCTCCGAGCTTTCCGACGTTTCCATCAGCGCCACCGGTGTGGCGGAAGGAAAAACCGCCTGGTTCGGCATCGACTTCGGCAAGGAGACCAACCGCACCATAGAAAAAGTGGTTATTTACACGCCAGCCAACCTGACTCTGCTGGGCACCATGGAGGAATTCAAGGTGATTCTGTACGATAATGACAAGAACGTGCTGGCGGAAAAAACCTTCAACACCACACCCTCGGAACAATCCACCAACGTCACCACCTGGAAGCTGGACGCTCCGGTCAAGGCGCGCGCCCTGCGCGTGGAATCCACTGATCCGGCCCATCCGCTGGCGCTGACGGAAGTGGAGGCATACGGCCCGGAAGAAGCGGCGTAAACACCGGCCCCCGCACCTGCGGAAGAATAATGCCTGCGGAAGCGTTTTCAGCCGGAATTCCGCCCCTCCGGAAGCTCGGCGTCCTCTTGTTCCTCCTGTGCCTGTTTGCCCTGGCGCTGGCCGGGGGCACCTTCTATCTGCTTTTCCACGATCTTCCCCTGATTCAGCAAGCCATCTCGGAAACGCTGGCTCAAACCATGAAGGAACTCCAGGAAGGGGACCGCGCCTCCCTTTCCCTCTCCCTCGCCAGGGCGGATGCAGGCTCCGCCGCTCCGTTTATGCTGGACGGCGGCCTGTTTTACCTGTCCATGGCCGGGCTGGTGGTCTGCTGGCTGATGCTGGTTTACCGGCTGGCGCAGAATGCGGAAACGGTGAAGAAGGGAGCCATGCGCGCCTCTCCCCTGCTCTGCGTCCTTTCCTTCTTCCTCCCCGTGGGCAATATCTGGATGCCCCTTCAAGCCATGCTGGATGTCAACAAGGCCTTCTCCTTCCCCGGCCCTTCACGCGGAAAAGGCTGGATATGGCTGGCCTGGGCCGTCAGCGTGCCGGGTTCCCTGCTCATCTTCCTGTATACGCTGTTCCAGCCCCTGTTCCGTTTCTCGGAGACGCTCCGGGCATGGGCGGAAGAAAGCCCGGAAAACGTGCTTGCGCTGGACCGGGAGCTGGAAGCCCTGCTGAACGGCATGGTGCGCCCCGTCATCATGTACAACGGAACAGCCTTCCTGGTGAGCCTGGCAAGTTCCGTGCTGATGATGCTCCACTTCTATTTCCTGCAAAAGAGGCTGGCCAACCGCCTGCCTTCCTGATTAGATCCCTCCCCCCGGCAAAGCCCCGCCGGAAGGAACGGAAAAGCCGGAGGGCTTGTTCCATCCGTTCCTTTTTCTTGCCGGCTTTCTTCCAGCCTCTCTCCCCTTTCCGGAACTTTCACCGGGAAAAACCGTGTAGCCCCTCACAGGGGGTCTCACGAAAAAATTTTTTCACGCCTTCCTTTCCCGTCCGCCCCTTCTTCCTCCGGGGTGGAATAAAACCTTCCGGGCATAGAAAACCCGGCCTCGCCTCACGGCGGGCCGGGCCAGCAAAATAGCAATTTTTCCGATTACCGGTTGGCGGACTTCACGATCATGGCGTCCTTGCCGATACGGCCGCGCAGGTAGTGAAGCTTGGCACGGCGGACCTTGCCTCGGTTCACGACTTCAATCTTGGCGATGCGGGGGGTGTGCAGGGGGAACACGCGCTCCACGCCTTCACCGTAGGAAATCTTGCGGACCGTGAAAGCTTCATTGATGCCGGAACCGCGCTTGGCGATCACGATGCCCTGGAAAATCTGGATACGTTCCTTGCCGCCTTCAATAACACGAGTGTGAACCTTGATGGTATCACCTACGTTAAATGGGGTCACATCCGCCTTGAGTTGCTCTTGCTCGATTTTGTTGATAATGTTCATCTTGTGTTATCTATTGCTGGTGAATATCAGTAAAAGGAAAACTTACGGGACGCAGAATATGGGCCATAATCCCCTAAAAGGCAATCCAAATTTGCCGTACGGCCTTAATTTTATTTTTTTTTTTAGCGGGGGCGGCGGCGGAGCTATCCTTGCATGCCACTCCTCCAGCGCCGGGAGAAAGGCGGAGGAAGACATGAGGGCGCGGACGCTGTCCATCCGCAGCAGGAAGGCCTTGTCCCCGCCCTGGGCGCGGTCCGCCAGCAGGGACTCCAGCAGAAGACGGGCGCGGGTGCGGGCGTCCGGCGCGCCGTCAAGGGCGGAGAAAACCAGCTCCCCGGCCCGTGCCGGCTCCTTCCGGTACAGGTATTCCAGCGCCAGCGCTTCATAAAGGCAGGAGGAGGGTGCCTTCCGGGCGGATTCCAGCAGGCGCGCGGAACGGTCCCGCCAGCGGTCCCCGAACTGTACAGAGGAAGCCCACCAGCCCTGGAAATAGCGGTCCTCTTCCGTCGGCTTCACGTCCATGTCCTTCATGCGGGCGTACGGACGGTAGAGGGGGTCTCCGAACACCACCCCCTGCCAGGACAGTACGGGCATGCTCATCCAGGAGGCTTCCGCCACGGTATAGCCGTCCAGCAGGCGGTCCGCAAAAATGTCAAAGCGGTGGCACGCGCCCAGGAAAGGTTCATACACGTTCCCCACCGTCACGTCCGCCCCCTTTTCCAGCAGGGCGGAACTCCACCCCCTGCCGGGAATCTTGAAATCGGAGGCGCTGAAGGAATGCAGGTGCATGGCGACCGCTCCGGGCCGGAAACGGAAGGTTGGGTCCGTAAACGGACCGTTCGCATTCCCGGTGTACCAGCCGCAGTAAAGCGCCGTGTCCCGGCTCAGCGGAAATTTCTCCGGAAGAGTCTGGGGCCAGTCATCCAGGTAAACGGGGATGCCCGCTTCCCGCACGCGGCGGAACACGGCGTCCAGCCACTGGTCCCCCTGGGCGTAGGGGCCGCCCCGGTCCACCACCGCCCACCCCCACAGGCCCTTCTTCTCCACCTCCGCAGGTTCCGTGACCAGCCGCAGGCAGGTATCCGCCGTCAGGCCGTCCAGGCGGCACACCAGGAACGTGGGCAGGCCGGAGCCCACAAAATCCTCCTTCCTGTCAAAATAGGGGTTTCCTACCCAGGCCTTCCTCTCATAACCGTCCACCGCCAGCAGCGCCAGTTCGGAATCCACGGCGGCGCGGTCCGTCTGCATCTGGTTGATATCTTTCCCGGGAGGGGGAACGGGCGCTTCATGGCGTATCTTCATCGGCAGGTCCGCCATCAGCACCAGCGCAAAAATCTTCCGGTCCATCATGGGGGCGGAGGCAATGCCGGACGGCACCCACCACCGCTGCTCCCGCGCCGTCCGCAGCAGGGGCGCACGGATCAGGTCTTCATACTCCTTCCGGGAAATCTCGTTGGCCGAGGGGCAGTCCAGGGAAACCAGGTTCCCTTCCGGCACGCCGCGCACCCGCGCATACTCCCCTGGCCATGCGGCGGCTCAGCTCGGATTTTCCGTTGTAACCACGGCCACATGGGCGGGCAGCAGCTCATAGGCACACGCGGCGGAAAACCACGACGCCAGCAGGAACAATACGGCTAATCCCCTCTTGAACATGCCCCTACCATACCTCATCTTCCGGGGCAATCAAGCAGGTGAAACGGAGCGGGCGCGATTTCGCCATTTTTCCGCTTTTCGCTTCACATCTAAAAAAAATCCGCTTTAATGGCTCCTGATGTATTGCAGGCTTCCACCTGCATTCCCTACAACCATCATACGCATATGATTCAACAAATTGACCATATCGGCATCGCCGTCAAGAGCCTTGACGCCACCGTTCCCTACTACCGTGATGCGCTCGGACTCGGAGAGCCCCACATTGAGGAAGTGCCCACGCAAAAGGTGCGCGTCGCCATGTTTGACGTTGCCGGAGTCCACATCGAACTGCTCGAACCCACCTCTCCGGAAAGCGCCATCGCCAAGGCCATCGAGAAGAAAGGGGAAGGCATCCACCACATCGCTTTCAAGACCAACGACATTGCTGACAACATCTCCCAGGCCAAGGAAGCCGGCCTTACCGTGCTGAACGACCCGCCCGTCCCCGGCGCGCACAATACGCAGGTCACCTTCCTGCATCCCAAGTGCACCTTCGGCGTGCTGACCGAATTCTGCCAGCACCCCGGCGGTTGCGGATGCGGCAAGTAACATTCTCCGAATCCACCATACCACTATACCAATGGCTATTGATCCCAAATTGATTGACGATCTGAACAGCCGCCGCAAGAAGGTCATCCTCAGCGGCGGTCAGGAAAAGATCGACAAGAGACACGAAAAAGGCGAAATGACGGCCCGCGACCGCATGGGGTACCTCTTTGAAGAAGGCACCTTCTCGGAAATCGGCATGCATGTGCGCCACAACTGCCACAACTTCGGCATGGGCAAGAAGGAAATCCCCGGCGACGGCGTCGTTTCCGGCTTCGGCCTCGTGAACGGCCGTCCGGTCGCCTGCGCGGCCTCCGACTTCCTGGCCCAGGGCGGCTCCCTCGGCTACATGCACGCCATGAAGATTGCGGACGCCCAGAAGTACGCCCTGAAAGCCGGCATCCCGATGGTGACGGTGAACGACTCCGGCGGCGCGCGCCTCCAGGAAGGCGTGGCGGCCCTGTCCGGCTACGCCCAGGTGTTCTACAACAACGTGCTGGCTTCCGGCGTGGTTCCGCAGATATCCATGATCCTGGGGCCCTGCGCAGGCGGCGCGGCCTATTCCCCCGCCCTGACGGACTTCATCATCATGCGCAATTCCGGCAACGCCGGCATGTACATCACCGGTCCCAAGGTGATTGAACAGGTCACGTATGAAAAGTGCACGATGGACGACATCGGCTCCGCGGCCATCCACGCATCCGTGTCCGGCAACGTCCACTTCGTGGCGGACAGCGACGCGCACGCCCTGGACATCCTGAAGAGGCTCCTTTCCTTCCTTCCCGCCAACAACGCGGAAGAACCGCCCCACAAGCTGGACACCCCGCTTGACCTGAGCGCGGACGAAGGCATGAGCGACCTGATTCCCGGCGACAACCGCACGCCCCTGGACGTCCAGCCCATCATCAGCCGCCTGGTGGATGACGGGGATTTCCTGGAAGTGCACAAGGACTTCGCCAAGAACGTCGTCGTCGGCTTCGGCCGGGTCTGCGGCGTGGTGGTCGGCATCATCGCCAACCAGCCCAACGTGAAGGCCGGCTGCCTGGACATCGACTCCTCCGACAAGGCCGCCCGCTTCATCCGCTTCTGCAACGCGTTTAACATCCCATTGGTGAACCTGGTGGACGTGCCCGGCTTCCTGCCCGGCAAGAACCAGGAACGCGGCGGCATCATCCGCCACGGCGCCAAGCTCATCTTCGCCTATTCCCAGGCCACGGTTCCCAAGGTCACCCTGATCATGCGCAAAGCCTACGGCGGCGCCTACATCGCCATGTGCTGCAAGGACCTGGGCGCTGACGCCGTTTTCGCCTGGCCCGGCGCGGAAATCGCCGTGATGGGCGCGGAAGGCGCTGTTCCGGTGCTTTACGGCCGCGAGCTGAAAGCCGTGGAAGACCCCGCGGAAAAGGCCAAGCGCCAGGGAGAACTTCTGGAAGAATACCGGGAGGCCTTCTACAACCCGTACGTGGCGGCCGGCATGGGCCAGATCACGGAAGTCATCAATCCGGAAGAAACCCGCGCCAAGATCGCCTTCGCCCTGCGCACCCTCCTGAACAAGAAGGAAGTGCGTCCGGCCAAGAAGCACGGCAACATTCCGCTCTAACATCCATCTTAACGGATTCATATGTTACTTACGACACTCGCCTTTGCGCAGGGCATGGCCAACATCATGGAGAATCTGGACTACCAGATCGTCGGCATTCTGGTGGTCATGATGTGCCTGGGTGGCCTGGCCGTCATTCTGACCATCAGCGGCTCCATTGCCGCTTCCATCCAGAACAAGGCCAAAGCCAAGGCCGCAGCGGCCTCCGCCGCTCCCGCTCCTGTGCCTGCCGCCGCCCCTGCGGCAGCAGGCAAGCCGGGCATGACTCCGGAAATGCTCGCCATCCTCTCCGCAGCCGTGGACTCCGCCATGACGGAGCTCACGCCGGAAATGGTGGCCGTCATCTCCGCCGCCGTGGACGCAGGCCTGGACGGCATGAGCCACCGCATCGTGGAAATCAAGCAATCCCCGGGCTCCGGCTATGCGGCCGCAGGCAGGGCGGAAATCTTCGCCTCCCACCGCATCCGGCCCAGTCATTGAACCACTGCATTATTCACCCTTACCCCCGCCCCCGGCGGGAATCATTTAACTTAATATTCCATACCATACATTATTATGAAGAAACTTCGCATCACCGTAGACGGCAAGGTATTTGACGTATCCGTAGAACTCCTGGACCAGGTCTCCTCCACTACCTCCGCCCCGGCTCCGGCCCCCGTTGCAGCCCCGGCTCCCGCACCCGCAGCCTCCGCCCCTGTCGCGGCGCCCGCTCCGGCTCCCACGCCCGCCCCCGCCCCGGCCGCCGCCGGTGCAGGAGACGTGCCCAGCCCGCTCGCCGGCAAAGTCGTTTCCCTGGACGTTGCCCCCGGCACCGCCGTGAAGGCCGGTGACCAGATCCTGACGCTGGAAGCCATGAAGATGAACACCATCATTTACGCTCCCGCCTCCGGCACGCTCACCGCTTTCTGCGTAAGCGCGGGCGACACGGTTCAGGAAGGACAGGCGCTGGCCAAGATTGGTTAATCCCGGCGGGAGCCGCCCGGCCCCCCTAACACAGGTCCGGACTCCGACTCAGACTAAAAACCGCTACAATAATTATTCCATATGAGTCTTTTTGATTCATTAATCACCTTTTTACAGGGGATGGGCATCTTCTCCCTATCATGGCAAATGGTAGGGATGTGGGGCATTGCCGTTCTTCTCCTGTACCTGGGTGTAGCCAAGCAGTACGAACCTCTTCTGATGGTTCCGATTGCCTTTGGCGCATTAATTGCCAACATTCCGGACAACGGAATGCTCATCACCCAGCTGAACCAGCAGGTCATCTCCTCCAATAAGGCGGGGAAGTGACCGCCACGTCCCTCAACAACGTGGGCTACCTGCGCGTTCACGTGGCCCCGCTCCAGCAGGCCCCCGTCAAGGTGCCGGCCAACCTGACCACGCCTGAAGCGCGCGCCCAGTATCTGGCAAACATGGAACAGCCCATGCAGGTTTACCCCGGCAGCCCGCTGACCGTCTCCCAGATCAAGCCCGTGCGGGAATCCCAGGAAAAAGCCAAGGCTGACGCCGCCCTTCTGGGGGACGACAGCCTGACGGTGGACCCCAACCTGAAGGACTTCCACAACGTGACGGAAGCGGACGCCAACGATCCGGTGTACCTGCTCACGAACGGTGGAGTCACCACCGTTCTGCGCCAGAAGGGAGTCAACTACTTTGACACGGAAGGTAACCAGGTTCCGGTGAATCTGGAAACGCAGAAGCTGGAACCCCTGGTGGTCTCCGCCGCAGGCAAGTACGTGGCCGTGGGCCAGCACACCCAGGAATTACTGGTCACCTCCATCCATGGGGGTCTGTACGACTGGATCGGGCTGGGCATCAAGGCTGAAATCTTCCCGCCCATCATCTTCCTGGGCGTGGGAGCCCTGACGGACTTCGGCCCGCTGCTCGCCGCACCGCGCACCCTTCTTCTGGGTGCAGCGGCCCAGGTGGGCGTGGCCGCCACGTTCTTCATGGCCCTGTTCATGGGCTTCACGCCCAATGAATCCGCCTCCATCGGCATCATCGGCGGCGCTGACGGCCCCACCTCCATCTTCCTGACGATGAAGCTGGCTCCGCACCTGCTGGGCGCCGTGGCCGTGGCCGCGTATACGTACATGGCCCTGGTCCCGCTGATACAGCCGCCCATCATGGCTCTGCTGACCACGAAGAAGGAGCGGGTCATCCGCATGAAATCCCTGCGAACGGTCAGCAAGAGTGAAAAACTGTTCTTCGCCGTGCTGGTAACCATTGTCACCATCCTGCTGATTCCGGACGCCTCTCCGCTGATCGGCATGCTGATGCTGGGCAACTTCCTGCGCGAGTGCAAGGTAACGGAACGCCTGGTGCAGGCCTCCCAGAATGAAATCATCAACATCGTCACCATCTTCCTGGGCACCTCCGTGGGCCTCACGATGCAGGGTGACCGCTTCCTGCAGAAGGAAACGCTGCTGATCATTCTGCTGGGCATTGTCGCCTTCGGCGTAGCCACCGCGGGCGGCGTGATCGCCGCCAAGCTGATGAACCTCATCTGGCGCAAGAATCCGGTCAATCCCCTGATCGGTTCCGCAGGCGTCTCCGCCGTTCCGATGGCGGCCCGCGTCTCCCACAATGTGGGCCAGAAGTATGATCCCTCCAACTACCTTCTCATGCACGCCATGGGACCGAACGTTGCGGGCGTGATCGGCACCGCAGTCATCGCAGGCTACTACATTGCTACTCTGGCGAGATAACCTGACAGAAATTATTCCAGGCCTCGGCCCATCCCATGAATTCCACCGCCCCATCCCCCACTCCTCCAGAGGAGGAAGGACCATGCGGCGACTGGACCTATCATGAATGGGCCGAGGCTTCTTCCACCAATGACCTGGCCCGTTCTCTGCCCCCCCGCCACATTGCCGTCTGCCGCGTGCAGAAAAGCGGCCGCGGCAGGTTCAACCGCAAATGGGTAGGGGAGGAAGGCGGCCTGTGGTCCTCCTTCACCGTTCCCCTGGATACTGCGGCCGGCGTACACTGGGGCCATCTGCCCCTGGTTGCAGGGCTGGCCCTGCTCAACATGCTCCGCAGCATGGGCATTGCCAACGCGCGCCTGCGCTGGCCCAACGACGTCCTCATAGGAAAATCCAAACTGGCGGGCATTCTTGTGGAGCGCCCCTCCGCGCACATGGCCGTCATCGGCATAGGCATCAACATTTTCAATGACGTGGCCTCTATAGCCGGAGAAATCAAGGACCCTCCCGCAAGGCTCGCGGATCTTGTTCAGGACTGTCCCTCACTGCATGACGTCATGGCTTCCCTCGGCAGGCATTTGGACCAGGTTTTTTCTACCTTTGCCCACGGCGGCATCCCCACCCTTCAGGAGGGGCTGGCGCAAGCATGGGCCGGGGAAAGGCCGGTTTCCATCCTTACGGATGACGAAACCATCCGGGGAATCTTTACGGGGATTGACGATCAGGGCAATCCTGTGGTATCCCTTCCGACCGGTTCCCTCCGGACCGTTCCGGCACATCTGATCAACAGGCTTGTTGAAGAACAAGCCTGACCGCTCCGTTGACACGGAGTTTCTTTCTCTTTCATCCAACAAAAATCACTGACATGAGTTACAAGGAACTAACACCAGAAGAAGCAGCAAGCCTGATTAAACACGGCCACCACATTGGCCTGAGCGGGTTTACTCCCGCAGGGACGGCCAAGGCTGTGACGGCTGAATTGGCAAAAATTGCAGAAGCGGAACACGCTAAGGGGAACCCCTTCCAGGTGAGCGTCTTCACCGGTGCTTCCACGGGCGATTCCTGCGACGGGGTTCTTTCCCGCGCCAAGGCTATTCGCTACCGCGCCCCCTACACCACCAACGTTGACTTCCGCAAGGCGGTGAACAATGGGGAAATCGCCTACAACGACATCCACCTGTCCCAGATGGCCCAGGAAATCCGTTACGGGTTCATGGGCAAAGTAGACATGGCCATCATCGAAGCCTGCGAGGTCACGGCCGACGGTAAAATTTATCTGACGGCCGCCGGAGGGATCGCTCCCACCATTTGCCGCCTTGCCGACAAGATCATCGTGGAATTGAACGCCGCCCACAGCAAAAATGCCATGGGGCTGCATGACGTTTACGAACCCCTGGATCCTCCCAACCGCCGTGAAATCCCCATTTACAAACCCAGCGACCGTATCGGGAAACCATACATCCAGGTTGATCCGAAAAAGATCGTGGGCATCGTGGAAACCAACTGGCCGGACGAAGCCCGTTCCTTTGCCGCGGCTGACCCCCTGACCGATAAAATCGGGCAGAACGTGGCGGACTTCCTGGCCGCCGACATGAAGCGGGGCATTATCCCTCCACCTTCCTCCCGCTTCAGTCCGGCGTGGGCAACATTGCAAACGCCGTGCTGGGCGCCCTGGGCCGCGACAAGACAATCCCCGCCTTTGAAATGTACACGGAAGTCATCCAGAACTCCGTCATCGGCCTGATCCGGGAGGGCCGCGTGAAATCGGGAGCGCCTGTTCCCTGACCGTTACGAATGACTGCCTGGAAGGCATTTACAGGGATATGGACTTCTTCCGCGACAAACTGGTGCTCCGTCCCTCGGAAATATCCAACAGCCCGGAAGTGATACGCCGGCTCGGTATCATCTCCATCAACACCGCCATCGAAGCCGACATCTACGGCAACGTGAACTCCACGCACATCGGCGGAACCAAGATGATGAACGGCATCGGCGGTTCCGGCGACTTCACGCGCAACGCCTATATTTCCATCTTCACCTGCCCGTCCGTCGCCAAGGACGGCAAGATCAGCGCCATCGTCCCCATGGTCTCCCACCATGACCATACGGAACATGACGTCAATATCATCATTACCGAACAGGGCGTTGCGGACCTTCGCGGCAAGAGCCCGAAAGAACGGGCCCAAACCATTATTGAGAACTGCGTCCATCCGGATTACAAGAACATCCTCTGGGATTACCTGAAACTGTCCGGCGGCAAGGCCCAGACTCCGCAGTCCATCCGGGCCGCCCTGGGCATGCATGCAGAGCTGGCCAGGAGCGGAGACATGAAGAATGTCGACTGGGCCCAATACCAGTAACCCCTGCCTGCCGTCATTCGCATTGACGCCCATGACTCCACGTTAACCCTACAGGACCGCTCCCGCGCAGGGAGCGGTCCTTTTCCTTTTTCCCGTCCTTCTCCACTTCCCGCTCCTCTCCCATGAACTGGATGATTTACCCCGCAGCCAAGGCATTTATCAGAGCCTGCACCTTCCTCTTCGGAGCAGGCGTCACGGCGACCGTCCTCATTCATCTTTTCATGCCCCTTTTCCTCCACTGCCCACGGACAGCCGCGCCCTTCCTGCTTTTGGGAACATGGTCGGAACTAATCTCCATCCTGGCCCTGTCTTTCCTCCTATCCTGGGGAAGCAGGGTCCTGCTGGCTTCCCAGGGGAGCAGGATCACAAGAATTCTAAGCGCGCTGGCCTTCCTGCCCGCCCTGTACTCCCTCCTCATTCCGTTTGCGGGGATGCCCGTCTTATTGCAATACGCGGAAATGGACAGGGTTTGGGAGTCCTTCCTCCTTCTGGCGGCCATCATTTCTTTCTTTTCCTTCCCTTATACGGCGGGATACGGATCCGCAGGCAGAAGGACATTCCTGGCCTGGGGCATTGCGGCGGCAGGCTGCGGACTGCAAAGCGTCCTGTTCTTCCTCTCCACCCTGTTGCGGCAGTGCCTGTCCTCCGTGGCTCCCTCCCTGGCAACGCCAGCTGCGTGGCTGGCCATTATCCTGTCCTGCGGCCTCGAAATCCTGCTAGCGGCCCTTTCCGTTATTCTGGTGCGGCGCCTTTTTAAAAACGCCATGTCCATAGCCTCCATGCCGGAATTGATGAATCCTTCCATGCCGGACAGCCGCCCGTAGGCCCCTCTCTCCATTCCTACAGGCTTTCCGAAAGAGTTCCTGCCTCATCCTGCGAAATGAATGCGCGCGCTCCGCGCCGCGGCCCTTCTTACAGCCCGGGTGCGGCTCCCGGAGCGCCGAAGCCTTTTACGGCTTTGAATAAAAAACCGGCGGCATCATTTATCCGTCCGGGAACACGGCCGTCCCTACGGGCAGGCACTGCAAGGGAGGCACCCACGCCCTCCGGGAATCCCGGGCTACGGCAGGGAGCCAACGCAACCCGGGCCATTTTCCCAGGCAGGGGAAACAGGAGCGCCGCTCGGAACGTTACTTCACCAATTCGTCCAAATAACAGCCGTAGCCGTTATTTTTCATGGCTCCGGCCTGAATACGCAGCGTTTCTGCGGAAATCCAGCCGTTGTTGAAGGCAATCTCCTCCAGGCACGCCACCTTGAAGCCCTGGTGGTGTTCCAGGGTGCGGACAAACATGGAAGCCTCCAGAAGGGTGTCGTGCGTGCCCGTGTCCAGCCACGTATAGCCGCGCGCCAGCTTTTCCACGCGCAGAAGGCCCTGTTTCAGGTACTCCTGGTTCACGGAGGTGATTTCCAGCTCTCCCCGGGCGGATTTGGGAATCCTCTTGGCGATCTCCACCACCTGGTTGTCGTAAAAATAAAGGCCCGTCACGGCGATGTCCGACTTGGGCTTGAGCGGTTTTTCCTCAATGGAAACGGCCTTTCCTTCTTCATTGAACTCCACCACGCCGAAACGCTGCGGATCGTGCACCTGGTAACCGAAAATGGTCGCCCCTCTCGTCAGTTCAGCGGCGCGCCTCAACTTCTCCGTCAGGCCGCGACCGTAAAAAATATTGTCCCCCAGCACCAGGGCCACGGTATCTTTTCCGATGAATTCCTCCCCGATGATGAAGGCCTGAGCCAGTCCCTCCGGCCTGGGCTGTTCCCGGTATTCAAAAGTTACGCCGAACCTGCTTCCGTCCCCCAGCAGATCCTGGTACAGAGGCAGGTCCCGCGGAGTGGAAATGACGAGGATTTCCCGTATCCCGGCCAGCATCAGCACGGAAATGGGGTAATACACCATCGGCTTGTCGTAAACGGGCAGCAATTGCTTGCTGACGGAAAGCGTGACGGGATGCAGGCGCGTGCCGCTTCCCCCGGCCAGAACAATACCTTTCATATCAATTTCCTAGCCATTGGTTCCCAGACGTTCCAGACGGTATTCCCCGGACAGGATTCCCCGCCACCAGTCCTCATGATCCAGATACCACTGAATGGTTTTCCTGAACCCGGAGGAATGGTCCTGGCGCGGAGACCAGCCCAGCTCCCTCCGTATTTTGGACGCATCAATCGCATAGCGCAGGTCGTGGCCGGGCCTGTCCTGCACAAAGGTGATCTGCTCCCGGTAGCTCCGGCCGTCCGCGCGGGGCCGCAATTCATCCAGATGGGAGCACAGCAGCTCCACCAGCTCCAGATTCGTTTTCTCGTTATTGCCGCCGATGTTGTACGTTTCGCCGGGTTTTCCGGAGGAAACGACCGTCAGCAGGGCTTCGCAGTGGTCCTCCACGTACAGCCAGTCCCGCACGTTTTCCCCCTTGCCGTACACGGGGATGGGCTCGCCGCCCAGGGCCTTCAGGACGACCACGGGAATCAGTTTTTCCGGGAACTGGTAAGGGCCGTAGTTGTTGGAACAGTTGGTAATCAGCACGGGCAGCCCGTACGTATCATGCCAGGCGCGCACCAGATGGTCGCTGGACGCCTTGCTGGCGGAATAGGGGGGAATGGGGGCGGTACGGCGTGGATTCCGTAAACAGGCCGTCCTTCCCCAGGGAGCCGTATACTTCGTCCGTGGAAATGTGGTGGAAGCGGAAACGCTCCTTCTTCTCCCCCTCCAGGGAACGGTAATATTCCAGGGCGGCCTGGAGCATGGAAAAGGTGCCCATGACATTGGTGGTCATGAAATCCCCCGGATCGTCAATGGAACGGTCCACGTGGGACTCCGCCGCCAGGTGCATCACCCAGTCCGGTCCGTATTCCCGCAGGGTGTTCCGCATCAGGGCGGCGTCCCGAACGTCGGCGTGCAGGAAGCGGTACGCCGGAGAGTCCGCCGCGCCGTCCAGGGAACGGACGTTGCCGGCATAAGTCAGGGCGTCAATATTCAGGACTTCATGGCCGCGCTCAAGCAGCAGCCTGACCAGATTGGAGCCGATGAATCCGGCGCCCCCCGTAACGATAACTTTCATAACACTGTTTTCAGGGAAAGATGCGGCGCCATCATACAGCAGCGGCAGGGTTTTTCAAAACAAATCCGCCCATGCCGCCGGGAACATGGAGGCATGGGCGCGGAAAAGCGGGGGCAGGAACCGCGGAACCGGCTAGCAGCTCAGTTCCCGGCAGAGGTTGATGATGTCCGGATTCACGGAATACTGCTGCCCGGCCACGGCGTCCAGGGAGGCATAGCCGTACTGTCCGTCATGGTACACCATGATCTGGTTGATGTCCCCGTTGTTCAGGGCTTCCACGGCGCGGGTGGCAAAGCGGGTGCCCATCAGGCGGTCGCGGGCGGTGGGAGAGCCGCCGCGCTGCACATGGCCCAGCACGGTCAGGCGGGTGTCCATGCCGGCGCGTTCCGTCAGCCAGCGGGTCAGGTACTGCGCCACGCGGGTGCCTTCCGCCACCACGGCGATGATGCAGCTTCCTTCCTCATTGATGACGGGCTGGAGGCGCTTGTAAATGGATTCCAGGTCGTAAGGGATTTCAGGGACGATGCAGATGTCCGCCGCGCTGCAAAGGGCGGTGGTCATCGCCAGGTAGCCGCAGTCCCGGCCCATCGTCTCAATCACGAAGGCGCGGTGGTGGGAGCGGGCCGTGTCGCGGACGGAGTCGATGCAGTCCAGAATCACGTTCTGGGCAGTGTCCACGCCCAGGCAGTAATCCGTGCCGGCGATGTCGTTGTCAATCGTGGCCGGAATGCCGGCGAAGGGTACTTCAAAATCGTTGAAAAAGTCGTTCAGCGCGCGGAAGGAACCGTCGCCGCCCATGATAACGAGCTTGTCGATGTTGCGGTCCTTCAGGTGTTCGTAGGCCTGCTTGCGGAATTCATAATCGAAAAAGCGCTTGGACCGGGAGGAGCGGAGGAGAGTGCCGCCCCTGTAAATCATGTCGCTGGTCAGTTCCCTGGTGGCTTCCTTGATTTTTCCATCGATCAGTCCTTCCAAGCCGTCATAGACAACGTACGGGTTCATTCCAAGCTGGCGGGCATGATCCACAGCCGCCCTGATCGCCGGATTCATTCCGGCGGCGTCACCGCCTGATGTCATAATGGCTATTCCACTCATAAGTAATAAGGTTAACTTGTCCGGGGGGAAATGTTACCGGGCCGGGCAAATAATGCAAGCGCGGAGTTTTTGCTGGCGCAATAAACGGCAACGCTTCATGATGCAGCGGCATGAACGACACCGCAGCAGCCATTCTGAAGGCCACGGCCGCCCTCCGGGACGGTACGGAGCGGCTCCAGTTCGGAGACCCGGTCCACTTTACCTACAACCCGCTCACCTACGCCTGGGCGCCGCATGAGCAGTACGTGCGCGCCTACGGGAACGGGGAAAAGAGCCACTTCTTCCTGGGCATGAATCCCGGCCCCTTCGGCATGGCCCAGACGGGCGTCCCCTTCGGGGAAGTGGATGCGGTCGTCAACTGGCTGCACATCCGCGGAGAAGTCGGCAGGCCGGAGCACACCCATCCCAAGCGTCCCGTGGAGGGCTTCGGCTGCCCTCGGTCGGAAGTTAGCGGGCGCCGCCTGTGGGGGCTCTTTGCGGAAGCCTTCGGCACCGCGGAAAACTTCTTCCGTCACAACTACGTGACCAACTACTGCCCGCTGATCTGGATGGGGGCAACGGGAGCCAACATCACGCCGGACAAATTACCGGCGGAACAGCGCGCCGCCGTGGATGCAGTGTGCATGGAGCACCTGGTTTCCCTCATCACCATCCTGAACCCGCATACGCTGGTAGGGGTGGGAGCCTACGCCACGCAGAAGCTGCGGGACGCCGCCGAACGGCTCCCCGGAAAAAGCTTCACCATCGGCACCCTGCTCCATCCCAGCCCCGCCAGCCCCATCGCCAACAAGCTCTGGCCGGAACGCCCCATCCAGCAGCTTAAGGAGCTGGGCATTTTATGAAGGGTTGAGAGTTAAGAGTGGAGAGTTTAGTGATGGAGGGAATTACTAGAGTAAAAAGCAGGAAATTTGCTGTTCGGATCGTTCGTTTGTACCAGTTTTTGTGCAATGACAGGAACGAGTTCGTACTTTCAAAACAACTGCTGAGAAGCGGTACCGGCATTGGAGCCAACCTGGCGGAAGCGGAATGCGCCATCAGCAAAAAGGATTTCCTTTCCAAAATTTACATTGCCTTGAAGGAATGCTCGGAAACCCTCTATTGGCTGGAGTTGCTTAAAGACACCTCTTTCCTGACGGAAGAAATGCACGCCAGCATCTACCGTGACGGAGAAGAACTCAAACGCCTCCTCACCTCCACCACCAAAACAGTCTCCCACCAAATCAATAATCCTTCTTAATCTAAAAACTCTCCACTCTCCACTCTCCACTCTCCACTCTCCACTCTCCACTCTCCACTCTCCACTCTCCACTCTCCACTCTCCACTCTACTCCCACTCTCCACTCTCCACTCTCCACTCTCCACTCTCCACTCTCCACTCTCCACTCTCCACTCTCCACTCTCCACTCTCCACTCTCCACTCTCCACTCTCCACTCTCCCGCCTCAGGCCTTTTTACTGGACAGGGAGAAGAGGGTTCCGTACAGTTTGCGCGATATTCAAGCGTTCCGAATTTATGGCAATTTCAGATTACATCGTGACCATTGGCCTGGAAGTCCACTGCCAGATCAAGACGAAGAGCAAAATGTTCTGCTTCTGCGAGACCGGCTTTGGCTTTGAACCCAATACGCGCGTGTGCCCCACCTGCCTGGGGCTGCCGGGCGCGCTGCCCGTGCTGAATGAGTTCGCCATTGAACGCACATTGCTGACCGGCCTGATGCTGGGATGCTCCAGCCCGGAGGTTTCCCAGTGGGACCGCAAGAATTACTTCTACCCGGACATGGCGAAGAATTACCAGACTTCCCAGCTGGACCTGCCGCTGTGCCTGGGCGGGGAGGTGCCCCTGTATCCCTGGTCCTACCCGAACGACGTGATCAAGGCCGGCGTGCCCCCCTTCCGTACCGTGAAGCTGACCCGCATCCATTTGGAGGAAGACGCGGCGAAGATCACCCACCACGCCAATTATTCCCTGATTGACTACAACCGCGCGGGGTCCGCCCTGATGGAGATCGTCTCCGACCCGGACATTGATACCCCGGAGGAAGCCTACGCCTACCTCAAGTCCCTCCAGCAGATTCTGAATTACGGGGACATTTCCGACGCGGACATGGAGAAGGGCCAGATGCGCTGCGACGTGAACATTTCCCTGCGTCCCCACGGCCAGAAGGAACTGGGGGCAAAGGTGGAGATGAAGAATCTCAATTCCATGTCCGCCGTGCGCCGCGCCCTTCATTATGAAATCCAGCGACAGGCGGAAGAACTGGACATGGGCATGGCGCAGATCCAGTCCACCCGCCGCTGGGACGACGAACGCGGGGAAAGCTCCATCATGCGCACCAAGGAAGACGCGCACGATTACCGCTATTTCCCCTGCCCGGACCTGGTGCCCATACACACCGCCCCGCTGGTGGAGAGGGTGCGCAGCCAGATTCCGGAACTGCCCCAGGAACGCCAGAAAAGGTTCATGGAGGAATACGGCCTGAGCGAATATGACGCCAACGTGCTGGTGGGCGACCTGGAACTGGCCCGCTTCTTTGAAGAGGCGGCGCAGGGAACCGCCAGCGGCAAGAAGATCGCCAACTGGGTCATCAACAACATTTCCGCCGTGCTGAATGAAAAAGGCATGCGCCCGTCCGAATGCCCGGTGAAGCCCGGCGCCATCCGGGACCTGATCGCCATTATTGACGACGGCACCGTTTCCAACAACCAGGCCAAGGACGTATTCACCAAAATGTGGGAAGACCCGTCCCTCAACGCCGCGCAGGCAGCCAAGCTGCTCGGCTTTGAAAAGGCGGATTACTCCTTCCTGGACGGCATCGTGCAGGAGGTCATTTCCGCCAATCCGGACAAGGTGGCGGAAATCCGGGGCGGCAACGACAAGCTCCTGAACTGGCTCACCGGCCAGGTGATGAAAGCCGCCAAAGGCAAAGCCAACCCGAAGATCGTGACGGAAGCGCTGAAAAAGGCTCTTTCAGAACAGTGACCAAAAACTAAAGATGAAAGACCAAATATTTTCCGGCACGAGCTTTAGTATTTGGTCTTTCCTATTTAGTATTTTTGTTCAAGCCCTCAGGGCTTGAACAGCTTCCGGTTCCCGGCCAGCGTGTTCCACACCTGCTTCACTTCCCCGGTCAGCGTCTGCTTGACCATGGCCAGGGAAAAGTCCGCGGCCTGTCCCAGGCTGATGTAGGGGGGCAGCGCGATGGCATCCCGGTCCACACGGGCGTCCAGCAGGGCCGCGCCCGGGTAGTCCAGGAACGTTTTCACCATCTGGTCCACCTGGCTTGACTTATCCAGCACAAAGCCCTTGATGCCCACGGCGTCCGCCACGGCGGCAAAGGAGGGGTTGTCCAGGTTGATGCCCCACGGAATCAGGCCCGCGGCCTGCATTTCCAACTGGATGAAGTCCAGGCAGTCGTTATTGTACACCACCAGCTTCACCGGCAGCTTGTACTGCGCTATGGTAATGAGGTCCCCCAGCAGCATGGACAGGCCGCCGTCTCCGCACAGGGCGACTACCTGGCGGTTCGGGTACGCCTTCTGGGCCCCGATCGCCATCGGCATGGCATTCGCCATGGAGCCGTGATTGAAGGAAGCCAGCGTTTTTCTGCCCAGCGTGGAGCACAGGAAACGCGCGCTCCAGATGCAGGGGGTGCCCGTGTCCACGGTAAACACGGCGTCCGGAGCCGCGTGCTTGTTCACGGCGGTGGTCACCTGTTCGGGGCGGATGGGCGATTCCTTGTCGTTCCCGTCCATGTAGGCATTCATGTCCCTCACATCCTTGGCGTGACGCTTCAGGGAGGCGTCCAGGTGGTCGGAATCCTTTTTCTCTTCCACCATTCCCAGCAGGGCGTCCACCGTGGCGCCCACGTCCCCGCAGATTCCCAGGTCCAGGCGGCAGCGGCGGCCCAGCACTTCCCCGCGACGGTCGATCTGGACGATGGAGGGCTTGGTGGGAAGGAAGTTGAAATAGGGGAAATCCGTCCCCCACATCACGATCAGGTCGCTCTCATGCATGGCCTTGTACGCGTCACCCCAGCCCAGCAGTCCGGTCATGCCTACGCCCACGGGGTTGTCATGCTCAAAATAGTCCTTGCCGCGCCAGGTGTAGGCAATCGGGGCCTTCACGCGGGCGGCGAGCTGCACCACCTTGCGTTCCGCTCCGGCGCAGCCGCCCCCGCAGAAGAAAGTAATGCGGTCGTGTGAAGCGAGCATCTGGGCCAGGCGTGCCACGGATTCATGGTCCGGAACCACTGTTTCCCGGGCAAAGGCGGGTGGATGCACCAGGTCTTTGGCCTCCGCCGGCGCGTCCGCCACGTCGCCCGGCAGCACGATGACGCCCACGTCATGCAGGGAATAGGCATGCTGGATGGCGGACATCAGCACGCGGGGAGCCTGCTCCGCCGTGGAAGCCAGTTCCGCATAGGAGCTGCATTCCTTGAACAGCTGCTCCGGATGGGTCACCTGGAAATAGTCCACCCCCACCTGGCTCTGGGGGATGTGGGAGGCGATCGCCAGCACGCGGGCCCTGCTCCGGTGGGCATCATAAAGGCCATTGATCAAGTGAAGATTGCCGGGGCCGCTGCTGCCGCAGCACACGGCCAGGTTACCGGTCAGCTGGGCTTCCGCACTGGCGGCAAAGGCGCCCACCTCCTCATGCCTCATGTGGATCCATTCGATGGTTTTTTTTCTGCGGAGGGCGTCCGTAATGGGGTTCAAACTGTCTCCCACAATGCCGTAAATGCGCTTTATTCCCGCTTTTTCCAAGATTTCAACAAGCTGATCAGCTACCGTATACATGCAGATTAGACCAAGACCGGTTGAAAAAAATCAATGCTTGTGTGTCATAGATACCGGAAGTTCCTTCCGCGCGGAAAACCATGACAGATTTCCAAACAGCCGCCTCTCCTGCCGGGAGGCTTTTTCCTTGAAGAAACCGCGTTGGGGTCTATCTTGGCAAGGTAGTTCCATTTTCCTTGATACCAAACCATGAAATTCCTCACTAAAGCTCTCCTGATGGCCGCCGTTCTGGGAAGCGTTGCCACCGTTCCCGCAGCAGTCGTCTTCCCGGGCCCCACCCCCGGCGCGGCCAATGCGGAGCAGGCTCCCTCCGGCTATACCCTTTCCAACAACATCCTGACGGCCAAATTCATCAACCGGGGCGGGAAGCTTTCCTTCGGAGGAATGACGTCCAAACTGGGCCCTGTAGCCAAGGCCGGGGACGAATTGTTCATCATCAACCTTCAGGACGGCCAGAGCATCAAGTCCTCCGGCCTGAAGGCGGGGGACGTCAAACTCGTCACCCTCCAGCCCAACCCCAAGGCGTTCAAACTGGCGGACCGCTTCCCTGGAAAAGCCGTCACGGCCTCCTTCCAGGCGCTGAACGGCTCCCTGCACATTTCCTGGCGCGCCGTACTCAGGGACAATTCCCACTACCTGCGGCAGGAACTCCGCCTGGTGAGCACAAAGCCCATCCAGATGAAGAGCATCGTGGCCATGCAGTATGACCTGGTGGAAGGGAAGGCGGGTTCCCCCTCCGTTTCCGGCAATGCCAGGGGCGCGCTCATCGTGAACGACCTGGCGTTCACCGCCCTGGAAACGCCCATGGGCATCAACACCGTGGGAGGCTCCGGAAACGCGGCAGGCGGGGAGTCCACGGCATGGAACGCGGACAAATGGTCCACGGTTTCATGGACGGGCAATTTCAACATTCCGCAGGAGCTGAAAAAGCAGTACGGGGAACAGGTAGCCTGCGCGGAAGGCCCCGTCACCATTGACGGCAAGGGCTCCTGCACCATTACCTTCCAGTACAAGGGAGGCGACAAGGGAAACAACAAGCTGAACACCGCCGGCGTGCAGCTCCTTTCCGCCAAGGGGGCCGTCCTTGACTCCGACTTTCACGCCGGGAGTACCGGAGACGCCAATGCCAACAATTCCTACACCGTAAAAGTTCCCGCCAAGGGGAATTACCTGCTGCGCTACTGGGTCCAGACCAAGAGCGAACCGATTGCCAGCAAGGGGGAAATCACTTTCTCCCTGCCCGTGCGCACGCTGGAGGAAAAGGAAGACGCCCAGGCGGACGATTCCCAGCTCGCCCAGGGCGTCTGGAGCCGCAAAACCACCATGCAGCCCAGGGAGGTGTGGGAGGTGTCCTCCGTCCTCGGCATCTTCGCCCCCGGCCAGCAACGCCGTTCCTTCCTGGCCTATATGGAGCGGGAGCGCGTGATGCCCTACCGCCCCTTCATCCATTACAATTCCTGGTATGAACTGAACATCAACCGGAACAATGATTCAGACCCCGCCAAGCGCATGACGGAAGAACAGTGCCTGGCCGTCCTGAAGGATTGGCAGGAACAGTTTTTCCAGAAGCGCGGCATGTCCATTGACGCCTTCGTCTGGGACGACGGCTGGGACGAGTTCAACAGCCTGTGGGATTTCCACAAGATGTTCCCGCAGGGCTTCAAGCGCATTGACGCCGCCGCGGGTAAACAAAAGGCCGGCATCGGCACCTGGCTGGGCCCGGTGGGCGGCTACGGTGCCTCAAGCGCAAGCGCCTCGCTTACTGGAACGTGAAGCACCCGGACAACAAGATCGGCAACTTCCAGCTTTCCAACAAGGAATACTTTGACGCCTTTGTGGGCCGCTGCTCCCAGATGGTGAAGGACTACAACATGAAGTACTTCAAATTCGACGGCATCAGCACCCATTTCCACGCCAAGGGCCCCGGCAACGAGGAGGATGCGGAAGGCATCATCCGCGTGCTGAACGCCCTGCGCAAGAAGAAGGGGGACCTTTACATCAATTGCACCGTGGGCACCTGGGCCTCCCCGTTCTGGTTCCGTTATGCGGATTCCGTATGGAGGCAGGAAAACGACTTCGGAACGATTGGCGTGGGCGACAACCGCGACAAGTGGATTACCTACCGCGACCGCCTGGTGCATGAGGTCTTTGTGCAGGGTTCCCCGCTGATGCCCATCAATTCCATGATGACCCACGGCCTGATGGTCACCAAGTTCGGGCCGCCCGCGTGCATGCCCCGCGACCCTGAAAACGTGAAGAAGGAACTCCGCTGCGCCACGGCCTGCGGCACCTCCCTGCAGGAGCTTTACGTGGACAGGGACCTGATGAACGCCAAGGACGGCATGCTGTGGGACGAGCTGGCCAAGGGCATTAAATGGATACGCCGCAACGCGGACGTTCTGGACGACGTGCACTGGGTGGGCGGCAACCCGTGGAACAAGGAGGCCAATGAAGGGGCCGTGTACGGCTGGGCCGCATGGAATAAAAACAAGGCCACCCTGGCCCTCCGCAATTCCTCCGACCAGGAAAAGAGCCTGACCGGCACCCTGCGCGGCATCCTGGACATTCCCGCGGACGTCAAGGGGTCCATCACCTTCAAGGATTCCTATGACGACCAGCGGGAGCTGGACGGCTTCTCCGGCAAGACCGTAAACATTGACAAGGAGCTCACCTTCACGCTGAAGCCCTTTGAAGTGCTGGTGTACGAAGGAGGAAAGGTCAAATAAAAGCTTCCGGAGTCCCGGAGCCACGCTCCCGCTCAAGCAGAAGCGGCACTTGAAAAGCTACATTGGGGGGGAGGCTGGAAAAGCAGCCTCCCTCCATTTTTTCCACCCGTCCCTGCGCCCGGGTCAGAACGTTTTCTCAAACGTCACCGCTTCCAGCGGGTCGGAGGGGTTGACCGGCATCACCAGGCATTCCGCATTCTCCCCGCCCAGGTACAGCGTCAAACTGCTGCCGGGGGAATAAACGATGGAGACGCCGTAATATCCCCCTTTCTTCACCAAGGACCAGGTTCCGCGGCAGGAGGAAACGAGGTCCTCCTCCAGCACGGAAAGGTCATCCCTGTCTTCCGGGCGGGAAATCCACCTGCCCCACGCCTCCGGGCGCGGGAAGGAGGAAATCTCGCACGTTCCGTCTTCATTCAGGAGAAGCGTGGAGGAGCTGACCTGGAAAAAGCGCTTCAGCTCCGGAGGCCGGAAAAACCACCGCTCCCTGGGGGAGGATTCCACCTCGTACTTTCCGGACAGGGCCTGGAGCTCCGGCTCCTGGATCCACAGGAAAGTCTTTTGATGCATCACCTGGCGGCACGCCAGGCCCACCACGGCCAGCAGGGAAAGGAACGCCAGGGCAAACGCCCACAGGGCCAGCCGCTTTCTCCACCACGCATACACGGCGGCCAGTCCCGCCACGCTGCCCACGCAGACCCAGAACCCCCAGGAGCGGGAGAGGAAGGCAAGGGCGTCCGCCAGTACGGAAAGGCCATGAGAAAGATCATTCCACATAGGTGCTTCAGAATCGCCGGAACTCCGTCAAAGTCAAGGCAACAATGCCGCCTTTTACGGCACGGGAGGCAAGCCGCGCCGCTCCTTTCCCAAAAACTCCCGTCATCATCCCTGAAAATCCTCCTCCGCACTTTTCTCACGGACTCCAATCAGGTAAAGAAACATCTCAACCATGAAGAGTGCAGCACATCACCAGGGACTTTCGGAACAGCAGGTTCTGGAAAACCGGACCAAATACGGGGTCAATATCCTGACGCCCCCGGTAAAGGAACCCCTGTGGAAGCAGTTCCTGGAAAAATTCTCAGACCCCATCATCAAGATTCTGCTGGTGGCCCTGCTCCTGTCCGTAGGCGTGGCCTGCTACCAGTTCTTCACCGGAGCGGAACCGGCCAGCGTCTTCCTGGAGCCCGTGGGCATCCTGGTAGCCATCCTGCTGGCTACCTGCGTGGGCTTCGCCTTCGAGGTAAGCGCCAACAAGAAGTTTGAAATCCTGAACCAGGTCAACGACGAGACCATGGTCCAGGTGATCCGCGGCGGCAATATCTGCGAACTTCCCCGCCGGGACGTGGTGGTGGGAGACATCGTCATCCTGAACACTGGGGAGGAGGTTCCGGCGGACGGCGTCCTGCTGGAAGCCGTTTCCCTCCAGGTCAACGAATCCACGCTGACGGGGGAACCCCTCATCGGCAAAACCACGAATGAGGCGGAATTCAAGAAGGACGCCACCTACCCCTCCAACCACGTTCTGAAAGGAACCACCGTGGCGGACGGCCACGGCATCATGGAAGTGACGTCCGTAGGGGACAGGACGGAATACGGCAAGGTCTATGAAGGCTCCCAGATCGACAACAAGGTGCAGACTCCCCTCAACCGCCAGCTTTCCAGGCTGGGCGACCTCATCACCTGGGCCAGCTACGCCATTGCCGCCCTCATCATCATCGGGCGCCTTACCCTGTACTTCTCCCATCTGGACGGCCCCGTGGAATGGCTGGCCGCGGGAACCTATATCCTGAATACGCTGATGATTGCCGTGACCGTCATCGTGGTCACGGTGCCGGAAGGGCTGCCCATGAGCGTCACCCTGAGCCTGGCCCTGAGCATGAAGAGCATGCTCGCCAACAACAACCTGGTGCGCAAGATGCACGCCTGCGAAACCATGGGGGCCGCCACCGTCATCTGCACGGACAAGACGGGCACCCTGACGCGCAACCAGATGAACGTATACAAGGCGGACTTCTACGGCCTGGGGGACGCCGCCCCGGCGGACGGCGAGCTGGGCAACCTGATCCGGGAAGGCATCGCCGTCAACTCCACCGCCTTCCTGGACTATGCGGACCCGGAACACATCAAGGCCCTGGGCAATCCCACGGAAGGGGCGCTCCTCCTGTGGCTGCACGGGCTGGGCGTGAATTACCTGGACCTGCGGGAAAACGCCCGCGTGCAGGAACAGCTCACTTTTTCCACGGAACGTAAGTACATGGCTACCGTGGTGGAATCCCCCCTGCTGGGCAAAAAAGTCCTTTACGTGAAGGGCGCGCCGGAAATCGTGCTGGGCCTCTGCTCCACCGTCCTGACTCCGGAAGGCCAGGTTCCTGCCGCGGACATGCGCCCCGCCATTGAGGAACAGCTCCTGGCCTACCAGAACCAGGCCATGCGCACGCTGGGCTTCGCGTACCGAATCCTGGATGATGACGCCCCGGTGTTTGAGGACGGCCGCGTCATCCGCAAAGACCTGGTTTACCTGGGCATCGCCGCCATTTCCGACCCCGTCCGGGACGACGTGCCCCAGGCTGTGAAGGACTGCATGGATGCGGGCATCAATATCAAGATCGTCACGGGAGATACCCCCGGCACCGCACGGGAAATCGGCCGCCAGATCGGCCTGTGGACGGAGGCGGACACGCCGGACCGCCTGATGACGGGCGTGGAGTTTGAACAGACGCCGGATGCGGAACTGCTGGACCGCGTGATGGACCTGAAAATCATGTGCCGCGCCAGGCCCATGGACAAGGAACGCTTGGTGAAGCTGCTCCAGAAGAAGGACCAGGTGGTGGCCGTCACCGGGGACGGCACCAACGACGCCCCCCCGCCTGAACGCCGCGCAGGTGGGCCTCTCCATGGGGGACGGCACTACCGTAGCCAAGGAGGCCAGCGCCATCACCATCCTGGACAATTCCTTCATGAGCATTTCCCGCGCCGTCATGTGGGGACGCTCCCTGTACCGGAATATCCAGCGCTTCATCGTCTTCCAGATGACCATCAACGTGGCGGCCTGCCTCATTGTGCTCATCGGCGCGTTCCTGGGCACGGAATCCCCCCTCACGGTCACGCAGATGCTCTGGGTCAACCTCATCATGGATACCTTCGCCGCGCTGGCCCTGGCCTCCCTGCCGCCGGACGAACGCGTGATGCAGGATCCGCCGCGCAAGACGACGGACCACATCATCACCCGCCCCATGGGCAGGAACATTCTGGGCGTGGGCATCCTGTTCGTGGCCTTCCTGTTCGGCCTGCTGCAATACTTCAAGCATGCGGACGTCACCAGCCTCACGCAGTTCAGCCTCAGCGGCTACTTCGGCAGCTACCTGGACTTCTCCTCACCGGAGCATGAACTGACCGGCTATGAACTGTCCCTGTTTTTCACCATCTTCGTCCTTCTCCAGTTCTGGAACATGTTCAACGCCAAGGCTTTCAACACGCACCAGAGCGCCTTTGCCCGCATGGGCGCCAGCATCGGGGGCTTCGGAGTGGTGGCTCTGCTCATCCTGGCCGGGCAATACCTCATCGTCACCTTCGGCGGCAAGATGTTCAACGTGGTGCCCCTGAGCTGGACGGACTGGGGCATCATCTTTGCCGGCACCTCCCTCGTCCTGTGGATCGGAGAGCTGGTGCGCGCCTTCACGCCGGACAAATCCTCCGCCCGCCCGTAAGACGTCCCGCCGCGTCATCCGGGTGAAAATCCACCTGCATGACACGGACGGCGCTGCCGCCCGGAAAGCCTTCTTTCAACAAAGGAGGCCGCCGGCGTGTCATTCACAGCATGGACTTGACACGCCTGACGGGCTCTATCTCCGGTTCCGCCGTTCTCCTCTTCTTGTTCTCCCTCCTTTTTTTTTCCGGGTGTAAAAAGACGGAACAGGTGCCGCATGAAACGCCCACGCTTATTTACGAACAGCCTGTTGCCATGGACATCCCGGTGACGGGAAGCTGGGTGGGCCATCTGGACGGCGTGGACAACGCCTCCATCGTTCCCCAAATCACGGGCTACCTGCAAACGCAGAATTACGCCAACGGCGCCATTGTGAAGAAGGGGGAGGTGCTTTTCCGCATTGACGATTCCACCTTCAAGGACCAGGTCTCCAGGGCCAAAGCCACGCTGGAACAGGCGCAGGCCCAGCTCCAGCAGTTGAATTATGACGCGGAGATTTACAAGCCCCTGGCCGCGGAGAACGCCATTTCCAAGCAGAAGTACGAGGATACGCGCCTCTCCGCCATTGCCGCGGAAGCGCAGGTGCAGCAGGCCACGGCGGCCCTGGCCCTGGCTGAAAAGAATCTTTCCTATACGGTGCTGTATGCCCCCTTTGACGGAATCGCCGGCATTTCCAAGACGAATATAGGCGACCTGGTCAGCCCGGAAAGCGGCCCCCTCGCCGTCGTATCCTCCGTCAATCCCATCCGCGTCAACTTTGCCGTCACCCAGCAGGAATGGATCCAGCAGGCCGGCAAGAACGGGAATGAAGGCGTCCAGACGGGCAGCAAGCTGGATATCACGCTGAAAGACGGTACCAAATACCCGGAACAGGCTACGGTGGTAGCCATTGACCGGGCGTTCAACCCCCAGACGGGCACCATCCGCGTGCAGGCCAACCTCCCCAATGCCGATTACCTGCTGCGCCCCGGCATGTTCATCATGGCTACGGCCCGGCTGGCTACCGTCAAAAACGCGCTGACCGTTCCGGCAAAGGCTCTTCTTTCCACGCAGGGGCGCTTTTTCGTCATTGCGCTGGATGAGAACAACCACCCTTCCATCATCCCCGTGCAGGCCGGAACGCAACTCGGCGACCGGCAGCAGGTCATTCCGCTGAAACCGGGTTCCCTCACCCCGCAGAGCAAAGTGGTCGTGGACGGCCTTCTCCAGGCGGAAATGGCCTCCAGAAACCCGGACGCACGCCTGAAAGCGGTACCCGCCAGCAACCAATAAGCCCCTCCCGCCATGGCCGATTTCTTCATCAAGCGCCCCATCCTCTCCATCTGCCTCTCCATCATCATCGTCCTGCTGGGGACCTTCTCCATTCTGCGCCTGCCCATTTCCGAGTATCCGGACATCATCCCCCCTTCCATCCAGGTGACGGCCACCTATCCCGGAGCGGATTGCGAGACGGTGGTCAAATCCATCGCATCCCCCATTGAGCAGCAGATGTCCGGCGTGGACGGCATGTCCTACATGACTTCCGTCAATACCAACAACGGGCAGATGAGCATGATGATCCTCTTTGAGATCGGCACGGAGGCGAACATGGACCAGGTGCTTTCCTACCTGCGCTACGGGCAGGCCACCTCCCAGCTTCCGCCGGAAGTCAGCGAACTGGGCGTCTCCCTGCGCAAGACCAGCGGGCTGCCCGCCCTGGTCGTCAGCCTTTATTCCCCCCAGGGAACCTACGACGGCCTCTGGCTGGCCAATTACGCGTATATCAACATGGTGGACGCCATCAAGCGCGTGCCCGGCGTGGGCGACGTGCAGGTGTTCGGCTCCGGCCGCTATGCCATGCGCATCTGGCTGAATCCGGAAAAGATGGCCGCCCTGAACATCACGGCCCGTGACGTGATGCTGGCGGTGCAGGCCCAGAACGCCGTGAACCCGGCGGGCAAGATAGGCGCGCAGCCCGCCCGCCGGACCAGCAGCTTTCCTTCACCGTGAAGGCGCCCGGACGCCTGACCAGCGTGAAGGAGTTTGAAAACATCGTGGTGCGCGGACAGGGCAGTTCCATCGTGCGGGTGGGTGACGTCGCCCGCGTGGAGCTGGGTTCGGAGACTTACAGCCTCAGCTCTTCCGTGAACGGCATGCCCGCCGCCTCCATCGGCATTTACGAAGCGCCCGGAGGGAACGCCATCCAGCTGGTGGACAATATCAAGGCCCTGCTGAACGATACGGAGATGCCCCCGGCATGGATTACCTCGTTTCCCTGGACTCCACGCTGGCCGTCCGCGCCGGGATTGAAGACATCGTCAGCACGCTGGTGATCGCCCTGGGCCTGGTTGTGCTGGTGGTCTTCATCTTCCTCCAGGGCTGGCGCGGCACGCTGATTCCGGCTTTTGCCGTGCCGGTGTCCATCGTGGGCGCCTTCATCGCCTTTCCGTTTTTCGGCTTTTCCATCAATACCATCTGCCTGATGGGCCTTGTGCTGGCCATCGGCCTGGTGGTGGACGACGCCATCGTGGTGGTGGAGGCGGTGAAGAACCATATTTCCAACGGAGAAAAGCCGCTCCAGGCCACCATCGCAGCCATGAAGGAGGTATCCGGCCCCATCGTGAGCACGGCCATGGTGATTTCCTGCGTGTTCGTGCCCACCCTGCTGCTGCCCGGCGTCACGGGCAAGCTGTTCGAGCAGTTCGCCGTGACTATCGGCATGTCCATCATCATTTCCGCCTTCTGCGCCCTGTCCCTCAGTCCCACCCTGTCCGCCGGGCTGCTGAAAGGAGGGAAAGCGGATTCCATCCCCCTGCTGGGGCCCTTCTTCAAGTTATTCAACAAGGGCTTCAACAAGGCGCGCGACTGGTACGTGGAAATTTGTGCCAAGCTCATCCGGCACATGTGGCTTTCCATCCTGCTGCTGGCCGCCATGACCGCCCTCCTCTTCCCTCTCGCCAAGCTCATTCCCACTGGCTTCCTTCCCAATGAGGACCAGGGCTACCTGTTCGGCGGCGTGGAACTGCCGGACAATACCTCCCTGAACGTCACGGCGGCCACCGCCGCGCGGATTGAACAGATCATCCGGGAAGATCCCGGCGTGGAAGTGGTCACCACCGTAAACGGGTTCAACCTCATCAGCTCCGTCCAGAGCTCCTCCAATTCCTTCTTCTTCATTTCCCTGAAACCATGGTCCGAACGCACCGCCCCGGGCATGACGGCGGACGGCATCGCCGCCCGGCTGAAAAGCAAGCTGAACGCGGAGATTTCCTCCGGCATGGCGTACGTGGTCCCGCCGCCGCCCCTGCCGGGCGTGGGCACATCCGGAGACGTCACCTTCCTGCTGGAGGACCGCCAGGGCATCGGGGAGAAATTCCTGGCCGCCAATACGTCCAAATTCATCGAGGCTGCGGAAAAGAGGCCGGAAATCGCGGGCATCAGCAATTTCATGTCTCCCTCCAACCTTCAGTACAATCTGAACGTGAATACGGAGCAAGCCACCCTCCAGAACATGAACGTGGATGAGATTTACGCCACCATCCAGGCGTATATGGGCAGCACCTTCCTGAACAATTTCAACATTTACGGTCAGGAATGGCAGGTGTACATGCAGGCGGACGCCCCGTACCGGAACAGCATCGACAAGCTTTCCATGTTTTACGTGCGCAACAATGACGGCGACCCGGTCCCGCTGGATTCCGTCATTAACGTCACTCACGGCTGGGCGCCGGAATTCCTGATCCGCCAGAACATGTTCAACAGCTCCCAGCTCAACGTCACCCCGGCTCCGGGCTATTCCTCCGGGCAGGTCATGAATGCCCTGGAGGAAGTCTTCGCCCAGACCATGCCGTCCGGCATGGGGTATGACTACTCCGGCATGAGCTACCAGGAAAAACAGGCGCAGAAAGGCATCACCATCGGCATGATCTTTGCGGCGTCCGCCGTGTTCGTTTTCCTGATCCTGGCCTCCCTGTATGAGAGCTGGTCCCTGCCCGTGGCCGTCTTCATGACCGCCCCCATCGCCATCCTGGGCGCATTCCTGGCCCTGTGGATGTTCGGGCTGAACCTGAACATTTATTCGGAAATCGGCCTCATCGTGCTGATTGCGCTGGCGGCCAAGAATGCCATCCTCATCGTGGAATTCGCCGTGCTGGAACTGAGGCAGGGCACGGACCTGCTCACGGCCACGCTGGACGCGGCCAGAATCCGCCTGCGCCCCATCCTGATGACCTGCTTTGCCTTCATCATGGGCTGCCTTCCCCTGGCCGTAGCCACGGGAGCGGGAGCGGCAGCGCGGCAGGTGGTGGGCGTGGGAGTCATCGGCGGCATGATTACGGCCGTCTTCATCGGGGTGTTCTTCATCCCCTCCTTCTTCTACCTGATTGCCAAGCTGGCCAAACTGGACAAGAAAGCGGCGCGGGAACTCCAGGAAAAGGCCCAGGGAACAGCCGTCCCGGCCAAGTAGGCCACGCCGCACGCCCGGAACGGCAAAGCCCGCGCCTGCACGGGAGCCCTTTCCGCTACATCCAGAATATCCAGGCCCAGAAAGCCTTCACGAAGACGAGCACCACATTGATCAGCAGCCCTACCTTCACCATGGTCATCTGAGGGAATTTCCCTGTGGCGAAGGCCAGGGCGTTGGGAGGCGTGGAGACGGGAAGCATGAAGGCGCAAGAGGCCCCGATGCCCACCAGAAGCACCAGCGGCGTGGCGGACATGCCCATGGCGGAGGCCACCGTCACCATCAACGGAGCCACCAGGGCTGCGCTGGCCGTATTGGAGCAGAATTCCGTCAGCGACGTGATGAAGAGGCTGATGATGAGCAGGATGATAATGGGACTCTGCCCCATGGCCAGGGAAGATACCTGGTCCGCCAGAAATCCCGCCGCCCCCGTCTGGACGAGGATGCTGCTGAGCGTGATGCCGCCGCCGAACAGCAGCAGGACGCCCCAGTCCGTATTTTTGGCGATGCCGCCCCAGTTGATGACCCCGCACAGGGGCAGCAGAACCGCGGCACACAGCGCAATGAGCGTGTCCATGGACGGAATGCCGCCCAGAGCGGAGGAAAGGAAGCTGCTGCACATCCAGCTCCCGGCCACCAGCACGAAGAGAAGCAGCACGCGCACCTGCCTGGCATTCAGCCGGGCCTCCGCAACCTCCCCTTCCGCCGGGGCCATGTCCACATGCAGCCCCAGCCGCGGGCGGAAGAACAGGTACATCAGGCAGAAGACAATCACTCCGAATACCAAGACAATGGGCATGGCAATCCGGAACCATTCCGCAAATCCCATGCCGAGCTCATGCGCCGCAATGGCGTTGGGAGGGGAACCCACCAGCGTTCCCATGCCGCCGATGGAGGCGCTGTACGCCACCCCCAGCACGGCAAAGGGTGCCGTCGTCTTGAGCTTTTCCGCCGGAATGCGGTCCAGCAGGCCGATGACCAGCGGGAGCATCATGGCCGCCGTGGCCGTATTGGACATCCACATGGAGAGGAACGCCGTAGCCAGGAAAATCAGGATCAGGGCCATCCCCAGGCTTCCGCGGGCCATCCGGAGGATTTTTCCAGCCAGCCAGGTATCAATTTTCTGTTCGTGGAGAGCCCCGGCCAGCGCAAAGCCGCCGAAGAACAGGAAAATGGTGGGATCCGCAAAGCCGGCCAATGCCTTCGCCCCCGGAAGAATCCCCATGAACATGGCGAGCACCGGCACCAGCAGGGCGGTCACGGTCACATGCAGTGCTTCCGTCAGCCACAGAATGCCGATGAAGGTGAGAACGGCCAGCCCCTGGCTACATCCGGCTCCACGGGAAGCCACTTGAGCATGGCCAGGAAAAGAAGCACGTCACACGCAATGATGATGTAATTGCGGTGTCCTTTGGCGGTGTCGGTGGTACGGTGACGCATGGCTGGAAAAACAAAATGGTGTTATTTCCTTTTGTACGCCTCCGGGGAATAGAGTCAATATCATTCCGGAAAAGTCCGGGAGAAGCCCCCATGCCGCGGAAGCATGGGCAGGAACGGGCCATGGCTCACAGCGAAGGAATCCGCAGGGGCGCCCCAGGAAAAATCAGGCCGCCCACGGTTCCTTTGTACACAAGAAGGCCATGCCATGCAAAAAAAAGCCGCCATGCAATTGCACGACGGCTTGTAAAAACTGTTTGATTGACGCGCGGAGGCAGTAACCTCCGCCCGGGCAATTATTCAGCGGCGGGTTCGGCGGCCTTCTTGGCAGCCGGCTTTTTGGCGGGAGCCTTCTTGGCGGCAGCAGCCTTGGTTTCAGTCTTCTTGGCTGGGGCCTTGGCCGCGGTCTTTTTGGCGGGAGCTTCCTTGGCGGCAGGCTTGGCGTCCTTGGCAACGGGAACGGCCAGACGGATAGGCGTATTGGAATTCAACTTGGACTGTTCCTTCTTACGCTTGATGTATTCAACACGTCTGCGGCGCTTGGTGACTTTGCGGATTTGCTGTCCCATAGTGATAATTGCTATGATATTTACTAATTCTTAAGAGCTCCATGTGGCACATGGGCGTGGATACAACTACCAACCCCGCCTCCCATACGCAAGCACAAAGCATTATTAAGGCACAGAAAGACGGCGGCAGTCCCCGCTTTTTCCAACCGGGCCGGAAAAAGGGAACGGCGGCAGGCGGGGCGGAACGAAAGGGCTCCCTACCACAATTTCAGCGCATCCACCCGGACCGGATGCTCCCAGCGCAGGTGGTCCCGGATGGCGGCGGCAATGAATTCCAGGCCGCGCTCCACCGCCGCGGCCAGTCCGTCCCCGGCGGCCAGCCGCGCCGCGATGGCGGCGGACAGGGAACAGCCCGTTCCATGCGTGCTCACATCCCTCACGCGCGGGCGGTTCCATTCCCCCAGCATGCGGCCGTCCGGGCCGGCCAGCACGTCCCGGCAGTCTCCTTCCAGATGGCCGCCCTTCAGCAGGACGGGGCACCCGTACCTGATGGCAAGGCGCGCGGCAGCCTCCGGCAGTTCATCCCTTTCAGGGTTGACGGAGGAGCGCAGCAGCACGGCGGCTTCATCCAGATTGGGGGTCAGCAAGGCCGCGCCCGGCAGCAGAAGTTCTTCATAAACGGCTACAGCCTCCTCCCTCATCAGCCGGTCTCCTGCCGTAGCGATCATGACGGGATCCACCACAACGGGGATACCCGTACCTGCCAGCACCTCATGCACCGCACGGACGATGGCCGGGGAGTACAGCATGCCCGTCTTCACGGCGCTTACCGGAAAATGCTCCAGATTGATGCGCACCTGGTCCGCCACCAGCTCAGGGTCCACCTCCTGGATGCCGCGCACCAGTCCCGGCGCCTCGGACACGACGCAGGTGACGGCCGTGAGCGCAAACGCCCCCATGGCATGGGCCGCCTTCATATCCGCCTGAAGTCCGGCCCCTGCGGAGCAGTCGGAACCGGCAACCGTCATCATTACGGGAATACTCATGCCCCTGTTTTTTTTTAATCGGGAGGGAAGCCCTTGAACATCCAAAAATCCGCACGCACCGCCTCAATGTCACAAATCCGGGTGGGAAAACGCCGCGGGAATGCCACAATCCGCCCATGACGCACGCCGCCCCTGCCCCGGACGAACAGGAATTCTGGCTTTTCATTCAGGACGCCCCCCGCCGCCGGCGGCGGAGGAATTGCAGAAGAACACGTTCCGCCTGGACGCCTGCTTCCGGCTGAACCTTTCCGGCGCGCCGGAAAACGCGCCGGACCATGTGCTGGAAGGGGAATACCTGGACGAAGAGGGAGAATCCCAGCTTGACGTGTTGTGGATCATGGAAACGGACGATGCCCGCCAGGCCTTCAAAGGGACCGCTCCGCCCTTCGGCAAATAGGGGAACGCACCAAGATGCTGCGTTTCATCCTGGAGGACGAATGCGCGCTGGGCCATGTGTTCGCCATGCTTCACGCCATTCTGGAACACCGGGACGGCCTGCTGGTCATCCCGGACGACCGGGGCAACATCATTCTGGAACGGCGGCAGGCCCTGGAATTCCTGAACCGGGAAATCCGGGAAGACTAGCGTTCCTCCGTCTGCGGGACACGGCTGCCTTCCCGCTCCGCATTCAGTTGGAGCGCCTTCTTTTTCCAGACTTCCGCCATGTCCGCATCCTGCGGGGTTCCCTTTCCGGTGCTGTAGCAGACGGAAAGCATCAGCATGGCGTTGACGTGGTCCTGCCCGGCGGCCAGCCGGAGCCAGTTGAACGCCTTGCCTTCATCCACGGGTACGCCGGAGCCTTCCAGATACGCCAGCCCCACGATGTACTGGGCACGGGCGTCCCCGGCGGAGGCCGCCTGCTCATACCATTTCATCGCGCGCTCCATGTCCTGCTCCACGCCCTCCCCCTTCGCATAAATATTCCCCAGATAGACGGAGGAAGGCGTATTCCCCCCGTTGGCGGCCTTTTCCAGCAATACGCGCCCGGAAGCAGGATCCTTGTCAAAGCCCAGCTTCCCCTCCATGTAGGCCCGGCCCAGCAGGCCCATGGCCGCCGGATGCTCTTCATCCGCCGCCTTGCGCCACAGCTCCAGGGCCTTGTTCCGGTCCTGGTCCGCGCCGTCCCCCTTGAAATACATCATGCCCAGCATGTACAGGGCATTCCCCCGCTGGGTTCCTGGACGCGCCAGCCCGTATTCAAACCACTCCCTGGCCGCTCCGGCATCACGCTTGACGCCGGTTCCGTACAGGAACATGGCGCCGATAACCGTCTCCCCGGAATATCCGGAACCCGTTTCCGCCACGGAGTCACACCAAGAGCGCACATCCAGCGGATGGGCCCAGCCGTTCTGCAATCCCTCCGCATACAGGGCGGCCACGTCATTGAGCGTCTTCACGTGCTCCCTGTCATTCCCTTTCTCACGGGCGGCTTTGGCGGAGGCGGCGTCCAGGCGTTCCCGCCAGGCTGCGGCCTCCCCCTTTTCTTCGGCAGGCTCTTCCCGTTTCCCGGAAGGGGCGGCCTGCTTTTCCCCGGCAGCGGGCTTGCGGTCACACCCGCACCACAGGAGGGAGGCAGAGGCGGCCACGCACAAGACGGCAATTTTTTTCATCATGCGCATTACCATAGGACAGCCGCACGGAGCTGCCAAGAAGAGAAATGACGGAAATGCCGCAGCCGTCCCCGCATGGGGACGCACAACATGCCTCCTGCCGCCGCGGAAGCGGGATTTTTCTCTTTAGCATTGAATATTTCCCTATTTTTGTTCTACTGGAACCAGTTCAACCTCTGATGAAATCCGTACCGCGCCTGTATCTCCTGACGTGCCTGGGCCTGGCGTCCCTGGGAAGTTTCTGTTACCGGGGTTCCCAACGGAACTTCCTGTAAAATACATCTTTGAACTGTCGGATGAACCGGTGAAAGTGCGCCCTGGAAAAATAGACACCAAGAGCGTTTTCTTCCCCAAATACGCGCGAGGCACTTCTCCGGAAGCCCTGAAGCGGCAGGCGGCCCTCTTCCAGTCCCAACTAGGGCAGGCCGCTTCCCGGAGCAAGCCTGCCATCAGCATCCACATGAATGACGACAGGACGGAAACGGACGGCAATGCCCGGTCAGGCTACGAATTCTACCATCCGGACAACCAGGAAGGGCTCATCATCACGACGGAGACGCCGGACGAGGAAGTCTGGCTGAACGATGGAGACCCTGACAGCCCCTTTTTCCACACTCCCCGCTCCGCCACCAATACGGAAATCCGTGAAATCTCCACGCCTTCCGACGTCTGGCCCGCCTGGAACGAAGCGGAAGTCAACCTGCACATGAACCTTCCGGAATCGGAGCCGCGCCCCTTTGTGATTCAGCCGGCGCCGTCCGGAGCCATCCGCACCATCATTAAATCCTTCAATGGAGCCATTTTTGAAGCGGACACCCAGCCCATGCATCCCGTGTGGGACCAGCTCCCCCCCGGATACGTTCCCATTCCGGCGCTCCCCGCTTACCAGCCCACTGTGCTGAGGAAACTGCAATAGCGGCAGGAGGGGATCAAAACTTGAACCGGACGGCCCCGAAAACATACCATCCGTTGAAGGCCCTGGCCGTTGTTGAGTCCACCCGGCTGGTGACATATTCCACCGCCAGCATCAGCTTCACCGCGTTGACCGCTTCCGGGCACAGGTAGCAGTTCAGCCCCAGGTAAAAGGAATGCATGCTGTCCACCCACGCGGGGTAATGGGTGACGCTGGGCACATACCGCGTATTCAGCTTCACGGAGCGGTTTCCGAAGGAACACTGGTACTGAAAGACGCCTTCCAAATGGGGTGAAATCCGGTAAACGGGCTGGAGAACCAGGCCGTACACATTCTTGGCGCCCGGCTGGCCCACGATCCCCACGCCCGCCAGCAGGTTCCCCATCACGGAAAAGGCGCCTCGGCTGGCGTCCCAGCTCAGGGAAAGCACGTCCTGCGCGCCCGTTCCACAGTAATCGGAAGAGGAGGGAACCTTCCTTCCCCGCCACTCCGTAAAATTATGGGCGTACTGGTACCCCAGAGTCTGGCTGTCCCACATGGGGGAAGCCACCTTCCATTTCATGGCGTTCAGGGCAAACAGGTTATCCGCGGAATGAAACTGGATTTCATCCTTCAAATCCGTACCATTCGCGTTCAGGTAAACGCCGTAGGAATGGTACAGGCTCCTGGCGTCCTTCTGGAAATTGGCCTCCAGCCCCCAGTTGGAGATGGGAATCAATTCATTGCACAGGGCGGACCTCTCCACCGTTTTAATCCGGGAGGAAGCCAGGCAGTATTCCGACGTCAGGTGCGGCGTCAGCTTCCCGGCCCTGAACTTGACGCCGGGCATGGTCTTTTCCAGATAAAGTTCATACAGGGACCACTCCGTGCGGCTGCCGGTCCATTCCCCGCGCACTTCACGGTGGCGGCCCTCCAGGTCCCCCACGTTCGTCAGGTTGGACAGGCGCCAGGAGCCGTCCCCCATCACAACGTCCCCGCCCAGGTAGGCGCGCCGCCACTCGCTGTTATGGCCGCCGGAGGAGGGGCAGAATTTGTTGGCTCCATTGGGGCTGACGGCGGCTGCCTGGTACTGGCCGATCAAGGTCAGCTTCACTTTCCTAATCCAGGAAGAATCATTCCGGTACAGAACGGGGCCGCGGTCCAGCACACGGCACAGGGAGGGCAGAGAATCCCCGGAAGCCGGGTGAAGCTGCGCCGTTCCCGCGCCGGCCTCCGCCGCGGGAAAAGCGGCGCACCAGCAGGCGGCAAGCAGGTATTTCCCCAGAAAAACAGGCTTCATCATAGGCTCGACAAACAGGTTGCAGGACGCACACCTTAAGGGGGCCCTCCGAAAATCAAGCCCGGATGTTTCTTTTGGCGTTGCTGTTTTTCAAAAAGCCATGTTATGAAAAGCGGCAGCTATGGACACTACAACACGACCCTCTCTCTGGAAATACTTCATCCTGTGCCTGACGAAAAAGTACTGCGCCTTCTCCGGAACGGCTCCCCGGCGAGAGTTCTGGGGCTTTTTCCTTTTCATGAACCTCTTCTCCTTCATCTTCAGTCTTGTCGGCGGAGTCATCGTCGCGGTCACTCTTCCGTGGGGAGAACTGGCGGCCATGCAGGACCCGGAACAAATGCAGGCTATCCTTTTTACCCGAATAGCCTCCTTCTTCTTCATTACCCAAATCGTCTTGCTGGTCCTTTATCTTCCTACCCTGGGCGTCACTATCAGAAGGCTTCGGGACGCCGGCTTCAACACGGCGTGGGGTTACGGTTACCTGGGCCTGGGCGTCATTATTTTCCTTAACTGGGCCATCCTGGAGCGCTTCCAGTATCCAGGGGGAACCGCGACGCAATTCCTGGGTCATTTCTACCGCCTACTGGCTGCTCCTCCTCATTCTGGCATGCTTCCCCACCCGGCCCGCGGTGGAGAGCACGCCTGAATAAGCACTTCCCGTTCCTGCCGGGAGAGGCCGTAAACGCCTTCCATCAGCTCATTCATCCGTTCATCCCCTTCCGGGCAATAGCGGGCCGTGAGGGTATCCGCCAGCTCTTCCACCTCCCGCAGCACGGAAAGGCCGGGCACCCGGATGGGAACGCGGAGGATGGGTGTCGTATCCATCTGGAAAAAGTCCCCTGCATCTTCCCCCTGCGGAGAAACCAGAACTGCATGAGACGTGAATTGAACAGGGCGGCCAGGTACTTCATGCTTACGCGTTCCGTGCGTATCACGTTGAACGCCATCATTACATAAGCCTCATCCTCCGTGTAGGAGAAGGTGGGCCGTGCACACTTCCGGACAGCCAGAATCTTGGGACCGGGAAGGAAGAACCGTTCCTTCCGGGGCCAGTGCACATGATAGTACTTCATGCGGCCCATGCGGGTTTCCCGCCGGGCTTCCATCAGGGGGCGGAACTTTTCCAGATGCCGGAGAAGCGTGACGGCCTGTTCCGACCCGTTGGACGGAGTCAGATAGAGCAACACCTTCTCCGGAGCTTTCAACGCGTATCTTCCTGCCAGGGCGGGTTCATACAGAGGCTTGAGAAAACGCCGTTCCACTGCCGGCAGCCGGTTGAAATACCCCTGCGGCACTACAAACACCCCTTCCCCCCCCGGACGCCGGACCGCTGCACTGCCTCCGGCACCAGGCTCTCCAGCGCACGGGCGGAAACGACATCGGGGTTCGGAACAATCCCCTGCGTCATTTCCTTTGCGGCATCCAGCCTGAAATTCCGGCATCTCTCCATCTTCTCCAGAACGTTCCATTCGGCTGCGGAGCAGAAAAACAATCCTTCCTTGACGCATGCCCCGGTATCTTCCGGCAAAGAAAACCGGCAGTACGGTTCATGTTCCAGAAAGGATTCCACCTCTTCCATGGGACCGCAAAAACGGCGGTATTCCGGAACCGGGAGTCCTACCCCATCCTCCTTCCTTTCCGCCAGAACGGTCATGGTATGAACCCGTGCGGCTTCAAACACCCGGCAAGCCCCGAAATCCGACAAACGCAGCAATCCGCAATCTTCCAGCAGCTTGCGGCGAAGGGGAGCCGCTCCGGCATTCGCCATCCACCTGTTGGGAACAACCAAATGCATCACGCCCCCCTGTTTCAGGGCATCCAGACCCACACAGGCGAACACGTACCAGTAATCCATGCGGGAAGAACAATAGGAAGCCAACGGAGAAGACTTCAGACGGTCAAACAGCTCCTTGTTCCCTTTTTCCCCGACAAAAGGGGGATTCCCGATTACCAGGTCAAAGCCTCCGTCCGCCATCACTGCTGAAAGGCCCTGCCGCCAGACGCCATCCGCAGACATGTCCAGGCTGTCCCCGCACAGCAGGTGGTCCCGGAAATCCCCCTTTCCTCCGGCAGCTAGCCATGCACAGTGAAAACGGAAACGGGCCACCTCCAGAGCCTCCGCACAAACATCCACCCCGTAAATATTCTCTTCCAGAATGGCACGGAATAAATCGGCCTCCGCATATTCCGGCTCCAGACGCTTTCTGCGCGCGGCAAGCTCCCGAAGCATTCCCATGGTGAATGCCCCCGCCCCGGCGGATAAATCCAGCACCCGGATATTTCTCAGCAACCCGGCTTCCTCATTACCATTCCGGGGAGCAGGCAATCTGGATGCCAGCCAGGAGGATACCGCCTCCCGGGCCATCCAGCGGACCAGGAAGCCGGGAGTATACACGGTTCCGGAACGGCGGCCATCCGTCAGGGAGCGTTCCAGCAATCCCTCCAGCACGGAAGGAGTAACAGCCCGGTGAGCATCCTCTTCCCGCAGGGAAAAAGAGAATCCTTCCGGAAGACGGAATTCATGGTCCGCCTGCCGTTCCAGCAAATTGTCCACCAAAGCCTCTTTCAACCGCCTCCAGGCTTCGGGACGGCTCCCCTTTCCCTTCTCCGGGGCGAAACACCGGGCCATGAAACAATCCTGAACGCTCCGCTCCTTCACTGCCGTATTCGTACACTACCAGACCGGACCACGCAATCAAAAGCAGGAATTGCCCCGGATACCTCCCTCACTACATTTCTGTACGGGACGCTTTTTCTTAACGTCTCCGGCGTGTTTACGTTGCTGGTTTTGATTCATGGTAGTCGCAACCATTGAACAAACATCATTTCATTGCCATGAACAACACTTTCAACATCACGGCCATGGACACCGTCTACCCCTTCATTCCCATGTACCCCAACGGGCAGCCCCAGGGCAACTTCCTGGTCAACGGACTCTCCGCTCCCGTTCTCGTTCCCAAACGGATCGCTTCCTCCCCCACCCGCCACGAATGGTTCGGATACCTCAAGGTCATGGCTCCCGCCACCTGTTTTCTCCACCTCCGCGCCCACTCTTCCATTTCCCTTTCCATTCCCGCCAAGGATATGGAACTCTCCACGGAGCCGGGCTCTTCCACCCCCCTCCGCCGCCAGATCCAGTTCGACCAGGGATACTACTGGTGCCATATTGTCCATCAACACCAGCCCGACCAGGGGTCGGAAGCCGAGTTCTGCATTGCCCTGGTAAGCGACAAGGAAGGAGAGCCCGACCTGGGCTATTACCTTTCAGAGGAGACGATGCCTCCCGGCAAGGAGGGAGAAACGGTGCTGACGCTGGTTAACCTGTACCAGGAGGTGGAAGAAGGGGATTCGTCGAGCAGTTCGGCGGGGGGGGAGATTCGTTTGAGTTTGACCCCAAGCCCAGCAGCAGTTCGAGCTCTTCCTCCTCGAGCAGCTCCAGTCCTTCTTCGTCTAACTCATCAAGTTCTTCGAGTTCCAGCAGCAACTTTTCGTCATCCAGCTCCTCTTCCAGCAGCAGTTCCAGTTCACTCTCCTTTTCCTCCAGCGAAGCCGGAGGAAGGGGGTTGTCCATGCCCCTGTTCCTGTGATTGTGACGAAGACGTCGAACAGTCCGATTGTAGCAAGAACACCTCCCATTTCTTCGGCGGCTATCCAGACGGGGCCGACGACTGCGAAGGCTTACTGGAAGTAGGAACCGGAGACTCAGGAGGGGGAGGAGGCAATCCCCCGCTTCTCCGCACCCTTGCCGAACCTTCCTCCCCATGTCCCATCACCCTGCGCTACAAGCATCCCCTCGAATGGACCGCCTCCTGCAATCCCGAAACCGGACAGATCTCCGTCAAACGACCCACGGGCAGTTCCATCTCCTTCCAAAGTTCAAACGGCGGTTCCGAAGCCTCCGTCTCCGGAAGTTCGCGCAAGTTGAACTACAAGGTTCAGAAGCTGAATGCCGACAAGTCTCCCTGCACCGGCGGCTCTCCCGCCTATCTGGACATGGTCCAGAGCAATGGGCGCACCCTGCGCTTCTCGGCAACCACCGGAAAGGTCGTCTCCATGGTCTCCGTCTCCCACAACGACAACACTCCCGGATGGGAGTTTACCTACAACCACCTCGGACAAATGACCTCCGTCCGGGACGCTTCCGGCATCAGGGAATGCTTCTACGATGCCTACGGCCACATGATCCAGAACACTTCCTTTGGAACCGTGGAAAACTGCACCCAGGAACAATACGATGCCTTGGGTCGTTCCAACGGATATCGCCTGATTCTTGGAACCCGTACCGTGCAGCACTCCCATCTTGACTACGATTCCAAAGGTGCCATCATCGGGATGAATCTGGAAGGACTGGAGTCTCCATTTACCTGGCAGTATGACCAACCCAGCGGCTTCCTCCACCATCTCACCTACCCCAACGGCATGGTCCGCTGCAATACCTATCATCCCAGGCTCGACCTCGTAACCGCCATCAGTTACAGAAAGGGAGCGGATGGCGAATTGGCAGCCGGCCACGAATACGGCTACGACGCGCTGATGCGTCCTGTTCAACGGCGGGACTCCTGGGATGGAACCACACCTGCAACCACCAGAAACTTCACCCACAAGTATCCTATGATGCCAACCGGCTCATTTCGTCTCCAGGTGGAGCTGCCGCTAAAAACACCGCTAAAGTTAATCTCCAACATATTACCACAAAAGAATCGAAAGAGTTAATTATAAGTTCCGGGAAATTAAGGGGACCTGCATACGCCGTTAATCGCGACCCTGCGTTACCTATAACGCGTAAAACCCTCGGAAGAGTAGGAGGCCATGGCCATCCGGATGATTTTGTTCAAATCCCCATACCTGAATCAGCATATCCATATTTTAAAAATCCAGTTGGCGGTCCCATATCTACAATACATCGAGCATTAGGCCATGATCACTCTAGATACACTATCACATTAGAAGGCACTATTGAGGGGTGTCCAAAAATCTTTCCGTTAAAAGCATTTCAATGGCAAGCATTGGATTCGTTATTGAACATTACAGGTCTCCGTGGAATTGAAGGATTATATAATTATTTAAGAAATTTAAATAAATAATGGAGTTCATTAATCATAAAAAAACAGCATTTGCCATTTTAAGTGCCATTTTGGGACCTTTTTCCCTTAAATATTGCATTAATTGCAAATCATCCGGAAACAGTTCCAGCGAATTTCTTCTATTGTATTCAATATTATGGTGGATTTATTTTATCCTTTATGTATTTACCCACACGTTCACCTTGCATTATATTGAAGTAATTTTTTATTGGATAGTATTTTGGATTGCTGTAATACTCATTTCATTATTTATAAAAAAAATACATGTTATTTCGTATTTAAATAAAAAATATGCGCATGATAGAACAAAAAAGATATTGATGTCTGCCAGTAATAATTTTTTTACGTTCTGGTTTCCTATAGGGAGTCTTGTCTACTTCGGGTACGGTCTTGCTAGAACTTTCGATTTACATTTGATTTATTACATCCTTTTATGGTGGTTAATATGGTTTGTCATTTGGTTCTTCAAACAATCTGTTATTTTATTTTTTAAAAATATTATAGAAAGCATCATCACGTCATTATATTCACGAAGAAAAGAATCTATAATAAATTATATCATTTTCATATTAATCTACAGTTGCGTATATAGCATCATTTTCATAATGTCTTGCATGAAATTTTTTTCATTATTAATTATAGTAGGAATCTATATAAATAAAGGAAGTTATTTAAATTTTTTGTAATGGAAATTTATAAATCAAAAATGCCTCAACTGCCAACCAAGTAAATTTTTAAAACTAAATATAAAATGAAATTTCTGACAGCAAATTTACCATATACAACATTGGAAGAAAATTACTCATAAAATATCATCATATTAAGTGAAAAAGAATCTATTAAAAATATCTTTTCTGATTACATTGGTTATTTTAATCATTCCGGCAACTATTTTATTTACAAAAAACAATTGTGCCCATATTCAAATAAAATCAGAATCCGGAGATATTGTTTTTTCCGATGATGTATCATTTAATCAAAATCCGTATTTTTTGAATTTTGATTCCGACAACATCCGGGAATTTCTAGGAAAAAATGATATTGGAGATACGGACAACATAATCATTTATAATAACGATCATGTCATTTACCGGGGATATAAGGGATATCTGCGGTCTTTGAACGATTCCAAGCAATGGGGACTTCCCGGAAGATTCATTAAAAACGGCACCGTATTGACGGACATGTTTGCCGTCTCCACTTATTACAATGGACATGTTTTCAAAGAACCGTATTCCAAACAATATTTTCTTGAAATGTCATGCGTGAACGAAAACGATCCTTTCCCCATGTACGGAGATAATCAATAAGAACGGCATTCGCATGGAATTTTTTATGTTGCCGTTATTAAAACACTAAATGTAATTTCCAAGAGATTTCAACACCTGATTTTAAATAACTGCCTGTCCATATTATCCGTGCATGCTTGCACCGCCCGAAAAGAGGCTTGGCAGGGCAAATGAGAATCGGAAAGAACAAATCGTTTTTTCAACGTTCCCTATCAAACAAAAGTCCGGCTTTGCCATCAGCAAGCCGGACTTAAAAAGAGATGGTACCCCGTCACGGGCTCGAACCGTGGACAAACTGATTAAGAGTCAGCTGCTCTACCAACTGAGCTAACGAGGCACTGGAATGGCGGCGTTCCTTGCAGGAACGACCGGATGGTACCCCGTCACGGGCTCGAACCGTGGACAAACTGATTAAGAGTCAGCTGCTCTACCAACTGAGCTAACGAGGCATGTATCCGGCAGTTCCCCGCGACAAGCTCCAACTCTGAAGATGGAGCCACTGGTCGGAATTGAACCGACGACCCACGCATTACGAATGCGTTGCTCTACCCCTGAGCTACAGTGGCATCGCGAGAAGCGCGGAAGCAAGTAACCATAAGAGCCCCCTTTTAGCAAGTCTTTTTTGCAATAAGACCGTTTTTTTACGCCTTGAATCCGGAATAGAAGCCAAGTACGGCAGGTGACAGTAGAAGAGCTTGCATAGGAGGGGGAAACATGGTGGAGTTCATGTCCTCAAAGAGCTTTTCTTTCCCTACTTATCATGAAGGCATATTACATTTTCCAGCAGGCGGACGAAGAAACGATCAGCAACATTCTGGACTGGATGCGCAACCAGGAACGCGCCATTTACCGCGCCGCCGTGCGTGAACTCGGCGCTCTGAAAAAACTGCGCCCGGAATTCATCCAGCGCAAGCCCCTTCAGGAGCAATTCTCCTTCATCCAGAAAATGCTGGCGTGGAAACCCAGCAATGAAATCGGGGACCACCTGCTCCAGGTCTGGCTTCTGCGCAAGCATCAGGACATGCTGATTACTTTCCTGAATACGCTGGACATCCCCCATGACGGCAACGGCATTGTGAACGAACTGCCGGAAACGCTGGACAAGGAAAAACTCGCCAAGGCCGTGGACGAATTGTTTGAAAAATACCCTGCCGGCGTAGCGTCCGTTTACCTCCAGATGTTCCAGCTCCAGACGGAAGACGGCTGGGACGAACTGGCCGAGGTTCTGGCGAACGACCCCCGCGTCACCATTCGCTGACTTTTATCATTCTGCTCCCGTGAAGGGAATATTGGAGCCGCTCCGGAAAGGAGCGGCTCTTCTTATTTTATATTGACTGTCAGTCAGTATACTGCTATCCACGGCAGTACCCCATGAAACGTTTCCTCCTACTGCCGGCGGCATTCCTGCTGCCGTGCGCCTGCATTTCCGTCAATACGGCCGCCCAGACGCTGAACGCCGGAACCGTTTACCGCAACTGGGAACTGGATGACCGCGCCTATGTGAAAAACGGCTTCGTTTACATCAAAGCCGTTCAATGCGACCAGCGCAAGGAAACTCCGGTCATCGGACCGCCCATGGCCCAGTCAGACTTCATTTCACAAATGGAGGATATTCCGGGAACGGGAAAAGACCGTCTTTTGCAGCTTAACAAGAAAGACCTTCCCGATCCCATAGAATACAAAGACCTCCTGAGCATGGTACTTGAAGAGAATTTCACCGTTCCTCCCCGGTTTTCCCTGTATGGAGCGCATCAAATTACCCTTCCCTACCTGAACTTGAGCAGGAAAGAAAACGCTTCTCCCACCGTAGCAGCCGTAAAGATCATCAGCGCTCCCTCCACAGGCCGGAGAATTCTGGCGGGAGCACAGAGCTGCGTGATTGACGCCCCCGGTACCGTGATTGCCAATATCCTTCTTATTCCGGTCAGCATTGTCGTTACCCCCTGCCTGGGCATGTATAACCTGTGCTCCGGGGAATGACGAACCAGGCCGTTCCAAACAAAAACTCGCCTCCGCGTTCGTGCCCGCCCTTGCTTCATCCGCATGCGGGCAATGTTTTTCCCGCACGTGTACGTATTCCATGACCCGGGAAACTCCGGATACCTGCCGCAGCCGCCGGCTGCCGTCATGAGGGGACCGTGTCCGGCGGCTCCGGACGGAACGTCCAGCCTTCATCCCCGTGATACACCATCATCCGAGTCATGCCGCCGTCAATGACCAGGTTTTCCGCATTGACGAAGCCGGAGCGGCAGAGGAAGAACACAGCCTGAACGATATCCTCCGGCGTTCCAACGCGCCCGGAAGGATGCTGGAGGCCGTCCTCCGGGGACAAGGCTCCAAAGGCCCCCGTGTCAATCCAGCCGGGGCTGATGCTGTTCACCCGGACGCCGAGGGGCGCGAGGCTCATGGCAAGAGCGTGGGTCAGGGAGATGAGGGCTCCCTTGGCCGCGCTGTAGCTTTCCGTATCCTTCTGGGACATGGAAGCGCGGGTGGAGGCGATGTTCACGATGGAAGCCCCGCGGGAAAAATGATCACGGAACAAAAGGCTGAGCAGGTAGGGGGCAGCAACGCCCACGCGCAGAACTTCATTAAAGTCCTCATAAGAGCAGCCGGAAAGAATGCCGTGGCGGGTGATGCACGCATTGTTTACCAGGACATCCACCCGGCCGAAGTGCTCCAACACTTTTTCCGCAAAAAACGCACGTCCTCTTCCACCCCCCGCATCACCCGTCACGCAGAGATGGCCTTCTCCCGGCAATTCATCCAGCAGGGAGGCCGTTTCCTCATGCTTCACATCCAGCACCGCCACGCGTGCGCCTGCTGCGGCGCAAGCCTCCGCAATGGCGCGGCCAATGCCGCCGGCTCCGCCCGTCACGACCACGGCACTTCCGGAAAAATCAACATCCATCATGGGCAGATTGTCCCGTTCCGACGCCGGATGTCAATAGGCGCTTTCCGGCATGCAGCCCTCAGTGCGTGTACATCACATAGCGGTAAAAGCCCATGGCGCGGGAAAGAAGAGGGGAACGGGTCACAACGTCCGTCTCCACGATAAGATGGGCCATGGTACTGGAAACGGCCATTTCCGCTTCCTCCGCACGGCGGCTGATGCGTTCCAAATCCCTGGTTTTTACCTGGTTCATGCGGCCAGATTTCTGAAAATCATCCACGACGTAGCGCAGCCTTTTCAGCCTGGCCACCACTTCCACCAACTCCATGGCGCGCTGGTCCGCCGTTCCGGTATCCTTAATGCCGCGCAGGAGATGCTGGATTCTTTCCAAACACAGGCAGAACTCCTCCATGGTCATGATGGGATCAGCCCAGAATTCCTGAAAATCCACCAGCCTAGGCTGTTCCATCTCAAGCCCCACCACTGCTTTCTGCATGGACGGGGAATCATACATTCTGGCCGTCACCAGCTTCAGGAGCGCCCGGAAAGCGCGTTTGCGGTTCTCGTCCGCCCTTCTCCTCATCTTCTCCAACCCGTCGTGGCAGTGCCGTTCAAAACCGGGGAGCCATTCTCCGTACTCCTGCTCCAGCCGGGTGATATTGTCCATCTGTTCCCTGACCATGCGCCCCTGAAGGGCTACGGACATGGCATAAGCCTCCGCAGCCACCTTGTTGTCAATCCCCTCCAGCATGTCCACCATGGTGGCGTACTGCTCCAGATACGCTTTCAGGAACGGCAGTATCCTGTCGTTCAAATACTGGGCCATCCGTTCGTCCGTCAGGCTGAGACCGTACTTTTCCAGATCATCCCTGATGACGGCGGAATCGTAATACTTGAGTTCATGAAGCTTCAGCATCGCCTGCATCATCCGGTCGCGGGCCTTGTCCACGCGCTCCCGGAGAATGGAATGGAAGGAGGGGTGAGCCTCCCGGGACTCTTCATGCACGCGCGGATTCAGAATCATCAGCCGCCCGCAGTTCATGTCGTAAAGCTTCAGCCTGTCCGTCAACCGCCCCAGTTCCACCATCACGGCCTCTCCCGCAGCCCGGTCCTGGATGGAAGCGACCAGATCCGTCATCTGCTCCACGTCCTTCAGGCGCAGGGAAAGCAGTTCTTCATAGGATTCCACCGGGGAAAGCTTTTCAGCCTCCTTTTCCTCCGCAGCCCTTTCCCCTTCCTCCTTGTCCCCGCAGGAACACAGTGCCAGCAAACACGCGCCTCCCAACAGCGGCAAATTCAGGAACAGGGAAAAACGGGAACTGAGTTTCATGAGAAAGCGGCGTTGATGAGGGAGGCTCTGGAGCCCGGCCCGCATCGTGGCAACATGGTTACCGTAAGAAAGCGTCCCCAAAGTTCAAGGCCTTTTCATTTCATCCGGAAAAAACATTCCCGCATTCTTGATGTGCGGAAATATTCTTTTAAATATCATGAACACTCTCCCGAACCCGGAGGTCACACCTTATTACCAACTCCATCCTATCCGCCGTGATTCTTGACATTCTTCAATACGGACACCCCCTTTTGAGGGAGGAATGCAGCCCCGTGGTTCATATCAACAAAGACCTTCTTTCCTTCCTGGACGACATGCAGGAAACCCTGGCCCAGGGGGGCATAGGCCTGGCCGCTCCGCAGGTGGGAAGGGCCATTCAGATGGTCACCATCAATATTCCGCCCACGGACGCCACTACTACATGGCTGGAAGTGGACGGACGCCCGGCCACGCTGGCGCAAATCATGCCCTTGAATTTCATCAATCCTGTCCTCCACCCCTTCGGCAGGAATGTGCCGTACCGGGAAGGCTGCCTGAGCATCACCAAGGTGTATGCGGACGTCCTGCGCCGCTCCTGCGTGAAGGCTGTCCTGACCCTGATGGACGGACGCACCGTGACCATCAAATGCAACGGGCTCCTGGCGCGCTGCCTGCAGCACGAGGTGGACCATCTTCACGGAGGCCTGTTCACGGACCTGGTTTCCCCGGAGGACCATGACAAGGTGGTGCGGAGGCTCCGGCTGACCCATCCGGACGCCTTTGAGGAAGACGACGACAGCTACGCCCGCCGCATGAAGGAGGAACGCCGCGCCCGGGCCCGGGATGCCCAAACGCCACCCACGCCCAGAAAAACCGCTTGACGCTCCGGGAGCAAATCCGCACCCCCTATCCTGTGCCTTCTTAAAAAATGCCCCGGCGTTCCATCTGGAAGCCGGGGCATTCGTTATACGGTAAAAAAGCGGATGAATCAGACAATCCAGTCCAGAACCACCTTGCCGGACTTGCCGGAATTCATGGCCTCAAAGCCTTCCCGGAATTCCGTGTAGGGCAGGCGGTGCGTAATGATGGGCGCTATGTTCAGGCCGCTGCGGATCATGGAATCCATCTTGTGCCAGGTTTCAAAAATTTCACGGCCATAAATGCCCTTCATCTTCAGCCCCTTCCAGATAAACTTGTTCCATTCGATGCTGGAGCCGTCCGGCTGGATGCCCAGCAGGGAAATGTTGGCTCCGTTCCGGGAATTGTCGATGATGTCTTTCAGGCAGGACGGGGCGCCGCTCATTTCCAGGCACACGTCAAACCCTTCCGTCATTTCCAGCTCCTTCATTACGTCCTCCAGTTTTTCACGGGTCACGTTCACGGTACGGTCCGCGCCCAGCGTCTTGGCCAGGCTCAGGCGGAAATCATTGATGTCCGTGATAACCACCGTCTTGGCTCCGGCCTTCTTGCAGACGGCGGCGGCCATGCAGCCGATGACTCCCGCGCCCGTAATCAGGACGTCTTCCCCCACCATGTCCCAGGAGAGGGCCGTATGGACGGCGTTGCCCAGGGGGTCGAAGATGGAGGCGATCTCCATCGGAATGCTCTTGTGGATGCGCACCACGTTGTCCTGGGGAATGGAAAGATACTCCGCAAAGCAGCCGGGCCTGTTCACGCCCACGCCCTTCGTGTTCGGGCACAGGTGCTTCTGACCGGAACGGCAGCTGCGGCAGTGGCCGCAGACGATGTGGCCTTCCCCGGAAACGATTTCCCCGGGCTTGTATTCCGTTACGGAGGAACCCACGGATTCAATCACGCCGCAGAACTCATGGCCCACGTGCATCCCCACGGGAATGGTCTGCTGGGCCCACTTGTCCCAGTTCCAGATATGAAGGTCCGTGCCGCAAATGGCTGTTTTATGAATTTTAATCAGGACATCGTTCGGGCCGACTTCCGGCATGGGGACATCCATCAGTTCCAAACCGGGGCCTGCCTGCGTTTTTACAAGAGCTTTCATGCCCCCCATTCATGCTCTTTTTCCCCTGCGGCGGCAAGCCCAAAATTTCGTTTCCGGCGCACCGGAAAACCGCTTCCGGAACGGAGGTCTGGGGCACCGCCGCATCCCCTTCTCCCCGGCCCGGTAAAACCCCGGAAAGCAAACTCCGTAAAGGCATTCCTGTTCAATCAACAATTCAGACACACACGCAATTTGCCCTTTCCAATATGGACGAATCATGATACCAAGGCATACGGTTCACCTGTTGAACGCTTTACTCTACTTACAGAACCATGGCGAAATCATTTTTACCCACCATTTTCGAACATCCGTATGAAATCGACCCCAAATACGGAAAAAGCGTAGCGTACTTCTCCATGGAATACGCCATTGACAATTCATTCAAAATCTACTCCGGCGGCCTGGGCTACCTGTCCGGCTCCCACATGCGCAGCGCGCACGACCTGCGGCAGAACCTCGTAGGCGTCGGCATCCTGTGGAGCTACGGCTACTACAACCAGATCCGGGCGGAAGACGGCTCCATGGCCACGCAGTACATGCGCAAGAACTACCCGTTCCTGGAAGACCACAACATCAAATTCCTCATTCACGTCTGCGGCGCGCCCGTCTGGGTGAAGGCCTACTTCCTGAATCCTGAAACCTTCGGCACCGCCCCCATGTTCTTCCTTTCCACGGACCTGGAGGAAAACGACGAGGAAAGCCGCAACATTTCCCGCCGCCTGTACGACGCCAACGGCTTCACCCGCATCGCCCAGTACGTGCTGCTCGGCAAGGGCGGCGCCCGCCTCTTTGACGAGCTGGGCATTGAACCGGAAATCTACCACCTGAACGAAGCCCACGGCCTGGCCGCCGCCTTCCACGTGCTTGCCAAGACCGGCAGCGTGGAGGAAGTGCGCAAGCGCTTCGTCTTCACCACCCACACTCCGGAGGAAGCCGGCAATGAAAAGATGGATGTGAACACCATGAACACGTTCTCCTTCTTCGACGGGCTTTCCATGGAACAGGTGCGCGCCGCCGTAGGCCTGACGGACAACACGTTCAACTACACGCTGGCCGCCCTGCGCCTCTCCCACATCGCCAACGGCGTCTCCAAGCTCCACGGCGAAGTTTCCCGCCAGATGTGGAAGGACTATGAAGGCGTGTGCCCCATCATCCACATCACGAACGCCCAGAACCAGAAATACTGGCAGGACCCGGAACTGGCGGAAGCCTTCCAGGCCCGCAACAAGGAGGCCTTCATCCGCCGCAAGCGCGCCCTGAAAAAAGCCCTCTTCCGCATGGTGGGCGAGCAGACGGGGCGCGTTTTTGACCCGAACTGCCTCACCATCGTCTGGGCGCGCCGCTTTGCGGCCTACAAGCGTCCGGACCTGGTCACCGGCAATCCCACCATGTTTGAACGCATGCTCCAGCGCACCAATTATCCGGTGCAATTCATCTGGGCTGGCAAGCCCTACCCGATGGACCACGGCGCCATTGAAATCTTCAACCGCCTGAATGACATGACGGCCAAATACCCCCGTTCCGCCGTACTCACCGGCTATGAACTGGGCCTGAGCCGCTACCTGAAAAACGGTTCCGACGTGTGGCTGAACAACCCCGTAGTCACCCGGGAAGCCTCCGGCACCTCCGGCATGTCCGCCGCCATGAACGGCTCCATCTCCGTCTCCACCAATGACGGCTGGATCTGTGAATTCGCCAAGGATGGGGAAAACTGCTTCGTCATCCCGGAAGCGGCTCCGCACCTCTCCCCGGAAGCCCGCGACCGCTCCGACCGCGACAACTTCTACAACATCCTGGACGACAATATCCTGCCGCTCTACTACGATCACAACGACAAGTGGATGGACATCGTCTTCAATGCGATGACGGACATCTACCCCGAATTCGACTCCGACCGCATGGCGGACCAGTACTACACGGAAATGTACAACAGCTAAGGAAAACTCTTTTCCCGCTTTTACGCAACGGCCGCCCTTCCCCGTGGAAAGGCGGCCGTTCCTTTTCAAGCCTGTTTCAAAAATCCATGGACCGGAGTTGAGCAGTCCTCAAAAAAGACCGGGGGGCTATTTGGCCTCCCCTTCTTCGCCGCCGGCGTCAGCCGCGGCCTTGTCCGCGGGCCGCTTGCGGCGGTGCGCAAAAACGTTTTCCTGCTGCCACACGCGGGAAAAGGCGGACGTGATGAGACCCGTGGAAATGGCGATGATGGACACGGCTATGAACATGATCACCCCGGTAAAAATGCGCCCCATGGGCGTAATAGGCACCAGATCGCCGTACCCCACCGTGCTCAGGGTCTCCACGGCAAACCAGAGAGCGTCAAAAAAGGAGCGGAACTTCTCCGGCTGGGCTTCATGCTCCGCAATGTAAATGCCCAGGGACGTGACGTACAGCATGAACAGGATCACGGAGAAGAACAGGAAAAACTCATCCCGGATCAGGTAAAAGGCCTTTTTAAAACTGGCCGCAGTTTCATTAAACCGGGCCAGCTTGAAGATGGCCAGCACGCGGACAATCCGCAGGGAATAAAGAATCTGCCAGTCCAACCCGAAAAACATGCCCAGGAACGGCACGCAGACGATGAAATCCAGAATGCCCATGCCGCTGAAGATATAAGCCTTCCGCGGCTTGGCGCACAGCACCCGCAGGACGTACTCAAACACAAAGAAATAGCTGATCCAGTAATTCACCTTGGCCGCAATGCGGCCTACCAGCGGGTGAACGTCCGGAATGGCATTCAGCGTGTACAGCATGAACCATACCAGAATCAGCACCCTGACGACGTTCTCCCAGGGACCGAAATTGGCTGCGCCTTGCTTGGTGCGGGTAATCAGGGGCATGGCGGGAATCAGGGATGAAGGGCGGCTTTCCATTCGTCAGCCTTGAAGCCGACGCATATCCTCCCGTTGGTGATTAAAATGGGGCGTTTGACCAGCATGCCGTTGGTAGCCAGCAGGGCCACCTGGTCCTCCAGGCTCATGCCGGGAAGCCTGTCTTTCAAATTCATGCTCTTGTACAGCAGGCCGCTGGTATTGAAAAACCTCTTGGACGGCAAGCCGCTCTCTTCAATCCAGGTCCGGAGCTCCTCCTCCGTGGGGTTCTGCTCCACAATGTGGCGGTCCTCATAGGAAACGCCCTGTTCATCAAGCCATTTTTTGGCTTTCTGGCAAGTCGTGCACTTGGGATATTCAATAAACAAGGAAGACATACCTGCACGCTAGCCCCGTAAACACACCGGGTCAAGCGGCCAGCACAGCCATCCTGCCGTCATGACTTGATTGGAACACGCCGGGCGCATCCGCCGCAAAAATGGCGTACCCTGAAAGAGGAACCGGAATGCGTGCAGGCGCAGCGGAAAGCCGCCAGGCACGCCGGAACGTCAGAGCACCATGGCGCTTCCCAGTTGCGCGATGGAAACGGGATTGGGCTGCCGCCCCCTGAGCGCCTCCGCCAGAGCCAGGGAAGCTTTCTCCTCCCCGTGCGCCAGGATGATGTTCCTTTTGGGCCCACCGGTCTTGTCAAAATACTCCAGCAACTCTCCATGGTCCGCATGCCCGGAGAAGGAATCCATCTCCCGTATCCTGGCCCGGACGGTGTACTGCTTGCCCAGGATGGGAACCTCCTTCCACCCGTCCATGATCTTGCGGCCCAGCGTATGTTCCGCGCAATAGCCCACAAAAAGGACCGTATTCTTCGGGTTGCCGATGTTGTTTGCCAAGTGGTGGAGGATGCGCCCGGCTTCACACATGCCAGAGGCGGAAATAATGATAGCCTGCCCGTTCATCTTGTTCAGCTCCTGGGATTCCCCTACGGAACGGATAAGCCGCAGCTGTTCAAAACAGAACGGATCCTTTTCCCGGAACAGGAAATCGTACACCTCCTTGTTGAAGCACTCCGGATGAATGCGGAAAATCTCCGTGGCGCCCACGGCCATGGGGCTGTCCACATACACGGGCAGCAAAGGCAGCGAGCCTTCATGATAAGCCCTGTTCAGCAGGTAAAGAAGCTGCTGGGTGCGTTCCACGGCAAAAGCCGGAATATAAACGCGGCCGCCCAGCGCCAGAGCCTCCTTGATGGCCCGGCAGAAGGTCTCGTCATCACGGGAGGGAGCCTCATGGAAACGTCCGCCATAGGTGCTCTCCATCAGCAAAATGTCCACATCCGGAACAGGCACGGGGTCACGGAGAAGTTCATTATCCCCACGCCCCACGTCCCCGGAAAACAGGAAGCGTTTCTTCCGTCCGTCTTCCCGGTCCTCAATATCCAGGCACACCTGGGCGGCCCCCAAGATATGGCCCGCATCATAAAACGTGAGCGTCACGCCCGGAACGACGGGAATGGGCCGATCATACCCGATATTCACGAACTGGCGCATGCACCGTTCCGCATCCTGTTCGGAATAAGTGGGGTAAACGTCCGGCTGATGAATGCCCCGGCGCTTGTTCATCTTATTGATGAATGCGCAATCGTGCTCCTGGATGCGGGCGGCGTCCGCCAGCATGAGCTGGCAGAGGTCCCGGGTCGCAAACGTACTGTAAATATTCCCCTGAAACCCCTGCTTCACCAGATTGGGAAGGTTGCCGGAATGGTCGATGTGCGCGTGGGAAAGAACCACCGCATCCACCTCCGCCGGAGAAAAATAGGGAAAATCCTTGTTGATGTGCCAGGCCTCCTCACGCCGCCCCTGGTACATGCCGCAATCCAGAAGAATCCTGCTCCCGTTCACCTCCAGCAAATGCTGGGATCCCGTCGTCGTACCCGCCGCGCCGCAAAAATGAATTTTCATTAATACATGTGTACAACAAGCCTCCGGCCAACGCAAGAAATCAGTGCCTTCCGGGATGATGAATTTCATGTGTCCGTGCTCACAATTTCAAGTTCCCGGCATTGGCTCTCACCCATCACAATTCTTCATGCCCACGCTGCACGTTTTCCTAAAACATTCTTACACCGCACAGGGGAACCCCAGACTGGGAAAAGCAAAAAGCTGTTCTCTCAATTCTGAGAGAACAGCCTGTCAACAATGCTATTGGCTCCTCATGAAAGTCCAAGAGCAAAGACAATCAAAAATGGAAGAAACCATAAAATAGATAAAGCCACAGCTATAATAAAATCCATCTTCTTTTTATCTTCAATAAGTCCACATACCCCCCACAACAAGCTAAGAATAGGACCTCCAACCATTATCAACCCAAAAAACATCATGGCCAATTCAGTCAAGTTGCTCAAATCCATCCATTTTGGAAAACCATAAAAACGGACTCCCACGCTCGTTCCGCACAAAAGCAATGTAATGATCCATGATGCTAGTACAGGATAGTATGATTTTATCTTCATTTTTAATAGGATGCTTTTAAACAATCACAAAGGGCATTTTTGATCTGGTTGCCTCTTTCTCTTAAATCTTCGTCATTCACCCCAGGATCTGTGACATAATCTGGATCTTTCTGCTTTTGTGCTCTTACCTTTTTTAGATAATCATCAACTCCTTGACGAAAAGCGTTTGCATGAATCTGATCGCGCTGTAATTTTCTAAAGATTTATCTTCATTATGTGGAAAAACTACACCATTTTCCGCATAGGTCAAATCATCTATGACATGACTTAAGATGATAGCTGAAAATTCTATAGCTCCTTCATCTGTCAAAATTCGCTGCTTCACGTCTCCTGGTTGTATGGCTCGACGCACTCCAGAACATACCTGCTATTCTGCAAAGAATTCTGGCTAGCATATCTTGGCACCGTGTTTACATAAATATTAAAACACCCATCTCTCTTTGTATATAACATATCACTCATAATCCCAACCTTGTTGATGCACTAGATCGCCTCACGCCTCTCCTGATACATGTCACGTGTTCTCCCTAAAAATCTCACAATGCCGAGGGTGAACACCAGACTAAGGAAAAGCAAAAAGTCTGTTCTCTCAAAATGAGAGAACAGACTGTCAACAATGTTGTTTGCTTTTCAAAAAAGATCAAACGAAAAAATCAGAGAGGCAATATTCTCATTCCTCTACGAGGCATTCCTATGATAGGCTGATCGCATTCCCCTTTCTCATATAAAAAATAAAATCATTTGTCGTTTTAACTTCAAGACCGTTTTTCCAGTTTATATATTCCTGGGAATTCGAGTATGCTACATACGTCCAACCCTGATAATAAAATCTTATATTGACGTGATTATCTAAAAAAATATCACCTATATCAAGAAAAATGCCCAATCCTGGTATTATGCTCAAATACCAAGGCGTTTCCTTCTCAATAGATATTTTAATTTCATCAATTTCATACTTTTCAATTGACCTATAGTACAATATCAAGGATAACAAAAGTTGCAAAATATAAACAAAAAATAATTATCTTTGTAATATTGATTATTTTTCTTGGCAAAATCTTTTTCTCCATGTATCAGCTATTTTACTTTTATTTTTATTCCATGTATCTTTGTCAAAATAATGTGATTTAAAAACTTTAGACAAATCCTTTGCGGCCCCAGCAGCAGCTCTATCAGATTCCACCTCTGCTTCACATTCCTGCTGTCTCGCACCAGAACGAATTAACGATTCTGCAAAATCCATTAATTGGGCAGCTCTTGCACCTAATTGTCCTTCGTGAAGCGCCCATGCAAAATGACGAGCATTATTGGCACCATTCGCGGCCATTTCCGGCTTAAATCCAACATTTTTTTGATTTCTCGGCGTATTCCCATGCATTAACCTTTTGAGAGTAGCATCTTTATCTCCATTAAATAAATTGTCAACATTATTAAATAATTTACTTCCTGTTTTCATTTCTTTATTCAAATCTTTAGCCAATTTTTCTGAAACTTGATTGACAAAATCTCCTTTCTCACTTCCATCTGACAAAGCTTGAAGGAAATCGTTGTAATTGTTCACTGATGGATCATTTGCCAATTGTTCAAGTGCTTTCGCAAATTTTTCACAAAAACACTCATCGACCTCACCATCACCATTTTTATCATATTTTCTATCAATATTCTGTAAAATATCATCTGCCTTAGGATATGATGGCTGAGAAGGCGTTTGCGAAGATCCTAATGCAGAGGGAGGTAATGTAGAGCCATTACACAAATATGGTTTATAGTCCGGAGACAACCCCAAAATGTCAGTATACCCTGAAACAAAATTATCATTAAACACATATTCGTTGATAACACCTGATACTGAAACAAAATCCCGATTAATCCATCGACCATCCAGAGGGTTGAGATAGCGGTAGTTGTAATAAACCATCCCCAGTTCATCGTCATGATATTCCGACGAGAAACGGAAGGGATTGACCAGGGCCATGTCTCCTTCAGCTTTTGATAACGGCTCCGTAGGGAGCGTATTCATACAAGGCACGGCGCCCGGCCTTGGAACCGAAGAGAGCAATCGCATTCTTCATCCGGTCGTGCGTGAAGTACAGGTTTTCCGGATTACTGCCCATTCCATCATAGTTCCGCATGGCGAGAATACGCGTAGCTGTGGTCTCTACAGGATCCCACAGGTAGGTTTTTTTCAAAATGGGTAAAACCGTTTCATCCGCGTTTGCGGCATTCAGTTCTGCGATTTGCAGATAGTCCTTGTAAATGAAACGTTTCCGGGAAACGAGATTTTCTCCGTTGTATACAGATTTTTCCACACGCCGGTGCAGGTAGTCGTATAAACATTCAATGCGCATCTCACCCTGTACAAATTCAATGGCCTGGTTGAACGCGTTGTAAGTAACGCTCCATTCCCCGGTAGCCGTTTTCACCTTTGTCTGGTTACCTTCCAAATCATATTCCGGCAGGAAAGGAGTTTGCGTTCCTTCAATAATAGATACATACTGATTAAGTTCGTTGCTGGCATACACAGAAGAATCTGCGGTTCCTTCCCGGCCAGTTATCCGGTTGCCCATGTTGTCATAGACATAGCTGTATGTTCCACCCCGGCTCATTGCGTCGGCAACAAGCTCTCCCCGTTCATTATACGTATAATTATGTGTCAAATCGGGATTGGGAGTGTTGAAGTAATCCATTTTTGTCATGGGACGTCCCAGGATATCATAGGTATAATCAACCTTTGCGGGATAATTCTGCCCTCCGGGCCGAAGATAATCTACTTTAATGAGCAAATTCCTCTTTTTCTTCCCGCGTATACCATCTTTTGAGGGTATTAGGGTAGGAAAGCGTCTCCAATAGCCCATGGTTAACATTGTAACCGTAATTAAAGGGAGCTTCCAAACCATCCATGGAGACATTCCCCAGCCTTCCCTTGGTATCATATCCATAGGAAACGGCCTGTACGGTTTCCTCCCCGCAAAGAAGGCTGTAGCCTGCAGCACGCCCCAGAGAGTCGCGAGTATTAGAGAGGACACAGGAAACAAGTCCTTGCATCTTTTCCGCCTCCAGTTCATTGTACTGGTTGTATATAAATTCCCGTGTCCCGGAGCCGTCCGAAACCGAAACAGGCATGCCGAGGTAGTTGTAAGAATAAGTGACCGGAGGCGTTTGCGTAGTAGAGGAATCGTCACAGATGACAGAGAGAAGTTCCCCGGTGAGCGGAGCATAAGTCCTTATTGCTGCGAGGGAACGGGGATTGATACTCCTCTCCAGCCGGTTCATGGAGTCATACTCATAGTTGGCGGAAGTTCCATCAGCATAGGTCTTGCTAAGAAGCAAACCGGTGGATGCGTCATAACGCCAAGTAGTCGTATCGCCATCCGTACGTTCCGTGGGATCTGAAACAATGGCCTCTTCCCCAGCCCGGAAAGTGGTCAGGGAAACCACGTTGTCCGCGTCATCATAGGCATAAAGGGCTGGCTGGACACCTGTACCGTATTCAGCAATTTTACGTCCCCGGCAGTCATAGGAGAAGCAGACCGTATTTCCCAAGGCATCCGTCACAAACGAGGGTTTTCCTGTGGCTGGATCATAGGATGTCGTGGTAACACCACCCATGGCGTTCGTTACCTTGACGGAGCGCCCGGCGACATCCTGCTCCAAGATGGTAGCATTGCCGCGGACATCCGTATTAATCAGTGTTAAACCATGTTCCGTATAAATGCGGGCGTGGGTGGTCGCGACGCCTGCCAGATCTGTTCCTGAAATCAGGAAACCATCTATCAAAACATCCTCCGCCATGGTATTGGAAGCTGGAGTTTGCCGTTTGATAATTCGTTTGGCGGATGTTGAATATTCCGTCCATGTAACGCCTTCATTACCCCGTGTATCCCTAATCACGGTTTTTCCGGCCAGGGTGGCATGAGTTGATGAAATGAGACTGATTTCCGAAGTCCTGACAGGGGCCCCTTCCGGCGTATAAATGGTAGAGGTCTCTTTCAGATAGACTCCATCTGATCCATCCTCAAAAGAGACAGCCCATTCCGTAATGCGGGAGTTGAGTTTTGTAGGGGAATCATCCAGCTTGACAGTTTCTCTGATGAGGTTTCCCATCGTATCATAGTCATAAAGAATGGGGGCCAAACCAACCGTCTGCTCCTGTGTTTTTTTTGCCCCTTTTCATTGTAGGCATAGTCGGTAACAATCCATCCTCCTTCCGTATTGGGAAGTTCTTTCTTCACCGTCTGCCCGAATCCGTCCACGGTTTCCCGGGAGAGTACGATGCCAGCGCTACCTTCCGGGGAAGGGGTTGAAATGGTGGTGCGGACTCCATCCTTGAGAGCCTCCACCGTATAAATCAAGTGCCGCTGTCCTGTTCCTGATTGCTCCAGAAGAGTGCCGTCCGCGTGCTTCCGTGTGATAAGAGTAGCTCCTGTGGGAGTTGTTTCAGTTGTGGTCAATCCGTCTTCACTATAAGAGTAGGTTGTTACGCGCCCCAGTTTATCCGTGTAGGAAACACGACGTCCCAGCAAATCATAGCTCGTCCTGGTGATGGTTGTCATTGGACCGATGTCTACACGAGTTTCAAGAATACGGTCCATCGCATCCCTGGTATAGGAGGTGATCATTTCCGGAGTAGTTTCTGTTGCGGAGCGGATAACTTCTACAAGCTGCCGGGCCGTATTGTAGGAATAGGTAGTGAGAATACCGTCTTCATCCCGTTCCCACAGAGGACCGCAGCACATCATTTCACGTTCTGTAATACGGCCATTGGCGCGCGTGCGTTTAATCCAGCGGTTTTCACAGTCGTATTCGTAATCCATGGCTTCAACCAGCTTCCAAGTACCGTTAGAAAGCAGAACGTAATCTTCTATCCGCATGTCATTTCCCTGAGCAGAGACATAACGAATTTGACGCGTGCTTTGACCATGAACAGCTTTCCCCGATACTTGCGTTTCTTTCGTAACTTTGTAAAGAGATCCGTAAGAGTTATTGGGCTCATAGGTATAAGCTGTCTGTACTCCATTGATATCCCGGTGGGAATTTAATTCGTCCTTGGGCATGGGGATTGGGAGCGGTGCCCAGCCAGGTTTCTGTCGCCTCAAACTGTGTTTTACCAGACCCAAGAGCCGTGGTCCGTTTTTCTACGCGGCGCACATGATTGGCTGTGGAGTATTTGTAATTGATACGCCGGTACTGGGTAGCATTTCCTTCTTTAACAAGGGCGATGCGTTGATGGTCAATGTCCGAATCATAGAAATCCCCATCCTTATAATACGTATAGATAGCCTTGCGAGTGCCTCCGGCCCATGGCTCATACGAGACAGTGGGGCGGCTGTGCGTATCATAACCGCTAGACCAGATATTGTCTTTTGTGGAGGCGTTCTTATCCACTACATTGCCGCGCCCGGCATCGTCATAGGAATAGGTAGTCTTCCGGGAGATGGGACTGCCGTAAGCCATGGTTTTGTCATTTCTCTGCGTTCCTTCATCCGTCTTAGAGAAAGTTTCTGAAGTGCATGAAACTACCTCTCCCTCCATTCCTCTCTTGACTTTTGCAGTAAGCCTATAGCGGTTGCCTCCAAGTTCTTCTCGCTCTACCAGTGTGACAATCTCGTCTTCTCCGGTGCCTTTTGACATGCTCCAGGCGCCACCAGCCTGCCACCAGGATACCACATAAGGGGGGACGACCAGCCGCCCGCTCTGTAACAATGATGCGGTCACGTTCTTCGTTGGGGCCAATATCAAAGGATTTGAAAGGTTCCCCTGTGAGCTGATACAAACCGGTGGAATTGTCTTTAACTCCTACCTGGTTTGGAAGATACAGGGCGATGGAGTAACCATTTTCACTAATATTTTCGATATTTGCCACCCCATCCCACAAGTTCCATATCTGACGCAGACTCCCGTCTTCAGCTTTTACAATATCAAGGTAACGGGCAAATTCGGAAGAAGAAATCTGTTTACCGGACCAAGTGTTATAACTGGAAGGCATTCCTGAAACAGTTGAATAAATAGTGGAACTTTTGGTATGTGTTTTAAATTCTATGTGGGGGGGTTCTCCCGAACTTCCGTATTGAACCCGGGCGGAGGTGGTTGTACCGGTAGAAACTCCGGCGCCGAAGATGGAATTGCCGTCTCCTCCGATGAGGTAATGATGTTTGCTTGTTCCGGAGACAACTTTCACCATGGTGTTGGGCTGGCCGATATAGCTGGAGCCGGATGGTTTCTCCAGACGACTTGCCATCGGATGATTGTAGGCAAGAGAGTGGATTGACCAAGCCGTTTCTGAAAAATTTTTGGCCGTAATTTCAAGCATGCCTCCCGGTACGCCTCCCATGCCTCGGAAGGTACCGAAATTCGCCTGCCAAAGCATGTTGTTCTTGCTAATGGTAGCTGTGATATTTTTACCGCCGGAAGAACTGGCCCATTCTGCCGAGCGGATTTTCCGAGAAGCAGGGGCCCCTTCCTCTCCGCCCGGCTGCGTCGTATTTTCGTTCTGAGACCCTTTCTGGCAATCGCAGTCATCCCGCTCACAATCTCCGGCATTGTCTTCATTGTCTTCCGGAACAGCTTTGCCCGGACTGGCATTCAGGCTAAATTCCAGGAAGGCTTTGTTAGCGTTCTTTTTATAGTCAATATTATCATAACTTAACGTAGCGCAATAAAACCCGGGAAGAAGTTTCCCGGAAGCAGAATCACTCTGTCCGGAGCTCCCCCCATTCGGCCCCTGCTCAGGCAAGCTGATTTTCAAAGGACCCATGGAAAATTCGCCTAAATCGTCGACGCTCAAGTCTGCTGTAACTTGAACGGGTTCCCTGGTCTCCCCTGATGGATCACCAACTTTAACTATCCAGTAAAAATCCTTGTGGAAACCTTCAGAAGGAGGGCCCTCTTTAATGGATTCATGAATATTTTGAGGTTCACCAGTGCGCGTACGGGTAGCGGGAATGTAATATTTAAAACCAGGATATTCCTCAGCAAGAATCATGTTGGAGGAATCGGATCGGGATATGGAATTTCCATTATCCCTGCTGTTATCGAATGTTTGTTCGTTCATCGATGTTGTTTTGTTAGATATTGATAAACAAAATATTGAGACTTGCATCACGATAGTATGCGTATTCTCAATAAGTATTCTCTGTAGCATACTTCTTTTTCAAGAATCAACGGAAAGAGTAGCCGGGTAATTCATGCCTGCAATGGCAGGAGAATAAAATTCGCATTGCGTTATTTTCGCAATCTCATTTTATAAGAGGAATTCTTTTCTTATTCCGCTCCATGGTTCACGTTCCAGCAGAAAAATCCATCCCCCTTCTCTTTCGCCTATCAGTAAAATAAATAAATCCCGCGTATGATTCATCAAGAATTTGATCAAGTGGAATCTACGACAAAGAATATTCCATGGAATCAACCACGGAATATCGGAAAAGAAGGCTGTCTGCTACCAATTGAAGGTAACAGGAAAAAGTTAACAAAAAAGGCGGGGAAATCCCCGCCTGCTCAAGTTTTTTATCAGATGAAAACCTACTTACTCTCCTTTTTGGTTTCCGCCGGCTTCTCCGCTTCCACGTCAATGGGCTGGGAAAGCTCGGGAGAGGGGCGGGATTCCGGCTTGGAGGCGGGAACATCGCTCATGGTTTCCTTCTCCGTCTTCAACAGCTCTTCTTCAAACTCGGACTTGGCCTTCTTGAACTCTCCCAGGCTCTTGCCCAGGCCGCGGGCGAATTCCGGGAGTTTCTTAGCGCCGAACAGCAGGAAAACGATCACCAGAATGGCGATAATCTCCGGCGTTCCCAGACCAAAAATAGCTAACGTGTTCATCATGGAGTGCTACGGTGTTTTTAACAGATTTTTTTCATGACGGATACTCCATAATACGCTTCATGCGTCATCAGAGGATTCCTGTTCCTGTTTTTGCTGCTCCGCAAGCCTTCTGACGGCAAAACGGTGGAAACGCCAAACGACCAGGAAGATCACCAGGAAAAGCGCAGGGAAGACAATCACCAGAATGGCGATAATCTCCGGCGTTCCCAGTCCAAAAATAGCTAACGTATTCATCATGGAGTGCTACGGTGTTTTTAACAGATTTTTTCATGCCGGATACCTCATAATACGCTTCATGCGTCATCAGAGGATTCCTGTTCCTGTTTTTGCTGCTCCGCAAGCCTTCTGACGGCAAAACGGTGGAAACGCCAAACGACCAGGAAAATCACCAGGGAAAGCGCAGCCATGCTGCCCCACAGCAGCCAGAACGCGGCGGAAGCCGCCCCTTCATCCCCCAATTCTCCGGCCTGGTTCCAATAATAATAGGACAGCACCGGATTCCAGGACAGGGTGCTGCCCGGCAGAAGATGGAGGCGCGCCATGCGGTTCATGGCCGGCAGATAAGCCGCCTGGGCGGATGCTTTCATCAGGGAATCCCCCTGCGCATCATCGCCCCGCGTATAATACACCTGGGCCAGCATATACATGGCCTTGGGGTCCCCCGTTGCGTCTGCCGCGCGCCGCAGCAGCCTGTAGGCTTCATCCGCATCCAGTTCCCCGCCCTTCCCGTTCTGGAGCAATTCCGCGGCCTTCAGGGCGGCAGGGGGGTAACCGATGGCAGCGGCTTCACGGTACAGGGCCAGCGCACGCGCTGCCTGTTCTCCGGAAGGAGAGCCTTCCATCAGCATGTCCGCCAGGGCAGCCATGCTGTACGGATCCTTCCATTCCGCACCTTTTTCAAACCAGTTGAGGGCTTTTTCCCGGTCAGGGGGCATATACTTGCCGTCCCGGTACATCATGCCCAGTTCCATTACGGCGCCCAGATCCTTCCGTCCGGCCGCCTTTTCAAACCATTCCACGGCCTTGGCCGCATCCTGCGGGACGCCCAGGCCATCCCGGTACTTGAACGCCAGAAGCCCCTGCGCCGTCAGGTTGCCGCTTTCCGCAGCATGAAGGAGGTACGGAACCGACTTTTCCGGAGAGCTGTCCGGAACCAGCTTCCGTTCATAAACAAGGGCCGCCCACAACGCCGCCTTGGAATCGCCGGCGTCCGCCTCTTTCCTCCATGTTTGGAGGGCTTTTTCATAATAGAGGGACGCCGTTTCCTCATCCTTCGGACCGCCCGTTCCCTTGGAGGCCATTACACCTGGTACTGTGCCGCGGCATTGCCGCTGTCAGCGGCGCGGGTAAACCAGTACCGGGCCTTTTCCAGATTCCTGGGGTACAGGCGGCTGCCTGTATAAAACAGCTTGCCCAAATCCAGCATGGAATCCACGTCTCCTCCATTGGCCTCCTTTTCCGCCAGGGAAACGTATGCGGACATCCATTTGGACGTCTCCGGGGCATTCCCCTCCACATCATAATGCACCGCCAGTTCCCGGGCGGCAGCTTTATCCCCGTTATGGGCTTTCTCCCGGAGACCGGACAGATGAGCCCCGAAATCTCCCTCACCGGCAGAAGCCGGGGAGGGAGCATCCTGAGACGCATGAAGCGGAGGCTGCGCGAGGCACAGCCCCCACAATCCGGCAAGGAGCCACCATTTGCAATGCTTCTTCATACCGGAACAAGTCAATCATTAACGGCCCCTGTTTCCGCGGGAGAAACCACCGGAGGACCTGCCGCCAAAGCCCGGTTTGCGAAAGCCGCCTTCACGACGCTGGAAGCCTCCCTCGCGGCGGTCTCCTCCGAAACCGCCTTCGCGGCGTTTGAATCCTCCTTCACGACGGTCTCCACCAAATCCGCCTTCACGGCGCTGGAATCCTCCTTCGCGGCGGTCTCCTCCAAATCCACCTTCACGGCGCTGGAAACCTCCTTCACGGCGGTCTCCGCCAAAGCCGCCTTCGCGACGTTGGAAGCCTCCTTCGCGGCGGTCTCCGCCAAAGCCGCCTTCGCGACGTTGGAAGCCTCCTTCGCGGCGGTCTCCGCCAAAGCCGCCTTCACGACGCTGGAAGCCTCCCTCGCGGCGGTCTCCTCCGAAACCGCCTTCGCGGCGTTTGAATCCGCCTTCACGGCGCTGGAATCCTCCTTCACGGCGGTCTCCGCCAAAGCCGCCTTCACGGCGCTGGAAGCCTCCCTCGCGGCGGTCTCCTCCGAAACCGCCTTCGCGGCGTTTAAAGCCTCCCTCGCGGCGGTCTCCGCCAAATCCTCCTTCACGGCGTTGGAAACCTCCCTCGCGTCGGTCTCCTCCGAAGCCGCCTTCACGGCACTGGAATCCTCCTTCGCGGCGGTCTCCTCTGAAACCTCCTTCACGACGCTGGAAGCCTCCCTCACGGCGATTGCCACCGAAACCGCCTTCGCGGCGTCCACGGAAACCATCTTCCCGGCGTTCGCGGGAACGGAATCCGGAATCATCCCGAAGGTCTTCCCCGTCCTTGATTTCATCCTCGTCCTCCGTATCCGCAAAGCGGGTTTTCATTTCCGGAGTAGGTTCATAAGAATCCCCAGCCTCAAAATCTTCCGGATTAAATACATAACCTTCATCGGAATCATTGTCTTTCCCGCTCTGTTCGCCCTTGGCGGAAGTCCCGGCGACAAGCTGGGAAGCGCCCAGGTACTTGCGCTGGCGGGGAGGATTCTTCAGCAGCAGGGCTACGTCCGCATCATCCAGGAATCTCCAGCTTCCGGGTTCCAGATCGCCCCCCCACAGGGAACCGATGCGCACGCGTACCAGCTTGCGGACGCGGAGGCCCAGGCACTGGAACATCTGGCGCACCTGGCGCTTCAGCCCCTGTTCCAGAACAACACAGGCGCGGCGCGCGGAAGCGCGGCAGACGTACTTGGCCTTGGCATTGCCTTCCGGAATGCGGACTCCGCGCAGGAACTGCATCAGCACGGAATTGTCAAAATTCTGATCTACCGTCACCCAGTATTCCTTTTCAATCCCGCCGGTGGGGTGGGAAAGGGTTTGGGTCAATTCCCCCTTGTTCGTCATGATCAGGAGGCCTTCGGAATCGGCATCCAGCCGTCCCACGTAATTCAGATGGCGCAGGCGCGGCGGCAGCAGGTCGTAAACAGTGCCTATGGCCCCCTGGGCTTCACGGCTGCATACGTACCCGCGCGGCTTGTTCAGCAGCACCACAACCTCCTCCATGGGAGTCATGTGACGGCCGTCCACCTTCACGAAATCCTTCTCCGTCACCCTCATTCCGGGCGTATCAATAACCTTCCCGTTCACTTCCACGCGTCCTTCCTCAATCAGTCTGTCAGCCACCCGGCGGGAATCAATGCCGCAGGATGCAAGGAATTTATTAATGCGGATACCTCCGTTTTCTTCGGAGCCATGTTGTTCTTCACTCATATTGGTATAATGTCCGCTATCTCAGCGGATGGTTTTGTATTGTTTGTATTACGGCAATTCACGCGCCCCAAAAAAAGAGGGAAAGCCTTCTTTGCCGGAAGAAAAAAGCCTCTCGGTTCATAGACATCCGAGAGGCTTCCTGTATTAGGAAAATGACTTGCCGTGCATGACTCCGCCGGGAAACTCTCCGGAGGGGGTAAAAGCAGGCTTAAGCTTCATGCTTGGTCTTCGGCAGGCCGAGAGGGCTTTGGCCCTTCTTCCATTCGCCGCGTTCCTTGAGAAGCTTGACGCGTTCAAAACGCTTCAGGACGGAACGCTTGCCGCCTACGGTACCGGTTGCTTTGAGGCTGGAATGCTTGGACATGATCTTGTGTTTTGTAAAAGGTTCAGAAAGGTGCTTTACACCACTCTCGCGGTGGCAGGCGAGGTCTTATAACGGAAGGCCCCGGACTTGGCAAGAGAAATTTGACGCGGCGCTCAAATATCTCATTCCACGGCATCCTCCGGATGCGCCTTCAGCCACGCCCTCCATAAATCCGGACGGTTCAGCCGCGTACGCTCCAGAGATTTCCCGTGCTTCCACTTTTCAATGGCAGGATGGTTGCCGCCCAGCAGAATGTCCGGAACGGCCATCCCGCGGAACACATTCGGCTTGGTATAGGCGGGCGCCTCCAGAAGGCCGTTGGAAAAAGACTCCTCCACGGAAGAGCGTTCATCCCCCAGCACACCGGGAATCAGGCGCGCCACGGCATCAATCACCACCACGGCGGCAATCGCCCCGTTCGTGAGAATATAATCCCCGATGGACAGCTCCACATCCACCAGCTCTTCCACCACGCGGTGGTCCACCCCTCATAATGCCCGCAGAGAATGATGAGGTGGCCGCCGGATGCGGCCAGCTCCCCGGCCAGGGACTGATTGAAGGTGCGGCCCTGCGGGGTCATCAGCACCACGCGCGTTTCCGGCCTGCGGAGTTCCTCCACGGCAGCAAAAATGGGTTCCGGTTTCAGCAGCATGCCCTGGCCGCCCCCGCAGAGGTAGTCGTCCGTCTTGCGGTGCTTGTCCACCGTCCAGTCACGGATGTTATGGCAGCGCACCTCCACCAGACCCTTTTCACGGGCCTTCCCCAGGATGCTGCCGCCCAGGGGGGCTTCCACCATCTCCGGGAACAGGGAGAGAACGTCAATAATCAGTCCAGCGGCCATAAGAAGGGAAGGAAAACGTCAGCGTTCGCGCTTGTGGCCGCGCAGCATGGCCTCAATGAAGGGGTCCAGGTTGCCGTCCATCACGTCCTGAATGTTGCCGGACTCCACGCCCGTGCGCAAATCCTTCACCATCTGGTAAGGCTGGAAGACGTAGGAACGGATCTGGTTGCCCCAGCCGATGTCCCCCTTTTCACTGTACTGGCGGTCGGCTTCCGCCTGCTTCTTGTCTTCCTCAATCTGGTACAGCTTGGCGCGCAGCATGTTCATGGCCTCCTCCTTGTTGCGAAGCTGGCTGCGTTCGTTCTGGCAGGCCACGATCACTCCGGAGGGAATGTGCGTGATGCGCACGGCGGTTTCCACCTTGTTCACGTTCTGGCCGCCCTTGCCGCCGGAACGGTAAGTGTCCACCTTCAAATCCTTGTCCAGAATCTCAATATTGATGGAATCGGAAACCTCCGGCGTAGCGTCCAGGGAGGCGAAGGAAGTGTGCCGCTTACCGGCGGAATCAAAGGGAGAAATGCGCACCAGGCGGTGGATGCCGCGTTCATTCTTCAAATAACCGTAAGCATACTCTCCATCCACCTTCAAGGTCACGGAACGGATGCCGGCGTCATCCCCGTCCGTGCTTTCCAGATAAGTCACGGAAAAGCCGCGGCGCTCACACCAGCGGATGTACATGCGCATCAGCATGGACGCCCAGTCACAGGCTTCCGTGCCGCCTGCCCCGGCGTGAATGGTCACATAACAGGAAGCCTGGTCCTGCGGGCCGTTCAACAAGGTCAGCAGCTCAAAATCCGCCAGGGACTTCTGCCATTTGGCAAACTCCTCCACGGCCTCCCGGCCCAGGTCGTCGTCATCCGCCTCCTGGGCCAATTCAATGGTGGCGTCAATATCCTCCAGCCTGGACTTCAGCCCGGAAAAGGCCTCCATCCTGTGTTTCAGGGGATTCACTTCCGCCATCAGCGCCCGCGCGGCATTCTGGTCATCCCAGAAATCCGGAGCGCTCATGCGTTCGTCCAATTCGGCCACTCGTTGTTGAATGCCGTCCAGGTCAAAGATAGCTCCCGAGCTCGGAAAGACGGCTGTGCAAAACAGCCGTGTCGAGCGCCGAGAGATCTGCAGCGATATGGGGATCCATGCGCGGGAACCTATCACGAATCACCTGAACGGAAAAGGGCAAAATACCGATTCTCCCGGTCATTCTTTTTTCAAGGAAATTTTCTCATGGAGATACTCCATAAGATTCTGGCAAGGGACGGAAGATCCTTGTTCCCGGCGGTGCGGCTAGCGGAAAAAGCAGGGGAAAGGACATATCCCACAGCCTGAACGAATCACAGGGCCGTGTATGGAGGTATCCCGGCCTTCCCGGATAGCCGGCACCCAAAGCGCAACGGAGGCTTGATCCAAATCCCGCCCGCCACCGGAACTAAAACCTACCCGGCAGAATCTTCCCCGGAACCCTCAAAAGGCCGTATCCGGCAGGACTTGAGCTTTTCAATCTCCTCAAAAGTCATGATATGCTCAATCTGGCAGGCAACCTCATTGGCGCGTTCTTCCGGAAGAGCCAGTTCCTCCCTCAGGAAATCAAACAAAATACCGTGGCTGACAATGATTTTTCCCGCGATTCTGCGGCCCTGGGGCGTCAGCTTGACGGGAGCATACTGCGTGTACTCCACCAGCCCCATGTCCGCCAGCTGCTTGACGGCAGACGTGACGGAAGGCATTTTCACCTTAAGCATCTCTGCAATATCCCGCACCTGGGCCGTTCCGCTCTTTTCAGACAGCAGCCCGATGGCCTCCAGATAATCCTCATTGCTCTTGGTCAGCTCCAACATGGTATAAGAGAACAGTTAATCCCTTAGGCGGAACTAACTCAAGACTTTTTCCATCCTTATTTGGAATGAGAAAAAAAACGCCGCGAATATCACTATTCGCGGCGGTTAAATCAATCAGTGAATTACGTAGATAAGCTTACTTCTCTTCAGAAGGGCTCCATTCTTCGTTTTCACGGGTAGCCAGGTTGAAGGCGTGTTCCAAGCCCACCATGTCGCTGCTCGGGCGGAGAGCTTCAAAGGAGGCGGTTTCACGGCGGAGCTGCTCGGTGTCGTAATTGACGGCCTTGATGGAAAGGCCGATGCGGCGTTCGATGCTGTCCACCTTGATCACGCGGGCGGTGATTTCATCACCCACCTTGATCACGTCCTTCACGCGTTCCACGTGGTCTTCGCTAAGCTGGGAGATGTGAATCAGGCCGTCGATGTCCCCGTTCAGGTTCACAAAGGCGCCGAAGCTGGCGATCTTGGCCACCTGGCCGGTCACCATGTCGCCCACCTTGAAGCGGTCGTTGATGGATTCCCACGGATCAGACTCAAGCTGCTTGATGCCAAGGGAGACACGCTGGTCTTCCTTCTTGATTTCCAGAACGATGGCTTCCACTTCGTCGCCCTTCTTGAGGACTTCGGAGGGGTGGTTGATCTTGCGGGTCCAGCTCATGTCGGACACGTGGATCATGCCGTCGATGCCTTCTTCCAGACCCACAAAGGCGCCGTAGGGAGTAAGGTTGCGGACCTGGCCCTTGATAACGGTGCCGATCGGGAAGCGGGATTCGATATCCGCCCAGGGATTGTCTTCCAGCTGGCGAACGCCGAGGGAGATTTTCTGTTCCTTCACGGAAATGGAAAGCACCACGGCTTCGATTTCCTGGTCCAGCTTCAGCACGTCGCTCGGACGGGTGATTCTCTTGACCCAGGACAGTTCGGAAACGTGCACCAGGCCTTCCACGCCCTTTTCCAGCTCCACGAAGGCGCCGTAAGGCAGAAGCTTGGTCACGCGGCCCTTGACATGGGAATTGATCGGGTACTTGCGTTCGATGTCCGCCCAGGGATTGTCCGTCATCTGCTTCAGGCCCAGGGAAACGCGTTCCTTTTCGCGGTCCACTTCCAGAATCACGACTTCCAGGGACTGGCCGATGTGGAGCATTTCGCTCGGGTGGTTCACGCGGCCCCAGCTCATATCCGTGATATGAAGCAGGCCGTCCATGCCGCGGAGGTCGACAAAGGCGCCGAAGTCCGTGATGTTCTTCACGAGGCCTTCCACCTTGTCGCCTTCCTTGACGGTTTCAAGGAAGCGCTGGCGCTGGTCGGCGCGTTCGGCTTCGATCACTTCGCGGCGGGAAAGGACGATGTTCTTGCGGTCGTCGTTCACCTTGACGATCTTGAATTCGTAAACCTTGCCCACGTATTCGTTCAGGTCGCGCGGAGGAATGATATCCACCTGGGAACCGGGAAGGAAAGCTTCCACGCCAACGTTGACCATGAGGCCACCCTTGACGACGCTCTTCACTTTACCCTTGACCAGGCCGCCATCGCGGTACACGCCCACGATCTTATCCCAGTTCTGCTTATGGGCGGCCTTTTTCCTTGGAAAGGACGACGATGCCTTCGTCGTTTTCGAGGCGTTCCAGAAGGACCTCGATCTGGTCCCCCACTTCGATTTCCTCGTCTTCAAACTCGGAAATGGAAATAGCGCCTTCGGACTTGTAGCCGATGTCCACCAAAACGACTTGGGGACGGATTTCCTGGATGGTTCCGGTAACGATGGAACCTTCACGCAATTCGCGGAACTTGCTGTCAATAAGTTCCGCCAGTTCAGTTGTGCTCATTTAAATGGTTGATGAGTTAGTATTGCCGATTTTTCTCATGGCCCCTTATTGGCCGGCGGGCAATCGGGGCGCCTTCCCCGCCGGGCGAAAAATCGGTTGCCTTCAATACCAGTTTCACGCAAGAACTCAAGGCTTTTCTTGAAAAACTCCTTCCGATTTTTTTCCGGCCCTGCGGCGCCCCGACGGATGGCGGCAAAAACAAGCGCACAAAAACCTTGTAGCCCTCCCTCCCCCCATGTTAAATTCCGGCTAATGGGAAAATGCGGAACATCCGCATCCGTCAACCACTCCCGCCGCAAAGCCATGAAAAAAATCATCCTGTCCCTCCTCGCTGCGGGGCTGTCCGGAACAGCCCTCCTTCACGCCGCGGAACCCGTCAAACTGGACCAGCCGGACCTGGAACGGGGGGCGCCAATTATGAAAGCCCTGTCTGACCGCCAATCCATCCGGAGCTTTTCTGAAAAAATGCTCTCCCAAAAAGATCTGTCAGACCTGCTCTGGGCCGCCAACGGAATCAACCGCCAGGAATCCGGCAAGCGTACCGCCCCGTCCGCCATGAACCGGCAGGACGTCAAAATTTACGTATGCACGAAAGACGCCTCCTACCTCTATGACCACAAGGCCCACGCCATGGTCCCCGTAAGCGACGGGGACGCGCGCCCGGCGGACGCGCCCGTTTGCCTGGTTCTTGTGACGGACACGGCGGAACCCTGGGCAGCCATGGACGCCGGCATCGTCTCCCAGAACATCTCCCTGTTCTGCTCCGGAACGGGACTGGCTACCTACCCACGGGCCAGCATGAACAAGGAGGCCCTGGCAAAAGCCCTGAAACTGGCCTCCCCCCAAACGCCCATGCTCTGCCATCCGGTAGGGTATAAAAAATAACAACTTCCGGTTCCATCCTTTGGATGGGCCGGAAAAGGGGCCATCCGGAACCGGAAATGAATTCCGCAACAGGCGGAATCAGGGCTCCGGCAGAATATCCACGTAAATGCCGGGAGAGCTCCCTTCAATGGGCATCGCGCCTACCGTCCGGGCATAAAAATCGGCCGGCCCTACCCCGCCGATGATGCCGTAGGCATGCCCCATCTCACGGAGTGCGTTCAATGCGGAAACCAGCAAAACCTTGCCCACGCCGCTCTTGCGCGCCTCCTCCGCAACCCCCATGGGGCCAAGAAAACCGCGCGCCGTCACGTCATAGCAGGCAAAGCCAAGAATCTTCTTCTCCCGTGTGGCAATATAACAGGAAATGGGCTGGCGGCTGAATGCAGTCTTCGTTTCACTCACCCACTTGGGAGAAAAATTCCGGCCTACCCATCCAGCCACCAAATGGCGTTCATAAGCCCCCGGCCGCCGGATCAAAATGCCGTCCTTCTCCAGCTTCCGCAGCTCTTCTTCAATATCGGGCAAATCATACAGCCGTACCAGCATATCCATCATAACCCCGGCACCGTATCACAACCAAGTGCCGCGGCGAATAAAAAAAACTGGACAAACCCTCCTTTCAACCGTAGACTTCGCCGCACCACAAACAACGAGCTGTAGCGCAGGCTGGTAGCGCGCTTCGTTCGGGACGAAGAGGTCGCAGGTTCGAATCCTGTCAGCTCGACCACTTTTTAAAAGCCGCCTTCGGGCGGTTTTTTTGTTGTTTGAATACTGCTTTTCAAACAATTTCACACCTTAGAAACCCTATTTTCCTGTTATTTTACACTAAGGTGAATATAGCCCACTAAGTTTAATAAATGGTGCCATACTGATTGATTTTGAATCCATAAAGAGTATCAAGGACACAAAATCACATGAGCAAACCTCTCAGATTTACCATCTTCAAAATGCAACGTTGGGGCAAAATTCTCTACAGGATCAGAATACCGACCAGATTTGCAGCATCAGGGGAAAAAACCGACTTGTACTACAAAACAAGAGCTGAGGCTGAAGAAGAACAAGCCCTGCTCAGAGAAAAGTTGCCTTGCCGCGTTCTCGCAAAGAGAGCAAGCATTCTTTGTTTTTAAAAAAAGGTTTCTGAACATCGTGTCTGGAGAAGGAACTTACAGGTTTCCCTCTCCTGGAATCCCTCATTAAACCTACCCTTCACGATCCAGCCTCATTTGAGCACGTTTCATTAACCTGTAAATTCAAAAAGGGTAAGAAAAAACAGACCTTGGACAAATCATACTCCAAGAAGAATTTCGAGGAAAAAATGCTCTTGGCAATAAGGCAATCAACTACGCCGTTGTCGTCTATGATTACGACAAAGATACTTTCCTTGACGAAAAAGCAACAACAAACACAGAGCCATCTTTCCAAGGGACTTTAATTGAAGACGTGCAAAGACACCAAGTTGAAAATCCACAATAAAAAGCCCCGCTCATATTTCATGAGCGGGGTAGATTTTTCAGAAAAGTTATTTTGTTACAAATTCTTTCCTTGCCACATATCCTACCGAACGGCCCGGTGTGCCATAACCGTCCCGGTAAGTCACTTTCATCAAATACTTCTTCCCCCTTTCCAAGGGATGGTGGTAAATGACATGTTTCGCAAACCCCCGGATAGGAACCTGGAAGGGAATCCCGGGTTTCAAGAGAGTGAACTTCATGTTCTCTACACTGCGTTCAACGCGGTAACGTGCCCAGTAATAAGCTATTTCTCTGGCTTCTCCATCCAATATCTCCAGAATGATATCCGGTTTCAGAGTCTTTGAAGGATAGAAGCTGTCCAGCAGGCGCACTTCTTTCCGGCTTTTATTGGTAAAAACCAGGGTAAAATCCGGAAAAAGCTTGCCCACCTCGACAGGTTCGGATGCCAGAACAACGGAACATTCCACCTCCTTGCTCTCCGGCCAAAAGTTGAATTCGCCTCCCAGGGACGGGAGGCAGGTCAACAGGATCAGGCAGGGAAGAAGAATTTTTTTCATAAAAGTACGGACGCGGTTGTTTCCAAAACTCCATGGAAACAGCCTGTTCCATGCCAGTTGCAGAAGAGCATTTCCAGTTCTCCGGATTGAACTTCCATCAATTTTTCGGAAATTTGGGAAATATCGACGGGAATGTCAAGCCTGTATTCTTCTCCGGGAGACAGCTCAAGACAGGGCAACTCCCGGGAGAAGGTGATTTTCCCCACTCTGGAGATTCAAACGGTAGGTTCTCCCAGCCTGCAAGCTTGTGTAAAAAAGAAATCCGACGTACGATCGTCAATCACATCAGGAAGTTTGACCACATCTCCGCTGATATTTTTCAAACCGACCCTTATTCTCCCTCTCAGCAAGTCCGCAGTATCCGCAATGAATAACTGTAGAGGAGTCACAGTCCTTGTTCTGGCAGCCTTGGCACTGCCCCCATTGACAGGAGGCAGATAACACACTGGCTCAATGACTCCAGGTTGGGTAATTTGACGCGGAACGTTGTTCCAGCCGTTCCGATCCGCCAGATTGATGACGAACTCCGTGGCTTCATTCAATTTTTTCTGCCCGGCGTGATAGGGCCTGGTATTTTTTTCATCCGGCAAACTCAGGAAATATTTATCTGCTTCCTTATGGAATTTTTCCATAGTCGCTGCTATCTTCATTTTCATCTCTTTTAAAGCATCATCCATTTCAGGAAACTGCTCACAGGACACCTGGATCTTTTCCAATTCCTCCTGTACCTTCAAGTTGGTCCAGTAAAAATTACATGTGTCCCTCCACTGTTGCTTGTGGTGCTCCTCATGGGCCAAAGATGCCTCAGGAGTATGCCATCTAAAAGTTCGGCCTCGGCTTTGATATTCGTTCATACAATTGACAGCCTCAATAGCCTCGGCTTCAGCGATCGGTGGTTTGGTAAGAGCATTTCTGTAGGTGCCTGTATGTATTTCAATGTCACATCCGCTGGATACCATCTGGACGCGCAATCTCCACACATTGTTCTGGGTATCCTTGCAGGCAGTCGTACGAACATCCACCAATAGAGGGATACACAGGCAATCATCTATTCCTTCATCTTGCGTTACGGAATTTTTTTTCTCCCATTTAATCTCTACATTTTGAGAAGGTTCGCATGTAATTCCTTCTTCCTTTTCAATCGTCCAAAGTTTGATTTTTGGCGAAGGAGAAAAAAGAGCGTTTCATGGTTGATGCTGCAGAGTAGTCGCCTTCCTTAATGGGTTCTTTATCCATCGTCACATTCAAGGCGACGGCATTGCCGCTGACAGGCTTATAGGCGTTATTGGCATATGAAATCCTGACTTTGTAGAATCCGGGTTTCAAATACTGTTTTCCAGTAGCCAATTCCAAACGTCCGTGTTTTTCAGGAGCCTGTTTGTCACATACGCAGAACTCTCCAATGAAAAGTTGACCAATATCATCAGCTTCCACGCCAAAATGATACAGCGCCTCTTCTTCCACCTTGATGAACATTTCCGGTGCTCCGGCACAGGAGGCATGTTCGCACGAGCCTCCATCAAAAGTGAAGGTCATTTCATCGACACCGAGTTTCTGCGGAATGAGGGCTTCGTAACCGTCACAGAGAACCTTCGGACCAATAGCCTTATTGAAAGGAATATAATTATTCATTTTATTGAGTGTTGTTTATTTTTTGGAAAGACTGAACCATCAGTCTTCTAGTATCCTGCCGATGTTCCATTGAACATATCAACACGTTTAACGCGTAGTTCACCCCACATTCGCCACGTAGGGGAAGGTTAAAACGACACGATAATCAAGCGGAAAATAAAGGGTATGAAAGGGGTACAAGAACACAACCATTGACTATCAATAGCCAAAAACTGAATTCTCTTCGTTCGGGACGAAGAGGTCGCAGGTTCGAATCCTGTCAGCTCGACCATATTTCCCCATTGCAAGACCTTGTAATTCATTCATGTTACAAGGTCTTTCTCTTTTCCGACTTGTGTATTCCGCGACCTTGTTGATAAACTTTCCTGCCCCCGTACTTTTTTACTGAACACCAGCTTGAGCCCTCTCTCCTGCGGTTCCATGCACAACAGCATTATCTTGTTCGTACGGAGAGATATGCACAGGAAAAGCAGCCTATCCATTCCGGAAATTTAATAGCCCCCGGCGCTCTGACGACTTGCGACATGGCTTTTATTCAAGGCCAGGCACCTGGCATGGGACTTTATCAGTCATCCGTCAAATTCCCATTGCCCAGAGCCTGCTTCTTTTTCTAAAATACAGGTAATGAGTGAATACTTCCTGAAACTCCCCGGCGATTCCCAGCCGAGAGCCTATTCCGAATATGAAGTCCGTGAATTTCTGGGACAGGGCGTGATCGACTCAACAACGCTCACCTGGAAACAGGGCATGGATGGATGGCAGCCTGTGGACCAGGTTCTGCCGTCAATGTCCCCCGTCCGGAAAGAATTGCAGGAGGCAGAAGAGGAAAACCAGCCAGCGGAACAGGAATACCGTTTGCGTTATCCTCTGGCCGGGCTTGCCAAATTATCCATCCTGGCGTGCTTCGTGCTGCTGCCTTTCATGCTCTGGAGCAGCTGGATTGTTTTCTCCAACAACGTCACCAATTATGAGGAAATCCAGATGCTCATCCAGCAGAACATGGCTCACCTGCCGTCCTTCGCGGTTCCGCTGGTTTTCCTTTTCAGCATCCTGTTCATTCCTTCCCTGCTCATCCAGTTGATCTGGCTGTACCGGGCATCCGCCAATGTCCAGGGCTTCCAAATTCCGGGGCTGCGGTTCACGCCATTCCTGAGCGTCCTCCTGAGCTGCATGCCGGTAGTCGGCATGGTGCTCAATGCCCTGATCCTTCAGGAATTATACCGGGCTTCAAAGAATCCGGCGGCATGGATGCTGCAAGCCCCCTCCCGGTCGCTGCGGCTGTATCTGCTCGTTACCACGGCTTTGACCCTGTGCGCGCTCTTCCCCTTTGGGGCGGAACATTACCTGACGGCATTTCTGGTGATCGGCTCGCTGATGACGGCGGCCAGCATTCTGTGGCTGGTCTGCGTCCTGCAAATCACCAGGGAAGCAGCAGGAGCTGGTCTCCAAAAATCCGGACACACGCTCCTGACGGGGAAAACGCCGGGGTTAGCGGTCTCCCTTTTCCTCCGTGTCCGGACGGTCGTCCGGAAGGATTTTATCCAGCGCTTCCATACTATTGTCCTTGTACAGGTTCTCCAGCAGCTTTTCCCATCCCGCCGCCATTTGAACCTGTTTCAGGGCAATAACGGGATCAGGCATCATCATCTCCGGGGAGGGAGCGTATTGTTTCAATACTTCATCCGGATTGATCCGGTTGAACGTCGTTTTTCCATAGCCCGGCATTCCCGCTTCATGGGCGATGGATTCAATCATCTCAAAATGCAGATGCGCCAGATAATTGCCGTGCGCCGTTCCGACCGTGCCGATCTGCTCTCCGCGCCCCACCAGCGCCCCCAAAGGAATGTCGCTGACGGTTTTCAAATGAGCGTACAGGCTCTGCACAAAACGCCCGTCCGGCAGGCGGTGGAGCAGGACGACGACATTGCCCCAGTCCGGCGAAGGCTCTCCCGCGTAAATCAACAGCCCGCGTCCGGCGGCCCTCACGGGCAGTCCCTCATCCGTGTTCTCGCCACCAATCCCATTCAAATCCTGTCCGGTATGCCGCCCTCCACGGGCGGCATTCATATCACCCAGTCCCTGGGCAACATAGGTAAAGGCGCCGTTTTCATCTCCGAGAGGGGACGTGAACATATCCGCCAGCGGAGCCTTTGCCAGCTCCTGGGGCGTCAGCAAAATCATCCGGTAATCCACAGGCACCGGAGCAGACCGGGGAACATCCTCATCATAAATATTATGGCGCATCCCGGCATCCGGAGAGGCGGCATGGCTGGTTTTATACCAGGCAAACGCCGTAATCAGGATGCAGGCCGTTCCCAGAAGGCCCAGAATGACGCGGGATGTCGTCTTGTCTATCATCGTGCCGACTTTATATCCAATGAGCCGGATTTACAATCACAAGATGGTCAGTCCAGCGTCTCCGGAAACTTTTCCGTCCACAATTCGCGCGCCGCACGGATATCCTCCGCGGAAGCGCGTCCGGAGAGTTCCCAGACGAGCGGAACTCCATGCGGGAAAAAAAGGCAGCAGGCGTTCAAACGGCACTCCGCCGCCCAGCAGGGGAACCTGGTGGTCCCGCGACGGCCACTTGACGTCGTTTACATGCCCACCTATCAAATGGGAAGACATCCTGCGGAGAAATTGTTCATGATTCAATATAAGGAGATTGTGCTTCCTTTGAATATGACCGAAGTCATGCCAGTACCCGATGAAGGGATTTTCCCCAAATTCCTGCATCAGCAGGCCCATTTCATCCTCGCTGGGAACCTGTTCATAATGGCTGCGCCCTTCAATGCCCAGCTTTACGCCAAGTTCCGCAGCATGGGGCAGAAGCTGCCGGATGGCCTCACGGGCACGTTCCAGATAAACGGGAGCAAGCCGGTTGCGGCGGCGCACAAACTCCCCTTGGTTCCGGCAAATGACTCCGTTTCCACCATTCCCTGACGCGCCAGGCTCTGCAAATGAGCCGTATCCGTACGCTTCACCAGAGGTTCCACCGTCCCCATGTGCAGCACAATGTATATCCGGCGCCCAGGGCGGCCCCCTGCTCCATGGATTTTTCGTCAGCTCAATCGCCTTGGCGCGCACCTGCGGCAAATCTGCGGTAAACGGCCTGCTGTCCGGAGCGTCCCCCACCTCGTCGATGGGTGCCGGGAAATAATTATGGACCCCGGCCACCTGAACCTTTCCGGCTTCCACCGCCCTCATGATGCCGGGCAGAAGGGAAAGCTTGATGCCGTGGGAAAGTTCCACATGGTCAAATCCCAGGGAGAGGATTTCATCAATCATCTCTTCCCCGTCCTGATGGCGGTGGGAGTTCCAGCATGTAGAAAATACCAGCATAGGCAACGGTCAACTGTTATGAACTGATGGAGCCGGGGTCCGTATAGGAATCCTTCATCCATTCCCTGACGGCGGCAGTCATGCTGCCGGCCACATCCGCTCGCGGCTTGACGAAGGCCGGGACAAACCACGGGAACGCCCCCACCAGGTCATGAATCACCACCACGTCCCCGTCACACGTATGCGCGCCGGAACCGATGCCCAGCGTGGGAATGGGGAATGCACGGTAATCTGGCGGGCCGCATGAGGCGTCACGCCCTCCACGACCACAGCGCAGGCACCCGCCTCCGCCACGGCTTCCACATCCTTCACCAGGGCTTCCTCCTCAGCGGAGGATTTCCCTTTGATTTTATATCCGCCTTCCTCCAGCACCTTTTGCGGCAAGAGGCCGATATGCCCTACCACGGGAATACCGGCATCCACAATGGCACGTATCTTTTCCGCCTGGGCGGCTCCCCCCTCCAGCTTGACGGCGTCCGCTCCGGCATGGAACAGCCTCCTTGCAGACTGCACGGCCTGCTCCACCGTATCATAGGTATGAATGGGCATATCTCCCACCAGCAGGGCATTCTTCACGCCGCGCGCCGTGGCTTCCACATGGTGAATCATGTGGTCCAGCGTCACATGGGTGGTATCCGGAAACCCCAGAAGCACCATTCCCACGGAATCGCCTACCAGCACAATATCCACGCCGGCCTCATCCAGAAGGCGGCCCGTAGGGTAGTCATAAGCAGTCACCAGCGTCACGTGCCGCCTGTTCTTGCAGGCGCGGATGCGTTCCGCTTTTTCAAGAGATTGATTCATGATGTTCTATAAACATGCAGTTACCAGCGTTCCGATACCAGGAGCGGGTCAGCCTCATCCGTATCCAGTTCCGCCAGCAGGCAGGAAACCGTTTTAGCCTGGCGGGGCAGAATGAGGTCCGGCCTGATGTCGGAAAGAGGCTTCAAGACAAATTTTTCTCAAATGAGCTCTGGGATGGGGGAGAATCAGGCGGGGCGGATCGTTGACCACCATGTCCCCCGCGTAAATGATGTCCACGTCCGCCGTACGGGGTTCGCAGCGGATTCCGGAACGGATGCGTCCCAGGGCGCGTTCTATGCCCTGGCAATGCACCAGCAGTTCTTCCACCGTACCGGGCCAGGTGAACTCCACCACGGCATTCAAATAATCATCCGCGCCATGCGGACATCCCTGCGGACTGGTAGCATACAGGGAGGATTGCAGGAAAGGATCGTCGGACAGGCTCATCTTCAGCAGATGGTCCCTGGCCTGAACCATCAGGCTGTTTTTGTCCCCCATATTGGATCCCAGTGCGATGCCGGCTCTCTTCATCAGCAAAAAGGCATCATGGCCGTTCCGGGAAGGGGAGACGGCCATGATGCGGAAAAATTATAATTGGGAAAGGCCCAGAACGTCTTCCATGGTATACAGCCCCGGTTCCCTGCCCTGCAGCCAGAGAGCTGCACGGACCGCTCCGGAGGCAAACGTCATGCGGCTGGATGCCTTGTGGGTAAGCTCCAAACGTTCTCCGTCAGAGGCGAACACCACGGTATGGTCTCCTACTACATCCCTCCGCGCAGGGAATGCATGCCTATTTCATTGGCGGGACGGGGACCCACCAGGCCTTCGCGGCCAAAAACCACGCTGTCTTCATAATTCCTGCCAATGGCGCCGGACAGGATTTCCGCCAGCGTCCGGGCCGTGCCGGAAGGAGCGTCAATCTTGTGGCGGTGATGCATTTCCATCACCTCAATGTCGCAGCTGCCGCCCAGGATCTGGGCCGCCTTGCGCGTCAGCCAGAACAGGGCGTTTACTCCTGCGGAATAGTTGGACGCAAATACGATCGGGATGGATGCGGCTGCATCCATAATCTCCTGACGTTCCAGCTCCGTATGCCCCGTGGTGCCTATCACCAGGGGCTTGTTATTGGCTACGGCTTCCGCCAGCAGGGTGCTGGTGAAAGCATGGTGGGAAAAATCAATGGCGACGTCGCATTTGGCGAGAGCCGGATAAAGCTCCTGCCCCTGGTCGTACGTGGCGCCCACGCAGGTGTCCGGATTCTGCGTCACCGCCTCCTGGACAGCCTGGCCCATGCGGCCCGAAATGCCTGTAACAAGAATGGAAATCATATAGTTGAGATATCAAAGAACGTTGAAACGTTGAAGAAGCGCGGAAAGCTGGGCTTCCTTTTCTTCCGGCAAAGGAACCAGCGGAAGCCGCACGCCGGGCTGGATATCCCCCCTCAGCGCCAGCGCCGCCTTGATCGGGACGGGGTTGGAATCCAGTGTCATGAGGCCCTTCATCAGTGGATAAAATGTTTTCTGGAGGGAAAGCATTTCACCCATATTCTGATCCAGGCCGGCTTTCACGATGGAATTCATGATTCCGGGAACCAGATTGGACGTTACGGAAACCAAGCCACTGGCGCCACAGGCCATAAAGGGAACCGTCAGGCCATCATCACCGCACAGGACGGTAAAATCTTCCGGAACCACCTGCATCAGCTGGTTCACGCGGTCCACGCTGCCGCCGGCCTCTTTCACGCAAATAATGTGGGGACAGTCCTTTGCCAGGCGTCCCACCGTCTCCACGCTGATTTCAATACCGCAACGGCCCGGGATGCTGTACAGCATGATCGGCAGGCGGGTGGCGTCCGCAATGGCCTTGAAATGGGCATAAACGCCATCCTGGGAGGGCTTGTTGTAATAAGGGCACACCTGAAGCGTTCCGTCCACGCCCATCTTCTCCGCCTCCTGGGTCATATGGATGGCCTCCGCGGTAGAATTGGCCCCCGTACCTGCAACTACCTGAATGCGGCCTGCCGCGCTCTCCACGGCCAGTTCAATCACCCTCAAGTGTTCTTTTTACAGTCAAGGTGGGGGATTCACCCGTGGTGCCGACGGCCACAATGCCGGCCACGCCGGCAGCCACCTGGGCTTCCACAAGCATTCTAAAAGCCTCTTCATCGACCCGATTGCCGACAAACGGAGTCACAATTGCTGTATAAAGACCTTGAAACTTCATAACCTTACTTGGAAATATACTATATTAACAGACACTTTTTGTCACGACAGAATACAGAAATATGGCATGCCTGTCAGGCATCCCGGAATACCGTCCGGGAACAGACGGAACAAAATTCCAGACAGGAGTTGAACAAGGAAAGGGATGCTTCCGTCCTCATGCCGGGCTTCCAAGCGGCTTTTCTTCCATTGACAACGATGTATTCACGGTGAATATGACGCCCTTCCCTCCCGCACAGAAATAACGCCGCCGCACACGCGGAGGAAGCCAGCCTGGACTGGGAGACGTGCCGAAATACCGGACGGTGAATCACAACCTGGTTTATCCGGACGTCCTTCCTATTCAGACAATTCTCCAACCCTGCGGCATCTTCCTTCCAACATTGTTCCCTCCATCTTACCTTTCTTCCGGAACGGGAGACCATATTCACGACCATGGCGCCGGAAACAAAAACGTGCTCAAGCAGAATGGACAGGTGACTGCGTGCGGAACAATTCAGGCCCTGCACCTCAACCGCGGCATCCTCACAGTTGATCAAATAATCGACTCGTCCATAGAGGGTATGTACCAGCCCTGCGAAGGAAGCCAGATCCGGAGGATGGCCCAGACAGCCCGACATGCCAAAGTGATTGCCCCCTGGCAGACAGTCCACCACGCGGGAAGACTCTTCACCGGCTTCATGCAGTATGGCAACCACAGTTCCCCGGCACGCAAACGCCTTGGCGGCGAGGTATCCTATGTTGCCGGCGTTCCCCAGGATGACCGCAACGGGCTTCTGAATGATATGGGATTTCATACGCCGCCATTTTTGATGGAAGAACGGGTGCCGTCAATAGCAGGGATATCCTTAAACCGTTAAGAAAGAAAGAGGGATAGTTAAGGAAATGTTACGTAAGGTAAGAACTCTATTACGACAGGGATAGCCGTCCTCCTTGGTTGCCTCATCCTCCTTCAGTTCCACTTAGCCGGAGGAAGGAAGATCGTTCTATCAAGAAAACGAACAAGCCCCGCCAGTTGAGGAACTGGCGGGGCCTGATGAAAAAAATCCCGGCGGCGACCTACTCTTGCGGGACCTATCGTCCGACTACCATTGGCGCGGCAGCGTTTCACTTCCGGGTTCGGAACGGGACCGGGTGGGACCACTGCGCTCTGGCCACCGGGCTTCAGGGGGAAGAGGGCTTTTTTTCTCTTCATCCTGCCTGCCCGGGAGCCCTTGGGGGGCTTTGAGGGGGTTTTTAAGGGTTGTTGTGTGTGTGGCTAAGAAGATTTCCTCTCGTTACGAGGGGAAGGAATCAGCGTAAACTGACATCTGCGTGGCTGGTGGTGTTACTTTTAAACATACATCCAATGAACAAGACAACAGCAAGTTGTTATTCACGAACGGGAGTGATGTAATATGATGAAGTCTATTGGTGATTAGTATCGCTTGGCTCAATACATTGCTGCACTTACACCTGCGACCTATCAACGTGGTGGTCTTCCACGAACCTATAGGGAAAACTCATCTTGGGATGGGCTTGGCGCTTAGATGCTTTCAGCGCTTATCCCGTCCGCACTTAGCTACTCGGCCATGCACTTGACAGTACAACCGATGCACCAGTGGTGCGTCAGACCCGGTCCTCTCGTACTAAGGTCTGAACCCCTCAATTTTCCAACGCCCACAGAGGATAGAGGACCGAACTGTCTCGCGACGTTCTGAACCCAGCTCGCGTGCCGCTTTAACCGGCGAACAGCCGGACCCTTGGGACCTTCTCCAGCCCCAGGATGCGACGAGCCGACATCGAGGTGCCAAACCACGCCGTCGATATGAACTCTTGGGCGTGATCAGCCTGTTATCCCTAAGGTACCTTTTATCCGTTGAGCGACGGCAATTCCACTTTCTACCGCCGGATCACTTGGGCCTGCTTTCGCATCTGCTCGACTTGTTGGTCTCACAGTTAGGCGGGCTTATGCCCATGCACTCGACACCCGGTTGCCAACCGGGCTGAGCCCACCTTCGCGCTCCTCCGTTACTCTTTGGGAGGATACCGCCCCAGTAAAACTGACCGGCTGACACGGTCCTCTGGCCGGATTCACGGCTCAGGGTTAGATCCTCCAGTTTCAAAGGGTGGTGTCTCATTGATGACTCCGACGCCCCCTAAAGGGCGTCTTCAGCGTCTCCCACTTACTCTGAGCATTAAAACCGAAGAAACAATGACAGCTTACAGTTAAGGTCTATAGGGTCTTTCCGTCCTTCTGCGGGTAGGCGGCATCTTCACCGCCACTACAATTTCACTGAGCGCCTGGTTGAGACAGTGCCCAACTCGTTTCACGATTCGTGCAGGTCGGAACTTACCCGACAAGGAATTTCGCTACCTTAGGACCGTTATAGTTACGGCCGACATTCACCGGGACTTGGGTTCAGAGCTTCGCCTTGCGGCTAACCCCTTGCCTTAATCTTTCGGCATTGGTCACGTGTCACACCCTATACTTCGACTTGCGTCTTTGCAGAGTGCTGTGTTTTTGTTAAACAGTCGGTTGGGCCATTTCTCTGCGGCCTGCATCGCTGCAGGCACCCTTCTTCCGAAGTTACGGGGCTAATTTGCCGAGTTCCTTAACCAGGTTTCACTCTTACGCCTTGGTATATTCTACCCACCCACCTGTGTCGGTTTGCGGTACGGGTCGCTTAGCATGCGCTGGGGCTTTTCTTGGCACTCGATCCAATGATGCGCTGAGTCCGTGGACTCAACTCGGAATTCAATAACCTAGTCATCTTTTCTCATGCGTCCCCCAGTTTAAGGGTCGCGAGCTCAGGATTATTAACCTGATATCCATCGCCTACGCCTCTCGGCCTCGGCTTAGGTCCCGGCTAACCCAGGGACGAAACACGTTGCCCTGGAAACCTCGGGTTTACGGCGGCCGGGGATTTCACCCGGCTTTACGTTACTCATGTCTGCATACTCACTTGCATGTGCTCCAGGGTCAGTCGCCATCACCCTTCAACGCGCATGCAACGCTCTTCTACCACTCTACCGTAAGGTAAAGTCCAGAGCTTCGGTATAACGCTTGATCGCCAATCATTTTCGGCGCAGGATCACTCGATGAGTAAGCTATTACGCATTTTTTAAATGGTGGCTGCTTCTAAGCCAACATCCTCACTGTCTGTGTAATCCCACATCCTTTCCACTGAGCGTTATTTAGGCACCTTAGCTGCTGGTCTGGGTTGTTTCCCTCTCGACAATGAAGCTTATCCCCCACTGTCTCACTGCCACGTTCCATTGCACGGTATTCGGAGTTTGATAAGGTTTGGTAAGCGGGTGTGCCCCCTAGCCTTGTCAGTGCTCTACCCCCGCGCATCAGCACGTGACGCTGCACCTAAATGCATTTCGAAGAGAACCAGCTATCACGGGGTTTGATTAGCCTTTCACTCCTACCCTCAGCTCATCAGAGAACTTTTCAACGTTCACCTGTTCGGTCCTCCACATGGTTTTACCCATGCTTCAACCTGGCCAAGGGTAGGTCACCTCCGCTTCGGGTCCAGTACCTGCGACTTAATTCGCCCTATTCGGACTTGCTTTCGCTACGACTCCGGGCCGGAAGCCCTTAGTCTTGCCACAAACACTGACTCGCAGACTCATTAAACAAAAGGCACGCCATCGCAGATTGCTCTGCTCTGACACTTTGTAGACATACGGTTTCAGGTTCTATTTCACTCCGCTCACAGCGGTTCTTTTCACCTTTCCCTCGCGGTACTTGTTCACTATCGGTCGCCAACTAGTATTTAGCCTTGCGCGGTGGTCCGCGCTGATTCATACATCGTTCCACGTGTGATGTATTACTCAGGATTCCACTAATTCCCACGCTGGATTTCGTCTACAGGGCTTTCACCTTCTACGGCCAGCCTTTCCAGGCTGTTCTACTATCCAGTATGGTCGAATATGTCGTGGTCCTACAACCCCGAAGGAGTACCTTCGGTTTGGGCTCCATCCGCTTTCGCTCGCCACTACTTACGGAATCGATTTCTCTTTCTTTTCCTCCGCTTACTGAGATGTTTCACTTCAGCGGGTTTCGCGTTTCATACCCTATGTATTCAGGTATGAACGATCGAGTATTGCCTCGATCAGGTTACCCCATTCGGATACCCCCGGATCATCGCTTGCTTGCAGCTTCCCGAGGATTTTCGCAGCTTGCCGCGTCCTCCATCGCCTGTTGGCACCAAGGCATTCACCGTACGCCCTTACTTACTTCATCATATTGCAAAAGTTTTTTACCACTTCCACAATACCACAAAGCCCTTTCGTGACTTACTGTATTGTCTTATTTCTTGGTATGCATGTTTTAAATTGTGTATTGTAGTTGTTTTTCAACTACCCACTTTGTTGGAAAGCAATTGCTTCTCAGCAATTGTTTTCTTTGCCACGCAGATGTCAATTTTCGCTTTCCCTCAATAATCGATTTTTTTTGGTGGGCCTGACAGGACTTGAACCTGTGACCCCGCGCTTATCAAGCGCGTGCTCTAACCAACTGAGCTACAGGCCCGGTTTTGGGTCTCGCAGAGGCAGTTAACAGTGAACAGGTAATAGTTAATAGCCATTTACCGTTCTCCGTTGCCGCCTTCTTACCGAAACTGGTGGAGGCACGGGGACTCGAACCCCGGACATCCAGCTTGCAAAGCTGGCGCTCTACCAACTGAGCTATACCCCCAGTTGCGGTTCTTTTTGAAAAAAGGTCGTCACGCACGTCGTGCCTAGTTTCGCTCCAAGCGAACTGGCTGTTTACACATCTTTGGTTCGTTGCGGGCCCTCGCGGGTTCCGCTCTCTCTTCCCTCGGGAAGAGATCCGACCTGTGCATTTTTCATGCACTTTCTCCATAGAAAGGAGGTGATCCAGCCGCAGGTTCCCCTACGGCTACCTTGTTACGACTTCATCCCAGTTACCAGTCTCACCTTAGGACCCTGCCTCCTTGCGGTTGGCTTCAGATACTTCGGGTGCGACCGGCTTCCATGATGTGACGGGCGGTGTGTACAAGACCCGGGAACGTATTCACGGCGCCGTAGCTGATGCGCCATTACTAGCGATTCCGGCTTCGTGTAGGCGGGTTGCAGCCTACAGTCCGAACTGGGCCCAGTTTTTAGGATTTCCTCCGCCTCGCGGCTTCGGCCCCCTCTGTACTGGGCATTGTAGTACGTGTGCAGCCCTGGGCATAAGGGCCATACTGACCTGACGTCGTCCCCACCTTCCTCCCAGTTGATCTGGGCAGTCTCGCCAGAGTCCCCACCTTTACGTGCTGGTAACTGGCAACAGGGGTTGCGCTCGTTGCTGGACTTAACCAAACATCTCACGACACGAGCTGACGACGGCCATGCAGCACCTGTGTAACGCCTCCGAAGAGTCGCATGCTTTCACATGTTGTTCATTACATGTCAAGCCCAGGTAAGGTTCTTCGCGTTGCATCGAATTAAGCCACATACTCCACCGCTTGTGCGGGTCCCCGTCAATTTCTTTGAGTTTTAATCTTGCGACCGTACTCCCCAGGCGGCACGCTTAACGCGTTAGCTCCGGCACGCAGGTCGATTCCCCGCACACCAAGCGTGCACCGTTTACTGCCAGGACTACAGGGGTATCTAATCCCTTTCGCTCCCCTGGCCTTCGTGCCTCAGCGTCAGTTAATGTCCAGGAACCCGCCTTCGCCACGAGTGTTCCTCTCGATATCTACGCATTTCACTGCTACACCGAGAATTCCGGTTCCCCCTCCATTACTCTAGTCTCGCAGTATCATGTGCAGTCCGGGGGTTGAGCCCCCGCCTTTCACACACGACTTACGAAACCGCCTACGCACGCTTTACGCCCAGTGATTCCGAACAACGCTTGAGACCTCTGTATTACCGCGGCTGCTGGCACAGAGTTAGCCGTCTCTTCCTCTTGTGGTACTATCTTTTTAATTTGCTCCCACATGACAGGGGTTTACAATCCGAAGACCTTCATTCCCCCACGCGGCGTCGCACCATCAGGGTTTCCCCCATTGTGAATGATTCTCGACTGCTGCCACCCGTAGGTGTCTGGACCGTGTCTCAGTTCCAGTGTGGCCGGACATCCTCTCAGACCGGCTACCCGTCATCGCCTTGGTGAGCCGTTACCTCACCAACTAACTAATAGGACGCGAGCCCATCCCCAAGCGCATTGCTGCTTTAATCTTGCGATTTTGTGCGGTATTAATCCCAGTTTCCCGGGGCTATCCCACTCTTGGGGGCAGGTTACTCACGTGTTACTCACCCGTGCGCCACTAGAGAATTATTAGCAAGCTAGCAATTCTCTCGTTCGACTTGCATGTCTTATCCACGCCGCCAGCGTTCGTTCTGAGCCAGAATCAAACTCTCCATCAAATATAATTTTTGAAATTGCTGGACCAAATGGAATCTTTCGATTTCATCTGCGCCATGCTTCAGTCAGCTCTTCCCTCAAGTTGTGTCTCTTGAGGTCCTCTTCGCTCTGCCAAGCACGGCGCGCGTCACGACCTTTTTTTTTCCCCTTGCTTCTACCAATCCGCCCCTCTCGGTGCTAGGTCGCGCTCCTTTGGGTTTTTTCTCCCTCACACGTCTCTCGACGCATTCAGGAAAACCCTCGGCGGGTTCGGTAGTCATTCCCTTGAAATCTTCTTATCGGTCCCTTTAAAGAGACTCTTCCGGGTGGCCGGCCCCGGCTTCATTCAGGCCCTCTTCCGAGTCCCTCCTGCCGCCGGGCTTTTCATCCCGTCGCCGTGTTGGCGTGCCGAGAAGTCTACCATTTTCACCTCCCTTGTCAATTTTTTTCGAGTCGTTTTTTGTGGAGATTTTTTTAGAATTCTAAATATTACTGATTCTTAACGTATTACATTTTTCTCTTTTCCCGCAAAAAAGGCCCCTTTCATCACGAAAGGGGCCTAAACGTTTCAGAATTCTTAAGCTTCCGCCTGTTTTTTCTTCATGGCTACATACTGGTGCATGAGGGGTAATTCCCGGAGTGCATTCACAGCGTCTTTTTTCGCCTGGGCGTAGTCTTTTTTCTCCATGGCCATTTCCATCATGACTTGATAGCAAGCCGCATTATAACCACCGTCATCCCGCGTATTGAAGTCTTTCATGATCTGGAGGGCATGCCGGGCCGCTTGATAGTTGTATCCACGCATTTCATCCGACCCATTCAGGATTTTCAGGAGGTAAGAAGCCAGGGAGTCTTCCTTCGGAAAACGCTTCAGCACTTGGTCTATGATGTCCGCCACCTTTTGGTAGTCCTTCTCCTTCCAGGCTTTCCCCGCCTGAACTTCCGCCACTGTAGAGGCAAACCATCCGTCATCGGCAAATCGCTCGGCGTTTTCCTCAATCAGTTTTTTGTATTCATCAAATTTCTTTTCCTTGCGCAGTTCAAAAGATTTTTTGATGACAGCCTGCAGGGCCTGCTGATGAGCTTTGCGCTTCGCATCCTCCTCAGCAAACCGGTTCTTGTCAAAAGAGTCCCAGAGGGCCGTTTCCGCCACCCACGCGGGCATCCTTTTAATTTCCCCCGCCCACAGCAATGTTCCGTCACGAACGACGGCGGCGGCAGGGAACGAATTAAGCTTCAGGGAATCAAAAAGTTCCATCACGGAATGGTCCGACGGAATACCGACAGGGTAGGCAGTCCATCCTTCCGGACCAGACAGATATTCCTGCATCTGTTTTTGATCCATCGGAATGACACCCAATACCACAGCCTTCACCTTGGGATTGTCCAGAAGACCATATTTTTTCAGGACTACATCAAGCGTTTTCCCCGGAGCTCCATCACTCCACATGCCATTGTTCCTCGCAGCTCCTCTCCAGAAGCTAATAAATACGGTTTTGTCAGAAGGCAAGCCCGTCAGCCCGGGATGATTGAACCAATTCAGCTTGCTGAAAAGGGGCGTGTATTCCTTGTCTTCCTGCACAGGCCCCATTTCCTGCATTTTCCGAGGAGGCTCCGGCTTAATTTCCTCAGCTACCTGGTCCACAAGGGATTGGAACGTCTCCGAATTGCCCGAAAGCTGCTGCAGCTTCGTCCACGCCTTGCTGATGGAGGTCAGGGAAAGCGCCTTTTCCATATCCCGAAGCGCTTCCTTCATGTTGCCCTGCCGCTCCCGGAGTTCACCCATCAGACGCCAGGGAAGGGAGGCTTCCTTGTTGCCTTTCCTTGAGATTTCAATGCAACGGTTCAGGCACCGCTCCACCAGAGCGGCATCCATCTTGCCGGCAGGAACTGATTTTCCCTCCATCAAGGTTCCAGCCACATTGATCTGCACGCGGTAGTTGTCCGGATATTCCTTGCACAAGCTGTCAAGTACCGACTGTGCTTCCTGGAATTCTCCTTTTTCCGCCAGTACGATGAACGGGACCATCTTCAGTTGAATCATCTGATCCTGCTGAAATTCCCTTTGAATCCTGGATTTGCTTTAAAAACGCCATGGCTCCCTGTTTTCCTTCTTTCCGGACCACCTCGCCCAGCTTTTTCGAGACTTCCCGATAACGCTTCCACTCACGGGCGCCCGCATCAGAATTTTTCCGACGGAAGGGAAGCGGCGGAAAAATCAGGTTTCAACATGGCCTGCATGATTTCTTCCGAGAGTTTTACGGGATGTCCGCGCCAGATGAGTTTACCGTTCTTTACGGCAAAGGCATGCGGAATGCCGTTCACATCCAGAGGAGCCAGCCATTTTTCCTTGGTTCTCTTTCCATCCACATCCACCGCCATCGTGTAAGTAAGGGGAGACTGCCGGTTTTTTAAAAATTCCTTCAGAGCCTCCGGAGATTTCCGGTCCATGACATTGACTCCTATGATCTGCATGCCCGGGTTGTCTTTAAATGCCTGATGCAGTTGTTCCATATGGGGCATGGCGGCCAGGCACGGTCCGCACCAGGTGGCCCAGAATTCAAAGATGTATACCTTGTCCTTTTCCCATTCCTTGACAGGCGTTCCCTGCAGCCATACTTCCGGCAATCCCTCCAGGGAAAGGGTGGGAAGAGCATCCGCAGAAACGGCAGTTTTATTTTCTTTTTTTTCAGGAGAGGCAGCCAGTAAAGGCATTCCCGCAGACATCACAAAAACCGCGGAACACCCCAAGGCGAATAAAGAGGAATTTAACATGATAACACGGTACTCCCGGAACGGGCTTCGTCAAGCCAATAGAAGAAGATGAACCAGAAAGTATCCCTCCCAACGGGCGCTCTTTTTCCGGAACAGCGGTAAAAATACCTTGAAGAAGGAAGAATATTAAACATGAAGTTTTTCGTCTAAAATAAGAAAACAGGCGCTTCCAGGATTCACATTTTTTTGAGTTTCATTGGATTTAGGAAAAACGATTTACCTTTTCAGATACACAAAGACAATATTATTTTCTAAAATAGAAAATATGCCAGAAATGGCTTGCCAGATTTTTCTGAATGCGAAAAATGCGCGCATGGATGAAATGAAGTCCAGCATCAGAAAGTTTCTTGCCCTTACGAAGATGACACGTGACGAGTTCGCCGATCTTTGCGGCGTTAGCAAAAGCCAGGTTGATAAATGGCTTTCTACTGTTCCCTATTCCCCGTGCACGACAACGCCTCATCATCAGAATCATGAAAGAGGAATACGCCAAACACGCACGTTTGGTGCAGACCAAGAACCCGAACAGTATTTATGTTCCCGTTACTCCTCAAAAGTATGAGAAGTTCAGAAATGAAGCGGAACGCCACGGTTTGACCGTTCCGGAATGGGCCAGTGAGGCTTTGGATGCTCTTTCCAGCATCAAGAGCAAAAGTTAAAAGCAGGGTTCAATATCCCGGAACAGTTCCAAGGAAAGAGAAAATAGCGTTTCAAACGCTGCCATCCTATTTTTTCTTTCATCACATAACCTGCATCAATTCATGTCTGACGACGATATACGCACCATGGTCAAGGAATGGCTGCAATGCCAAAACCGCAAGTCCTACCAATTGGCGGAGGAAATAGGAATCCGGCCCCAGACGTTTTACGCACAGATGAGCGTTCGCAAAATATCGGCCAATACGAAAAAAGCACTTTCCCGAATCATTCCGGAGCTGGCTGCCGATGCGGATTTAAACGCTTCTTCCTCTGAGAAAGAAAACAATCCTGAAAAGCTTAAAATCAAGGAATGGCTCCGCACACACGGTAAAACGCGCCAATGGCTGGCGGAACAATGCCGGGTTTCCGTCCGCACCGTGCACACCTGGTTTGCCTTTCGCGGCAGCATTCCCGTCACCCAGTCCCTTTTCATCGGCAAGCTGATGAGTGAGGGCGAACCCTGGAAGATTCAAATATCAAATACCATTCCCGTGATTTTTTCAGAGACGGAAATGAGCATTATCCACAAGTTTCAGGAACGCCATCCGGAGATCGACCTTCCCATGTACGGCATGCATAAAATTTGGAGTTGTGCGTAAATGTACTCGTTCAGGATGAATATTCAAATCCGCTCCAAACTTCCGATTTCATTAGAACCCCAGAGATTTGCACCCGGGAGGCAGAATAAAAAAATATTCTGCCTCCCGGTTCCCTTTCTGTGAATACATGCGCTATTGAATGCACTAGCCCCGTGCGCGGACCCATCTCCGGAACGCCTCAGTATTCCCGCCAGTCTGAGCCGTTTCTTTCCATCCAGTATGGCGCCCATTCGGAGGCCCTTCCCTCCCCTTCCGGTGTGATGACGGCAGAAGGATTTTTTAACTACGGCCCCCATTCCATCAGTTCCATCGCCCAACAGGATTGATTGAAGAACAGGAGGCCTCCTTTTCCGTGCACAAGATAAGAACGGGAACTGCTATTTCTTCCGACAACGGAGCAAGACAGCCACACGGGATAATGCCGCTTTATTCAGGCCGCCCATCCACATTTGCACCATTTCCGGCCCCGTTCCACCGTTCTTGCAGGCATGCTTCCACCGATGAAAGAAACTTTTCCCTCACATGAAAGAACCCCGTTTTTCTTAAAAAGAATACGGGGTTCCGAAAGATGGCACGTCCAACTGGATTCGAACCAGTGACCCACTGCTTAGAAGGCAGTTGCTCTATCCAACTGAGCTATGGACGCATGGTGCGGAAAAAGATTAACAGAGTTCATCTCGGCTTGGCAAGCCCGTATCTTTTAAAAGCGCGCTTTCAGCCGCCGGGTCAGCAGTTATCCGGGAAAGAGATGCCTGCCAGGGCAGTCCCGAATTCCCGCACCAGCGGTTCCTGACGGGAGAACATGCGTTCCCGTTCTTCCGGCTCCGTGTCTATGTAGCCGTGCAGGTGCAGAAGACCATGCACCATGTACCGGAAGAGCTCCCTGAAAACCGGCTCATTGAATTCCGACGCCTGCCGGATGGCGGTATCATAACTGACGATGATTTCTCCCATTCCGTCCCCATGCGGGAAGGTGATGACGTCCGTCACCGTGGGATCATTCAGAAAACGGGCGTGCACGTCCCGGATCACGTCATCGTCCACCACGCTTATTTCCACCTCGTCCAATCCGGAGAGGACGGGCACAGGGCCTTCAGGCAATGCCAGCACAGCGGGGAGGCAGGCATCCAGGGCACGGGCCAGGGTATCCGCAACGGACGGACTGAGACACCCTTCTTCCAGATGATTATAAAGTTCAAGACGCGGTTTCATTTTTCTCCGTATCCGTCCCGTCCTTCTGCTCCACCTCTGCGGGCTTTTCCTGCTGGCCGGCATCGGGCAGTTCCATGATTTCCGGAACAGCTTTGCCTTCCCCTTCCTTTTTCTCCGCTTTTTCCTCTTCCTTCATGGCAGTCACCACAGGAAGAACAGGCTTTTCAATTTTTGCCTCCGGATTGTGGGAAGGATACGCAATGCGGTTGTGGTGAATGCTTTTCAGCGTCTTGATGAAGCTGTTGCGGATTTTCTTGAGATCCCCGAAGGTAAGGCCGCAATCGTCCAAATGGCCGTCCACCACCCTCTGCTTCAGGAGTTCATCCACCCTTTTCTGCATTTCCTCACAGGAGATTTTTCCCATGGAGCGCGTGGCGCTTTCCACGATGTCCGCCAGGCTGACGATGCCCGTTTCCTTGCTCTGGGGGTTGGGGCCCTTGTAGCGGAAGTTGGATTCCACCACTTCCGGCACATCATCCGGAGAGGCCAGTCCGCTTTCCACCCGGCTCAAGAATTTCATCCCGGTATTGAAGGGCCTTCCGGTAAAAGAAGAAGTAGGCCAGCGAGGTGCCGTGATGCTGCTCAATAACCTCCACCAGAGGACGCGGAAGGTTGTTCGCCCTGGCCAGCTCCACCCCGTCCTGAACGTGGTCGATGATGATGCGGGCGCTCATGCTGGGCGTGAGCTCATCATGGGGGTTGGGACCGTCCATGATGTTTTCAATGAAGTAGAGGGGGTTCTGCATTTTGCCGATGTCATGGTAATAGGCCGCTACCCGGCATTCAATGGGATTGGCGCCGATGGCTTCCGCCGCCGCTTCCGCCAGCTGGGCGACCATCAGGCAGTGGTGGAAGGTACCCGGGGCTTCCATTTGCAGCCTCTTCATCAGCGGGCGGTTCATGTCCGCCATTTCCAGCCAGGAAATGGGCGTAATGATTTTAAAGACACCTTCTATAATAGGCAGTACGCCGCTGATCAGCACGCTGGTCAGCATGCTTACGCCAAACGCCACGGCCAGGCATACCAGTACGCCTACCAGGTTGTAGTCCCACGCATGGAGATTGATGACGCCCATGATGCAGCACAATACCATGACGAGCAGCCCCACGAAGAAGCCCGCGCGCAGCAACTGGGCACGGTTCCGCAGGTTATGGGTAAGCAGCACGGTGAGCATGCCGGAGAGGGAGCTCAAGATCCAGAATTGGACCTGCTTTTCCGGCACGTACTGCTCCGGCAGGATGAAGAATCCACCGAGCATGCAGATGGAGATGGTGGCGAACATGCCCAGCAGCGGCCCCAGCAGCACCGTTACAATCAGCGGTGCCATCATATAGGGCAGGTACAGGAGTTCGTTGCCGATGTCGGACGTAATATCAGCCGTCACATGCCGGATAAGGCCAAAGAACAGGAGCTGGACCAGAATGGCCCCCCACGTGACGACAAAGGTTTTGTTTTTCCTGCGCAGGGAACCGGCGCAGAGCCAGTACATGGGCATCAGCGCCAGCGTCACGGAGAAGAGCAGAAAGGCTTCCGACACATGGTGCCAGACGGATTTCCCCCAATGGGGGCTGTAACTGCCCATCCATTGAAGAACGATGAAGACCAGCACGCACAGGCCCACGGATACCGCCAGGCTGGAGTCCAGGCGGTCACCGGGGGAGCGGGGCACGGAGGCCGCCTCTTCCGGTTTTTTTCCTTCTTTTGCCGCTGCTGCGGCATGTTTTTTCAGAAAATGAAACATGATTGATTATTTGGGGTACACTTCAGAAACCTCCGGAATAGTGCCCAGCCTGGCCATCTCCTCTTCAATGAGGGGATTGACACCCTGCTGCACCATTTCCATGGAGACTCTCAGGGCATTGCGGATAGCGACGGGGGTGGAGCTGCCATGCGCAATGATCGTCACGCCCCGGACGCCCAGCAGGGGGCTTCCCCCCACGGAGTCTGCAGAGAGGCGCGCCTTCATGGCGCGAAATGCGCCGGAAGCGCAGGCGGCTCCCATCATGCGGAGCGGGTTTGCCTGAAGTTCCTCCTTCAGCCATTTGCCGAACGCCTTGGCGGTGGCTTCGCAGGTTTTCAGCAGGACGTTCCCGGTAAAGCCGTCCGTCAGCGCCACGTCTATTTCATGTTCAAAGAGATCATGGCCTTCCACATTGCCCACAAATTTAAAAGGGAGCGCGCCGCGCTCCTCCAGATGCTTCAACAGACAAAAAGTTCCCTTGGTAAAGTCCGTTCCCTTTTCATCCTCGGAGCCATTGCTCATGACGCCCACCTTGGGCATCGGCTTGCCGTATACGGAACGTGCCAGAATGCTGGCCATAACGGCATAGCCCACCAGATGACGGGGCTTGGCGTCCGGATTGGCTCCGGTGTCCGTCACATTGCAGACTCCGAATTCATTCGGAAGCTGGGTCACGATGCCCGCGCGTTCCACGCCGTCGAGCAGCCTGAGCTTGATGGTGGCGGCCGCTACGGCCGCGCCCGTGTTGCCCGCGCTGACCACGGCGTCTGCATCCCCGGTCTTGACCAGGTCCACGGAGACGGACATGGAAGAGTTTTTCTTTTTCCTTACCGCCAGCAGCCCGGATTCATTCATTTCCACCACTTCCGCGGCGGGAACGATTTCCACGCGCGGACCGGAAAGCCCCCAGCGGTCACAGGAGCTGCGCACCACCTCTTCCCTCCCCACAAGATAGATTTTTTCAATGAGAGGGAAATCCTGCAGGGCCCGCTTCGCCCCGTCCATGTTAATATCGGGCGCATTGTCGCCGCCCATCACATCCAGTGCAATCTTCATAGTATTTGTTGAAGAAATGTGTTAGCAGAAAAAAAAGCCTGCTTCAAGCAAGTTCAGCCGCTTTGCGGAGCAAAAGCGGCTGGAGAGGTCTACATGGTAGCGCCGCAGTACGGCGATAACTTTCAAGGCAAATGCGGCGCCTGCGGAGCTTACGCTTCCGCCTTCACCACGATTTCCTTGCCGGAGCGGGTCGTGTACGTACCGCAATTGGGGCAGGCGGTATGACCGGGGGTGCTGCTGCCGCAATTCTGGCACTTGCGGAGCTTCGGAGCACGCCATGCCTGCGCGGCAAGGCGGGTACGCTGCTTCATCTTGGACGTTCTGCGCTTAGGTGCTGCCATAATTTTAGTTGGTAAAAAGGTGATTAATGATGATCCCCCAGCTCATTGAGGGCGTCCCACACGCCGCTATTCTTGCTCGGGGCAGAACTGTTTACACCCGTTCCCCCCTCTTTGTCCACTCCAAAATATGGAGTTTTCGCCATACAGTCATTTTCCATGCCTCCGTCCGCACATTTCGGGTAGGCCGGAAAATCCAGGACTATTTCCTCCCTCATGGAGTCTGAAACGTCCACAACACTCTGTGCGTCAATTTCAAAAGAGGCGGCAAAATCGCTTACCTCCACCACGTAGTCAAAGTAGCCCAGGCAGCGCACGCAACGGAATTTGAACGGAGCGGAAATATTGCCCCGTACGAATAATTCGTTTTCAAATCTCTGCACCTGCAAGTCAAAAGCAAGAGGCCCAATGGAAGTAACCTCTTCATCATCGATGCCGAAGATTTCGGAATCCAGCTCACCGCTGTATTTTTTCCCCGCTTCCGGCAAGTTTTCAAGCTCTACCAGCAATCTTTTCATGAATGCATCTTACAGGCAGACTCCACGCCTGACAAGCAGACAGGGCGGCACCATCCCCGGAAAAGGGCAGGAATGACACATCCCCTCCCTCCCACCGGCGGCACTAATTCCGCTCCGGCCTAACCGGGAGGCCATTCCAGCTTGCGGCCTGCCAGCAGGTGCATGTGCAAATGGGGTACCGCCTCTCCGGCGTCCGGGCCGTTGTTGATGACCAGGCGGAAGCCGCTTTCATCCAGGTGGAGGGTCCGTGCAATCCGTCCGGCGGCCAGCATCATATGGCCCAGCAGGGCGGCGTCTTCCTCCCCTGCACCGGAAAGGCGGGGAATGGGTTTGCGAGGAACCAGCAGCAGGTGTTCCGGAGCCTGGGGGCTGATGTCCCGGAAGCAGACGCATTGTTCATCCTGGTACACGATGTCCGCAGGGATTTCCCCGGAACAGATTTTTTCAAATAACGTAGCGGCCATAAGTTCAAAAAGGGATTCGCGGTGACTGTAGCATATCCGGGGAGCCGTGGACAAGTCATTCCCTGGCGGCGGAGGCGCGGCGCAGGCGGTCCATGATGGCCCGGCCCAGCCCGGCTTCCGGAACGGGTTCCGCCACGATGACGTCAATGGCTTCATTTTCATCCATCTGCCTCATCAGGGCAAACAGGCGCACGGCAGCCTCCGCCAGCCGTCCGCTGCCGGGGCTCATGGCCACCACTTCCGTCCAACTGCCCTCCTGGGCAAGATCAGACGTTCCCTCATAGGAGAGCAGACCGTACCGCACTCCTTCCACGGGCACGAATTCTTCCCCGGCTTCCAGCAGCGTCATGGGTTTGCGCGGAGCGTAATGGCTGCCGAGCTGGCCCGGAGCATCCGCCGGAGCTTCTTCCGAAACGGGACGGACAGCAGGCTTGCGGCGCACCACCTTCACCAGGTTCCGGAACTGCTCCCGGGTCACCGGACCTTCACGCAGCAGTTCCAGCGCGGGCTTTCCCTTCTCGTCAAGCATGGGACGCACGATGGTGCTTTCCAGCCCCTCGGAGCAGGCTCCGGCGTCCAGAATCATTTCTATGCGTCCATCCAGCTCCTTCTGCACGGCGGAGGCGGAAGTAGGGCTGATATGGCCGAAGCGGTTGGCGCTGGGCGCGGCCACGGGACGGCCCAGCGCTTTCGCCACCCCGCGCATGGCGGGATGCGCGCTTACGCGCACGGCCACCGTAGGCAGGCCGCTGGTCACGATGTCCGGGATGATGTCCGCCTTCGGCAATACCATCGTCAGCGGCCCCGGCCAGAATTTGGAGGCCAGCGTATGCACCAGTTCCTTCAGTTCCTCTGGAATGGCGGTGTATTTGTCCACCTCCTTTCCATGATGAACATGGATAATCAGGGGATCGAAGGAGGGCCTTCCCTTGGCTTCAAAAACTCTGGCTACCGCTTCCGGATTCAAGGCATCCGCTCCCAGGCCATACACGGTCTCCGTGGGGATTCCCACCAGCGCTCCCGCAGCCAGCGCTTCCGCCGCACGAACATACAGCTTGCGGTTGTCTGACAGGGGGTCTACCTCGAACATTTCGGTTTGCATGGCCTTATCCTTGCCTGAAGGAAGCTCCTGCGTCAAGTAAGACCTCCTTCCCCGGAGGGGAGAAGCCGTCAAATTCGCGGAGTGCGGCATCTCAGCCGGACATGAAGGTTCCTGGCCTTCCCCTATTTGCCAAACCGGGCCTCCTTGACCCTTCCCATTGCGGCATTCCGCCCGGAGCGGAAGCAGGAGACGGAAAAGGCCATACGGCTAAAAAGTTGTTTTCTCACGCCGCCGGATTGAGTACAATCAGGCCATGAAGGGGGCCGCGCCAACATCCTTGCCAAACATCATCCTGATCGGGCTGATGGGGTGCGGCAAAACGACCATCGGGAAGGAATTGCACCGGGAGACGAGCCTTCGTTTCACGGATACGGACCAGATGATCGAGCACCAGACGGGAATGAGCATTCCGCAGATTTTCAAGGCTCATGGAGAATCACATTTCCGTGACCTGGAAACCGGAATTCTGCGCCAATTGCATGGGGTGGCCAGGCAAAGCCGCATTATTTCAACAGGCGGCGGCATCACTATTAGGCCGGAAAACCGGGACCTGCTGAAAAAGCTGGGCTTCGTCGTCTGGCTTCATACGGATGTGAACACCCTGTACCAGCGCATTTCCAGATGCACCAACCGCCCCCTGCTCCAGCAGCCCAATCCCAAAGCCGTGCTGGGGCGCCTCATGAAAGAGCGGCATGATTTTTACCGGGAAACGGCGCACCTGACCATTGACACGGCCAATCTTCACATTCATGAGATCGCGTTCGGCATTCTGGAATCCGCCAGGGTGTTCCAGTCCCGCCGGCAGTGACGCCGGGCCGTTTTTCTATGTACGGGAGATTCCCGACGCAGGGATGCCACCTGACAATTCTCCCGCATCAGCGCAAGAAACAACAAAAGGCGGTCCCCGTCAGAGGAACGCCTTCAGGAAAGATGATGAAGAACCGGGCTTAGGCCTTGCGGGCCTTGCGGATCATGGAATTGACCGTTTCAGAGGGCTGCGCGCCGTTGGCAAGCCACTTGTCAACCTTTTCCAGGTTGATGGTGTAGTTGACGCCTTCCTTCATGGGATCATAGGAGCCCACTTGTTCGATGTAACGGCCGTCGCGACGAGCACGGCTGTCGACAACTACGATTTTATAGTAAGGACGGTCCTTGGAACCCTGACGGTTGAGTCTGATTGCTACTGCCATATCAATTATAAGTAAAAGGTGTTAATGGGGAACTTGCGCGCCTTGTCACTCACATGCGTGCGCGTTCAGCTCCCCACAGCGGGTGCAGATGTATGCGATATAATGGAGTCATTGTCAATACCAGAGTTATTTTTCCGAGAAAAAAGCCGTTCCCTCCCATCTCCGCATCAGGAAAAACTTTCCACCGCCATGCGCCCGAAGGAGTACAGCATGCTGAGGCCGAACCCCGCCAGCACAAGAGACAGCACTCCATCCACCCCTCCGGCATGCCGGTCATAAAAGGACCGGATAGGCTGCCAGCGGAAAACCAGAGCCCACAGAATCCACCCCGCCGTCCCAGTCACCACGATCAATGCGCCAAGGAACAGGGCATAGGAAGGGTCATGATTCTTTTCCAGCAGCGGGGCGGAGAGGGCCACGAAGAAGAACGTGGCCTTGGGGTTCATCAGGTTGGTCACCAGGGCATCCCGGTAAATGCCGGAAGCCGGGGGAATATCCCCGCTCCCGGCAAGGCTGCCCTTCCTCCCCCGCGGCCATATCTTCCACGCCAGGTACAGCATCCAGCAGGAGGCGGCACAGAAAAGCACCAGCCCCAGGGAGCTGTGAAAAACGGAAGCCCCCACCGTGCAAGCCAGCGCCGCGTGGGCGACCACCCCTGTTCCAATGCCCAGAGCCGCCATCACCCCGGCGCCAAAGCCGTAAGCCAGGGTGCTCCGGGTGACAAAAGCCTGGTCAGGGCCCGGAGACGCCTGGGAGAGCAGCAGGATTCCTGCGAATATGAGTTCTTCCGTCATGGGATAAAACGGCCTTATGCCCTGGGATGCGCCTGCCTGTAAACTTCCGCCATTCTGGCCCGCGTCACATGCGTATAAATCTGAGTGGTGGACAGGGAGGCATGGCCCAGCAGTTCCTGGACGGAACGAAGATCCGCCCCGGCATCCAGAATGTGCGTGGCAAACGTGTGCCTGATCTTGTGGGGGGAAATGGTGAAAGGAATGGAAGACAGCTTCACGTACTTGTCCAGCATCATCTGAACGGCGCGCGCGCTGAGCCGGGTTCCTATGCGGGAGACAAACAGGGGGGAATTCTTAGGCAGGCAGGCCATGGAGGCATAGGCCTCCAGAGCCGCCAGCGCAGGAGCGCCCACAGGCAGAATGCGCTCCTTGCGCCCCTTTCCCATCACGCGCACCCCCCGGAAACGGTGGTCCACGCTGCTGACGTCCAGCCCCACCAGTTCACTCAGGCGCATCCCGCAGGAATAAAAAAGTTCCAGAATAGCCGCGTCACGGTAGGGAAGCCACGCGGGGGCATTCGCAGGAACAGGCGTCTTGTACGGCAGCTCCAGCAATTCCAGCATCTGGTTAAGCGTCAGGAAAACGGGCAGGTTTTTCTTTTTCCTGGGGAGGGAGACGCCCGTCATCGGGCTCGCTTCCAGGCTGCGCCGCCGCATCATGAAACGGTAAAAACTGCGCAGGGCGGCAAACCTCAGGCGGATGGAGGCCGTGGCGGCCTCATCCTTCAGTTCCTGGAACAGCCAGTCCCTCATCTGGTCCGGAGTACAGTTTTCCCACCCTGTGAACACCCCGGCCGCCCAGGCCCGGAACTGGCGCAGCGCGCGGGCATATACCTCCACCGTATGGGGGGAGGCCTGCTTTTCCACCTCCAGATATTGCAGGAAGGCCTGTTCCGGTTCCAGAGGGTTCTCCATCATGAAGAATAAAATTATTCCGTGCCCTTCTCCTTTTCCTCCCCGCTGTTCACGGGAGCCTCCTTCAGCAGCACTTCACTGATATTCGCCCGGATGAACAGGTCAATGTCGTCCGGTTCCTCCATGGCATACAGGGGACTGTCCTTATGGCTGTCCGCCAGAGCCTGCTCCTTCTCCACCGGGCTGAGCACGCCATCCTGGTCCAGGTCGTAAAGGTCCATCATCTCCTTCATTCTGGCCCAGTACAGAGCCGCCGCATCCTTCATGACAGCGGCATGCTCCTCCGGATCAATGCGGCCGTTTCCGTTGGCGTCATACTTCTGCATCAGCATGTTTCGGGTCAGCAGGAACAGGCCGGGAGCCACCATGAAGCGCTTCCGGGCCGCCGTCCGGATTTCCACCATGGGCATTTCCCGCCCTTCGCCGGGAGGGGGGGGAGGAGGGGGCAGCTCGCCCCGCTTGTCCGGGGCGGCGTCCGGCCTGCGGGAACCGCGGCGTTTCTCCACATGCTCCCGGAAGGCCTTGTACTCTTCCGGAGAAAGCTTTCCGTCCCCATCCTTGTCAAACTGCATCAGGAACTTCTTCCGGGCTTCCCTTTGCGCAGCGCGCGCATCCTCCACCAGCCGGGCCTTGTCCTGTTCGGACAAAATGCCCGTTCCTGTGCTGTCATACCGGCCCAGAACCATCTGGCGGATCAGCAGGGTTACCTGAAGACATTCCAGTCCGGGCCTGGGAACAGGCTCCCCTTCCCTGCGGTCTACGGAAGCCGCGGTCTGACCTGCCGCAGGCGGCAGAAAACCGAACGCCAGCGCCGCGGAACAGGACAGGATGAACGTGTGAGGCAATCTCATGATCATTCTTATTAACCCCGCCGGGAAAAGACGGTTTCAAAAATAAACATCCGCCCTTGCCGTCAGGCGACACGGGCGGATGCTGAAAACGTACGGAAGGCGGAAAACCTTACTTCTCCACTTGAACGATGGCGTTCTTTTCCAGTTCAACCACCACGCCTTCCGCAATCTTGAGGGAGACGGTGCGGTCATTCACCTTTTCCACAAATCCGTGCAGCCCGGCGTTCGTGACCACCTTGTCCCCGCGCTGCAGGGCCGCGATGCGCGCCTGCTGTTCCTTCTGGGCCTTTCTCTGGGGGCGGATCAGCATCACCCAGAACAGGACGATGATGATCACAAACATGAACATGGGGCTGCTGAGAATCTGCTGGAACATATTGGAGGGTTCCTGTCCGGCGGCGGCCGCCGCATCCTGAGCCTGTGCTAACATGAAGATATTCATAAAATGTCGTTTGCTTTGTACCGCGCGATGAATGAATCCTTGAAGGAGCCGAACGTGCCGGCGGCTATGGCCTCACGCGCCTGAGCCATTAGCCGGAGATAGAATTCCAGATTCTGGAAAGAAAGCAATCTTAAAGCGAGTATTTCACCGGCTTTGAATAGGTGGCGCACGTAAGCGCGGGAGAATTGTGTGACATGCGGATGCCCTTCCGGGTCGATCGGGCGGGAATCCGCCGCCCAGCGCTGGTTCTTGATATGCATGGGGCCGTCCGGAGTCAGGGCCACGCCGTGGCGCGCCAGGCGGGTAGGCATCACGCAGTCAAACATGTCCACGCCGCGGGCGATCATCTCCAATAGCTGGGGAGGCGTGCCCAGCCCCATGGCGTACCGCGGCTTGTCCTCCGGCAGCCAGGGTGCGGAATGGTCGATGGCCCGGAGCATCTCCTCCTCCGGCTCTCCCACGGAAACGCCCCCGATGGCATAACCGTCAAACTCCATGGCGGCCAGTTCCTCCGCGCACCTCTTTCTCAAATCCGCATACACGGACCCCTGCACAATGCCGAAATGGTGCTGACGCCCTTCCCCGGAACGGGGCCGGTGCTCCTGCACCCAGTCCTTGCAGCGGCGCGCCCACCGGAGCGTATAGCCCAGGGAGGCTTCCGCGTACTTCCTGTCGCAGGGATAAGGGGGGCACTCGTCAAACAGCATGGCAATGTCACTGCCCAAGTCCGCCTGGATCTCCATGGAACGCTCCGGACTCAGCATCATGTACGCGCCGTCCAGATGGTTCTGGAAGCGCACCCCTTCCTCCGTAATCTTGCGGAGCTTGGCAAGGGACCAGACCTGGAAACCGCCGGAATCCGTCAGAATGGGGCGGTTCCAGGAGGAAAACCGGTGCAGGCCGCCCATTTCCCGGATCAGGGCGGAACCGGGACGCAGGGACAAATGGTAGGTATTCCCCAGAATAATCCGGGCCCCCAGCGTCTCCAAATCCTGCGGATGCATGGTTTTCACGGAACCCTGCGTTCCCACCGGCATGAAGATGGGGGTGGGAACCCGGCCGTGCGGCAAATCAAGCGTGCCCAGGCGCGCAGCCGTGGAGGAATCTTTCTGGTGAAGTGTAAAAGGCATCGGAATCAGGCTTTCTGCAATTTAATGAAGCGGGCGCGGTAAATCGGTTTTCCCATGGACTCCCATTGAAGCTGGAAATCCGTCCGGGGATAAAAAAACTCATCATCCTCCCAACCGGACCGGCTGAACAGGCCGCTGCGCGCCACATGGTCCAGCACCCACAGGAAATACTCCTCATGATCCGTTTTAAACAGGAACTCCCCGCCGTCCGCCAGGGAACGGTGCAGCACGGGCAGAAAATCATCCTGCACCAGGCGGTTCTTGTGGTGCCTCTCCTTGGGCCACGGGTCCGGGCACAAATAGTGAAGCCGGGAAACGCAGCCGGGCCGCACCATCCATTCCAGGAAATAACGGCTCTCCACCCGGAGCACCTTCACGTTTTCCAGGCCGCGGACGGCTGCCCGGGAGCAAACGCCCCGCACGCGGCCCAACAGCCGCTCAATGCCCAGAAAACGGCGTTCCGGATAATGGGCCGCCATCTGGAGCAGGAACCCTCCGTCTCCACAGCCCAGATCCACTTCAAACGGGCCGTCCGTTCCAAAAATATCGGAAGGCGCCAGCACCTTGAAAAAATCGTCTGGAATGAAGGCCGGATCTGTCATGGGAATCAACGTGCGGATAAGATGCGTTACAAAACGGACTCTGTCAAATGAGAAGAGCCCCTCCCCGCAAACATGGCGGGAAGAGGCCCGGCAAGGCGGAACGGCCGCACCCGGACAGCCGGACGGCATCAGCTCCGGTAATAAAGGCGGTTGTAAATCTTGCGGTCAAAACGATAATAGCGCGCGGCGCGGTGGGCCACGCCCTCCTCCTTCTCATCCAGCGGCACAATGTAGGGACGGGAGGCAATCTTCTTGTGGAAATTGCGCACGTCCATGGGCTTGCCGTGAATCTCCTCATTCAGCCGCCGGAGCTGAAGCGCCGTAAACTTGGCGGGCAGCATGTCGTAAATCAGCGCGGGCTCCTTCTTCACGGAAGAACGTATCCTCTCCAGAGCCAGATCAATAATGTCCCGGTGGTCAAACGCCAGCTCCGGCAGGCCGTCCACGGGCACCCAGCGGGTTTTGTGGCTCTCCATCAGCTTGCGCAGCTTGGTGGAAATCCTCAGCATGGCCATGTAAGCCACCGTCACCAGGCGGCCTATCTTCTGGCCGGAGATGGCCTCCACCCACTCCCTGTCCGCCGGATTCTTGATGCGCGACGGCGCGCCGAAGGTATGGAACTGCTCCAAATGGGGGGAAGACATGCCGGTCATGTCAAACAGGATACGGCGTGCGGCGGCGTCAAGTTCCTCCTCCTCATAAATCAAATCACCGGGCAGCTTGGAAATAGCGCCGGTATGGCCGGGTGCGACATGTGTCTTTTCAACCAGAAGGACCTTCAGCCCTTCCTCATCGAACCCGATCAACACACAATCCACTGAGAGATGCGGATAAAATGCCTGTCTGCTCATTATGTTATCTATTATTTGTAGTAAGTTCCCAGAATCGCACCAACGCTACGCAAGCGGCCCAGTCAAGTCAACCAAAATCAAAACAAGATCGGCAAAGGCCATTCCATCCCTCTCCCTGTCCCTGCGGCCCGGCTGCCGCAGACACGCCAGCATTCCCGGCAGCGGCGTCCTCTCCGGAGCGGGAAAACGCATCGGCGTCTTGCATTACCCCATCTTCCCGGCCATATAATAAGGTATGCAGACGGGCATCATCAGGGGAGCGGCCATGCTGGCCGGGCTGTTATGGCTGGCCTCCTGCTCCTCCTCACCCAAAAGCCGGGACTATACGGGCTACATGACCCGCCCCTACACCATCCGGGGCCACCGCTACCACCCCATGAGCGTGGAACAGGCGCTGTCCTATGAACAAACGGGTATCGCCTCCCATTATAATGAATGCGCGCTGTGGGGGCTCGTCAGCGGAGAAACGGCCATCGGGGAAAACGTGCGCCCCTGGCACCTGCACGCGGCGCATCCCACCCTGCCCCTCCCGTGCGAGGTGCTCGTCCAGTCCCTCCGCACGGGAAAAACCGTGAAAGTGCGCGTCAACGACCGGGGCCCCTTCATCAAAAACCGCATCATTGACCTTAGTGAAAAAGCTGCAGAACGGCTGGACATGAAACACCACGGACTGGACAGGGTCAGAATCACCGTCCTCTCCGTGGGAGACGGGAAATGGAAAAGGGAAGCGCCGCCCTACGCCACGCCGGCCTGACCCTTCACTTCAGCACGTTCTGCGTGGTCTTGAAATGCATCTTGGCCACCTTCGGAAGCATCTGCTCCCCATGCTGGGCCACCAACTGGCGAGCGGCCTTTACCACCTGGCCGGAAGCCCCCAGCGGCAGCTTCATGCCGGCGGCCTCTCCCGCCGCATCCATCCAGTTCACAAAACGTTCGCGCGCCAGAATGGACGCCGCGGCCACCGCCACGTCACTTTCCGCCCGGACGCGCTGTTCCAGCCTGATGGACAGCTTTTTGGCCGCCAGGGCCCTTTTCAGTACAAACGGATTGGCAAACTGGTCGCTCAGCGCCATGGGGCAGTCCGGCACCTTGGCCGCCAGGCCCTCAATCACCGTGGCATGCCCCCAGGCCAGAAAACGGTTCAAATTCTTGAACTCCGGATAAAGCTGGTTGTACCTCTCCGGGCCGATGCTCACCAGATGGAACCGGATGCCGGGCACCCTGCGTATCCCTTCCGCCAGGGAACGGATTCTGGAGGAAGAACCCACCAGCTTGCTGTCACAGACGCCCAGCTTGCGCAACGCGGCGCCTATGCGCCCGTCCGCATAAACACCGGCCACCACCAGAGGGCCGAAATAATCCCCCTTGCCGCTCTCGTCAATGCCGAAATGGGCTCCCTTACCCCCCTCATCCTCTTCCGCTTCCTCCTGCAGTGACAGGAGGCCGGTCACCTGCGGCTCCAGCGTAAACTCTATAAAATCGTCCGTTCCCTTCCCCTGCAGAAGAAGCTTGTTCTTCTTCTCATAAACCGTCACCAGCAGGGAAGGCCCGGCAAAGGAAAAGCGCGCGTAGGGAACCTCTCTTCTTTCAAACCCCTTTCCCTCAAGAATGGACTCAAGCCTTCCGGCCTGAGCGTCAGTCAGCATGGTTGTAAACGTGGTGCGCATATGCTCCCTCCCGGCGCCGGAACGCCCGGCGGGGAATAATGGAAGCATTCAAACCGTTCCGGTCAAGCAAAATCCCCGCATCACGCGGTTGAGGACGCAAAAATCAAGCATGCCACGGATTGTGTGATTTTTTAGGAGACAAATCACGCACGCTGAACTATAAAACTCATACATTCATATCATTCTGCACTCCATATGGCTAAAACATTAACAAAACGAGACCTCGTTAACAAGATCAGCGCCGAAACCAACTTCACCCAGATTGAAGTGTTCGACATCGTACAGCGTGCCGTGGACATTATCTCCAGCACACTTGCGGAAGGTGACCGTGTGGTGATTCGCAACTTTGGTACCTTCCAGGTGAAGGAAGTGAAGCCCAAGGTAGGCCGCAATCCCAAGAATCCTGACCAGGACGTGCCGATTCCGGCCCGCTCCGTCGTCAAATTCAAGGTCGGCAAGGAACTGAAGGACCAGGTCGCCAAGCTGACCGCCTCCAAGTAATCCCCGCAGGGACCAGACAAATTACACCGGGCGTCTCCATTCAGCGATGGAGGCGCCTTTTTGTTTGCAATTTGCGCGGCAATCGGGAATATAGGGAACCGTGAGCATGTTCCGGATACAGCACATTCTCCTGATCGCCGCCGCAGGGCTCTGCTCCTGCGCCACCGAACGTACGGTGACCACCAGCCTTCAGCCCAAACAGCGCCCGGACTCGGCAAAAACGGACGCGGAGCTGATGGATGCCCTGGAGGCGAAATTCGCCGGCGGCTTCGGCCAGCAGACGGACAAGGAAGGCAACACCAAGATGGTCTCCCAGAAACGGAGCTCCTTTGAAGGACTCCGGTACAACGGCGACATGTCCCAATTTGAGAAAAAGGCCTTTGAAACCACCGCCTTTGAAAAAGAAATTTGACGGAGCCGCCACACAGTTTGAAACCAGGAAATGGGACGGCGTCAAATCCTTCACGGATGGAAAACTGGAAACACCGGACTTCATTGCCCGGGCCAAGGGCGTGAATACCCAGTCCTGGCAAGATGCCTCCAAACAATACGCCACGCAGCAATCCGACCTTCAGGGCCGCTCCTGGAAGGAGGCGGACAAACACCTCGGACGCACCGTCAACCGGGACATTGAAGCCAAGCGGCAGAGCTTTGAACAACCCACCATGATGAGCGCTCGCCAGGCCCAGGCCCGCACCATCCAGGAAACACGGGAAATGATGGGGCGGACGGACTAGCGCGCCAACGTTCCGGACGTGATCCCATGCCACATTTCAGGTTCGACATTGTTTTCAGCCGCCCTCTATAATCCCGCCCGTGAGTGCCAAAGACGTTCCACCTTCCATCACCCTGCCTACCAGCGACTACTATACCATTGTCAAAATGAGCAATCATGCCGTCGTGGGAGTATTCCGCCAGCATGTCTTTGCACGCCGCGGCACGCGCCGTTACGCACCCCCCATTCCGGAAGAGCACGACTCCTACTGCGTTAAAAGAACTCCGGAACGTGTCATGGTGCAAATCTTTCATGACGGCAACGAAGTTTACCGTTGCATTTTTGTGCCGCCTGCCGATTATTGACGGCAGGACAACCATGAAAGCGCCTTTTCAGTCTGGCCTTCTGCCTCATTACAAGTCTGATTGCAGCCTGTTCCTCCCCCTCGGGACCCAATGCGTGGACGCCGGTCACTTCCGGCCCGCCGCGTGCGCCCATCCCTCAGAACGAAGTTCTGGTCATTGATGAATACCCCATGGGGGAATATACCAACGTAGGGCACTTTAACGGTCCTGAAGGGCGCATTGTCCATGTCTCCATGGAAGACAAGGAACTGATCGACTACTTCACCAGGGAGGCTGCCGCCATGGGCGGCAACACCGTCGTCATCAGGGAACCGCGCATCCGCTACCGTTCCGGTGAAGGCAAGAGCAGCCGGGTGGACGTCATCCATGTGCGGGAGGAAATGGGAACGCACGGCGCGGAAGACCTGGGCATGGACTCGCTCCCCATTGATGAAGAATCCCTGCGGATTTATTAATCCGGCCCCACTACCCTGCGCGATCTCCCGCCCGGGGCTTTTTTCAGCCTTTTCTATTGGCCGCGCCGCAATGCGGGCACTCCGCATGGGAATTCCCGTCCTCCACATAAAACCGGAACCCGCATATCCGGCACCGCACCTTGCGCCTCCGGTCCAGGAAAGACCGTACCCACCCCATTGCCAGGCAAATGAACACTACGGCGCAAAAACCGCCGGACGCCAGCAAAAACAGGCGCAGCAAAAAATCGTGAAGGGTCATGCTCACGGCTCTTCCTCCTTCCATTCAATGGACATGGTGCCGCTCCGCGGCTCCCGGGACGGAACCCAGCGCAGGGAGCGGGCAAACCTCATGGCGGACTCGTCCGCTCCATTGCTGCCGGAAGACTCCAGCAGCAGCACCTGGGAGGGAACGCCCCATACGTCCACTACCACAAAAAACTCGCTTCTCAGCCCCGTATGGTCCTCGCTCCTGGAAAAACCGGACAGGGAGCCGGCTGTAACAATCCGGCCGTCCAGCCCCGGAGAACAAAAAGACAGGTAGGGAATGCACGTGCCGGAAACATCCAGGGAAGGATTCATCATGGCGCGTATATGGAAATCCGGATGCTGCCACATGCGCCACACCTGGTCCGCCACGGTGGGGACGGACACGGGGGGAAGAGGAGCCAGAGGCGTATCGGCGGAGCGCAGGGAAGGCAGAGTCACGCCCGTTTCCCCGATCGGGCCGGCTGTCACCGGATCAGCCCAGACGGGGCCCCTCACGGGCAGCGGAGTATTGCGCAGCACATACTGGTGCAGGCGCGGATTATCCGCAGGAAGCAGAACCACGGCGCCCGGCTGGTCCCCACGGCGGCGGACTCCCGGCACCTCCACATGGACAAACACGGCGGCCACGGATGCGCAAACGCCGAACAAAAGCATCCACAGCAAAATGCGCCAGCGCAAAATGCCGGTCTCCCGCCAGTCAAACGTCAACCCCACGTGGAGGTCGAAAATCTTGGCCCGGCTCTTTTTGTTCAGCTTCATGCGGCAGAATGGAAAAAAATCAATCCGCAGGCTCGGCGGCAATATAGCACGTCATTCCCTTGGCAAGCACCATATCCACCAACTGCTGTTCCAGAGCCCGAGAAACGGCGGAATCCAGCCGCAAGGCAATCCCCACGCGTCCCCCTCCATCCCCCTCGTTCTCCCGGGAAATCCGGTCCAATTCTGCGGAAACGCCGGGAAGGCCGCCTTCAATCAGGCGGTTCCCAATGTAAAAAGCGGGCTGGTCACCGGCCGTGACGGAAATAAACTCCACATCCCCCACAATATTCATCAGGAAACGGGAGGACGGGGCCTTCACCTCATACCCGTACGCCATTCCCACGCGGGAAGTCATGATCGTCAGCACGCAAACAAGCACGACCAAATCCAGCAGGACGACCACCTGCATGAAAAACGCCCCGGTGGGCAACGTTGAGCGCGTCTTGATCTGCATGCCTTTTTTCCTTCCCTGTTACGCTTACACTCCCCGTCCGGCCATGCTCTCTCCCTCCTCGCGCCTCTGGCGGGCGTCGCACACCAGGCACACGGCCTCCGTGCCGGCCCGTTCCAGGGAATGCACGATCTGGCGGGAGCGGGAAGCCAGGTAGGAATAAAACAAATAAGCGGGAATCGCAATGCTCAGCCCCAGGGCGGAGCTCAGCAGGGCCTGGTAAACGGCATCCGACATGGCGAGGGTGGGGGCCTTCCCTTCCAGGAGGCCCGGCTGGGAATAAAAACCCACCAGCCCCTGAATCGTCCCCAGGACGCCTATCAGCGGACTCACCGTAGCCACCACCAGGAGGCCGCGGATATTCTTCTCAATCTGGAACACCTCCATCTGCACGGAATCCTCCGCCACGGTCCGGAGCTCTTCACGCCGCAATCCGGCATGCGCCAGCACGGAGGCAACCACACGGGCCGCCGGGCCAGGCAGAATGGAAGCCTCATGCCGGGCTTCATCCGTCTTTCCGGCATTCACCAGCTTGGAAATGCCCCTTAAAAAATCCCCGGTATTAATCTGAATCCTGTGGAAATATAAAATCCGCTCCGCAACAACCGCCAGCGCGTACACGGCCAGAATGCTTAAAACCCAGAACAACGGCCCTATCTTGATGATCAATTCATTCATAACCCACTTTCTCGCGTCAGATGATGCACACTTTCCATGTAAATTCAATCCAAACCTATGTAGCCCGGCAGCCGAGCTTCTGCAGCAGCCGCGTTCCGGCCCACAATAAAACGGCGCCGATCCACAGCAGGGAACCCAGGCACAACAGCCATACCGCATCAAACAGGCACATGCCGGAAAGCAGCAGCACCACGGCCGCCTGAACCCGGGGCCTGCCCGCTTCACGCCGGGCCACCATGGAAATCAGGCAGGTAAACGCAAACAGGCCGAAAGCATACCACAGCAGGGACGCGGGCAGCACGGGTTCCCCGGCCGCATGGGCAAACACCAGCCCGGCGGCCAGCACCCACAGCCCGCGGCACAGCCCCATCAGAAAAACGGAGCCGCTCCACAACTTGTGAAACATATTGTACAGGGAAATCACGATCAGCAGCACAGCGCCCGCGGCAAACTCCCCGCCCAGCGCCATATTCAGCACCAGGCCGGACAGCCCGGCCACCAGGGACAGCAGCCTCAGCACGGACACGCTCACCGCGCCGCACGGCACGGGACGGTCCGGATAACGGGAAGCGTCCCACCTGGCATCCACACGGTCATTCTCCCACATGCCGTACAAATAAAAGCACACCCCCATCAGCACCACGCCCGCATACAGGCCGGCAGGCGGCAGCTCCGCTCCCCGGACGGCAGCCCACGCCACGGCCGCATTGGTGAACAGCGTGGGAATATTGGCCGGACGGGAGGAACGGATCACTCCCCTCAATAAACGGCAATCATGCATCGGCGCACACTGTATAGGGAAAAACGGCATTTACCAAGCACATCCACAGTCAGCAAAAGTGTGGAGACGGCCCTCCCTACCATGCAGGGCGGTATCCATACATACCCAGAAATAGATTGTCTTTACAGGGCTGTTCCCTATCATCCGGAAACATTAAAGCTTCTTTTTCTCCCCTCCATGAATATCAGAACCCACATCCAGGCGCTTCTCATCTGTACCATGGCCTTATCTGCACAGGCGCAAAGCATCGTGGATTCCCGGGCCTCCCTTCCCCGGGCCGTTCAGCTCCACGGGGATGAAGGAAGAGAAACGGTGCGTCCGGACGAATCCAAGCGCATCTCCCCGAACGAAGCGCCGGCCTCCCGCATGCAGCCCCAGCGCATCGTCAACCGGATAGCGGCCACCGTCAACGGTCGCCCGATCACGGCCAATGAAGTCAGCGTGCGGCTCATGCCCATCGGCGCGCAACTCGCGGCCCAGTACCCCAAACAGGGTCCCGAATTCTACAAACAGCTCGCCCTGGCGAAAAAAAACATCATTGAAGACCTGGTGGAGCGCGAACTGCTCCGCAACGAATTCGAAGGCATGGGCGGCGTCATCCGCGACTCCCTCATTGACCAGGAAATCAACCGCACCATCCTGACCACCTTCAACGGTGACCGCTCCGCTTTCCTGAAAAACCTCAACCTCTCCGGCATGACCATCCGCGCCTTCCGGGAAATGACGAAAAAACAGCTCCAGGTCCAGATCATGCGCGCCTCCAAATACGACCAGGAAATACCGCCCACCCCGGAAGAAATACGGCAGGAATACGAGGCAACCAAGGAACAATACCGGGACCTGACCAAGGACAAAATCAAATTCAAGAATCTTCATCCCCATGCTGGGGGACGACTCCGCCTCCACGCCGGAAGTGCAGCTCAACCTGGCGGAACTCATCGCCAAGGAAATCAAATCCAAAAACGCCACCTTTGAAGACATGGCCAAGCGGTACTCCAAAGACCTCTATGCGGAAAAAGGCGGCGATTGGCCCGTCACGGAGCGCTCCACGCTCTCCCCGGAATCCGCCGCCATCATCTTTGGCGCGCAGCCCGGCGAAATCATCGGGCCGCTGGTGGACTCCACCGGCTTCACCATCGTGCTGGTGGAAAAAAAGGAACTGGCCCCTCCTCCGCCACTTTCCGCCATCAAGGAGCAGATCGACATGATGGCGCGCAACAAGCGCAGCAATGAACGCTATAAAAAATGGGTGGAACGCCTCCGGAAAAAAGCCATCGTCAAGGTGTACATCTGAGTTCCTCCCGCCTCTCCCCTTTCCCCCGTTGCCGGACCGGCCCATTCAACAAGGCCGGTCCGGCATTCTCTTTTTCATTCCCCCCCGGTTCCAGTCCATCCAACCGATTCATTCGTCCTCTTTCTTTGACCGGGGGCAGCTTCCTCTCAACCATATTTCCGGAAGACGCCTCCATACATAACCGGACGGCGGCTGCAAGTCATCCCGCCGAATACGTGAAGCCCTGCTGACGGAATCCGTGCAGAAACCGCATTCTGCTGAATAAAAATCTTGCAAGATTGCAGATTTCCAGTCGTAATACCACAGATATGTTCACCAACATTACACGCACGACCCTCTGCATTACTGCGTTCAGCATCGCCAGCCTCATGGCGGCGCCCCTGGACGCCACCAAAACGGAGAGCCTGGATTGGAACTGGAAATTTGCCCGTTTCGGAAAAATGCCGGATGGCAGCACACAGCCGGAACCGGGAAAAGCCATGGGATTCGCCACTGCCACCAGTGAGGAATCCGGCAATCCGGCGGACAATGCCGTGGACGGGGACAAGTCCACCCGCTGGTGTGCCGACGGCGGCAAAAGCGGGGAGAAAATCACTGTGGACATGGGACGCCCCGTGGACGTGAAAACCGTCAACATCCTGTGGGAAAAACAAAACAACCATCTCTTCAAGCTGGAAGGCTCCGGTGACGGAAAACGCTGGACGACCATTGAAGACAAAACTTCCGGACAAAACGACTCCAAGGAAGACACGGTGGAAAACAAAACCGGCAAGCCACGCTACTTCCGCGTCACCGTCACGGGCAACAACCAGAGCAACTGGGCCAGCATCCGTGAAATCACCTTTAAAAACGACAAGGGGGAAATCATCCGCCCGCAGGCCGCCGCCGGAGCCAGCAAGACGGACCATCCCTCCAGCCCCGGTTTCAACGACAAAAACTGGCGTTCTCTGAACCTGCCGCATGACTGGGGTGTGGAAGGGCCATACCGCATGGACCTTCCCAATGAAACAGGCAAGCTCCCGTGGGACGGCATCGGCTGGTACCGCAAAACGCTGGAAGTACCGGCGGACGCCAAGGGCAACCAATTCTATCTGGACTTTGACGGCATCATGTCCCGCCCGAAAATCTATGTAAACGGAGACCTGGCCGGCGAATGGAAATACGGGTACGGCTCCTTCCGCGTGGACATCACGCCCTTCCTGAAATTCGGCCAGAAAAACACCATCGCCGTCAGGGTGGACAATCCCCCCAACTCCTCCCGCTGGTATCCGGGCGGCGGCATCCATCGCCATGTGTGGCTCACGGAATCCAACCCCGTGCACATCGAACACTGGGGCGTCTTCGTCAAAACCCCGGAAATCACTAAATCCTCCGCCAAGGTGGAAGTGGACACCACGGTGAAAAACACCACGGACAAGGCCGTCACCCCCTCCGTTACGGAAGAAATTCTGGACGGTGACAAGGTAGTGGCCACAACCACCACCAGGGGGGAAGCGATCCCCGCCGGGGAAAGGCAAGGTCACCAGCACGCTGACGCTTAAAAACCCCACCCTGTGGACGCTTGAGGCCCCCCATCTGTACAAGATGAAAACCACGGTCAAGCTGGGTGACAAGGTCATTGACCAGAAACTCACGAACTTTGGCGTGCGCACCATTGAATGGAAGCCCACGGGCTTCTACCTCAACGGGGAGCGCGTGCAGCTCAAGGGCGTCTGCCAGCACCATGACCTGGGGCCCCTGGGCGGAGCCGCCCATACGCGCGGCTATGAACGCCAGATTGAAATCCTGAAGGAATTCGGCGTCAACTCCATCCGTACGTCCCACAACCCTCCCGCGCCGGAAGTGCTGGACCTGTGCGACAAGATGGGCATCCTGGTCATTGACGAACTCTTCGACATGTGGCACAGCGCCAAAAAAGGGCAGGACTACCACAACTACTTTGACGAATGGCATGAACGCGACCTGGTCAACTTCTGCCACCGGGACCGCAACCATCCCAGCGTCATCGCCTGGAGCACGGGCAACGAAGTGCCGGAACAGGGCAACAAAAACCTGCATAGCGTCTCCCAGAACCTCACGGACCTCTTCCACCGGGAAGACCCCACCCGCAAGGTGACGGCCGGCTGCAATGACGCAGGGGCCGCCCGGAACGGCTTCGCGGACACGATGGACGTCTATGGCTACAACTACAAGCCCTGGGCGTACAAGGCCTTCTCCAAGGACCGCCCGGACCAGCCCTTCTACGCCAGTGAAACCTCCTCCTGCGTCAGCACGCGCGGAGAATACTTCTTCCCCGTGGACTGGAACAAGAGCAAGGGCTTCTTCCTCTACCAGGTCAGCTCCTATGACCTCTACGCCCCCGGCTGGGCCTACCGCCCGGACGTGGAATTCGCCGCCCAGGACGACAACCCCAACAGCGCGGGCGAATACGTGTGGACGGGCTTCGACTACCTGGGAGAACCCACCCCGTACAACCTGGACGCCACCAACGCCCTGAACGTGCCGGAAGGTCCGGAACGTGAAAAACTGATGGCCGAGCTCAAGAAGCTGGGCAACCGCGCTCCCTCCCGCAGTTCCTACTTCGGCATCGTGGACCTGTGCGGCTTCAAGAAAGACCGCTTCTACATCTACCAGGCCCACTGGAGGCCGGATGTCAAAATGGCCCACATCCTGCCGCACTGGAACTGGCCGGAACGCAAGGGCCAGGTAACGCCCGTGCATGTCTACACCAGCGGGGATGAAGCGGAACTCTTCCTCAACGGGAAATCCCAGGGCGTCCGCAAAAAGGGCACCGGTGAAAAAGACCGCTACCGCCTCGTGTGGGAAGACGTGAAATACACGCCCGGCACCCTCAAAGTCGTCGTCAAAAAAGACGGCAAGCCCTGGGCTACGGACACGGTAACCACCACCGGAAAACCGGCGGCGCTCACCCTCAAGCCGGACCGCAGTGAAATCAAGGGAGACGGCTATGACCTCTCCTACGTCACCGTGGCCGTCCGCGACGCGCAGGGCCGCATGGTGCCCCGCAGCAAAAACCAGCTCACCTTCAAGGTAAGCGGCCCCGCGGACATTGCCGGCATCTGCAACGGCGATCCCACAGACTTCACCACCATGGCGAACCCGGAAAACAAAAACATCATGAAAATCAAGGCCTTCAACGGTCTTGCCCAGGTCATTCTGCGTTCCCGCAAGGGTGAATCCGGAAAAGTGACGCTCCAGGTCATCTCCAACGGCCTCAAGCCGGCCCAGACGACCGTGACGGTCAAATAAATCCTGAAAAAACTCCGCTCAGGCCGCCGGTTCCCGCCAGGGAGCCGGCGGCTTTTTCATACTGCTGCCCCTGGGGCGGAAAGGGCCGGTTTTTCCACCCATCCCAGGGCAGGTAGGGATTGAAAGAAAAAAACTTTATGGTACCCTTTTGCCCATGTCTGATCTGCCCAAAGCATATGATCCGTCCCTAGTGGAAGAAAAATGGCAATCCCGCTGGATTGAAGAAGGTTGTTTCAAGGCTGACCCGGCTTCTGAAAAGCCTGCCTACTCCGTCGTCATTCCTCCCCCCAACGTCACGGGAGTGCTCCACCTGGGCCATGTGCTGAACAACACCATCCAGGACATCCTGGTGCGCCGCGCGCGCCAGAAAGGATATGAAGCCCTGTGGCTGCCGGGCACGGACCACGCCGGAATCGCCACTCAGGTACGGGTGGAAAAGGACCTCAAGCAGACGACGGGAAAGAGCCGCCATGACCTGGGCCGTGAAGCCTTCCTGGAAAAAGTCTGGGAATGGAAGGAAAAACACGGCGGCATCATCATCAACCAGCTCCACAAGCTGGGCTGCTCCTGTGACTGGGACCGCGAACGCTTCACGATGGATGAGGAATACACCAAAGCCGTCGGGCAGGTATTCATTGACCTCTTCCGGGAAGGCCTCATCTACCGCGGCCGCCGCATGGTCAACTGGTGCCCCGTTTCCCTCACCGCCCTCTCCGATGAGGAAGTCATCATGACGGAGCAAAAAAGCAAGCTTTACACCGTCCTCTACAAGCTGGAAGACGGCTCCGGAGCCCTTCACGTAGCCACCACCCGTCCGGAAACCATCATGGCGGACGTGGCCGTGGCCGTCAACCCAAAGGACCCGCGGTACGCCCACCTCATCGGCAAAAACGTCATGCGCCCGCTCAACGCCGCCCCCATTCCCATCATCGGGGATGAATACGTGGAAATAGAATTCGGCACGGGCGCTCTGAAAATCACCCCGGCCCATGACAAGGCCGACTTTGAAATAGGCCGGAAATTCAATCTGGAAATCATAGACATCCTCACCCCCGACGGCCATATCAACTGCACGGAAGTGCCGGAACTGCACGGCATGGACCGCTTTGACGCGCGCCGGAAATCCATGGAAATGCTGGAAGCCGCGGGCCTCATGGTCAAAATTGAAGACTATGACAACAAGGTGGGCTTCTCCGAACGCGCCAACGTCCCGATCGAACCGCGCCTCTCCATGCAATGGTTCCTCAAATACCCGTGCGTGAAGGAGGCGGCGGACGCCGTGGCCGGCGGGGACATCACCTTCCGCCCCGCGCGCTGGGCGAAAACCTATGCCCACTGGCTGGAAAACATCCAGGACTGGTGCATCTCCCGCCAGCTCTGGTGGGGGCACCGCATCCCCGTCTGGTACCGGAAGGACAAGGCGGAAGAACTCAGGAACGCCCCTGCTCTGGACGCCTCCGCCCTGGAGCAAGGCTTCCTCTACGTGGGAACCGAGCCGCCCGCGGATCCGGAAAACTGGACTCAGGACAGCGACGTGATGGACACATGGTTCTCCTCCTGGCTGTGGCCCTTCTCCACCATGGATGACGAAACCCGCGCCAAATTCTACCCCACCACGGACCTCGTCACGGGACCGGACATCATCTTCTTCTGGGTGGCCCGCATGATCATGGCCGGCTACCGCTTCCAGCATGACAAGCCGTTCAGCAACGTCTTCTTCACGTCCATCATCCGCGACAAAATAGGACGTAAAATGAGCAAATCCCTGGGCAACTCCCCGGACCCGCTGGACCTGATCGCCAACTACGGCGCGGACGGCCTCCGCTTCGGCCTCATGCGCATCGCCCCCACGGGCACGGACGTGCGCTTTGACGAAAACCAGATCGGCGAGGGCAGGAACTTTGCCAACAAACTTTACAACGCCACCCGCTTCCGCCTGATGCAGGGCGCGGCGGAGGAAGACGCTGCGCCGCACTACTCCCCCGTGCACATCTCCATCATCTCCAAGCTCAAGCAGCTCCATGCAGATGTGGAAAAAGCGCTGGCGGACTACGAATTCAACGCCCTCATCCAGAACCTGTACCAATTCTTCTGGAACGAATACTGCGACCGCTTCCTGGAAGCCGTCAAGGGAGATTTGAGGGACGGAGCGGACCCTGCGGCACGGGCGGCCACGCTAACCACCATGGACACGGTGCTCAGGCACTACCTGGCCCTGCTGCATCCGGTCATGCCGCACATCACGGAGGAACTCTGGGCTTCCCTGGGCTTTGCGGACGCCAACGGCGGCCTTCCGCTCATGCGCACCCCGCTCCCCTCCGCGGACGGTCTTCTGGCAGGGCTGGACGAAACCCGCATCACGCTGGCGAACACCCAGGCTGCGGCTCTCTATGAAACGGCCAACAAGGCCCGGAACCTGAAGGCGGAATACGACCTCTCCAACAACAAAAACGTCAGCTTCATCCTGAAAACCACCCATGACGTCCCGCTGGACATCCTCTCCCGGCTGTCCATTCTGGCAAACGCCAAATCCGTCACCCGGGACGCTGCCTACTCCGCCCCCAAGGGAACGCCTGCGGCCCTCACGCCGCTGGGAGAGCTCTTCCTTCCCCTGGAAGGACTCATTGACGTGGAAGCGGAAAAGGAACGACTGGGCAAGGAGCTGGACAAAATTGCCAGGAAATCGCCAAATCCTCCTCCAAGCTGGGCAATGCGGGCTTTGTAGAAAGAGCCCCGGCGGAAGTCGTGGACCAGGAAAAAGCCCGTCTGGCGGATTGGGAGGCAAAACAGGCCCAACTGAAAGGGATGCTTGATTCCCTTTCCTAATCATCTATTCTTCCGGGAATGAATGACCTTCAACAGTACTTTGCCGGTCGTGAGCAATTCATTGAATTGCTGGAAGCGGTGGGCATACGTACTCTTGAACAATTCGCTTCCGCGGACCCTTTCACCGTTTTGCCTGAACTCCATCAGGCAAAACGGATGCTGAAACTGCGCACGGAAATACCTCCGGCTCCCGTTTTCAGGGAATGGGTGAACCAGGCGCTTGCAATGCCCATAGCGCCGGAACCGGCTGCACTGCACGCTTCCACGGACGGAAGCCTCCCGCTTGCCACTCCCGTGGTGGAACTGGCGCCGGCGGTGAAGACAACTCCGCGGACATCCGGACCCGGCAGGGAAAAAACGGCCACGCCCCCGTGCCGACGGCCCTGCGAAACATCTCTCCACCAAGGCAAGGCGCCAGGAAGAACAAAGCTACCAGCCCGCCAAGCGCGTCCATGTCCGGCAAGAGCCAAAAACCTACCTGCGCAAAAAGGGCGTCAAGCACATGACTCCTTTCCGGACATGGCTGGGAGCCGCCTCCGTCCTCCTCCTCTTCGTCTGCACCCTCTTTTCCATCGCAATCATCACCCTCGTGCTTCTCAACGGGGAACGAGGCTGGTTAATCATCAGCCTATGCTTCGGCCCCTGGTTTCTGGCGCTGATCCTGTATCTTTCCCTGGCGTTGCCCCGGAAATGTAGCGTATGCCGCGCCCACGTCTTCTCCTTTAAAAAATACACCCGCAACAAGGCGGCCCATCGCATCCCCCTCTTCGGCTACGTATTTGCCACGGCTCTGCATATATTCCTCTTCCACTGGTTCCGGTGCCCGGCCTGCGGTTCCTCCCAGCAGTTGGAAAAAACCCGCGCGGAACAGCACAAACACTAGCGTGCGCGTGGCCCCCTCCGCCTTGGCCTCCCCGGGATCTCCCGGCCTTTCTCCTGCGCGTAACGCCCGGAAAAAGGCTCCTTTCCTGTCCGGCGGCAGCAAGAACAGCAATCCCGAACAACGCGTTTCCCGCTCTTTGCCCTATCCCTGGGCCCCAAATCCGGATTCAGACGGGACAAACAGCCTTCCCTCTCCGAATTCTCTGAAATGGCCTTCTATCAGCGGTTCCCGCATCTTCCGCCGTCATCCCCTGCCCGGAAGCGGAACGGGCGCATCTCAAGTCTCTTGGCTCCCGGCACGCCCCAAGACATTCTCTCAGACAGACCGCCTGAGGCCCTTGCCTCCCTTCCGCCTGAAAAACCCGTATCGACATCTTCATGCCGTGCGATGTAAAAACACGTTCCCAACTCGGAAACACGGGAATCCATCGGGACGTTTCAAAAACAGGAAAAAACCTGCCCCATAAACTATTCCGGACTCTCTTCCCAGACGCCCGGCAAACTCGTAGTTCCGGTGACTTTATTGTTTCTCATGAAAAACGCCTCAAACACACATTCACCGGAAAAATACGGGCAACAAAAAAAAACGCCGTCCTCTCTTCAGAGAACGGCGTTCAAAATCCTGAGGTGTCTCGGTTAGAGCACTTCCGGAGCAAGGGAAACAATCTTCATGAACTTCTTTTCACGGAGTTCACGGGCGACCGGCCCGAAAATACGGGTGCCGCGCGGGTTGTTGTCCTTGTCGATAATGACGACGGCGTTGCCGTCAAAACGGAGCACGGAGCCGTCATCACGGCGGATCGGGGCGGCGGTGCGCACCACTACGGCCTTCACCACAGTACCTTTCTTCACGGAAGCGGTGGGAATGGACTCGCGGATGTGGCAGGTAATAATGTCGCCAATGTGGGCCTGACGGGTGCGCTTGCCGATGACGCCAATCATCTTGGCGGAGCGGGCGCCGGTGTTGTCGGCCACCTGGACTAGGGATTCCATCTGGATCATGGTATCAAATCTCCTTTATTTAATGGTTGATTCCTGATTAGTGGGTAAGCACTTCCACCAGTTCCCAGCACTTGAGCTTGGAAAGCGGGCGGGTTTCAACGATACGTACCTTATCGCCTACCTTGGCCGTGGAATTTTCGTCATGGGCATAGAACTTCTTGCTCTTCTTGACGATCTTCTTGAACTTGGGGTGCGGAACGCGGGCAACGTATTCCACGACGATGGTCTTGTCCATCTTGGTGGAGGTCACCACGCCGACGCGCGTCTTGCGAAGGCCGGGCTTCTTGGTTGTTTCGGTTTGTTCGGACATTGGATTCTAAAAGTGTTAGAATATTCTGTTGTTACCGGAAATCCTCAGTTTACGCTTCCCCGGTTTCACCCTTGATGGTAAGGGCGCGGGCAAGGTCCTTGCGGACGGTGCGGATTCTCTGGTTGTTTTCCAGCTGGCCGGTGGCCTGCTGGAGACGGAGATTGAAGAGTTCTTCACGAAGGCTGCGCACCAGAGCGGAAAGCTCTTTGGCGGACATAGCACGAAGTTCTTTGGGGGAATTCTTATCGGACATGGTGATGAGTAGCTTTAGTGTTGAACGCCTTGACGATAGACGAAGCGGGTCGGCACGCCCAGCTTGTTGGAAGCCAGACGAAGGGCTTCGCGGGCCTGGGATTCGGTCACGCCGCCTACTTCAAACAGAATGTTGCCGGGACGGACAACGGCCACCCAGCCTTCCACGGCGCCCTTGCCCTTACCCATACGAGTATCCGGGGACGGGACGTAAAGGACTTCTGCGGGAAAATGCGGATGAACACCTTACCTTTACGTTTCAGGTAACGGTTGATCGCAATACGGCAGGCTTCAATCTGGTTGTTGGTGATCCAACCGCGGTCGAGCACCTGAAGGCCGAAGTCACCAAAGGCAACATAGGTACCGCTGGTGGCATTGCCGGAACGGCTGCCGCGGTGCATCTTGCGGTGCTTCACTCTTTTGGGCATTAAAGGCATATCTTATTCCTCCTTGTGTTAAGTGTGATGAACAATGTGATGGCGGCTTTCTTAGGCACGCGGACGACGGGGACCGCGGGGGCCGGACGGGCGTGAGGTCTGCTGGGAGACGACTTCATCGCGCTTGTTGACCCAGCACTTCACGCCGATGATGCCGTACAGGGTGCGGGCTTCGGCGAAACCGTAGTCAATCGGGGTGCGGAGCGTCTGCAACGGCACTTTGCCTTCGCGGTACCATTCGGCACGGGCGATATCGGCGCCGCCGAGACGGCCGGCGCAGCGGATGCGGATGCCGTCGGCGCCACGTTCCATGGCTACCTGCACGGCGCGCTTCATGGCGCGGCGGAAGGAAACGCGGCGTTCCAGCTGGACGGCCACGTTTTCAGCGATGAGCTGGGCGTCCGTTTCAGGAGAACGGATTTCCACGATGTCAATGTTGACCTGGGTGGAAGCGCCGCACAGGCCCTGGAGGTACTGGCGGATCTTTTCAATTTCTTCACCCTTGCGGCCGATGACAAGACCCGGACGGGCGGTGTGGACGGTAATGCGGACGCTGTTCCAGGCACGTTCAATCACGATGCTGGAGACGGCGGCGGACATCAACTGTTCCTTGATGTACTTGCGCATCACCAAGTCTTCATGCAGCTTGGTGGCGTAATCCTGGCCCGTGGCGTACCACTTGGAACGCCAGTCCTTGTTGACGGCGAGGCGGAACCCGATTGGATTTACTTTCTGACCCATGATATTAGTTCAGCTATATGTGTGTTAGATTGGAATGACTTAGCCTTCTTGATCGGCCAGTACGACGGTGATATGGGATGTGCGCTTGCGGATCATGTTGGCGGATCCACGGGCGCGGGGCATCGTGCGGCGCATCGTGGGGCCTTCATCGACCATGACGGACTTGACCACCAGCGTGTCAACGGACAGTTCCGCATTATTCTCGGCGTTGGCCAAGGCGGACTTGAGCGTCTATTCAGCAGGTAGGCACCCTTCTTGGGGGTGTAGGACAGGATGTCGGTCGCCTGGGAGACGGACAAGCCTTGAATTTCTTGAGCAATATCGCGCATCTTCTTGGCAGAGATGCGGGCGTATTTGTAAACAGCTTTCACTTCCATGGGTTTTTCCTCGTAGTGCAGGTTATTGATGAAGATGATTTAGTCGTTGGTTTTTACTGAGGCAGAATCTCCGACGCGCACCGGCTCGGCGGGCGCCGCAAGTTTCTGAACAAGCGCGCCACATACTTCCTTGCGGACGTCCGTGACTACGGCTTCTCCGATGGTTTGCGCTCCCCGGGTCACCTGTACGGGCATCCCGACTTGCATCCCTGCCGTTCTGCCGGCGTTCAGCACCACTACTCCGGATTCGGAGTCAATGCTGAGCACCTTGGCTTCCGCCAGGGTTCCCGCGCCATCTCGCACGGGCTGTTGCCTGTATCCCAGAACGGACTCCAGCAGGCGCAGGGAGCTTTCCACTGCCGTCCTTGCATTTGCGTCCTCGGATATGGCTTGTTTCATGTAGGCGAGGATGGCTCCGGAGAGCTTGACGGACGCCTGCTCCAGCCGCTGAATGCGGTCATTGGAGGCTTCGATGTCTGCCACCGCCTGAATCAGGCGTTCCTCACTATTACCTAGCGCTGCGCCTCCCAAAGCTTCCAGCCGGGTACGGATGTCCACCAGCTGGGCGGCCGCCTTGTCGGCGTCGCTGCGGGCCTGGACATAGGATGCCTTGAGGGCCGCATTCTGCTTTTCGAGACGCTCGATTCTGCGCGTCAGTGCCGCCATATCCTCTTCCGCTCCCTGCAATATCCCGCCCAGCCCTACAAGGGTGGTAAGGGAATAGGCAAGGATGGAAGAAGAGTTCGACATGTTGATTGTTAACTTACTGATTACTTCTTACCGATACCGCCGTGCTGTTTGAAGACACGAGTCGGGGCAAATCACCAAGCTTGTGGCCTACCATGTTTTCCGTGACGTACACCGTGGCAAAGTTCTTGCCGGCGTGCACCAGGAAGGTCAGACCGACGAAGTCAGGCGTAATCATGGATGCGCGGCTCCAGGTCTTGATCGGCTTGCGGTCACCGGTTTCAAGCTGAGCGTCGATCTTGGCGAGAAGCTTTTGACTGACAAAAGGGCCTTTTTTGAGAGAACGTCCCATGTTATATGATCCTAGTTAAAGTTATTGTGTATTGGTTACTTGGCGTTGCGGCGCTGTACGATGACGGAGTCGCTGGGCTTGCGGAGACGGCGGGTCTTCTGGCCCTTGACGTGGCCCCACGGAGACTTGAGGTGCTGACGACCACCGCCGGACTTGGACTTGCCTTCACCACCACCGTTCGGGTGGTCGACGGGGTTCATCGTCATACCGCGCACGGTGGGACGAACGCCCATCCAGCGGGTGCGGCCGGCCTTGCCGGACATTTCGTTCATGTGCTGGGTATTGCCAACCTGACCGATGGTGCAGTAGCAATCCTCATTGAAACGGCGGATTTCGCCGGAGGGCATCTTGATCAGCGCATAGCCTGCTTCACGGTTGGAAACAATGGCCTGCTGGCCGGCTGCACGGGCAACCTTGCCGCCGGAACCCGGACGGATTTCAATGTTGTGAACGGAGGTACCCAGGGGAACGTTCTTCAGGGGCATCGCATTGCCGACCTTGGGAGCAACCTTCTGGCCGCTTTCCACCTTCATGCCCACCTGGAGGCCCGTAGGAGCCAGGATGTAGGACTTTTCACCGTCCTTGTATTCGATCAAGGCGATGCGGCAGGTGCGGTTGGGATCGTATTCGATGGTAAGCACGGTGGCGGGCACGTCAAACTTGTTGCGCTTGAAGTCCACCAGGCGATACTTGCGCTTGTGGCCACCGCCGATGTGGCGGGTGGTGATGCGGCCGTTGTTATTGCGGCCACCGGATTTCTTGAGGGGTCTGCAGAGACTCTTTTCCGGGGTAGAGGTAGTGATTTCGTCAAAGGACGGCCACACCTTGTAGCGGTTAGAGGGAGTAACTGGCTTGAATGACTTGAGGGACATGATAGCTTTCCTTCCTAGTAGGGGGCTTTAAACGAGGTCAAGGGTTTCACCGTTGGCAAGCTTGATGTAAGCTTTTTTCCAATGAGCGGTGCGACCTGCATCAGCACGGCGCTGACGCTTGAGCTTGCCGTCATAGTTGGCGGTGCGCACGGAAGCGACCTTCTTGCCGAAAGCGACTTCGACAGCCTTTTTGATTTCGATTTTGTTGGCGTCGCGGTCAACTTCAAGGACCAGCTCGCCAGTGGTTTCCTGGAGCATGGTGGCCTTTTCGCTGATGCGCACCTTCTTGATGACTTGGTAAATGTCTTTCATGGCTTCTTAAGCAGTACGGCTGGCGAGGGTTTCTAAAGCGTTGTCAACGAGGATCACTGCATCAGCGTTCATGAGCTGTTCAATGTTCACTTCTGCGGCGGTCATCAGGAGAACTTCCTGAACGTTGCGGCCGGCAAGATAGGTGGAATCGTCAAAGGAGGCGGCTACGATGAGCACCTTCCTGGCGTCCGTCAGATCCTTGACGGCCTTGATGAAGGACTTGGTCTTGCCGTCAGCCACGGAGAATTCGGCAACGGTGCTGACCTTGGAAGCGGCGATCAGATCGCCCAGCACGCGGCGCAGGGCCAGGCGGCGGGTGCTCTTGTTCACCTTCTTGGTGTAGTCGCAGGGGCGGGGACCGAAGACCACGCCGCCGCCCACAAAGATGGGAGCGCGCTTGTCGCCGTGACGGGCATTACCGGTGCCCTTCTGGCGGAAGATCTTCTTGTTGTTGCCGCTGACTTCAGCACGGGTCTTGGAGTTGGCGGAACCGGTGCGGCGGTTCGCCTGGTAGGCCACGATGAGGTCATGCACGGCCTGGGAGCCCTTGTCACTGCCTACAAGCTGGATGTTGGCGGCAGCGGCGGCTTCTAATGTAAAGGTATTTGCGGACATAGATAGGTTTTCCTATAATCAATGTGAGGTTAACTAAAGCCTTACTTCTTCTTGGCGGGGCGGATCACGAGGTAGGAACCGCGTGCACCGGGAACGGCGCCGGAGATAAGAATGACGTTGTCTTCCGGACGTACGGCCACAACCTTCAGGTTCTGTACCGTGCGCTTGGCATTGCCCATCTGTCCGGGCATCTTCTGGTTCTTCCAGACGCGGCCGGGGGTGGAACAGCCACCCACACCACCGGTACGGCGGTGCATCATGGAACCGTGGGCGGCGGGAGAGCCGTGGAAGTTGTGGCGGCGCATCGCGCCCTGGAAGCCCTTCCCCTTGGAAGTGCCGATCACGTCAACCCACTGGCCGGCGGAAAAGAGGTCCACGCCGGGATCTTCAGCACCTTCAGCAGGCAGTTCGGAAGCTTCCACGCGGAATTCCTTGAGGAGCTTGGTGGGCTGGATGCCCAGTTTCTTGAAGTGGCCGGCCTGAGGCTTGGCCACGCGGCTTTCCTTCTGCGCATCAAAGGCAACCTGAATGGCGTTGTAGCCATCCTTGTCTTCCGTTTTGATCTGGGCGAAGGTGTTGCCCTTTACGTCAATGACGGTCACGGGCACCATAGCGCCGGATTCCTGGTCAAACAGACGGGTCATACCGACCTTTTTTCCGATAAGTCCTAGAGCCATTGTAGTGTGTCTTTCTGTTTTTTAATTACTTATCCGGGTACCAAACTAGATGCGGATCGTGATGTCCACACCGGCCGGGAGATTGAGCTTCTTGAGCTCATCAATCGTGCGGGCGGTCGGGTCGACGATGTCGAGCAGGCGCTTGTGGGTGCGGATTTCAAATTGTTCAGCCGACTTCTTGTTGACGTGAACGGAACGGTTCACGGAGAATTTTTCAATGCGGGTCGGCAACGGGATCGGGCCGTGAACTTTGGCTCCGGTGCGCTTGGCGGTTTCAACGATCTCCTGGGAGGAGCGGTCGATGGCGCGGGAGTCAAATGCGCGGAGTCGAATGCGGATTTTTGGACTTTGCATGGACGTGCGGTCTATTGGTTATACTTCAAAGGTTTGTTTATTTAGCCTTCTCGGTGACGATCTGGTCAACGAGGTTCTGAGGCACCTGTTCAAAGTGGGAGGGCTCCATGGAGTAGGAGGCGCGGCCACTGGAAAGGGTACGGATGGCGGTGGAATAACCGAACATTTCGGACAAGGGAACCATGGCCTTCAGGATGCAGGCGTTGGCCTTGTTTTCCATGTTGCTGATCTGACCGCGGCGGCGGTTCAGGTCACCCATGATGTCGCCCTGGTAGTCGGTCGGCGTGGAAGCTTCAACGGACATGATGGGTTCCAGCATGATGGGCTTGGCCTTCTTGAAGGCGTCCTTCATGGCGAAGATGGCGGCCATCTTGAATGCGTTTTCGTTGGAGTCCACTTCGTGGTAGGAACCGTCCACCACTTCAACGTGCACGTCCACCACCGGATAACCGGCGATAACGCCCGTGGTCATGGCTTCATGGCCGGCATAGACGGCGTTCATGTATTCCTTCGGAATGGCGCCGCCCACGATCTTGTTTTCGATGGTGAGGCCCTTGCCGCGTTCGTTCGGCTTCACGTCAATCACCACGTGGCCGTACTGGCCGCGGCCGCCGGACTGCTTGACCAGCTTGCCGTCGCCATGGGCGGGGGCAGTGATGGTTTCGCGGTAGGCGATCTGGGGCTTGCCGATGTCGGCTTCCACCTTGAATTCGCGCATCAGGCGGTCAATGATGATTTCCAGGTGAAGTTCACCCATGCCGGAGATCAGGGTTTGTCCGGTTTCTTCGTCGGTCTTCACGCGGAAGGTCGGGTCTTCTTCAGACAGGCGGCCCAGAGCGTTGGACATTTTTTCCTGGTCGGCCTTGGTCTTGGGTTCCACGGCCATGGAAATAACGGTTTCCGGGAAGGTAGGGGGTTCCAGGCAGACATCGTTGTCCGGGCTGGTGATGGTGTCGCCCGTGGTCACGTTGCGCAGGCCCACGATGGCGGCGATGTCGCCGGAGTATACGGCGTCAATGTCCGTGTGCTGGTCAGCCTGGATCTGGATGATGCGGCCCACGCGTTCCGTCTTGCGGGTGCGGGGGTTGTACACGGTGTCACCCTTCTTGAGGACGCCGGCGTACACGCGGATGAACACCAGCTTGCCGACGAACTTGTCAGCCCAGAGCTTGAATGCCAGAACCATGGGCTTGGCGTCGTCCGTAGCGGTAATCTTGAAGGTTTCTTCCGCATCCAGCGTGCTTTCAGCGTGGGCGGGAACGGTTTCCACCGGAGAGGGGAGGTAATCCACCACGGCGTCAAGCAGGAACTGGACGCCCTTGTTCTTGAAGGCGGAACCACCGGCAACAGGGATGAACTTGTTGGTGATGGTGGCGCGGCGGATGGCTTCCTTGAGTTCCTTGGGGGTGAAGGGTTCTTCCATGAGAACCTTTTCAGCAAGTTCGTCGTCCACGTCGGCCACGCGGCTCACCAGTTCATGGTAGGCCAGTTCGGCTTCTTCCTTGAGTTCAGCGGGGATTTCCTCAACCGTGTAGGTGGAGCCCAGACGGTCGTTGTCGGCATACATGACAGCCTTCTGGTTCACCACGTCAATCTGGCCGCGGAGCTGGTCTTCAGCCCCGATGGGGATCAGAATGGCGGCGGCGTTCGCACCCAGCTTGTTGTGGATGTCGTCCAGCACGTTGTTGAAGTTGGCGCCGGTACGGTCCATCTTGTTCACGAAGCACATGCGGGGAACGCTGTACTTGGTGGCCTGGCGCCATACGGTTTCCGTCTGGGGCTGCACGCCGGCCACACCGCAGAATACCACGATGGCGCCGTCAAGCACGCGGAGGGAACGTTCCACTTCAGCGGTGAAGTCAACGTGCCCGGGGGTGTCAATAATGTTCAGCTGGAAGTTTTCGCCTTCGAACATTTTGCTGATACCTTCATTTTTCACCTGCTTCCAGTTGGTGGTAACGGCAGCGGAGGTAATGGTGATACCGCGTTCGCGTTCCTGCTCCATCCAGTCGGTAGTGGTGGAACCGTCGTGGGTTTCACCGATCTTGTGAATCATGCCGGTGTAGAAAAAGAATACGCTCGGACAAAGTAGTTTTGCCGGCGTCAATGTGAGCGGAGATACCGATGTTGCGGTAGCGCTCAAGGGGAGCCTTGCGATTGGGATTGTTTACGTGATCGGACATAGTGTCTGGAAAGTATCTGTAATGATCGAAAGTGAATGGTTCGGCTGACAGTCGCTGAAGGGATTACCAGCGGAAGTGGGCAAAGGCGCGGTTGGCCTGGGCCATCTTGTGAACGTCGTCGCGCTTGCGGACGGAGGAACCCTGGTTGTTGGCGGCTTCCTTGATTTCGTTGGCAAGAGCCTTGTGCATCGGCACGCCCTTGCGGTTGCGGGCGTAGTTCACAATCCAGCGCATGGCCAGGGATTCGGAACGGGCCGGGTCCACTTCCAGAGGCACCTGGTAGGTGGCGCCACCTACGCGGCGGCTCTTCACTTCCACACGGGGCTTGGCATTTTCAATGGCGCGGGTGATCACTTCCAGGGGATCAATGCTGTCCGTGCCTTCGTTAGCCATGTCGATGGCGGCATAAACAATGCGTTCCGCAAGGGAGCGCTTGCCATCCAGCATAACCTTGCTGATCAGTTTGCCAACAAGAGCGCTGTCGTAACGGGGGTCACGACGTTCGATTTTTCTATAGACGCGTTTACGGCGGGCCATAATATATAGTAGGTAAGATGTTAATGTTTACTTGGCGGCAACCTTCGGGCGCTTGGCGCCATACTTGAGCGGCCCTGGCGGCGCTTGTCAACACCGAGGCAGTCAAGAGCCCCGCGGACGATATGGTAGCGAACACCCGGCAAGTCCTTCACACGACCGCCGCGAACGAGCACGATAGAGTGTTCCTGGAGGTTGTGACCTTCACCGCCGATGTAGGCGATCACTTCTTCACCATTGGTAAGACGGACTTTAGCCACTTTACGAAGAGCCGAGTTCGGCTTCTTGGGCGTACGGGTCATTACCTGGAGACAAACACCGCGGCGTTGCGGGCAGCTATGAAGAGCGCGTGACTTGGACTTCTCTTCCGGAGTAATACGTCCCTTGCGGACGAGCTGATTAATGGTCGGCATGTTTTCCTGCTTTGGTTGTGGTTCGTCGGTCTGGTCCGATATTCAAGGCGAACATCCCTTTCAGTAAGCAGGAAGCGCGCCTTTTTTCCGGAGGCAAACCCGATAGAAAACGTATTTCTTGCGCCTTTCGGCGCGTTTGGGGACGGCCAATATAACGTGATTTTATATCATGACAAGTCTTTTATTCATCTTTTCCTAAATATTTCATCCGTACCATTTTCCCCTGCTCTTTCCCAAGCTTCATTCCGGGTTGCCGGCGCCTTTTTCAGCCTCTTCCCCACCTGGCAGACCTCCACATGCTGATAGACGAAATAGGCGATAACCAGGGAAACACACAAGGCGATTCCCCAGAATAAAACTGGAGGCCATCCACCCCCCCACTTCATTCCCGCATGTTCCCGCAGCATGCGGAGTACTTCGGCCATGCCCCGCATCACCGGCATGTGGAACAGAAAAAGGGCGTAAGCCATTCCCGCGCCAATCCCCACCCATTTCAGGAGGGGGCAGGCAGGGACGGCAGGCGGACGCTCCACAGGGAGGCAATGCACAGGGCAAAGATGACGGAAGAAACAACGTACCCCGGGAATGAATAGCTCAGGGCTCCGATTCCTTCATGGGTGGCGGCAGAAGAAGCCAGCAGCCACGCCGCGCCTGCTCCAATCCAAAACCATCGCCATGGACTCTTCCACCGTTCCATATTCCAGGACGCACACCACATCCCCAGCAAAAACTGCCACAGGCGGAAACTCACCTGATAATACAGCCTGCCGTAGTCCATCACGGTGCCGCTCCGGAACGCAGCAAAAAAGAACGCTTGCCGCCAGAAGCCACAGGAACGGCCTTTTCTCGTAATAACGGTAAAGCCACGGAAACAGCGCCAGAAAGGCCATGATGCAGACGATGAACCAGACCGCCGCCTTCCCCATCATCTTCCACATCGCAAGTGTTGGCGCGGCTATCAGCAGCCTGACTCCGGCCCACGCCGTCGCCTGCTGGCCTTCAATAAGAAGAACGGCAAAACCGGCAGTCCAGGCAATCAACAGCACCGGCAGCAGGCGTCAGCCTTTTCCGGCAATATTCCCCGATGCTTCCTTGTGTGAAACCTCCGGCGGATCGAACGGCCAGAAAACCGCTCAAGACAAAAAAAGCCATCCACAGCCACGCTCCCTCCGCAATTCCATCCCCCGCTGTAATGGAAAAAGACAACCGTCAGGCACAACAAAATTCTCAGCAGATCCAATCCATAATTCCTGACAGGCAGCATATCCGGAAGCCAACGGATAAGCAATCCGTGGTCAAGCGGTATTTCCAAGGGAGAAAAACTTGCGATGACTCCCCCTTGCCTATCGGAAGCCGTTGCATGGAAAGGGAAAACCTTCGGAACTGCGTGCCCGGACGGGATGCGGCGCAAGCCTCTCCGGCATCTCAATTTGAAAGGGAACGTTAGCGAACCCTCTTCCCTAAAGCCGGTACATCCTGGCGGACGTTTGCATTCCAGTTCCACAAAGGACTGCTCCGCTCCCCGTGGACAGGGGAATGCTTCCCCGTCTCCAGTCTGTAACGGATTGCTTATCCGCATCCTTTTCCGGCGTTTTTCCGTCAGGGCAACACGGAGACAAAAAAATCCGTTTCCAGCCACGCAAGCTGGAAACGGATTCCAAAGATCAACTGCGGGAACCGTTATTTTTCGGCGTCACCAGGGAATGCCCGGACATTTCGGCAGGCTGTTTCAGCCCCATCAGGTTCAGCAGGGTGGGGGCCACGTCCGCCAGAATGCCGTTGGAGAGGTTGACCTGGTCCTTGTCGTCCGCCACATAAATGAGGTCCACAAGATTGGTGGTATGGGCCGTGTTCGGGAGCCGTCCTCATTGCGCATGTGTTCGGCATTGCCATGGTCCGCGGTGATGAGCAGCTTGCCGCCCAGGGCCAGCACCTTCTTCACGCACTTTTCCAGGGCGCTGTCCACCGCTTCGCAGGCGGCGACTCCGGCTTCCACAAATCCGGTATGGCCCACCATGTCCCCGTTGGCAAAATTCATGATCACCACGTCGTACTTGTCCACGGCGTCCACAAACTTGTCCGCCACTTCCTCCGCGCTCATCTGGGGCTTGAGGTCATAAGTGGCCACTTCACGGGGGGAGGGAACCAGAATGCGGTCCTCGCCGGGGAACTGCGTTTCCACGCCTCCGTTAAAGAAGAAAGTGACGTGGGCGTATTTTTCCGTTTCCGCAATGCGGAGCTGAGTCTTCCCGGCTTCTGACACAATCTGTCCGAAAATGTTGTCCAGCTGCTCCTGTTCAAAAACGATGGGGGAGGGATACTTGGCATCGTACTCCGTCAGCGTCACATAATGAACCCTGGGCGTCACTTCACGGTCAAAGCCGTCAAACCCGGGATACAGGAAGGCATCGCTCATCTGGCGGGCGCGGTCCGCACGGAAGTTGAAGAAAAACACCACGTCATTATCGCGCACGCGCTGTTCGTTGCCGTAGGCAAAAATGCCGGGCTTCAGGAATTCATCCGTCTCGCCCTTGGCGTAGCACTGTTCCACATATTCGGAGGGGGAACAGGTGCACTGTTCGCCGCGGCCCAGCACGATGGCGTCCCATGCCAGCTTGTTGCGGTCCCAGCGCTTGTCGCGGTCCATCGCATAGAAGCGGCCGATAACCGTGGCGATTTTCGCGCCGTAAGGCTTGATGGCTTCTTCCAGTTGGCGCATGAATCCGGCCCCGCTGGTGGGGGAACAGTCACGGCCGTCCGTGATGGCATGGATGCAGATGTCGCGCACGCCCGCTTCATAGGCGTATTTGACGATGCCTACCAAATGGTTGATATGGCTGTGCACGCCGCCGTCGCTCACCAGGCCGAGCAGGTGCAGGCGGGAGCCGGCGGCCTGGGAAAAAGCGGTCTTCAGCACGGAATTTTCACCCATGGAGCCGTCCTTGATGGCGTTGTCCACCCGGCAAAGATCCTGGAAAACCACGCGGCCAGCGCCCAGGTTCAGGTGCCCCACTTCGGAGTTGCCCATCTGCCCGTCCGGAAGGCCCACGTCCTCCCCGGAAGCGCCCAGCAGGCTGTGGGGATAGTTGGCCAGGAGGTAATCAGTAAAGGGGGTATCAGCCAGAACAGTGGCGTCACCGTACTCTTTCGCGACATCAGGCCCCAACGGATTGCGGCCCCAGCCGTCGCGAATGACAAGAACGACAGGCTTTTTAGAAGACATGGGCCTTATTTACAGGCATCCCCTCCTTTTTGAAAAGCCTGAAATCAGGCATTCCTTCTCCGACTCTGAAATAGCCTGCGGTTTCCCCCCCCTTCCCCACGCGGACAACTACATACCTTCCACTCATGACCGGATGCTCCGAATGGAACACCGCAAACTTCCATTCCAGCGAACTGGTTCCCACCGCTCCCAGGCTCAATTCAATGCTCAACCAGTCGCCCAGACCGGCGGAACTGGCGTAATCCACCTCCACATGCACGCGGGGCCAGCCGCAATCGGGGGAAAAGAACCTCCAGCCCCTGGGAACGCAGGTACTCGTGCTCCACCTCCTCTACCAGGCACAGCAGCCGGGTGAAATGAGCCACGCCGGAGGCGTCCGTATCGTGAAAGGCTACCTGGCGTGTTCTGACAAAGGGGATGCAGGGAAGTTCTTCAGGCATGCCTTCATCCTGCCTCCTTTCCCGGAAGCATGTCCAGCCGCAAATGCGTGACAATATGTCACATCAGCTTGATTTGTGACATCCCTCTCTTTATATATAGGGGCGAGCCCGGACGGAAACGCCGCCATGAAGAAAGACACCATCGATAAGCTGATCGGCCGCATTGACCATATCAAGCGTTTCTTTGTAAAGCTGGCGGAACAGCAGGGTTTTTTCCAGCAGGTGTTTGAAGCCATCCAGGAAGGCCTGATCCTGCTGGACAGCAAGGGAAAAATCCTGTTTGTCAACCAGGCCGCCCTCAAGCTCCTTGACAAGGAACGCGGCCAGATCACGCCGGAAGACTTCTGCATCTTCCTGGGCAGGGACTGCACCTGGGACACCATCCAGCAGAGCCGGACCGCCGTTTCCCGGGACGTGGAGATTTTTTATCCGGAGCACAAATTCCTGAACATTTTCATCTCCCCCATCGGCGGCAGGAGCCAGGGCCATCTGATCCTGATACGGGATGAAACGCCCCGGCAGAAGAAAAACGCGGAGAACATCGAGGCGGAACGCCTGAACGCCCTCACGCTGCTGGCCGCGGGGGTGGCCCATGAAATAGGCAACCCCCTCAACTCCATCGGCCTTCATCTCCAGCTCCTGGCCCGGAAGGCAAAACAACTGCCCGCGGAGTACCGGACGGACATGGAAGAACTGCTGAAAACGGCAGAGAGCGAAACCACGCGGCTGGACGTCATTCTGAAACAATTCCTCCAGGCCATCCGCCCCACCAAGCCCATCCGGGAACCCCACAACATTGAAACCATCATCATGGAGGTCCTGAAACTGCTGGAGCCGGAAATCCGCCAGCGCGGCATCCAGATCAACACGGACCTCCAGCCCAGCCTCCCCATCCTCAGCCTGGACCCCGTCCAGATCAAGCAGGTCTTCTACAACCTGATCAAAAACGCCTACCAGTCCATCCCGCCGGAGGGAGGCACCATTCTGGTTAAAAGCGGTTATACGGATGACAGCGTGTTCGTCACCGTGGCGGATACCGGCTGCGGCATTTCCCCGGAAGTCATGGGCAGCATTTACGAACCTTTCCTGACCACCAAATCCACCGGCTCCGGCCTGGGCCTGCTCATCGTGCGCCGCATCGTGAAGGAACACGGCGGCTCCATCACCCTGGCCAGCCAGCCGGGGCAGGGAACCACCATCACGGTCTTCCTGCCGCGCGTGGAACGCACCATCAGGCTCCTGCCCTCCTCCATCCCGTCATGAAGATGCCCGTTCTGCTGATCGTAGATGATGAAAAACCCACGCGCGACGCCCTGCGCATGGGCTTTCAGGACGATTACGAAGTGTACACTGCCGCCAATCTTTCCCAGGCCGTCACTCTCCTGCGGGAGGCATCCCCGGACCTGGTCCTGACGGACCTGCGGCTGGGCGGGGAAAGCGGCATGGACGTGCTGAAAGCCGCGGCTTCTCTGCCCCATCCCCCCCAGAGCATCATGATGACCGCCTACGGATCCGTGGACGCCGCCGTGGAAGCCATGAAACAGGGCGCGTACGACTTCGTCACAAAGCCCCTGAACCTGGATGCCGTGGAGCTGGTGCTCAAAAGGGCGCTCCATACCCGGAACCTGGAGACGGCCAACCAGGAGCTCACCACCCGCATCCAGGCGGACTCCGGCCTGTTCTCCATCATCCGCCAGGTGGCGCCCAGCAAGACGACGGTGCTGATTGAAGGGGAAAGCGGAACCGGGCAGGAACTGGTGGCCCAGGCCATCCATTCCCTTTCCGGCAGGCCGGAGAATAAATTCGTGGCCGTCAACTGCGCGGCCCTTTCCCCCCAGTTATTGGAAAGCGAGCTGTTCGGCCATGAAAAAGGCCCCTTCACCGGAGCCGGGCAGCGCCGCATCGGCCGCTTTGAACAGGCGGACGGCGGCACCATCTTCCTGGATGAAATCGGGGAAATAGACGCCGGAACGCAGGTCCGCCTGCTGAGGGTGCTGTCCGAACGGACCATTGAACGCGTAGGCTCCAACACGCCCATTCCGGTGAATGTGCGCATTATTGCCGCCACCAACAAATCACTGAAGAAACTCGTCCAGGAGGGCAAATTCCGGGAAGACCTCTATTTCCGCCTCAACGTGGTCCACATCCAGATGCCCCCCTCCGGGACCGGCGAGAGGACGTGCCCCTGCTCGCCACCGCCTTCCTGAAAAAATTCGCCAGGGAGAACAACAAGGGGTTCAAACCCCTTTCCCGGGACGCCCTTGACGCCGTACGGAACTACTCCTGGCCCGGAAACGTGCGGGAGCTGCGCACAGCCATGGAGCACGGCGTCGTCATGAGCAACTCCGCCAGCATAGAACTCTCCCATCTCCCACCCCGGCTGCACGCGCCGCAGCAGCCGGCCGCCCCGGGGAGCATGGCGCAGGAACAATTGGAGGACAATGCCCCCAGCACACAGAATGGGCTTGTCCCGGCAGGGGTTTTGGAATTTATCCTTGCTGGAGCGGAATGCCATCCAACAAGCGCTGGCCCGGTCAAACGGCAACAGAACGGCGGCAGCCCACCTTCTGGGCATCAGCCGCCGCACCCTTCAACGCAAATTACAAGATATTCAACCTTCATGAATGCGCCCACCACGGCATCCCGCACACCGTTTATCATCATCCTCATCCTGCTGCTGGCGATTACGGGTGTGCAGTACTTTTTCAATTTTAACGGCCTGAACGCCAGCGCCGCCATGGACCAGGCCCAAATCGCCCGGAACGTGGCCAGGGGACAGGGAATGGCCACCAACTGGCTGAGACCCATCCAGATGGTCTCCGGGAGCACCCGCGCCGGCCTCAACCCCTTTCTTTCCGACGCCCAGATCCGCGAACAGGAAACCATTCTGGCGGGACAGGGGAATCCCTCGTCAATCCGGAAAAATTCAATCCCTACGCCCTCCGGGACACACGCAACGCCCCTCTGAACATCCTGGTGGAAGCCGCCGTCTTCAAGGTGGCCGGCGTCCACAAGTTTGACCTGTGGGAGCATGACGGGCAGCTCCATGATCTACCTGCCGGACCGCATCGTGGCGGGCATTTCCTGCATGTTCTTCATCCTGGCTGTCCTGAGCTGCTATTACATCCTCCACCAAATGTTTGATGTCACCATCGCCAGCTTCACCTGCCTGACGATGATTCTCAGCAACCTCTTCCTGCAATACGCCACCAGCGGCCTCCCGCAGATGATGATGCTCTTCTTCTTTGCCTGGGGCATCCATTTCCTGTCCACGGCCCTGCAAAACAGGGAGGAGAAGCGTAAATTCCTGATGCCGCTCATTTACAGCTCCATCTGTTTTTCATGCGTCTGCCTCACCGGCTGGATCGGCCTGTGGCCCATGGCCGGCTTTCTGATTTTCGTGGGCATCCGCTTCAAGCCTCACGGCCTGTACTGCATTCCGGGACTTGTGATCCTGTTCCTCCTCCTGGCCTACCCCGTTTACATCAACCGCTCCCTCAGCGGAGGCTTCTTCGGAACGGCCTATTACACCATCTTCACGGGGCTGACCGGCAATGAAGAAATCGCGATGAACTCCCTGGCCGCCGGGGACATTCCCATCGCCGCCCAGAAAGCCGTCACCTCCATCGTCAACAACATCCTGACGCAGGGCGACCTCCTTTACGAAAACCTCGGGAACCTTCCCCTGGCCATGGTGTTCCTGCTGGCCCTCCTGCACAAATTCAGAAGGCCGGAAGTCAACCAGGCCAAATGGGGCGTCTTCGCCATGTGGGTGCCCGCCGTCATCGGCATGGCCCTTTACACCTCCAACAAATCCGGTATTTCCCTGGGACAGATTCAAATCCTCTTCGCCCCCTTCTTCACGGCCTACGGCACGGCCTTCGTCCTCAACCTGATCGCACGGCACTCCAACAAGGAGGTAGTCCCCATCCTGCGGGGCGGCGTCCTGCTGCTCGCCCTGCTCATCACTTCCCTCCCCCTTCTGCTCAGCCTTCCCCAGATGGTGCGGGTGGGCATCCTGACGGCCAGCCGCGGCATTCCGGCATGGCCCCCTTATTTCCCCCCGGGCCTCAACCGGGACCTTCGCGCCCAGACGTCGGAAAAGGATTTCATCCTCACGGACCAGCCGTCCGCCGTCGGCTGGTACGCAGACAGGAAAGCCATCGGACTCCCCAAAATGGTGGAGCAATTCATGGTGCTGGAACGCATTCTGAAATTCCACGGCGGGAAGGTGGGCAGCATCCTGGTGACTCCCTCATCCACGCTCAATGCGGACCTCCGCACCATTGCCGCCTCCTACGGGGAATTCACCCCCCTCGTTCTGGAAGGCACCGTCCTGCTTCAGACGAAGGACAGGAATCCCGTATACCTCTTTGACCACAGCCGTGCGCTCTACCCCTTGTCGCAACGCTTTGGGACGCCGGACTCCCGCCAATTCATCCAGGGAGCGGACATGATTCTTTACAAAGACCTTCAGGAAACCGCTTCCACCCCTCAACCTTAATTCCCCATATGGCCAAACAACGGAAAAACGATCCCGGATTTGAAGAATCCGTAGCCCGCCTGGAAGAAATCTGCGGAACTGCGCATCAAACCCTCAGCAACCCGGAGACCGTCCAGGATGGAACGGACCCCGATGAACCAGACAGCAATGAATTCTCCCTCACCTGAACTTCCGGAGCTGCTGGCAAGCATCCGCAGCCATGCAGACCTGATGAAAATCCCTGAGTCGGAACTGCCCCGGCTCGCGGAAGAAATCCGGAACACCCTCATCCACTCCCTTTCCCTCACCGGCGGCCATCTAGGCCCCAACCTGGGCGTGGTGGAACTGAGCATTGCCCTTCACCGCGTCTTTGAAACACCACGGGACAAAATCATCTTTGACGTTTCCCACCAGGCCTACGTCCATAAAATGCTCACGGGGCGCGCCCCGCTGATTCACACCATCCGCCAGCATGAAGGACTCTCCGGCTTTGCCAAAATGTCGGAATCCCCCCATGACGCCTACGGCGCAGGCCACGCAGGCACGGCGCTTTCCGCCGCCCTGGGCATGTGCGCGGCCAGGGACCTGAAAGGGGGAGGACTACCATGTGGTAGCCGTGGCCGGGGATGCGGCGTTCACCTGCGGCACCACCCTGGAGGCGCTGAACAACATCAGCCAGACCACCAAGCGCTACATCACCATTCTGAACGACAATGAATGGGCCATTGATAAAAACGTGGGCGCGCTGGAAAAATACTTCAACTCCCTGCAAACCTCGGAAACCTTCTCCTGGCTGAGGGACAAGACGGCCTCCTTCATTGAAAAGCTGGGGGCACGCAGGCCAGGGACTTCGCCTTCAAGCTGGAAGGCACCACCAAGAACCTCATCTTTCCCTCCCTGCTCTTCAATAAATTCGGCTTGCGCTACTTCGGCCCCTGGACGGGCACGACATCCCCACCCTCATCCGCACCCTTTCCTACATCAAGGACCTCAACGAACCCGTTATCCTGCACGTGGTCACCCAGAAGGGAAAAGGCTACCAGCCTGCACTGGACAACCCCACCAAATTCCACGGCCTGGGCTCCTACTGCGTGCGGGACGGCGAAACGCAGGCAACCGCCACCCCCACCTTCTCCCACATCTTCGGTTCCACGCTGGTGGAAATGGCGCACGAGGACGAATCCGTCACGGCCATCACGGCCGCCATGGCCAGCGGCACCAAGCTGGACCTGTTCAAGGAAGCCTTCCCCAAGCGCTACTTTGACGTAGGCATTGCGGAAGAACACGGAGCCCTCTTTGCGTGCGGGCTGGCGGCGGAAGGCATGAAGCCCTACATCGCCATTTACTCCACCTTCATGCAACGCTGCATTGACATGATCCAGCATGACGCCGCGCTCCAAAAGCTGCCCGTGCGCTTCTGCATGGACCGCGCCGGGCTCTCCCCGGACGACGGCCCCACGCATCACGGCCTGTTTGACATCGCCATGATCCGCAGCATCCCGAACATCGTCTTCATGCAACCCAAGGATGAAGCGGAATTCGTCCACATGCTCCGGACCATGAACCATTACCAGAACGGCCCCACCGTCATCCGCTATCCCCGGGGCTGCGGCGCCGGGGTCCCCCTTCCCTCCACGCCGGAAATCCTCCCCATCGGCAAGGCGGAAGTGCTCCAGACGGGGAAGGACGTGACCCTCGTTTCCCTGGGCACCATGATCGGCATCGCCCGGGAGACGGCAGTGCTGCTGGAAGAGCAGGGCCACACGGTCACCCTCATCAACGCCCGCTTCATCAAGCCTTTGGATGACGAATGCATCCGCCGGCATGCGGCCTCCAGCCGGGTGGTCTGCACCTTTGAAGACCATTCCATCAGCGGCGGCTTCAACTCCGCCGTGCTTGAATCCCTGGAAGCCGGAGGCGTCACCACGCCCGTGGAAGCCATCGCATGGCCGGACCAGTTCATCGAACACGGTTCGGAACCCATCCTCAGAAAAAAAAATATGGACTCACGGCGGAAGCCGCGCTACAAAAATCATTCCCCACCTGAATTCCTGACCCATCCATGAAAGCATGCACCTTCCTACTGGCAGCCCTGACGCTTGCCCTTCTCCCCGCCTCCGCGCAGCAAACACCGCCGGAACCTCCGTCCCCGGCGTGGATTCAGGAATTCAACAGCCTGCCGGAAGCAACCAGAAAAAGCTACATTGACCAATTCCGCAAGGCGGAACAGCTCTTTGCGCAGAAGAGAACCATGGAATGCCTCTTCTCCCTGACGGAGCTGGAAAAGCTTTATGCAGGAAACCCGGGCTTATACAATCTCCGCGGCGCATGCTACATTGAAATCCGCAACATTGAAAAGGCCCTGGAAAACTTTGAAAAGGCCCAGAAGCTGGATCCCTCCAACCTCACCATTCAGTTCAACCTGGCGGAAGCGCACTACGTCAATCATGACTATGCCAGGGCGCTGAAAGCCTTCACGGAGCTTCTGCCTCCCTTCAAGGACAATCCCGGCATGACTCCCCTGCTGCAATTCAAGCGCTATATTTGCGCCCGCAAGCTGGACAACCGGCCCCTGGCCAAGGAACTGGAAAACCTGTACGGCCCGATGGACGACACGCCGTACTACTACTGTACCCAGGCCATCATCAAATTCATGGGAGGAGACAAGGACGCCGCCCAGGAACAGCTCCTTTCCGCCATCCGCATCCACGGAGGCACCAGCGCCATCCAGGCCTTTACGGACGCCATGACGGAAGCCGGCATCCTGCCCTCCCCCTACGGGCAGACCGTCCCAACGGAACAACCGGCTAAAACAGGGCTGGAAAAACGCCGCTGATGAATGCGGAAGCGACGGTCCTGAAGCTCTATCCCCTGGGAGAGAACGGCCTGATTGTCGTCTGGTGCACGGAGGAAGGCATCATCAGAACGGCGGCCAAAAGCGCCAGAAAGCCCAACAGCCCCTTTGCCGGGCGCCTGGACCTCTTCTACCAGTGCCGCATGCAGTGGACGCAGGCAAAAACGGGAGACCTGCACTCCCTGACTTCCGCAGACCTGCTCTCCCCCCGCCTGCCCCTCCGGAAAAGCTACCTCCGGCTCAGCGCGGCAGGCTACTTCGCGCGCCTGTTTCTCCAAATGCTGGAGCCGGACACGCCCATCCCGGAATTCTACGACCTCCTGCAACGGGCATACGCCTATCTGGAAAACAACGACCCCACCCTCCGCGCCGTCCTGCACTTTGAACAGGAACTCGCGCGGCTGCACGGCATCGCGCATCCCGGCATTCCGGCGCACGTCATTCTGAAATCCCACTTCGGCAAGCTTCCCCGCAACGGGAAAAACTGCTCGGCAGCCTAGAACAAAAAAGAAAACTGAACAACATGCCGCATCCTTTTTTCACCAGCCGCACGGACTTTCATCCTCCCATCCAACTCCTCCTTCCCTCCGGGGAAGGATACGGATTGTTCCGTGCGCGTGATTGACTTGTCCGCGGCCTTCGGGCAAAATCTCCGGCACGGTTTTACTGCATGAAGATCTTTGACAGATACATTGCCCGCCAGCTGCTGGGTGTTACGGCCCTGGGGGTGATGGCCCTGAGCGCCCTGCTGCTCCTGGGCAACCTGTTCAAGGAACTGCGCCCCCTTCTGGTGGAAAACAAGGCGCCCATCAGCATCGTTCTGGAATTCATCTTCCAGGTAATACCCTTCTCGCTGATGTTCTCCATTCCATGGGGATTCCTGACGGCCGTGCTACTGGTATACGGACGCCTGGCCTCGGACAACGAACTCACCTCCATGCGCATGTCCGGCATGAGCCTGTGGCGTCTGAGCGCCCCCGCCATCGCCATCGGCATCGCCCTCTCCGGCATCTGCTACTGGATCAACATAGACATCGCGCCCCGCGCCAAGCAATCCATTTCCGAACTGCTCATCAAGGCCGCCTCCATCAACCCGAAGGGGCTTCTCAATGAAGGACAGGCCATCACCAAATTCGATAATCTGGAAATCTACATTGACAAGCGCGTGGACGACGTCATCCACGGCATGCACATCTATCAGAAGGCGGACGACAAATCCCCCGCCGTGGCCATGCACTCGGAACGCGTGACCATGGACTTCTCTCCCGAGAAAAAAACCCTTTACCTGCACCTCATCAATCCGCTCATCACCACGCAGGAAAAGGACTCCATCTCCCAAAGCGTGACCATGGATGAAATGCCCCTGAGCATCAACCTGGACAAATCCCGCTCCCGGCGCATCAAGGCCAACCGCTTCACCAACCGGGAAATCAGGGAAGCCCTGAACACGCCCGGCTATCTGGATAAAAAACAGACCACGGAATTCGCCACGGAACTGCCCAGGCGCGCCTCCTTCTCCCTGGCCTGCATCGTCTTTGCCCTCATTGGCGTGCCCCTGGCCATCAACACCCGCAGAAAAGACACCTCCACGGGATTTGCCCTGGGCATCCTGATCGCCTCCCTCTACTTTGTGGCCCTGATCTTTGCGGACCTGTCCCGGAAAAGCGACACGATGCTCCCCTACATCCTGCTATGGCTTCCCAACGTCATCACGATCGCCGTGGCGCTGTACCTTCACAATCAGGCCAGGCACAAGGGATAAGCCCCCGGCGGAAGCGCCCGCCGTTGGCGCGGAATTAGCTTTCACAGCTCCGGCCCTTCGGGTAACATGGCGCGCATGCAGCACGTCCCCACCATCGCCATCGTAGGCAGGCCCAATGTCGGGAAATCCGCCATCTTCAACAGAATGGCCGGAAGGCGCATCGCCATCGTGCATGATGAACCCGGCGTCACTCGCGACCGGCTCTCCGCCCCCTGCAAGATTACGGACCGCGCCTGTAAAATCATGGACACGGGCGGCATCGGCGCGCGCCTGACCGACGGCTTTGCGGAACAGGTGGCGGCAGAGGCGGACATAGCCATGAAAACGGCGGACCTCATCCTCTTCGTGCTGGACTGCCGGGACCACCTCACCCCCATCGACCAGAGCATTGCAGACCACCTCCGCAAGTCGGACGTTCCCGTCATCCTCCTGCTCAACAAGGCGGACCATGAAAAGCAGGACCTGAACCTGGGCGAATTCGCCGGACTGGGCTTTGACGACCATATCTTTCTCTCCGCCGCCCACGGCAGGGGCTTCTCGAACTCGCCTCCCGGCTGGACGACTTCCTCAAACAGGAGGGCGCCCCGCTGAAAGAAGAACTGGAGGAAGAACCGGAAGACGGGGAGGACGCCGCCCCCCCCATCAAGGTGGCCGTCGTTGGACGCCCCAACGCGGGCAAATCCTCCCTGGTCAACGCCATCCTCCGGGACAAGCGCACCATCGTTTCCGACGTGGCGGGCACCACCCGCGACGCCATTGACGTCCCCTACCTGCACGACGGCCAGCCCTACGTGCTGATCGACACCGCCGGCATGCGCCCGCGCTCCCGGCGGGACACCTCCGTGGAAGTCTTCTCCGCCATGCGCAGTGAAAAAGCCATCCGCCGGGCGGACATCTGCCTGCTGGTCATTGACATTGCGGCAGGCATCACGCAGCAGGACCGCCGTATCGCCGGCATCATTGCGGAGGAAGGGAAACCCTGCATCATCATCGTGAACAAATTCGACCTCTTCCACCCGAATGCCCCGCGCAAGGACCGCATGGCGGAAGTGGAGGAACAGGTGCGCAGGGAACTCTTCATCAACTATGCGCCCTTCATCGCCACCTCCGCAAAAAAAGCGGAGGGCGTGGAAATCATCTTCAAGGTCATCACGCGCATCCGCCGGGAATCCCGTAACCTGCCCACCACCGGACAGCTCAACCGCCTCATCCAGCTTGCCCAGCAGATGAACCCTCCCGGCACCGCCAGCGGCTCCACCAGAAGACTGAAAATCTACTACGTCACCACGGCGGTGGACCCCAAGTACAACACCATTCCCGTCCCGCGCTACGTCCTCTTCGTCAATGACAAGAACCTGCTCACGGACAGCTACTCCCAGTACCTGCGCAACAAAATCAGGGGAAGCCTACCCCGCTCCCCGGCATCCCGGTCATCTTCTCCGCCCGCTCGCGCGTGCGCAATGACTGACAATCCCGCCTTCTCCGCATGCTCTCCGTCAGGAACCTCAGCGCCTCCTTCCACACCAGGGGGAAACGCTCGGCATCGTGGGGGAATCCGGATCCGGAAAAATCCGTCACCTGCTACTCCATGATGGGGCTCATCCCGATGCCTCCGGGCCGCATTGAAAGCGGTTCCGCCATGCTGGACGGCACGGACCTGCTTCATTGTCCGGAAAAGGAACTCCGTTCCATCCGCGGCAAGCGCATCTCCATGATCTTCCAAGATCCCATGACCTCCCTCAACCCGTACCTGACCATCGGGGAGCAGGTGGCGGAACCCCTCGTCATTCATGCAGCAGGGGACATGGGCACCTCCGTCATCCTCATCACGCATGACCTCGGCGTGGTGCGCCAATATGCGGACCGCATCAACGTCATGTACGCAGGCCGCATTGTTGAAAGCGCCCCCGGCGCGGGAGCTTTTTGAACATCCCCGGCACGCCTACACCAGGGCCCCCGATGAAATCCATTCCTGGCTCCATGCGAAAGCTCCCCCCTACACCATTCCCGGACTGCCTCCCAACATGATGCAGGAGCCTTGCGGATGCAGCTTCCGCCCCAAAATACCCTCAGGAACCCGGAACTCTGCCTGACGGACCGGGAGCCGGAGCTGGTGGAAATATCTCCGGGGCACTCAGTCCAGAACTGTCCGGATGCCTGGCCGGGAATCAGTAAAACCTTGGGAGAAGAATAGGGCCTATGGGGCTCACAGGAAACTTTAGCATAATCACTCAGTAATTCATCCAGACTGGCTCTGGCTACATTCATCAGCTTGATTTCCGTTTCCATGGAGACCAGCCCCGCCTCCTTTCCCTCCGCAATATTCTGCTTTCCGGAACGGGCAGCCTGAACCATCTGATCAACCGTCCTGTCGCGAGAAGACAAGTACGCCTTACAAAAATAATAGGTCAGATCATAAATCTGCTCCGCCTTTCTGTAGGAAAGCAGAGACCGGTAATCGCCGGAAGGGGCAACAGGGAAGCCATGCGTCCCAGCCTAAAACCCGCAACAAAAACAATCAATATTTTGGCCACGGGCATCATCAGCCTGCCGGAAACGTCCGCCTCCATCTTCCCCCAATGGATGAGGGGGGAAGGTACTGCCCCGGAACACCCTGTAGGCGCTGGCCACCTGCGTAAACGGAATCCACGGCAGGCAGCTGAACACGGCAATATCCGTCCGATGGCAGGGATTAGCCCGGGCCGGAGCCTGCTTGGCCGCCTGAATGAGCGGAACGGCATGCTCCAGAAAATCAGCCAGCTCCGCCCGGTACTCTACTAAAATCTGGGTGAATTCCCCATCCGCCGCCAGCACCGGAACCAGGGCGTCCACGGATTCATACTCCCACACCTCCCCTTCCTCCACCCTCTGGCGCAGTTGGGGAATCTTATTCACCGCCTTCAACAGCACAAACAGGCACAGGGCGAAAAAGGAAATCCCCTCCTGTTTCGCATAACGGTACAAGGCATCCACCCGCACGGGAGACGTGATGGAAAACATGGGACATTCAAACGTCTGGAAATACTCGTAATGGAACCTTCGCGGCCAGGAAGCGATTTCTATTTTCTTTTTCATGCGCTTATTTTCTATTCCAGGAAGGCTCTCCATAGATGTTTTTGCGCTTTTGCTCCGGCAGCAAAAGACTGAACAGGACGGGAGCAGTCAAGACAGCTATGCCCGTAAATATTCCCCCTACAAGATCCCAGCAAAAGGACATTGCCAGAAACTTTCCCTTAAAAGAACAAATCAGGACTGCTATCCATACCGGCCAGATGATCGCCAACCAGCCCCCATCCAGCCCGGCATCATGAAAACGTCTGACGCCCAGCGCAATGAAGCAAAACAAGAAGAAAAAAAACAACAACAACAACCCCGACAGAAGAGCAAAAAGCATCCCAAAAGGAAGAGGTTCAAAAACATCGCAGGCTCCACAAAAACAAACTATCCAGACGAGAGGAGCAGACGCCAGAAGTGCGCCGTAGGTAACAGCCGCCTCCCGGCGCGAGGAACGGGACTGCATCACCAGCAGGGAAAAAAACCACTTAAAACGACTTCTTCTGCCGCATTTCCATATTTTGCCCACTTTCATCCATTCCCCGGTTCCGGAATACCGCTCCTTGAGCAACTTCCATTCCGGCGGAGCTCCCGGAATGTCTCCTATCCATATCCAGTTTTCCGAACGCTCCTCCCTGACCATCAGTCCCAGCGGTAATCCGGCATAGCGGACTTCCCTGACCAGGAAATCAAAATCGGACGGCCCATGCAATTCCCCATCCGGCGTATGGTAATAATAACGTTTCACAATCACTCCTTTCCTTCCGTTCTTTCCCCGGTTCGCCCGGAAATGCCGGACCGGCTGTTGGCGGGAACACATCCCAGCGCAAGCGGCGCCAGGGAACAAAACAGAGACATGCAGAAAAACATGGCGCCGCAAATTAAAAGGGAGGCATTCCCTCCCGCCGCAGCCCGCGCCCATCCGTACACATGATAAAAGCCCGTCTCCGCACATCCCAAGGAAGCCGCGTAAACGGGAACCGCCCAGAGGAGGCCCAGATCAAGATCACGGAGCCTGCGAAAAACAAGTCCCAGGCATGGAACAAGCATGGCCGCACTCAAACACGCCAGGTTTATTCCATGCTCAGCCGTTACCATAAAACGCGGATGAATGCTCCCATTCACCGCGGCCCAATATCCTGAAAAAACCAGCGTCCCCATGCACACGCCATAAAACAGCCACGCATATAAATAGGAGACGCGCGAAATGCGGCCGGACCAAGAAAACAACCATCTCCATCTTGCCGCCATCCATTCAGGCAAGCTGAACTTCCTTTCAGAAAAAGGACCGGGACTGGAAGAAAACAGATTCACGGGAAAGCCCTTTCAGTCAAACACGCATTACGGGGTTTGTCGATATTATCCTCCCTTTCCGGCGAAGGGAAAAAATCCCCGGTTCTTCTCTGTCCGGGAAACGGAACGGTCATACCTCCGGGGATGACCGTATTGATTTTCCTTCTTCGTACCGGGAAACAGGCCCAGCAGCGCAACAACCCAGGTTCCTGACAACACGAAAACTGCCCCCGCCATTCCTCCTGCCGCCATTGCTCCAGCACCTCCCGCATGTTCCACGAACATGCCCCAAGTATCAGACCGGAACAAATGCCCCAAGAACCATTCCACCGACAAACTGCCAGCCAGGAAGACAAAAAGGAAGAGCAAACGACCACCAGCCCGCCAGGGACAAGTCATGGAGCCTTCTCCAGCACAAGGCAAAAAGATTGAAGGATAATACCGGAGACGCTTCCAGTACGGCAGGCGGGCAGCCTCTTCCGGAGGAATGGACGTCACGTCCCGGTAAAAACGGCCCCCCCGTTTCCCTTTTCACCACCTCCGCCAGGGCAACCCATTCTTCACCATCCACTGGACGGATCATCAAATGATCAGGCAGACCGCCCCATTTCACTTCACAGGCCAGAAAATCTAGCTCCGCAGGACCATGCAGTTCTCCGTTCCGGTCATGGTAAAAATATTTCATCCTAAAGTATGCAGCTGATCCTATTTGCTTAATTTTCAGCAATCAATACTTTTCCCAACAAATATAATCCAGAAGCCCCCTCACCCCTCCCGGACGGAAAGCAAGTCCGTCACGGACGCGCGCTTCATGCGCCACGCGGGCAGGAGGCACGCCAGCGTGGAAAGGGCCAGCACCAGAAGCACCGCATACCCCAGATGGGCCCAGGGCATCGTGACGGGAGGGGTGACAATGCCGAAGTGATAGCCGTATTCCAGAATCTGGATGGAGCACCAGGCTCCCAGCACGCCCAGCGCCAGGCTCATGACGACGGCGCACAGGGAAATCATCAGCGTTTCCGCCCACAGCATGCGCATCACCATGCCGCCCGGCACGCCTACCGCCCGCATCAGGCCGAATTCCCGGCGGCGGGACTGGACGGAGGCCAGCACGGTATTGAGCACAGCCAGCACGGCAATCACCATCATGATGATGGGAAGCTTGCTCATGGTAAAAATCACGTCGTCCCCGCGGCTGGTGACGCTTCCCCCCAGGCTTTCCCGGGTCAGCGCCTTCACCAGAGGCTTCACTCCTTCCGCGCCGTTCTCCTTCCGGCTCACGTTCTCCAGGGCATATTCCCCCAGGTCATCCTGAAGCTCCACGTTGCTCACGCCGGGGGCGGTATTCCCCCAGATGAACTGGAACCCCTGGTGCCCGTATTCCTCCTTGAGCCAGCGTTCGTCTGCAATCGCCAGGGCCGCCACAAAGCCGCCGCGGCGACGCGCATGCCGCTGGTCTTGGTCAGCCAGTGCCAGCCGGGGAAGGAGACCACTCCCGCCACTTTCCAGGGTTCCCCTTCATGCCGGAACCCGTTCCCCTGCCGGGAACGCCGGACACCGGAACATTTCCGGAACGGCGCTCCTGCTGGGCCGGATTCACCAGCATCAGGTCATCCCCGGCCTTCAGCCCCACCGTCCGGGCAAAGGTGTCCGGAATCAGCAGGGAACGGGTGGATTCCAGCATGGCATAGGCTTCCTGCGGGTTGCCGGAAACGAACACGGGCCTGAACAGGGGATGGCTTCCCTGAGCCATCTCCGCCACGGGAATGCCGGCCAGCACGATGGAGCGGTTGCGCATTCCGGAAAAACCTGGGATCTTCATCTGCGCCGGGGCAATGTCCGGTTCATCCACGTAAATGGGATACATTCGCGAATTCCTCAGGCTGGGCCGCGCCATCGCTCCGGAACGTCCGCAGGCTTGAACTCCGTATGCAGGAAGGAAACCAGCGTTCCGGGCGTGGACGTATCCGGAGAGAAGGGAACCAGCATGGAATATCCCCACGTCTGCACCCCTACAAAGAGGGACAGGCCCACGGACATGGATATGGCGGTTCCCACGGAACGGCTGAGGTTGCGGCTGAGCTGCACTTTCAGGAAAGAATGCGGCACGCGCAGCAGCAGCCCCGTGATCCATGATCCGGCCCACTCCGTCACGCGCACGAAGGCGGGAGCCAGGAACAGCGCACTGGCCACCAGGCCGATATTCTGTGCCAGAAAAGATCCACTTGCGCGTCTCCACCTCCAGGCCCGGCAGAAGCAGGGCCGCAGGCTGGAGGCACACGCACGCCAGCCCGGCGATCACGGACCACACGGGAACGCGGCTCACTTTCCCGATGAATCCGGAAGAGGGCACGGCCGCTTCCAGCGGAGACTGGCGGGGCAGCCAGCACCGTCGTCCAGGTCAGGGGGGCATGGAAGAAGACCCTTCCTCCAAAAGATACACTAGGCAGAATCCCGCGGCCAGGCCGCCCAGCAGGGCAGGAATGCACAGGAACAGGCCTTCCCCACAATCAGCAGGGCAATCTGCATGCGGCTCATGCCCAGCGCACGCATCAGGGCCAGCCTGCGGGTGTGTTCGCTGACGCCGATGCACAGAGTCGTGAAGATGATGAAGACGCAGGAAAAGAGAACCAGCCACACGGGCCATTTCCGCACTGTCCTTCTGGGAGCGCACGGAACGGTCGCTGGAAAGCCGCTGGATAACGGAATCCGTATCCGCCACCACGGCGGAGGAGCGTTTCAGCTCCCCCGGAAGCTGTCCGCAATCATGACCCCTTCCTTGAGCTGAACGTTCAGATTGGGAGAAAAGGCCTGGCCGGTAATCACACCCTTCAGGGCACAAACAGGGAGGAAAAGCGGGTCCGGCCATGCCGCCCGGCCCCATGATGACGCCGGGAGTGGCCTTGGCCTGCTTTGACGATGCCCACTACGCCCATACCATGTCCCACGCGCACGTTCATGGACACCAGCGCGGGAAGTATTTGGCGCTTCAGGCCCAGCACGCCCACCATGTCCGTGGAGATCATACGCCCCTCCTGGGATGGCGAACACGCTGACCGCCACCCGGCCGGGGTTGGCGCGCAGGTCCCGCCAAATCAGTTTGAACAGCAGCGTCATAAGGCGTCATTCAGCGTGCGTTCATAGAAGGAGGACAATTCTACAGGCCCGGCAAATTCCGCCGTGGGCCTGTCGTCCACGATGCGGCCGTCCTTGAGCACAATCACGCGGTCCGCCCACATGGCTACGTCCGGCGCATGCGTCACCAGCACGAAGGCGCAGCCCTGCATACGGTGCAAATCCCGGAACAGGTCCCCCATGAGCCGGGTGTTTTCAGAATCCAGATTGCCCGTGGGTTCATCCGCCAGCACCAGCGCCGGGCCGGAAACCAGCGCACGGGCAATCGCCACCCGCTGCTGTTCCCCGCCGCTGAGCGTATCCGGCATGGCGTGCCGGCGGTGGGACAGCCCCACTTTTTCAATCATGGCGTCCAGAGTGGAAGAGGCCACTTTTTTGCCCCCCGCCAGGGAGGGCAGCAGGATGTTTTCCTCCACGTTCAGGGTTCCCACCAAGTTGAACATCTGAAGATGAACCCCCACGCGGTCGCGCCGGTACACTGTCAGGGCGGCATCAGACATGGAGCCGAGGTCCAGCCCATCCACCGTCACCGTGCCGGAATCCGGAGGCAGCAGCCCCCCCAGCACGTTCAGCAGGGTGCTTTTTCCGGAGCCGCTCGCGCCCATGACGGCGACGAACTCTCCCTGGTTCACGGTAAGGCTGATGTCTTTCAGCACGGCTATGTCCTCGGAACCGGACTTGAAGCTGCGCTTGAGGCGGGTGACGGAAATGACGGGGGAACTCATGGCTGGAAGGAATGGTTAGAAGGTAGTCTTCACGCCTACTTCAAACGTGCGGGGCTCTCCCACCGTGCACTGCACGGCGTGGCGGGTGGACTGCACGTACTTCTTGTCGAAAATGTTGTATACGGCCAGCCTCAGGGTGGCATCCTTCAGCCATTTGGTTTCCGGCAGGGGGATTTCCACCGTGAAGTCAAACACGCTGTAGGAAGGTATGGTATAATTATCCGCAATCTTTGCACCGCGGAACGTGGCGTAGTAGGAATCCTTGCAACGGTAGCCCAGGCCCAGCACCGTGCCGTTCAGCAGGCCGCCGTCAATGCGGTATTTCTGCCAGAGGGCCAGCGCATTCGGAGCGATGGTGGGATACACTTCCCCGGAGGTCCGGTTCTTGGTGCGGGTGTAGGTGTAGGAAAGGTAGGAACTCCAGTTCTTGGTGATTTCCCCCGTTCAGGGAAAGTTCCACGCCTTCCGCCCTCTTGGAGCCGTCCGAATAGTACCGGTTGGTATATCCGTCTATGGCTACGGGAGTGTTATTCTGGATGATGTCAAACCAGGAAGCGGAGAACCACACCTTGTCCACCGGGCTGACCCGGAAGCCGAATTCCATCTGGTCCGTACGCCAGGAATCGGTCAGTTCCTTCCCGTTTTCATCCAGATACCCGAAATTGGGGGCGGAAGTACGGGCCGCATTGGCGAACAGAGCTACGCGCTCACCGAACATGCGGGTAATTCCGAAACGGGGGCTCCACGCAAACGCGTAATTGTTGTCCAGGCTGAAATGCGCGTCCCCGCGCACGCCGGCCAGGAAACGCCACTGTCCGTAGCTAAGGACATCCTGCAGCAGGACGCCCGCCCGCTGAACCACGGTATCCGTCGCATTAGCTCCGGAATAGTCGCGCCCGGCGGGGAAAAAGGGCGGAGGATTGTACAGGGAGAAATAGCCGTTCGTGTTCGCGGTAGCGTTCGTCACCAGGCTGGAACCGTCGCCATAGGTGCTGCTCCCCGTGTAGGAAACGCCCATCAGGGCTTCATGCTCCACCTGTCCGGTCTTGAACTCCGCCAGCGCGTTGGAATAGAAATTCCAGTTGATGTTCCACTCGTCGCTCCACGCGGCTTCGTATTTGGCCTTTCCGGAAGCGATCATCTGGTTGTAATAATCCTCCGTGCTCATTCCGCGTCCGGCGGAAGAAGAAATGCCCCAGACATTGTAATCCACATCGCTGTACCCCATGCCGCCGCCGATGCGGATTGTCCAGACCTTCTCCAGCTTGCGCTCGAAATCCAGCATCGCCAGCAGGGATTTGGAATTGAGCCTTCCGCTCGGAGAACCGTACCAGGCGTCATACGGCCCCACAAAGTGGCCGCCCAGCACGGGGATGCCCATCGTTGTCGGCGAATTCTGGTACTGGAAACTGGTCGTCAGCACCGTCTTGGTACGGGAATCATGCTGCCAGCGGAAAAGGGGGGAAACCGTGTACTTCTGGCCACCGTTGGCTCCGTTGCTCAGCCAGAACGGGCGTTCATACTCGGCGGCTACCACCGTGCGCAGGGCAAAACCGTCCGTTTCATCACCCCCTGTACCGGGTGTCGTCAATAGTTACGCGGTACTTCTGCCCGTGATGGGAAAGACGGGCGTAAGCCGTCAACTCCGTCCGTTCCTCAAAATCAGGCGCCTTCAGGATCAGGTTAATGGAACCGCCGGCGCCGTATGCCCCGAGCGTACTGGTCTGGCCGCCGGAAATGGACCCGATGGGGCCTTTGACAATTTCAATATTTTCTATCAGGGACGTATCCATGCCGTATCCCATGCCGCGGGGGAAGAGGCATGTTGCCTATCTGCACATCGGTGCCGGCAAAACCGCGGATGGTGTACTGGTCCGTTTTCCGTCTTCATGTTCGTGAGGGTGGCGGAACTGACCGTATCCGCCCGCAGGGACTTGGAACGGATGGTCATCACGCGTTCCGGCATTTCCTGCACGCCCTCCTCTGCGGCGGCGGGTTTAGTCTCGGCATAGGCGGACTGCCCCGAGGACAAGCAGGCTCCCAATGGCGGCGGCACGGTGCAAACCGCGCCCCTGGCGGCGGCGGCGAGGGGTATTCATGTTGGATAAACGCATGGGGCAAGTATAAAACGGAACATCGGGCCGTCCATCCCGGATTGTTAACAATTTGATAACAGGCTGTTCCTTTCCCTTCCTGCAAAGGCACATCCGGCAGCAGAACGCCCCCGGCGCCTCTCACAGGCCAAGAGCCTGCGCCCGGCTCTCCGCCGCGGCCTTCAGCCATTTCCGCAGCGCCTCCTTGTCTCCGGAGGCCAGACGGTTCCGCACCTCCCCCAACTGGGACAGGGCTTCGTCCAGCCGGTCCAGGACGGCGGAAATGCGGGCTACGGAAGAATCATGGTCCGCCGCTTTCATGCGGATGCAGTGGCAGCCCACGCGCTCCCAGAACCGCTGGAGCAGCAGCAGCATGTCTTCATGCACGTGCTCGTCATTGGTCAGAATGCACGTGGCGTCCCGGAAAAGTTCCCCGGAGGCATGCTCCATGCCCTGCTTTTCAGAACCGGCCATGGGATGGGAGCCGATAAACGCCACGCCGGTTTCCGTCAGAGCGGAGCCCACGGACTGGTGGACGCAGCCCTTCACGGAACCCACGTCCGTCACCAGCACGCCCGGTTTCAGCAGGGGAGCATTCCGGAAACGAGGCGGGACATCACGCCCACCGGGGTAGCCAGCACGACCGGGTCCGCGCCTTCCACCACCTCTTCCAACCGGGTGGAGGCGGCATGGGCGGCTCCGGAAGAGCGGGCATATTCCAGCGGCTCCTCCCTCCTGCCCCACAGGCGCACGTGGACATGCGGCAGCTGCTTCCTGACGGCAAGCGCCAGGGAACCGCCCAGAAGGCCGGGGCCGAGAATGGCTACGGAGGAAAAAAGGAAAGCTGTTTTCTGGAAGCTTCGCTCATGGTTTCACAGGGGGTAGAATACACCAGCGCCCCGGAACATACAGCATGTTCAGGGGCGCGGGCTTTCACGCTGAATCTCATTCAACAGGTTGCTGCCCTGGGCGCCCATGGCGCCGGAGCCGGACGGATAGACATTTTCCGTAGGATAAATGCCGATGGGGCGTTCATTCACGCGTTCCGTTTCACAGGAAGGCAGAAGGATTGCGCCTGCGGCCAGCAGCACGCCTATCGTCTGGGAAGTATTCATATGATCTCTCTTTCGGGTGATAGCTTTCTGCCAGCATCCTACGGCCCCCTACCTTCATGTCAACCATAAAGCCTGTTTGCCGAACCGCTTCATGACAAAGGATTCTCCGGCTTCCGGCCCCTCATCCGTGCAAACCCGGTGGCGCGTCCTCCGCTTCACTGCGGGAATACACGCTTTCACCTCCGTCCGGCCATGGCCGTTCCACCGTCCCCGCATCCCTTTTCCTTTCCAAAAATCGGGAAAAAGCCTCCCGGCACGCCTTCCCCGGAGCGCTCGGTACGGAAAACAGATTATCCTTCCCTGCCCCCTGTGATCTGCCAATCCGCCCCACATGGATGACGTACAGACATCTAAAAAAAAAATGCCCTCAAAAAAGAATGGAGGGGCTTTTATTCCCTGATTCTCATTCAAGCCCAGAACGCCTTCAATGAAAAAAAGCCGCCCAGTTCCTGCTGATTCCCCTGGGCGTCTGGCTGGCCGCCAACAGCGCCGTGTACGGGCCGGACTCCTGGGTCAACTCCCTCCAGTACATCCTTGCCTGCATCTTCGTACTGCCCTACATCCTGTTCTCCCCCCTTCGTCGGCTGGCTGGCGGACTGCTTCTGCAAGGCCCGCATCA
>VOFI01000800.1_pt1 | contig 168000 bp, 173 predicted proteins | sample 5384131 | NCBI WGS metagenome assembly VOFI01 (sample SAMN12384728, study PRJNA508395) | human gut metagenome | isolation source: healthy gut H | host: Homo sapiens | reverse complement strand
CTGCTCGAATAGACTCCCGTAGTGTTCATACAGGTTGCCGATTTCTTCAACCTTTCCACCCAGCAGGTCATGGAACGAGCTGCTTTGCAACAGGGCGTCACCAAGATTGGCAATGCCTGCCGTTGCAAGGCCGACCCCCGTGTTATAAAGGTTGTCGAGGTCGCTTTTCAGGTTCTCGTGGGTGAAGTTGCCCGGTATGCGGGCGAAGTTGTCCATCATCCGCTGCCAGTCGATGTTTCCCGTTTCGGAGAGTTTCAGCAAGGGGGCAATTTCCGGATTGATTTCGAGAAAGGCGATGTCCGAAAAGGTCAGCGTGCTGTTGGTCACCACGCTCTCGAACTGCATACACAGACTTTTGGTATCGTCGCAGACTTTCATCAGGTAACTGCCCCAATAGATAGCCGTTTGCGGCGAATGGAGCATCTGCTTCGCCACCACCCATATCTTGGGCATGATTTTCTCCGCCACCATCCGGTAGATGCGCCGGTAGTAGTAGTTTTCTGTACTGCTATTCCAGATACCGAGGTCGGAAAAGGCTTTATGCTCCAAGAACTTGGCCGCGAATATCCCGGCGGTAGCGACCTCCGCTGCCGTGTAGTGCTTGAGAATGTCATCGACCTGCTCCCGGTAGTACCCTTCGGCGACCGCTTCCGTACCGAAGGCAGCCACCATCGCCGCAACGGTACGGGTGTCGTATCCCAGTCCCGGCAATATGCCTCGATAGCTTCCTGATGGCTGCACCGAAGTTCCTTCTTGTAAAGCTTCAGTGCCTCCTTTTCCGCCCGTTCGGTCGTGTAGGTCATGTAGCACTCGTGCGGCTCTTCCACGCCGTACACGCCGCTGGTCGTCCCCGACGGATAAACACTTCGCGGAAGAAGCTGCGCCCATCCTTGTTCTCCAAGCGGTTGATGGTAAATATCTTCTTGCAATCCACCTCGGTCAGACCAAGAATCTTTCGGATTTCGTCAAAAGCGTTCCTTGAACTTGCTCTCCCGTGATGTCGATAGCCACCGGCACACCCTGACGGTCGGTGTAGTAAATCTTCAGCGGTGTTTCCTCGCTGTGCAGCACGCGCTCCTTGTACATCAGGCACATCGCCGCATCGGAAAGGGTCAGGAAACGGTCGTATTCCTCATTGAGCGTGTAGCAGTTGCCCGGAAACGAACCGACGAACAGTTCCAGTTGGTTGTACGCCCGCTTGCTGATATGGATGCCCATGCGCCCGAATGCGTTTTCCAAGTGGTTCGTACACTTTTGCAGGTCTGCACCGGCAGATACGGCTACCACCATGTTGAAGTGCGTATATACCAGTTGCTTGCTTTCACGGGCGATGACCTCCTGCACACGCTTGATGTCCTCGACCGCCATCTGGTTGTTCGGGTTCGGAATACTCGCGTGGCGGTTCTTCTTTTTGTCGAGCAGCGACAGCTCACGCTTCTGGTTGGGCAGGAAGATGATTTGGTTATAGACCACCGTCTCGGCGTCCGGTATGTTGTCCACCACCGAAGCCAGATCGACCGGCATTTCCGTGTTGTTCACCTCGATGTTCGTGTACGGACGTATCATCGAGGGCAGTGCGGCGCAGTCCACATCGACAAGACTATATACCTTGCAGCGTTTGTCGCCCATCGACACTGTTTCATCGTCCGCCTTGAAGTTCGTCATCGACACGGTGCGGTCTTTGAAGTTCATGGCGAAGTAACGATCGACGTACTCGCTCGCTTCGGCTTTGTTCAGGAATCTGGCCTGTACGCCGCCGTCACGTAACTGGTCGTGTACTTTACGGATTTTCACAAGGAAGTCGCGCCACTTTTTGCTATCGAACGAGAACAGACGGCTTTTCTTCGCCTCTTGCGTGATGGTCAGGTAGCAAAGGCTGTCCGTGTAAGGACGTCCCTTGAAATAACGAAAATAGGATGAAGACAGGAACTCCTGACCGTCAGTCGGTTCGCTCGCAAACTGTTTCCTGACGAAGATGTCCTGCTTGTGGATGGCGTACCCTTCGCCCAACGTCTGCGCAAGGGCGGTGAACAAGTGCGTGAAGTCGTAGTAACTGTCAATGTCCGCCGAATATTTCTGTACCGGATTCTCTATCTTAAGTACGGCGGAATATTCGCCGGTCTTGGTGTACAGCACACCCACACCGTCCGTTTCCTCCGCTGAGAAATAGATGTCCTGAAAGATTCGCTTGCGCTTGCCGCCCGTACCGAACGCATAGACCGACAAGGCCATACCCGCGCACAAAGCGACAAAACATAAAATGATGTATAGGGTCATTTCGATATACGTGTAATTAAATAGGGGCAGGTTCGCCTTGCTTCAAGACAAACCCGCCCGCGTTCAACAATCAATAAAGCCATGCACATTGCCGTGATGGTTTTTCTTTCGTCAGATCTTGCGCGAGTGGGCATACACATACACACCCGGAGCGACCTTCTTGCTATGCAGTCCTTTCCGCTGTTTGAGAAGGATGAGCACGATACCGGCCGATACGACGGTAGCCAGCACGACAAGCCCGGCAATGAAACCGAGCAGGCAGTAGGCGGCGACAAAGCCGACAATGGCTCCGCACGTCGTCACCGCCGCCCAATATATATACCGGCCTTGGATGCCCAAAAACTCAAGAGGCCGTTGCAGTCCCTTGAACAGCGGGTAGTCCGGATAGCGTTCGTCCTTGCCTTTCATACTTATCCTTGATGTTTAAGCGGCAATACCGAAGAACAGAGGCAACGCCTTGGCCGCCGCAATGAGGAAGATACAGGCTCCCACGACCATCATGATCTTCTTCTTGACGTCCTGCTCCTCGTTGTTCATGGCGATATATACCGAGATTGCACCCACGATGGCCACAACGCCGGCAATGGCGTAGCACAATTTCACCATAATAGGCACATACTTGGCAATCTCCTCGGCGACAGTGGATAATGCGCTCGTACCGGCGGAATAGTCGCCTGCGGAGTTCTGCGCTTTCGCCACCATGCCGGACAGCAGCATGAAGGAGAACATCATTACTTTGGTAGGGATTCCGTTGACGAATCCGAATGCCTTGCGGCACAGTTGTTTGGTTTTCTGAAACATACGTTTACTTTTTTAGTGAATACTTTATTTGTCTGCGACCTGATACAAGTAAGGTTATATGCGGTAGCCGAAGAAAGCCGGGAAAACATAGAATGCCCCGATCAGGAACAGGCACGCGCCGACAAGCGTCATTATCGACTTGGTGATGCCGTCCTCGCCCGTGTTCATCTTGATGTATATCTGACAGACGGACACGATGACGTAAACTCCGGCGATAGCGCAACAGATATACTGGACATAGAGCATCATCGTCACCACGAAGTCGTGCATCGTGGCCAACGCATCCGCTCCCCAGCTATAGTTCACGCTGCCGCTTTTGGCAAAAGTCGTGTAGGGGAACGGGAGGCACAGCGCACATAGAATCTTTTTAGCTTTCGACATCTCACAACCGGTCTTGAATTGGGTTCCACTTTATTTCCGGTCGGTTGTCTAACCGTCCCTTGGAAATCATAGCCTTGTACATCTCCTCCGACGTGCGTGCGTCCGACAGGTAAGGCGTGGTCTCTTCCATCTGTTCCTCCGCCTCGGCCTTCAGCCGTTCCAGTTTCTCCTGCGCCGTTCCCGGTTTGTCCTTGATGTCATCCTCAAGGGATGTTTCGGAAGAGGTAGCCGTACTTTCCGTCTCGTAGTTCTCGCTACCGATACTGAAGCCGGTCTCGCTTTCCGTGACAGCCACACTCTCTTCCTCTTCCGGTGCGCCGAGGTCGAAAACTTCCTCGTCCGGTTTGTCCGTCCCCTTTTTCCCGTAGAGGTCATGCGCTATGATGACGGCGTAGTAAATGATGTAGGCAACCGTCAGGACAATGGCAAAAATGAAATATGAGTTCATGTATTTAGTATGAATATTAAAATTTCGTATTAGTATGATTTTGCAAAGAAACGCACGAAATATAAAACCATAAAATAATTGAGCATTAAACATCTATTTCGTTAATGAGATTTATGTAATTTCCAAAAATCGAACTATTAAATCGTACTATATTGCAGTCTCTATGGAGGGAAATGGAGAAATCGGGGCATAAAAAAAGCTCTCGTGGTGGAGAGCTTTAGGTGGCAAAAGAGAACATTGAATATCAGCGTTTCTTTCCGCGCAGGTAATCGTTCAGGTCTTTGTATTCCGCATAGTGGCAGGATTCATCGCTGACACGTCCATCATACATCCCGGCAATGGTCTCTGTGGTTCTCTGCCCGGCAAGGTCATTGTCGAGATAACAGTGGATGACCGAATATTCCTGTAAACGTGCCAGCGTCTTTTTCAAGTTGTTTACCGAGTTCATCACGAGGTAGTCGCATGGCATGGCAAGACAGACCGTTCGGTCGCCTGCCAGTTTCAGTGTCATATAGGAAAGGAAATCCATGAAGCCCTCGAAAACACAGACATTTTCCTGTGTCTCTTCTGTCAGATGTCTTATCAATGAGATGTCCTTGTTGTTCAGGCATCCCTTGTAATAGGCGTTGCGCACCTCGTAACCACCGGAGGTATTGCCGAATGCGAGAGCGAAATAATGACGGCCTCGCAGTTCATAATGCACCTCCTTGCAATACATACGGCCGATGTCCGCGTCGATAAGCCGGGATTGGAGGTAAGAGAACAGGGCGTGATGGCGGAGTGGAATCACGATCACGTCTTTCATTTCAGCCTCCACCGGTCGGGGTGGAGCGGTCGGCATACGGGTTCTCGGTAGTGATGCGCCATTCACAAGCCTCTCGATATACGCCAGTGCCTCGCTCACGCAGTCCGTCCGGCAAATGTATTTTGCCAGTTCCACCAGGTCGCCGCCGGTCGCCTCGCCGAAATCGTACCATTCATTGATTCGGTCATTCACCTTGAACGACGGGGTACGCTCGTTCCGTAACGGTGAGAAGTACCAGTATTGTTCCGATTTTATATGCTGTGCATGGTGGCCGAGCTGTGCCAGAAAATCCACGATGCGTACTTGTTTTGCTTCTGCTATGGTCATCTATTTTTCTTTCACTTGATTTCAAAAAAAGGTTTAGTTTAGTTTTTCCCCTATATATATAAATACTAAAGTAAACTAAATGATATAAGCCCGCGCACGACTTCATTCTTCATCAAAAAGCATGGCCTCGGTAGGCGTCATGTCGTAATAGAACAACTTGTCCCGTTTGATGATGAGCTTGAGGTTGTCTATCAGGTATTGCATCAGTTTTATCATGACACTCCGGCCGCGTTTGAACCCGATTGCCTCGTAGGAGACCATCAGGCTCTGCAGCAGGTTGTCGAATCCCCGGATGGGCTTTTCCCCGAATGCGGCAGAGAGAGCTTCGCGGTGCTGTTCGATGCTCAGTTCCGTAAACCCCGTTCTTGCCTTGGGCTTCGGGGGCTCGCCAAACGAGTGTACTTCCGCAATGACGGGCAGTCCTGTTTCATTGATGGTAAATGCAAACGGCTTGAACTCTTTTTCCCGGATATGGAGCGCATGGACTTCGCTGATGCCGGGATTCTCGTTACTCTTGCTGATGACCAGCACGGTCTCCGCCTTGTTGCTCATCTCCGTTCCGATATGTCCGCGCACGTTGTTGTCCCCTTTGTTCAAATGAAGCACACAGTGGATGTGCAGGTCGTATCTCGAAGACCATTCCATCATCCGGTTGATGACTTCCACCGATTCACCGGCATTATTGATGTCGAGCATCAGGTCGCGAATGCCGTCGATGATGACCAGTCCGTAGCCTTTCTGTTGGCGCAGCGCATAGTCGATGACCTCGATACGCACCGACGGCGAATATTCACGCAGGCAGAAAAAATCGAGATTCTCCGGATCGGTCGTCGTGGGCAACCCGGCCAGCCGCAATATACGCTCCAATACCGAGCGGCAATGGAAACGGCTCTGTTCCGTATCGACGTACAGAATACGCTGTTTGCCTTCGGGCAGATGTGCACGGTAGTTCAATACTTGTTTCCCCGCCAATGATGCGGCGACAAGCGCAGAGACGTTGAACGTCTTTTTCGATTTCGCCTTGCCAGTCGATGCACTGAAATTGCCGAGCGTGGCAATCGTTGAGTTATCTATCCAGATGATTTGCGGAGGGGTCTCATAAATGTCCGTCGCCTTGATTTGCGAGGCATGGAGGATGTCCGACAGGCGGTGTTCATCCATCCCCATGCTGGTTGTGCGGTCAATCCTTCTTTCGTTTTCCATAGCGTCTCTTGTTAAGGAACGGTTCTGTGGCGGCGGCTTCCGTCACCCTGCGCACTGCCTCGTTCATGGTAGGTTCATAATTCTGCAACAGCCATTCGTCCAATTCCTCCTTGGCGAAATAAACCATTTTACCGCGCGGTTTGTAGTGCGGTATCTCCTTGCTCGATGTGAGCTTGTACAGCATACTTTCAGAAACCCCGATATACATGCAGGCTTCCTGAAATGTGAAAACTCTCTTGGTCGTGAAGATGGTATTTTCCAGCAGCGTAATACGCTCCAAGAGACTTTCGACCGGTTCCAATTTCTTCAGTACCGATTCGATGGCGGCGAGCCGTCCGCTCATCCGCTCCATGAATGTCATTCTATTCGGCATAATAACACAGTTTGATTTTTGACAATGGAGATGAAACCTCCGTTATGCAGCGCGCTAACGGAGGTCAAAGGTATGTCCTGTAAACGAAGATGCCGTGATTTGGGGAATGATACTATGCACGTGTCATTGTAACTCTCATGCTTTTACCTTTCACATACTTCGCTTCTTGTCACTTTCTGTCATTCTTTCAGCCGATCAATGACCTTTCGGATGCTGTATGCGACCGATGTCATGTTGTTCTTGATGGATGACAGCGCGGAAGACAGGGTTGACACCGAAACGGAGCGTGTCCCGTCCTTGGACTGCAGGAATGCGCCCTTGCCGAGAACATTCTGCCACCGAGATTGGATGAACGAGTTTTCAAGAAGCGCATCGAACAGGATTACCACACGGCGGATATTGTTCACGCGGATGGAAAAGCCCTTCTTGCAGGCGAAGAGAGCCTCCATGTCTTCAATGCGTACAGAAACACAGAACAGATGATAAGTATTGGCGCAAGCCACTATACTTTTCATCTGTTCCGGGGTAAAATTACAACCAAAAGAAAGAGAGAGAGCCGCAGGTCGGTTGATACGGGGCGGACCAAGCGGAGACAACGATTCCGAGGTGTCATACATCCGTTTCAACTTCATGCACTCATTAAACGTGAAATCCGGTGCGGCAAAGCAGGGCTGGACGGAACTGGCGCACTCGGTCAGCAGCCCCTTGACAATGTGGATGTTCATTTCGTGGCAGTTCCGGCAGGCCGCATGGTCACAGTCTATGTACCGGTGTCCGTTTACGAAATCGTCCACATAGCGGTGGTACTGTTTACCACCCAACACAACATCGTGGAGATAAACTGTTTTTGCTTCGGTAAGCAGGGCGAAAAGTTCATTCGCCACATCCTTGTCCGCAGCGAAGTGCTGCAGGTGTTGGCTCCCTCCAAAAAGAGAGAAGGCCGTCTTCAGGTCTTTTCATGTCGATTTACCTTTTTGAGTTTATAATATGTGATGGAAGCATTAACTTCGGTTGCATTTACAACCGGAGAAATGCCGTAAATATATGTTTGTAAATTAGACATGGACCACAGAATGCCTTCAATTAGTGAAACAAACCGTTTACAAGATTCACAGCCTCGTCCTTTTTCTTATTGATAATCTTGGCATACACCTGTGTCATTTTCACATCGGCATGGCCGAGCAGCTTCGAGACAGTATATAAGTCCGCTCCGAGCGTCAGCATCATGGTGGCAAACGTATGGCGACTGGTGTGGTAGGAGAACCGCTTGGAGATTCCGGCTGCTTTCGCCCAAGGTTTGAGCTGCATTCTGATTGTATTGGCGGACGGCAGGTCGAACACATTATCTTCTGATGATTTGCCCCCACGTTCCGGCATCCACTTCAACGCTTCAGGAGAGAGGGGCAGGTAAATAGGCTCTTTGGTCTTTCATGGACACGGCCAAACGGTACTGTCCCCTGTCAACGAACACGTCATTCCATTTCAGCTTGATTATATCGCTGATGCGTAATCCGCAAAAGCAGGAGAACAGATATGCGCATTTTACAATCTCGTATTCCTCGTGGGGCATAGGAGTGTCAATCAACGCCTGTACCTCTTCGATGGTCATGTACGACCGCATACTCTCCGGCTTGCGGATTTTCTCCGACTTCTCAAGTTCGTTGAAAGGGTTGGCCTTCATCTTTTTCTTCCTGACGGCAGAGTTCAACGCACCGTTCAACGCACGGTAATAATTGTGAAGCGTGTAGTTCGATATGTCCTTGCCTTTCGGATGATATTCCGTCAGCAGATAAGTGATGTAGCCACGACAAAAGTCCCCGTCAATCTGATCCAGTGTGACCATTTCTCCGGCATAGTCTTTCAGTATGCGCATGGCAATCTTGATTTGACTGCCATCTTTCTTACCGGCACTCTCTTGAGCCTCCATATAAACCTGCATCCAATCCAGCAGGAAAGTCTTGTCCTTACGGAATACAATCCCGGCCTCATTACTGGTCAGTTCGATAATACGCTTCGACTTGATGGCATTGGCGGCGTCCATTGTCGTCTGATTCTGCCTGCGGGAGTTGCTATCCGTTTCCGGGATAATATACATCTTGAGGTATTCATATGTCCGCTTTCCGTCGCGGTATATATCCAGATACAGGCTCTTGCTGCCATTGCTCAGCGACTTCATCCGAAGACGAATTGGCTCTTTGACTTTTGTATGATTCTTAACTCGTGCCATAGGGATTCCTTTCTCATTTTTCCTATTGCAAATATACGAATAAGTATCGAATTTGAGAAACAAATGAGAAACAAAATTGCACCAAATAAGAGCCAATTCACTGAAAGTACTGAAAACAACCGAAAATAAAAATAAGATTATAAAACTTTGATTTACAGGATATTTGTTATCAATTTATTGGATGTTGTTTTCATTCTATACATATAATGATTGGACATACACTTTCAATGAAAATGGAACTTGTGTGCAAACCGACTATTCAGATAATAAAAACGATGATAGCTCGCCCATGCATTTCACATATTCTGTTAATGGCAACACACTCACAATGACAGAATCAACAGGTGAATTTCAAAATGTTTTTCAAATTAAGAAACTATCTCAATCACAACTTGTTTTATTCCGTAGTGGAGAGGATGCACACGAAAAATTTGAAGAAACTGAAACGTACAAAAGGATAAAATAAAAAAAAGACAAAATATTAGGACAGACTTTGGAAAACGGTCTATAAATTAAACTGTTTGTGTAAGTTTGTCCTTTCTATTCCGAGTGACAGACTTTGTGAAAAGGTTAATCTATAAGACCCTTTTGCAGAGTTTGTCACTTTCTTATTTTGTTTATTTCGCTAATAATCTTATCTTTATACTGCAAAAGACCTTGCACCGTTTCTCGATCTTAAAAGATAAATAACAATTAAATTTTAGCTAAAATGAACAGATACAAACAACCTAAAACTGAATGAAAGACCGACGCATGAGAGGATAAACAGATAATCCAAAAGGCGGTTAAATGGAGCCAAACAGAGGGAATAGTCCTGCTTGTAGGAAAACCCAAAGACGAAATATTTCCCGAAACATTTATCTACTTGTTTGCCCCTAATATGGCAGACATTACAAAACCCGTCGAAATTGTCCTTACAAAGAACCGACAATACATATTTGGATGAAAATGCGAACTCGAAGATATGGACGGGATAATCGGCACAATGACGGCTAACGAGGCACAAATCGAGGGAACGGGCGAAAAGGTGAATTTGTTCGACTACCACGTGAAAGCCGATACAATCCTATTCCAATACACCACACCCGACGGACGGAACGAGATGGTGAAATTCCCGTTAGCTGGATTTTGCGAAAACTATCTGATGCAGTTTGTAAAATAATTCGGTGGAATTGAATTGCATCGTATCTATAAAGGTTAAGGAGAAAGGGCCGAAAAAATGCGGCGTTTTCCCTTATACATAAAATTTCAGATTAAAAACAAGGCAAATTTTTTCGTTCATTAGTTAGTTTGCGACAATTTTGATTATTTTCTGTAGCATCTGTATATTTATTCAAATTAGGCCAACAGCGTGGGCCGTACGGCAGCAAAACACTATCCAACACGATACTGAAATCCGGAGACCATAAAATAACAGTATCGCCTTCGATTCGCCAAGCACCTGTAGCTCCGTCAGCATAGGCCATTTGGTACAAAAAGCCGCCATCAGGATAAAAGTAAACATATAATCCAGGAGTTCTTGCATCATCTACACAAGTTGTACTTCGAAACCATTTACCGGTCAGTTTGCCGGGCCTGACACTACAACAGGAAACAATAAAGAAAAGTCCGATTAACAAAATTATTAGTCGTTTCATAATTACATTTTTTCTTTGTAGAAAGATAGATAAAATTCACCAATCTACAAAAGAAAACTGCCGGACATTAAGTCCGGCAGTAACAATCAAAGATTACTTATCTTTTTTCGGCCCAAAATAAATTCCTCTATTATATAGACCTAATTCAGGGCCCGGTTTCGGTATTGCGTACAAATATTCTATTAGAGACTTCCCGTTTTTCAGTACAGGATATAAAGTATCTCCTTTAATAATATATGCATCTCTATTACCCTCCATATCCGTAAATTTATAATACTCATCAGGAAAACGCCAATCTGTAATCTCTTCTTCTGCAAAAATATAAAGATCAATAGGACGAGTTTCGACATTGAAATTTGGCGAAGATAAAATCACTGTATCACCGCTTATGTACCAATGGCCGATTATATCATAACAGCCAGCTGACCTATATAAAAACGTACTATCGGCATAAAACTCAGCATACAAATGAATACCATAATCTGGCGATAAGGATAACCCAAGTAACATTTTCCAACTATTCTGCTGGATTTTACAACGGCACAGGAGGCAATGAAGAAAAGACTGATCAATAAAATTATTAATTTTTTCATAATTTTCCAGGATAATAAGTTTCACCATTTACACGAAATGCATGCTTCGAATATCCCAAATCTCCCATGTTCCTCCGTTTTATAAGCTAATATCCGAAGAGATCCTTATCAAAGGAGAAAAATCAGCTTTCCAAATATCCACTTCACAAATCTCATGATCTTGATCGAGATATAATGAGGCTAACACATCTATTCCATCAGAATCCTTAAAAGAGCACTCACTGACAAAAATCGTTGATATTATTTCTTTCGGCGGTAAAGACATATATAATTTCATACTGCCCATTCCTCCATCATTCAAACAAGAAACAGTCAAAGATCTTTCCCAGCCCTCGGACATATTCAAAGATGCCTTTTGTACCAAAAACTTAATGAGTCGTAGCTCCTCCGGATTCGGTTTTCTAATGTTTTTCTTGTATTCGTCCAACATCGACCCCACTTCTCTTCTTTTATTTTAGCGTCTTTTTTCGAAGTTGGACTACCGGTTTTTCCGGACAATACGGGCCGTCGATTGAGTTCTCTGCAACAGAAAAACCTCCGGCCCCGAAGCATATCGCTCCATCAAATCGCCGTTATAGCCCCGGATGGTGAGCAACTCCATGTTCTCGACCTTCATTACGTCGAACTCCTCGTTTCGGAGGGCTTGGATCGCCTCGTCGATATGCCAGGAGTTATCCACGCAGAGGCTGAGGTTCACCGCCGAGTTATGCACCAGATTGACCTTGATACGGTATCGCTCCAGCAGGGAGAAGATCGCCGCGAATTTCTCTTCGAGCACGAAGGAAAAGTCCCGCGAACGGATCGTCAGCAATACCTGATCCTTCTTCAGAATCAGAATCGGAACCTCGATCGGCGCCGACATACGGCGAATCACCGTGCCCGGTTTTCGCTTGTCCCCGAAAGGCCGCACGTAGAGCGGGATGTTCTTGTTTTGCAGCGGTTTGATCGTTTTGGGGTGGATGATCTGTGCCCCGCTGTAAGCCAGCTCGATGGTGTCCAGGTAGTTCAGTTCCGCGATCTGCACCGCATCGGGGAAAACCTTCGGGTCGGCATTCAGGATGCCGTCCACATCTTTCCATACCGACATGGATTCCGCGTCGAGGATATTGGCCGCCACCGCTGCCGAGTAATCCGAACCTTCGCGTCCCAGGGTAGTGGTCGTGCCGTCCGGAGCACCTCCGATAAAGCCCTGCCCGATGAAAATACAGGCCTTAGACTGTTTCATGGCGTTGCGCAGCAGAGTCCGCGATGCGGCGATATCGACCGAGGCGTCCTTGTGTCGCTGTTCGGTGCGGAAGCAACGTCGCATATCGAGCCAGCAATTGTCGATACCCCGTTCGGAGAGGTACTCCGAAATGATCGTCGTCGAGATCAGCTCGCCGAAAGCGACGACGGTGTCGTACCACAGCTCGGCGTCTTCCGGACGATAGACCGTTTCGGTCGCCACCTGTTCGAGCTCCCCGAAAAGCCGTTCGATCTTCTCGAGCCGGGTCGGAGCGCCGTACAGTTCGTTTACGATTTCGGCGTGGTATTGCCTCAGCGCGGTGATGTGCTCCATCGAGAAGGCTTTGTCGCCCTTCTGCAACCCTTCGAAAACCTTCTCCAAGGCATTCGTGGTCTTACCCATTGCCGATACGATGATGAACAGATCCCGTTCGTCACCGATGATCTTCAGCAGGTTTTGCACACCGTCCGCGTTGCGGACCGATGCGCCGCCGAACTTGTAAACTTTCATCGCTCAATAAAACAGTATGGTTATCGGCCGGTACTTCGTCGTGCCGGGTTCCGGACCCGCATCGGGATCGGCCCGGCTGCTTCCGAAACTCCGTTTTCAACGAAGTTTCGGACATGCGACCGGAATAGCATTATTTCGTTTCGACCGTCTTGTAAGGCGTGTCCGTATTCTCGAACAGGAACGAGAACACGTCGGTAGCCTCTTCGATGCGCTTCGAGACGGGTTTGCCGGCGCCGTGGCCCGCCTTGGTGTCGATGCGGATCAGGATCGGAGCGTCGCCGCCCTGGGCGTACTGCATCTCGGCGGCGAACTTGAACGAATGAGCCGGCACGACACGGTCATCGTGGTCGGCAGTCGTTATCAGCGTCGCAGGATACTTCGTGCCCTTCTTGATGTTATGCAGCGGGGAGTATTTGTAGAGGTAGCCGAACTGCTCCTCGTCGTCGCTCGAGCCGTACTCTACGACCCAGCCCCAGCCGATGGTGAACTTGTGGTAGCGGAGCATGTCCATCACGCCGACCGCCGGCAGGCAGACGCCGAACAGGTCGGGACGCTGCACTTCGCAGGCACCCACCAGCAGGCCGCCGTTCGAACCGCCCGCGATGGCGAGTTTCTTCGACGAGGTATATTTGTTGGCAATGAGGTATTCGGCCGCTGCGATGAAATCATCGAAAACGTTCTGTTTTTTGTCCAGCATGCCGCCCTTGTGCCACTCTTCTCCGTATTCCAGGCCACCGCGCAGGTTGGCTACACAATAAACGCCGCCCTGTTCCATGAACATAATGGCAGCCGGGTTGAACCAGGGCGCGAGGCTGACTTGGAACCCACCGTAAGCGTAGAGGTAACAGGGGTTGTTGCCGTCGAGCTTCAGTCCGTTGCGATAGACGATGAACATCGGGACTTTCGTGCCGTCCTTGCTGGTGTAGAACACCTGTTCCGTAGTGTAGTCTTCGGGGTTGAATTTCACTTCGGGACGCTTATACAGGGTCGATTCGCCCGTTGCGAGGTCGTAACGGTAAACGGTCGAAGGTGTCGTGAAGTTGGTCAGCGAATAGAAGGCCTCCGTTTCGCCTTTTTTACCGGAGAATCCGCCTGCCGATCCGATGGCGGGCAGCTCGACTTTCCGAATGAGCTTGCCGTTCCAGTCGTACTGGTAAACCTGGCTTTGGGCATCCTCCAGGTAGGAAGCCATCAGATAGTCGCCCGGTTTGCTGACGATCTCAAGCATATTCTTCGGATTTTCGGGGATAATCTCCTCGATCACCGAAGGATTATTCAGGTCGATGCGGATCACGCGGTAGTTGGGAGCATCGAGGTTGGTACGCACGTAAAGTTTATCGTTCTCGGCGCGAATAATCTCGTGGTCGTTGGCAAAGCCGGGAAGCAGCACCTTGAACTTCTTATCGCTGCTTTTTCGGTAGAGGATCTCACTGCCCGACGTACCCTCCGATGCCGTGATGAAAAGCCACTTGCCGTCCTTGCTGACACTGGAAGCGAAATAGCGCAACGGATGTTGTGTGTCCATATGAATCAGACGATCGGAAGACTGAGGCTTACCGAGCGTGTGATAATATACCTTCTGATATTGGTTCTGGGAAGAATAGACGCCCGCTTCCGGAACGTCGAACGTACTGTAATAGAATCCCTTTTCGTCGGGTGTCCACACTGCGTTGGAGAGCTTCACCCATTTTACGATATCGCCCGTGGGCTGCTTGTCCGCCGTACGGATGACATGAATGTCGCTCCAGTCCGAACCTGAAGCCGAAGCCGCATAAGCCAGGTAGCGGCCATCTTCCGAGAAAGAGATGCCCGACAGCGCAACCGTTCCGTCCTCGGAGAGCGTGTTGGGATCGAGGAATACCTCCGGCTCGGCGTCGAGCGAAGCCTGGCGGTACAGCACGGCCTGGTTCTGTCGTCCGTCGTTGCGGTAAAAATAGTAATAATCCCCGAATTTAGCCGGAGCTCCCTCCCAGGGATAAGCCCACAGCTCGGTCAGGCGGGCACGCATCGCCTCGCGGAACGGAATTTGATCCAGGTAATTCTGCGTCACGGCATTTTCGGCAGCGACCCAGGCGGCCGTCTGTTCCGAACGGTCGTCTTCGAGCCAGCGGTAGGGGTCGGCGACTTCGGTGCCGAAGTAGTTATCCACGACTTCCGTACGCTCGGCATCGGGATAAGGCAGGTGTTTGATTTTCATAGATGACTTACAGGCGGTAAGTGCAGCAGCGGCACAGAAAACCGCCAAAGTAATTTTAACGTGTTTTAACATATTTTAGTATTTGAAGGGTTTCGAAAGACAAATATACGAAAAGTCCGGCGCAATCGTGCAGGTTTGTTCGCAAAGATTGTCCGAACATTCCATATATTCGCAGAATATACGAAAAAGTTGCCGGCATCCGGCGATCCGCAGGAGAATTTTGTAACTTTGAAACCGGAATAACGAAAGCGAAAAACAGGAATGGACAATCAGTTGCGACAAATTATCGAAGAGGCCTGGAACGACCGGGCATTGCTTGCGGAGTCCCGTGTGCGGGAGGCGGTCCGCGCCGTTATCGAAGAACTGGACAAGGGCCGCCTGCGAACGGCCGAACCCATCGATCCGTCCCGGAGCCAATGGCAGGTCAATGAGTGGGTCAAGAAGGCGATTCTGCTCTATTTTCCGATGCAGGAGATGCGCACCATGCGGGCCGGAGAACTCGAATGGCACGACAAAATGGACCTCAAGCACGGCTACGAGGAGCTGGGCGTACGGGTTGTACCGCACGCCGTGGCGCGCTACGGAGCTTACATTTCGCCGGGGGCGATCCTGATGCCCTCCTACGTCAATATCGGAGCCTGGGTCGGTGCCGGCACGATGGTCGATACGTGGGCGACGGTCGGCTCCTGCGCCCAGGTCGGCGAGCGCGTCCACCTGAGCGGCGGTGTGGGCGTGGGCGGTGTGCTGGAACCCGTGCAGGCGGCCCCCGTCATCATCGAGGACGACTGTTTCATCGGCTCCCGGGCCATCGTGGTCGAAGGGGCGCACATCTGCCGCGAATCGGTGCTGGGCGCCGGCGTGGTGATTACCGGATCGACGCATATTATCGACGTAACGGAGGCGGAACCCAAACAGTACAAGGGATACGTCCCCGCCGGATCGGTGGTCATTCCGGGCAGCTACCCCAAGCGTTTCCCGGCCGGGGAGTACGGCGTTCCCTGTGCGCTGATTATCGGACGCCGCAAGGAGTCCACCGACAAGAAAACTTCGCTCACCGCGGCGCTCCGGGATTTCGGAGTTTCGGTATAGTACCTTTCGGATGCACAGGACCCGTTATCACTTTCTCGAAGAGACGACCTCGACCAACGACGAGGCCCGGAATCCTCGCTACGGACACGGCGATGCGATCTGCGCCGAGCGGCAGACTGCCGGACGCGGCCAGCGGGGGCATACCTGGAGCAGCGAGGAGGGACGCAACCTGATGTTCTCGCTGGTATGGGAACCCCGTTTCCTGCCCGTTTCGGAACAGTTTCTGCTTTCGGAAGCGGTAGCTTTGGCTTTGACGGACCTTTTCGGCGGTTACGGCATCGACGCCCGGATCAAATGGACGAACGACATCTATGCGGGCGACCGCAAGCTGGTCGGCATCCTGATCGAACACAACCTGACGGGCGACCGCCTGTCGCGTACGATCGTCGGAATCGGGGTGAACGTCAATCAGACCCGGTTCGATCCGTCGTTGCCGAACCCGTCGTCGATGTGCCTCGAAACTGGCTGCGAATACGATCGGCAGGAGGTACTGCACCGCTTGGGCGACTGTCTGGCCGCCCGGTACGAACAACTCGAGAAAGGGGATCGGGAGGCGCTGCAAGCCGACTACCGACGGCGGATGTACCGGCTCGGAGAGCGGCATCGGTACCGTTATCCCGACGGCCGGACAGTGGAGGCCGTGCTGCGGGGCGTGCGCCCTTCGGGAGAGCTGCTGCTGGAGCTGCCCGACGGCCGTACCGAAGGGTATCTGTTCCGGGAGATAGAGTTCGTTATCGAGGGGAAGCGGACGGCTCGAACGGACGGGACGGGCTGCGTGTTAAAAAAATAACAGGATAACGTTGGCCGAACGAAAAATAACCTTATATTTGCAATGATATTTTAGACCGCGAATAAATTTCATTTTAACCAATTCAAATACCGAAAATTATGAACGTACCTGCAAATCTGAAGTATTCCAATGACCACGAATGGTGCCGCGTAGAGGGCGGTGAGGCTTTTATCGGCATTACCGATTTCGCACAGAGCCAGTTGGGCGACATCGTATTCGTCGATGTTCCGACCGTCGGCGAAACCTTGTCCGCCGGTGACGTCTTCGGCTCGATCGAGGCCGTGAAGACCGTGAGCGACGCTTTCATTCCCGTCGGCGCCGAAGTGTTGGAGTTCAACCCTGCAGTGGATGCCGATCCCTCCATCGTGAACCGCGATCCCTACGGAGAGGGTTGGCTCGTCAAAGTGAAACTGACCGATCCCAAGGAGTGCGAGTCGCTGCTTACCGACGCGCAGTACAAAGAGTTGATCGGCTAATATTCGTTCGATGTAAATCGAACCCCGCAGCCTCCCGTTTTCGACGGGTGTCGGCAGGGAGTGTCAGGATGGAATCCGGCATCAAAAGATACCGTAACGTGAGTCCGACGTGTTCTGTTGTGACAGTATTTTTGTTTTACATCCGAAATCAATACGTCGGACTCGCCTTAAAACTATAACATTATGTCAAAGGTAACAGTTGTGGGCGCGGGCGCCGTGGGCGCTACTTGCGCCAATGTGATGGCTTGCCGCGAAGTGGCGAGCGAAGTGGTCCTCATCGACATCAAAGAGGGCCTGTCGGAGGGTAAGATGCTGGATATGTACCAGTGTTCTACGCTGATGGATTTCGATACGAAGCTCGTCGGCGTGACCAACGACTACAAGCAGACTGCCAACTCGGACGTGGTGGTGATCACCTCGGGTATTCCCCGCAAGCCGGGCATGACCCGCGAGGAGCTGATCGGCACCAACGCCAACATTATGAAAGGCGTGATCGAGAACGTGGTGAAATATTCGCCCCGCGCGATCATCATCGTGGTCGCCAACCCGATGGATACGCTGACTTATCTGGCGCTCAAGGCTTCGGGACTTCCCAAAAACCGGATTATCGGCATGGGTGGCGCCTTGGATTCGGCCCGTTTCAAATGTTACCTGGCGAAAGCCACCGGCGCCAACATCAACAACGTGGACGGCATGGTGATCGGCGGTCATGGCGATACGACGATGATTCCGCTGCTTTCGAAGGCTTCGGTCAATGGCGTGCCCGTGACGCAATTCGCCTCGAAGAAGAAACTTGAAGAGGCTGTCGCCAGCACGATGGTCGGCGGTGCCACGCTGACCAAACTCATCGGCACTTCGGCCTGGTATGCTCCGGGCGCCGCTGCTTCGATGATGGTCGAATCGATCCTGCATGATCAGAAGAAGATCGTCCCCTGCTGCTGCTACCTCGAAGGCGAATACGGCCAGAACGACATCTGTATCGGTGTTCCCGCCGTGATCGGCCGCAAGGGTATCGAGAAGATCGTCAAACTCGACCTCACCAAGGAAGAGGCTGCCAAATTCGAGGCATCGGCCGCTGCGGTCCGCAAGACCAACCAGGTGCTGCACGAGATCAAGGCGTTGTAAGCGTTTGCCGACAACGATAGCAGATCCCCGGTCTTTCGACCGGGGATTTTTCGTGAAAGAGCCTTCCGCCGCACATTTCGTCGGAAGTAAGTCGTATTCTATAAGAAACTTACCCGCATCCGGAAGCGGAAAGTTTCCCGTCTGACCCGTATGAACGGAACATAACAACCGATTTCGCTCCTTGCCGGGCAACAGCGGCCATATTCTTTCGGAACATTGCGACAACGGTCGCTCCCGGAAAAACTTTTCACTTCCCCGGAGTGTCTTTTACATACGTCGGAGGACAGTCTTCACCGTCTGCGAAGCACCTGCGTCATGCAGTGTGCGGCACCGTAGCCTTTGCAAAGGTTGTCAAGCCCGACCCAGGTGACCTTCACCCCTCGGTGTTTCAGTTCGGTCCGCAGGGCTTCGGACTGGCCCGCTACCCCGATGATACGGCGCGACCCGACCGTCAGGAAATTACCCGCCAGCCGGTCGGCATCCTCTTCGGAAATGGGGATGATGGCGGCACCGATACGGCTCCTCAACAATTCGACGAATCCGACATCTTCTTCGGTTTTGGTATAGACGCCGTTTGCACCTCGGAGATAAATATCGGCCAGCAACAGATCCGGAGAATCCGGATCGGTGGTCATACGCCGAGCTGTGAGCGTCACCAGATTGCGGTCTATAATGTTGAAATAGGTGTCCAAGTGCATTTCCGCCTGGCTGAACAATCGGTCCTTGACTACGACCAGACGGTTGCAGCCCAGCAGGTCGTGCTCCATAAGCTGATCGATGGCCGGTTGCGTGGTGCGCATCCCGCAGCCGATGAAAGCCGTATCGCCGAACGGATAGAAATCCCCGCCTTCGAGATGAGCTCCCTCCCCTTCGATGCGGTGTAACGGTTTCATGCCGATTTTTTCGAGGCAGAATTGCAGAATGTCGCATCCTTTCTCCCGCTGCGGGGAGTTCATGCGTCCGATTACGATGCCTTTGGCTGTGGTTATCAACTGGTCCCGCGTATAGAAGAGATTCATCACGGGGTTTTCCGAATATTCGGCCTTGAGCCCCGTGTTGATCTGCGTTTCCGACAGTCGGATGATCGGTTGTCGCAGAATAATCCGCACCAGATCCCGGGGCGATGTCTTGGCGAGGATGGATTGTCGGTACTCCTTTTGCTGCTCGGCTGTTTCCGGAGAGAGGTTTTGGGTGTCGAAGGTAAGAAAACCGGCCGCGAAGCGGCGCAGGTTCTCCAGCTTCGTCCGGTCGGCGGGTTTCCCGTCCGCGCCGGTTCCGTCGAGCAGGATCTGACGTACCGTGAGTACCCTCGCTCCGGCCTCCTCGAGCACTTTGCGATAAGTAGCATGTTCGGCGATGAGTTCGGGGATATCGATATGTTCCCGGAAAAGAGCCGCAGCCGGATGAAGGGCCCCCAGAAACAGCTCTTCGCCCGGGTCGTGGGTCAGGATGAGTCTGGCCTTGCGGTACTCGCACGTTTGGCCGCAGCGGACGGAGCGTCGCCCGCGCATGATAGATCCAATCAGTGAAGAAAGAAACGTCGAGATGGAGATGGAAGATCGGGAGTTAAACATAACGATTCGGGGTTAAATCTGGTTATAGGGATCGTATGTCGGTTATTCAAGCCACCCCTGTTTCGAGAACAGAACAAAAATCGCAGCAAATACGAATTTTGACGGATGGATCGATATATTAAAAACGAGAAAAACCGTAAAATTGTTTTGCGGCTCGTGCAAATCGGTGCAATAATGGTTGCTAAAGCGTTCGGCCGCCATGAGCGAACGGAGCCGCCAAGCAGCTCCGTTCGGTTTATACCCGGAAAATATCATGACTTTCCGAAAGCGATATTTTCAAAAAAGTTCCGTATGCCGTCAATCCGGATGAGCGACAACGATATTCCCTGTCCGGCGAAGCAAGGAGCCGCCGGAGCTTCCGGCAGACCGTCAGAAGCTGATCTTCGCACCGACGAACCAGCTGCGGGGTAGCGACGGGCCATAGATGTAACCCGAATCGCGGTTGGCCCCCCGGTCGAAGTCTTTCTGGTAGGCGTTGAAGATATTTTGGATGCCGGCATGGAGTTGCAGGGCGATCTCCTTATAGAGAATGACGTCGTACGACACTTTGAGGTTCAGGTCGAAGAAACGAGGTGTCGTGACGGCCCGATCGACGGGCGTGCCCGAACCCGCCATGTGCTGCACGAGCATTTTGCCCGTGTAAGTTCCGGTAATGGCTGCCTGCAAATTGCGTACGGGGGTCAATTCAGCCGTAAGGTAGCCGTAGGTGTTCGGCGTGCGGAACATCTTGCGGGTCGGTGCGACCTCCGGATCTTCGCTCCACTGTTCCGGTTCCTTGTAGCGGCTCTGCTGAAGGGTGATTCCGGCCTGCAGGTCGAACCAGCGGGTGAAGGCGGCCTTGCCTTCGATATTGATGCCCATGACGCGGGCGCCCGAGCCGTTGTAACGCTCCTTGATCGTACTCCCGTCCGTATCCGGATCGGGCAGCGGACGCAAGGCGAAAACGTGGTCGAGCGTCGTGTAAAAACCTTCGACGAGCAAGTTGGTCTGGACTTTTCCGAAACGGTGATAAAGATCTGCCGAGAGGCTGAGGCTGTGCGATCGCTCCTCGCGCAGATCGTCCGCCAGGCGAATGCGTACCCGCTCGCCGCCCACGATGGCGATGTGCATATCCTCGTCGAAGGCCTGCGGAGCACGGAAGCCGCTCGAATAGCTTAGGCGCAGGCTCGCCCCCTCTCCGGGATTGTAGCGCAGGTTGGCACGCGGACTGAAGATTACGTGATCGACGAGGCTGTGCTTATCCAGACGGCCGCCGATAAGCAGCGACCAATGCTCGTTTTTCCACTCGTTTTGCAGGTAGGCGCCGATGATGTGCACCTTTTGCTTCGTTCGATAATCATAGCCGATCGATTCGTCGTCCAGATCGTTGTAGTTATATTCCACGCCCAGGGTCAGGTCGGCGGGAAGGAACCACAACCGGTCGAACGAATGGATGTACTGGGCGCCGGTCGCCACGGTGAGGTCGTGCGTGCGACCGTAGGCGTCGGGATCCTGCTTGGAGCCGTAGTAGCTCTTGCGGGCGATGTGCTGGAACGAAGCATAGACATTCACACGGTTGGAGAAGTCGGCGGACGAGAGGTCGAACGAGAGGCTGCCGCCGTTGATGTTGTGGTCGGTCTGCTCGGCGATCATCGCTTCGTGCGGCGGCAGGTCGAGCCGGTCGCCGCCCCGGCGGTACTCCATGACGGTATTGTACTGGAGCGTAATACGCGAATAAGCGCTGGTCTTGAAGAATGAGCGCAGTCCGAGGGATTGGGATTGCAGTTGCGGAATTTCGGTGAAGCCGTCCCCGTCGTGGTCGTACCCCGAGCGGTGGCGGTTCTGTCCATAGACATAAAGTCCCGCCTTACGGCTGTCGGTGACGAGCGAGGCATTGGCCGAGGTGACGTTGTCGTAACTGCTGCTGTTGCCGATCGCCGTGATCGTGTGACCGACTTCGGCGCTGTTGCGGTCGGGGTCCTTGGTGATGATGTTGATCGTACCGCCGATGGCCGAGGAGCCGAAGAGTGCCGAGCCGCCTCCGCGCATCACCTCGACGCGGTCGATCATGCTGGCCGGAATCTGCTCCAGTCCATAAACGCCCGAGAGTGCCGAGAAGACGGGATGCGAATCGACGAGGATCTGTGAATAGTGTCCGTCGAGCCCGTTGATGCGCACCTGCATGAAACCGCAGTTCTGGCAGTCGTCCTCGACGCGTACGCCGGGCTGGAACCCGAGTCCCTGGGCCAGACAGGCCGAATTGGTGTTGTCGAAAATTTTGCGGTCGAGGACGTTCACCAAGGCCGGGGCTTTGCGACGCGTGGTTTCGCTGCGGCTGGCCGAGACGACTACGTCGTCCATGGTAATTCCGTTTTCCGTGATTTCGAAGTTGAGTTCGAGGGACTGTCCTTTTTTTAGCGTTACTTCGTGGCGCACGGGATCGTAACTCATCATGCGGGCCTCGACGGTGATAGTGCCCGTCGGCAGATTCTTCAGGAAATAGTGCCCGCTCGCATCGGTCATGGTGCCGATGGTCGTGCCGGGGATCGTAACAGTAACATACGGCAGATGTTCGCCTGTTTCGCTGTCGATGACATGACCGTAAAGATGAGCGTCGCTTTGAGGTTTCGGGGTCGTTTCGTCTGCAAAAAGTGTATGATAAACCAGGCACATTACGGCCAAGAGGATCAATTTTTTCATATTATAATAATTAAGCGATTATATCTTCAATGTCCCATTATCCGACGGTCGCGGAATCGAGTTCGAGGGCGTTTATTCGCGGCCGGAGGCTGCGTCTGTAATGAAGTCCTCCTAAATCTCCTCCTCGGAATGGACTCGGGGCGCTATGCTCCCAAATGGATACACAATATAATCCTATGTTTTAAGATGTAAAATGGGTCTGTTTTCGCCAGGCAGGGGCAACGGCCCGTAATACGGCCGATGAGAGAGAATACCCTGTGAAAACGATGTTTTGCCGCGCCGCTCGGCACGTGCGGTCGAATAGTCCCGGAAACGAATGGTTCCGGAACGAATTTATCTACCCGATTGCAGGCGGCGCACGGAGCTGCGAGCCCGATATCGCAACGATTGCCGGATCGTAACACTCCGGCCGGAAAAAGGTTTCCAGCAAACGGAACTCACTGTCGAGGACCCAGTCGGTAGAATGGATATACGAGAAGAAATGGAAATGGCAAATCGCACAGTCGTCCACAAGAGCCGGCGACGTGGTATTTGCATCGTTCTCCGTGAGGTAACGATAGTACTCATCGGGATGGGTATGCAGGCTTTTGCCCGCATAGGCCGCGAGCAGGATCAGCAGCAGCGCCCCCGCATTGAATACCCGTATGAGTTTTTGTCCGCTCATTTCAGGTGCAAAAATAATGAAAAAAGGTTACCCGGCAAGGTGCACTCTCCCAAATACCTATATATTGGGATGCTTCTGCAGGGAATCAAATATCAATATCTCGAATCCCAAACATACCCTTTTCCTCGGGTATAAACGGACACAGGCTCCGAATTTATTCGAATGGTCAATATAATATCACAACAGCATCATACCCCAAGTTACTATGACCGGTTTCTTTACTTCCGGCAGTTCCGAGAATACGAATACAAAGTTACCTCTTCATAAGACATCAATCCAATTTTAAAAAACTTAAATTTAACATCCTAAAAAATCATCCGTTTTTTGTTTTCTCACTACTTTTATTTATTTTAGTAGTGAATTAATCACTAAAAAATAATAAGATTATGAAAAAAATTTTAATTCCTTTTCTTATTTTGGCGGTGTTCGCCGGAGCATGCAGTGACGACAAAACCGACGTACCCCCCCAAACTGATCCTAATCAACTGACATTCAAGGTATCAGTAAGTAACATTACTCCGACGACAGCTGAAATCACGGTTTCTCCGAGCAACGAAACAAAAAGTTATTTCAGTGATATCGTCACCGACGCCGATTGGCTGGAATCCCAAAAACACGGTTTTGACGATTACCTACAATATTTCATCGAGGTAGTGATGATGGAGCAGCAGGAGATGACCCGCGAGGAGGCGGTCAAAGCCATTACTTCTTACGGCAACGATGCATATACGGCCAGAGGACTCGAACCGGGAGCCAAGTATTGGGCCGTCGCAGTAGGTATCGATGCCGACGGACACACGACGACGAAGCCTACCGCAGAAGCTTTTACAGCGCAGACTGCACCCGAATCCACCAATACATTCGAAATCGCAACGACAGCAATCACACAGACAGGAGCATCGATTACCGTTACACCGTCGAACAGCGATGTTTACTTCCTGGATGTTCTGTCGGCTGACATCCAGTCCCAGGTGCCGACGGGTACGGATTATCAAAAATATCTGATCGATCGTTATTTCGGCTGGGGTATGCTCGACATGTATCTCCACGAGGGACCTTTCACGTATGAAGCAAAAGAACTCAACCCGGGCTGGGAATATCAAATTGCGGTTTTCGGATGCGAACAGGGATTCCCGACCACACCGATCAAAACCGAAACATTCAAGACTCTTGAAGGAGGGGATCCCCAAACGTTCGACGTTCAATTCGAATGCACTTTAAGTTCGGTTGTCGCCTCCAAGTTCTCCACCGTTCCGTCAGCAGACGATGTCGTTTACATATTCGATCTTATCTCGGAAGAGGATTATCAGGCCTTCGGCGAAAATATCGAGGAGGGTATGAAAAAAGTGCTTGAATCCAAAATCAAAGACTATATGGGCACCACCGGCCTGCATGCCGAGGCGGTTTCCATGCTCGCGGCCACAGGTCCTGTAGAATTTGAACGGAATCTTCAGACAGGCGATCAATTGCGAATGTGGGCCGTTGCCATCGATCAAAAAGGAGTCCCTGTCGCTCCCTTCATCATCAGTGAAACATATACGGTAGAAGAGAATACCGCTGCGCTTGCCGAAGTAAGCATCGACAGCTACGCATGGTATGATGGCGCAGAACTCGCCCAATTGGATCCCATCAACTTCGCAGGCTTCGAAGAATATGCCGTTCTGTTGTTGAAAGTATCCCACAACGACAAGGCAGCTCATTGGTGGACAGGATGTTTCATGGGCGATTTGAGTAATCCGGACGAATATTCGGACCGCAGCATAATCAACAATCTGGTTACTTACGGAATACCTGAATTTAAGGATGCGGTAGATCAGTTGCTGGCAGTCTATTGGGATGAAAACACCATCTGTGGCGTAGCAGCGGATGCAGAAGGCAACTATGGACCCGTTATCCGCCAAATGGTAAATCTGACCAAAGAGGGTGCAAGCCCCGCCGGAGAACTCATCGGTGGTGGCCTGTCAAATATCAATCTTATGGATATGCGACAGGCAAAATTCGCACATCGTTAAAATAGCTCCTCCAAAACGAGAAAACAGAGAACGTCCGACCTTAAGGTCGGACGTTCCGTTTATTGCGCGATCATGGCACCGAACTCCCCTTGCATGCAATCCGCCGTACATAGCAGCAATCGCCGGTATCGACTGACAAAGCACCGGAATCATACAAATACGAACAAAAAAGGAACGCCCGAAAGCATTCCTTACCAAAAAATAATCAACAACAGTTTCTACATCCTAAAAAGATTGCCTCACCCCGATCTCCCTATTTCAGATGTTGATATCCAGAATTTCGAAATGGATCGTCCCGGCAGGCACGGTCACGTCCACCCGGTCCCCTTTCTTATGTCCCAGCAGGGCTTTGGCAATGGGAGTGCCGATGGCCAGCTTGCCTTCGCGCAGGTTGGCTTCGTGCTCGGCGACGATAGTATAGATCACCTCCTTGCCGGTATTGTGGTTCAGAAGAGTTACCCGACTCAAGATCTGCACCTTGCTCTTATCGACTTTCGATTCGTCGATGATACGCGCATTGGCAATGGTATCTTCCATTTTGGCGATACGCATTTCGAGCAGTCCCTGTGCTTCCCGGGCCGCGTCGTATTCGGCGTTTTCCGACAGGTCTCCCTTGTCGCGTGCTTCGGCAATGGCCGCCGATATAGCCGGACGCTCCACCGAGCGCATATGGTCGAGTTCGTCCTTGAGCTTCTTGTAACCCTCTGCCGTCAGATAAATAATCTCTTTTGCCATGGTTTTATCAAAAAAATAAGAATCCCGACCCGTGAAGGTCAGAACCCTGATACGTTTGTTTTACAAAGATAGAAAGTTAAATCGGATTCTCCAAATATTTTTTACAGGCTCCGGGCTTTCCGTGGTGTGGCTATGTTTTTTGCGAATCGGACAACAACGGAAACCCCGATCGCCGTCATCGCCTCCTCCGGCCTTACAACAGCGGGGAAAAGAGCCGCATGAACGACTCGCTCAATCGCTGCGGAAGAGGTCGCCGCAACCATTCCGAAGGAATAAGCCGCCGGCACGAGCGCAGGTCTTCGTCGAAAACACGACGCATTGCCGTATTGAAATCCTGTCCGTAAACGAACGCGTTGATTTCGAAGTTGTGCTCGAAACTGCGGAAATCCATGTTCGCAGAACCCACAACCGTCAGCAGATCATCGACGATAAGCATTTTGGCATGCAGGAAGCCTTTGGTATAAAAGTAAACCTTCACCCCGGCCCGGAGCATATCGTCGATGAACGAATGCACGGCTTTATCGATAATCCGGGAATCGGAACGCTCGGGCAGCATCAATTGTACGTCAATACCGCCCAATGCCGCCGTTTGCAACAGGGAGTTCAGGCCCTCGGTCGGCAGGAAATAGGGCGTCTGGATGCAGATACTCCGTCGCGCACCGGCGATAGCCGTCATAATACCCTGCAACAACGTTCGCCAGGGCCCCAACGGACCGCTGGTAGCGAATTGCATGGTCGATGAGGTATAGTTGTCGGCTTCGGGAAAAAACTTCGAGGTATCCAGGTGTACGCGTTCGACGGTCGACCAATCCACCAGAAATGCGGATTGCAGGCCATACACCCCCTTTCCTTCTACCTTGAAGTGGCTGTCCCGCCATACCCCCCAACCCGGTCCTTTCACATAGCGGTCGGCGATATTCATACCGCCGAAAAAACCTACCCGGCCGTCGATGACCACGATCTTGCGGTGGTTGCGGTAATTGACCCGGTCGGTCAGCATCGGAAAGCGTACATGCAGCAGGGCATGAACCTCCGCACCCGCATCGCGCATCTGCTGGAAAAATTCTTTCTTGACCCCGTTGCAGCCTACGTCGTCATAGAGTACGCGGACTTTGACACCCTCCTTTGCCTTGCGGATCAGCGCCTGCTGAAGACGGGCACCCGTTTCATCGTCACAAAAAATATAATAGAGAATGTGAATATGGTCGCGGGCCTTTTCGATCTCTTCGAGCAGGGCGGTCATCTTGGAAGCCCCGTCGCCGTAATGGGTCAGGCGGCTGCCGTAAAAGGAAACCGCCTGCGAAGTATTGGTAAGCAGAGTGGACAGGGATTGACATGCGGCCGGAACGGGGGCATCGCTTCGACGCACATGGGCCGGAAGAGCATAGACCATGAGCCGCTTGTAGGTACGGCGCGAAATAATCCGCTTGCGCCGCAGATCCTGCCCGAAGAAGAAATAGAAAACCAATCCCACGACCGGAGCGAAAATCAGCACGACGACCCACGGGATCGTCTTGAGCGGGTTGCGGTTGCCCAAAATGACAACCAGGATGATGCCGATAACCGTCGCCGTATAGATGGCGATGAACAGATATGTCAGGAATTGCAACACCGGGGCGGCGGATTATCAGGATTCCGACGAGATTGCTTCGGGTTTCGGATTTGCGTCCCGGGATGCCGGAGCATCTGATTTTGCCGCCTCCCGCCTGCCAGCGGTGACAGTCGCAGATGCGGAACCGGTCGCTGCGGGGAATTTCACCAGATGAAGCAAGTGTTCCACTTCGCGCATATAATTGCGTTTGGGAAGTTTCGGAGAATAAACATAACAATCCAGCGTGAAAACCCGGTCGGTCGCCGTATCGACGGTCGTATAGCTTACGAACGGACCTCCCATGAAATCCCCTTCGACATCCCAGAATCCGCGCATTTCGACCCAGGCTCTGCCTTCGAGCCGGAAAAACCGATACCGGGGCGTAAAGACTTTCGATGTGGTCATATAGGAGCCGTCGCTCGGCCCCGGAATGCGAGCGGCGAAACGGTTGCGGGCAGCCAGCAACGCCTCCTCCGAAAGGGACTGCTTCCCTTCGTAAGGATAGGAATAGAGCATGAAGCCCTGGCTCGCAGCCGGGAATTCGTACCGGAACCAGAGGAAATCATCGCTTTGTTGGGCCAGGATGTAGCCTTTGGGAATCTTCATCTCCACGCCGAACTTTTCTCGAACGAGCTTGCCGGATTCCGTCTGATTGAACTTGTTGGCGAAAGCGATCGAGCGGTCGCGCTCGGCCCCTTCGAAGGTTTGCACCAACTCCGCACGATGCTCCGCGACATATTGCGTAAGTGCCTCCCGGGTCGGTCCCTGAAGCGTCACCACGACCTGCGGAGAAGCCGTAACATCGTATTGCACACCGGCCGAAGCCGCCGCAAGGGAGGGATCGACGAGCACTTTGAGGATATTGCGGTAATCGACGACCGTACCTTTGAATCCCGATTCCGGAAACTGCATCACGTTGAACAGAGGTTCCCGTTCGTTCAGATAGGGAATCGGAGCCAACAGCACCGAACGCAGCGTATCACCCAACTCGCTCTCCCACAACTGTTGGTTGCACACGACAATCAATTCGTACGGTGCCCCCTGAGCGGCTTTGAGTTTCGAATCCATCAGAGTATGGAACGCTTTGCAGCCCGTCATGAGGGTAACGAGTAGCAGCAATGTCAGCAGATACGATAATTTTTTCATAGTCCGGTCCGGTTAATCTGTTTACTACAAATGTAGGGATATTTTTCGAGAATGCAAACGGCTTCGGCAGAGTTTCCTGCAAAAACCCGGCCGGGAAATATTCCCCGGCCGGGTTTCGTGCCTGCAAACAAGTCGCTCCCGTATGGTTACTGCTCCTTCATCGGCCCGCGAGCCACGGCCGCATCGTAGTCGGCGTTGGTGAAGGTATAGGTCCACCTGCAAAATCCAATATAACCATCGATATTCGACCGTTCCACCGTATAATTACATTCAAGACAGGGATTAAACGCCGTAACCTTATCTGTCCTGAAAAATACACCCCCGTACGGGCCATCGTCGAACACAATCGAAACACCGTCTATCATATATCCTTCAAGGCTCGGAGGGGTAACGAAACCGACCTCCTCCTGCAACAGGCTTTCTCCGGGAAGGATCTCTTTCTTCTCGAATCGATCGGTTACCGTCATCGTTATCCGGTGATCACTCTCATTCGACCAAATAAAAAGGCTATATCCGGGAGGATCGCCATGCAGCCCCATATCCTGACCCTCTTCGTTGTCACCACAGCCTGCAAGCATAATCGCCGCCAATATCCATATCAAATTTTTCATAATCCAATGTTTTTTCAATAATTATTCATACTATTTATACCGATCATAATCTTCATCCTCGATTAAAGAGTAAACCGCCCAGTACCGATCGATTTCCTCCGAAGTAAAACCGTATCGGGCGGCGTACTGCCGAATCCATCCGATAGCCTCCGATTTGTTTTTCGATCCAAAAGCAATCTCTTGGATTTCCCGAATAGTCAGCATGCAAATATCATCATCCGGGGTCCTGTCCAAATCATCTTTTGTTCTGCCGGGAGACCAATATCCATACCATTTATTTTGATTGAATGTATCGTATAAATCTACAAACATGGGAGTGTACAATCGCACAGTCTCATCTCTTTCAGCCCCTAATCCCAAGTACCACATTTGCTGATTATAATAATCCGGAACCTGAAATGCCACCAAATGCTGATTCGGATTAAATAATCGACTTTTATGCAATTTACCATATAGGCCCAAATCCTTGTATTCCGTTTCCGTTAAAATGTAGCGGGTAAATTGTGCCCAACTCTCCTTAATCAAGGCATTCGTCTTTCCATTAAATTTCGGATTGAAAGCATAATGGGCCGCATGCCCAATCTCATGAGCTACAGTTCCGAAAACATAGCTGGCATTTCTCTTACAGGCCACTTCTATATCAGGATCAGCATCACTATTTACGACAGGATGAAATAGGCCGGAAGCACTTAACTCTTTTCCATTCCAATAATATGTGAAACCTACCGAATTATGGCATGTAATTCTCACTTTCCTACCCAAATTGGGTGCGGTCAATCCCAATGCCGGCATCTTGTGCCAGTATCGGTAAGCGGCCCGAAAAACCGTCGCAGGACCACTAATAACATCATCTCCGGAAATCTTCACATTCCAGGCGCCCTGCACGCTGGGACCCCGCAAGTTCGCCGAACTCACGGCGCTGCTCTTGATCGTCCAATACACCGTATTCCACGAAAGCGCATAATTAACTGGCTCCTGAACCGACCCCGACATTCTGAATTTACCATCCTTATCTGTCCTCGTTGTCAAGACCCTCAACAAGTTATCAGGAGGCATGATAGTAACCATAACACCCTCGATCGGAATGTAATCTCCGGCAATATTGTCCCAAACCTTAATCTCTCCGGAAGGAATGTAAGGAATTATTTTCCCCGGATGGCGCCCGTCGTCGATCAAAGCACGAGCCTCGGCCCAGACCCGATCCGCCCACACTGGATCCGCAACGCCCCGCTCCGTAACCGACGGGTCGTACAACTCTTTCAAAACCTCGCTCGCAATCGTATCGGGCAAGACGACCGTCGTACGAAGTACCGCGTAGAGCTGTTCCGGAGTATCCGAAGGTCCGGACATCCGGAAGCCCTCATCCGCACTTACCGGAGAAACCTCATCCAACGGAAAGTTATAACAGGTAAATTCATCCTGATCGAACAAAGCGTCGAACTGCGCTTTCGTGGCCGGAGAGAAACGTACGTAACGGTGGGTAGGTTCGATCTGAGCACCCGATACCGAGGCAGAACGGCTGCGCTGCCCGCTATGGGCAGCAACGCTGTCCACCGCACGCTGCATGATCTCCAACGAACCCGGATCGGGACCAGGCTCTTCCACCGCCGAAACCGACAACTGACGCGGAGAATCCCCCGGGGCCGGAAGAACCTCCTCTTCGAACGTCGAGCAACCCCACAACAGGACTGCAAGCAACAAAAAGTACGATTTCTTCATAGGCATAACGTTTTTGCAGACAAACTACAGTAGCGTATTTTTCTCAAAGATAGATAACTCGATCAAATCCTGCAAATATTTTCGCACGAAAGTTCCCGCCGAAACAGCCGTTTCGACGGGAAGCGAATCGCAACCGTTCGACTATTCTTCCCAAAACCGTTTTAATTCCGCGATCTCCTCCGCCCAACGCAATTCGTCGGGGGTTTCGAGAATCAGCGGCATATTCCGCAAAGGAGGAATTCATATTTTTCATTTTGCCTATAAAGCGAACGCACCGGAAGATCGTCTGTTGAAAATCGGCGATTTTGTACTATCTTTGTCGATGCCGTACTCCGCCGGAGTATTTTTTCTCGTCATGAAACTCAAGCCGCCCAAAATAATCCGTCACCTGTTCCCGTCGCTGATCTGGGAGATCGACGACCCGGAGGGGGTTTTCCTGACCTTCGACGACGGCCCCACACCGGGCATCACGGAGTGGATTCTGGCGATGCTGGAGAAGTACGACGCCAAGGCGACGTTTTTCGTTCTGGGCAAAAACGTGGAGGCTTATCCCGATCTTTTCCGCCGCATCGTGGACGCGGGCCACAAGGTCGGTAACCATACCTACTCCCACCAGAAAGGCTGGGGGATGAGCCTGGAACGCTACATCGAGGATGTCGATTTCGCCAACGATTTGATTCACAGCGAACTGTTCCGACCACCCTACGCCCGGATCACGCCGGCGCAGGCCCGGGCGTTGTCGCAGCGCTACAAGCTGGTGATGTGGGACGTGCTTTCGCGCGATTACAGCCGGTCGCTCTCGCCCCGCAAATGCCTGAAGAACGTAACCAAACACCTCGAACCGGGAGCTATCGTGGTTTTCCACGACAGCGAAAAATCGTTCCGGAACATGCGTTATGCCTTGCCCCGCACGTTGGACAAGATCCGGAAGTTGGGGCTCAAATGCAAAACCATCGAATTGTAACTCTATGAAAATCGTCGTCGCCGTCACAGCCGCCAGCGGCGCTCTGTATGCCCGCCTTTGCCTCGAGCAACTGCTCCGGGCCGAAGAGGTTTCCGAAATCGCGCTCGTTTACAGCACTCATGCCAGTGAAGTGGCTGATTTCGAAGGAGTTACTATGCCAGAAGATCCTCGCATCCGCATTTTCGACAACGACGATTTGTTCGCTCCTCCGGCCAGCGGTTCGGCCGATTACGACGCGATGGCGGTCGTTCCTTGTTCGGTCGGAACCCTGGGACGCATCGCCTGCGGCGTTTCGCAAAGCTTGATCGAACGGGCTGCGGACGTGATGCTCAAGGAGCGCCGCCGCCTGGTGCTGGTCGTGCGAGAAACGCCCCTCTCGCTGATTCACCTGCGCAACATGACCGCTCTTACCGAAGCCGGCGCCGTCGTGTTGCCCGCTTCCCCCGGATTTTACGCCCGCCCCTCGTCCGTAGAGGAGTTGTGCCGGTCGGTGGCCGAGCGGGTCACGGCTCTTTTAGGTATTTCCGGACCGCGCTACCGATGGACCGGCGAGGGACGATCGGCGGGACGAAACGATTCGGATTCGGAAAAATAAGCCGACGTTGCCCGATTTACGCAGATTTTTCGTAACTTTGCCTCCGCGAAAAATCGTAAATAAAAATATTCCTATGGCAACTACAGCAGACATCAAGATCGGCATGTGCATCGAATTGGACGGCAAGACCTTCCAGATCGTAGATTTTCAGCACGTGAAACCGGGCAAGGGCCCCGCTTTCGTGCGTACCAAACTCAAAAACCTGGAAAACGGCCGCGTGCTGGAGAATACCTTCTCCGCCGGTGCGAAGATCGAGCCGGTGCGTGTGGAGCGCCGTCCCTATCAGTTCACCTACGAAGACGATCTGGGTGCGCACTTCATGCATACGGAAACTTTCGAGGAGATCAACATCGACAAGAACCTGATCGACAATTACGACCTGATGGCCGACGGTCAGATCGTCGAGGTGATGTTCCACACCGAGAAGGAGAGCGTTCTTTCCGCCGAGCTGCCCCCGATCGTCGATATGGAAGTGACCTATACCGAACCGGGCATCAAAGGCGATACCGCCTCGACCAACTCGCTCAAACCCGCAACGGTGAATACGGGTGCGACGATCAAGGTTCCCCTGTTCATCAATACCGGCGACAAGATCCGCGTCGATACGCGTACCCGCGAATATTACGAGCGCATCAAATAAAGACTTCCGTTCGAACCGGGCTTCTTCTGCCCGGGTGGAAAGAACGAATATTACGCCGTCGCACATAGATTGCGGCGGCGTTTTTTGTCGTCTTCCTTTCGGAGCTGTCTTGCCTCCTGCGGAGGATTGTTCGGCCCGACAGCTGCGGCGTAGTACCCGGCTTCGATGCCTACGGAGCGATTTTATCCGGTATATACAGAATTATCGTAAATTTTCGGGGAAAAACACGAGGAATCCCGGAAGAGGTATTATATTTGTAAAAATACAGTTTCACTTAATCTAAATATTTTCGGACTATGAAAAAGTATCGTTGCACAGTTTGTGACTACATCTATGACCCTGCGGTCGGTGATCCGGACAGCGGCATCGCTCCCGGCACCGCTTTCGAAGATCTGCCCGACGATTGGAGCTGCCCGCTTTGCGGCGTAGGCAAAGATATGTTCAAGCCTGCGTGATGCGGAGCAGAGCCTGCGAAAAAGGCCGGAGTTTTCACTCCGGCCTTCGTTTTTTATTTCGGCAGCCTGTTCCTTTCGAGGGCGAGCAGGAACTCTTTGCGCGGCAGACCGCCGGCGTAACCGGTCAGCTTGCCGCCCGCACCGATGACCCGATGGCAGGGAATGACGATCGGAATCGGATTGTGATGGTTGGCACCGCCTACGGCCCGCGAAGCCTGCGGATTACCTGTCCGACGGGCGATTTCGCCGTAAGTCATGGTTTGTCCATAAGGAATTTCCGTGAGGACCTGCCAAACTTTCTTCCGATAAGGGGTTCCCTCCGGTTCGAGCGGCAGATCGAAGGAGGTGCGCTTTCCGGTGAAATATTCGTCCAACTGTTTCGCTGCCTGTTCGAGCAAGGGGGTCGTATGTTGGACGGCATCCCCGGGGAGTTGTTCTTCGAAGAGAATGTCGGTGATGGCCCGGCCGTTCTCGACGATTCCGACCGTTCCGATCGGTGTGGGATGCAGCAGCAGATTTTTCACGGTATTTTGCCGGTTACAAATTTTCCAACGTATAACGGAGCATTTTCTCGCGGACGTGTATCATATCGTCGGGCATCATCGAATGGTTCTGGTCGGGATAGACCATCATGTCGTACTGCTTCCCGAGCTTATTCAATGCACGGACCATCTCCATCGTGTTCTGGAAATGGACGTTGTCGTCCGCCGTACCATGAACGATCAGCAGACGCGTGCTGTCGTCGCGGAACAGGTGCGCGAGATTGACGGGCGAATTGTCGTCGTATCCCTTCGGATGGTCTTCGGGAAGACCGTTGAAATTTTCCGTATAGATCGAATCGTAGTAGCGCCACGAAGTGACGGGAGCTACGGCGATCGCCATTTTGAAAAGGCCTTCGCCCCTGAAAGCGCATCCTAGGGCCATGAAACCTCCGTACGACCAGCCGTAGATGCCGATTCGCGCTGGATCGACCCAGCTCTGACGGGCCATGTAGCGGGCGGTCGAAATCTGGTCTTCGACCTCCAGCCGGCCGAGGTCGCCGTAAGTGAGTTTCTTGAACTCTTCGCCCCGGTATCCGGTGCCTCGGGGATCGACGCACACGACGATATAGCCATGCGTGACGAGCGCGTCCTCCCAGTCGGGACCCCACACTTCGGCAACCTGCTGCGATCCCGGACCGGAATACTGGGTCAGCAGCACGGGGTAGCATTTTGCCGGGTCGAAGTCGAGCGGCTTGAGCATGTAACCGTTCAGCTCGTCGCCCCGCTCGGTGGTGAAGGTGAAGAACTCCCGGACGGGAAGCCCCGCCTCCGCGAGCGCTTCCTTCAGCGGTGCGTTGTCATAGAGCGTGCGCACCCGTTTGCCGGCGGCGTTGAAAACGTCGGTACGGCCGGGGGCGGAGCTGCCGCCGCCTTCGCAGATGTAGTAGGACAGGTCGGCGCTGGGATAGATCGAATAGTAACCGTCGCCGGGAGTGAGGCGCTCCTTGTGCTTGCCGTCGAGTCCGATTCGGTAGAGGTCGCGTTTCAGGGGCGAACTTTCGGTCGAGATGTAGTAAACCTTGTCGCTGCGCAGTCCGACGAAATCGGTAACTTCCCACTCACCCTGCGTAATGGGGTGAAGCACACCTTGGCCGATGCCGTACAGGTAGAGGTGCATATAACCCGTCGAGGTCTCCTCCCGAACGATGAAACGGCGTCCGTCTTCCAGGAAATAAAAAGTCTTGTTGAGGTGATCGACGTATTTGGGCGAGCGTTCGTCATAGATCACCTGCTGCGTGCCATCCGGATTGCACAGTACCGCTTCGAAATGGTTCTGACGACGGTTCATCCGCTGGAAACAGAGCCGTCCGTCGGGCGTCCATTCCGGTTGAAGGATGTACTGTCCCCGGTCGGGACCGACATCGACACGCTCCGTTTCGCCCGTTTTAAGGTCGTAAACGTAGAGATCGACCACCGAATTGGCGTCGCCCGCTTTGGGGTATTTGAACGAATAGGCTTCGTTATAGAGCTTGCCGTCGTAACGCATCATCTCGAAAACGGGTACGCGGGATTCGTCGAAACGCAGGTAGGCGATCTTCTGTCCGTCGGGCGAAAAAGCGTAAGCCTTCGTGAAGGCGCACTCCTCTTCATATACCCAGTCGGTCGTACCGTTGATAATCCGGTTCCATGCACCGTCTGTCGTGATCGGACGCACGGAATCCCCGACGATGTCGTAGAGGTAGAGGTTGTTGCCGCTCGAGAAGGCGATCGTCCGTCCGTCGGGCGAGAACGAAGCGTCGCGCGTGTCGGACAGATCGGTCAGAATGGGGCGCAGGCCGTCGGCGTCTTTCAGGTAGTAATCGGTGGTATAGGAGTGCCGGTAGATCGGTTCGGAGCCGATCGAGAGCAGCAGCAGTTTTCCGTCGGGTGAAAACTGATAGTCGGCGATATCGCGGTTTTCTTTGTCGTTCTTCCATTCGAACAGCAGCTCGCCGGGAGCGTCCTTCGTGTAGCTGTGACGCTCGATGGCGTTGCCGCGAAGAGTCGTATAGGATTTTCCGTCGGCTGCGGGACGGATGCCCTGCGCCCGCTGGTTCATCGCACGGAGCCGGGCGATGTCGCGGTAAGTGGAGGGAGCGGCGGCTTCCGCTTGTGCGGTGAAAGCAGTGCCGAGAAGGATCAGCAGGAGTAATTTTTTCAGCATGGTTCTCTATATCTGTTTCTGATTCTAAATGTCGTCCACATCGAAATCGTATCCCAGGCGCTTGCCGGTTACGAATTTCGAATTATCGAGTTTGGTATTGAACTGATCGACCGTCACGCGCTTGTTGTCGTCGTAGGAGGGCAGCAGCAGGTCGAAATTGAGGGCATAATAGATCGCCGATTCGAGAATGCGGACCAGCGCCTCGGAATCGATCTCCGCTTTGCCAAACTGCATGGGGCGCATCGAGGTCTGCTGTTTCCCTTCGACGAAGTAGCACTTTTCACGGTTGATGAAAATGCGGCCGATGAGATAGCCTTCGTCGGCATTGCGGTTGAACTTGAACGAGTCCGAAAGGAAGTTGTAGATGTTGATCACGCCGCAGTAGGAGTTGTCCCGGTCCGTCTGCACGTAGGGATTCTGCCAGATGACGTGGTTCGGCTCGAACTCGAAGACGTCGGTGTGCATCTGGAAGATCAGCAGGTCGTTGGCCACCTGTATCTGGGCTTCGAACTTGCCCCGGTCACGGTATTCGAGCCGCACGCGCCGGTCGAGGAGTCCGTCCAACTGGTCGTCCATTTCGGAAGCCATCTCCAGCAGGGTTTCTTTCAGGTCGTTGAATGTGGCGAACGTGTTGTCGAAAACCTTCTGTTTGAGCGTCGATTTGCTTACGATGGTTTCGAGGATTTTCTTTCGCAGGGGTATGCTTTCCATGCTATATCGAAGGATTGATTATCGTATCTTGATCGTTGTACCGGGAGTCAGCGCATCGCCTTCCTTGAGTTTGTTCAGACGTGCCAGCGATTTGGTGCGGATGCCGTAGGACTGTCCGAGCGACCAGAGGGTTTCGCCCTCGCGCACGGTGTGCAGCAGAACGTTGCCGTCCCAGCGCTTCTTCTTGCGGCCGATGTAGATCACTTCGTTGGCAACGGGCTGGGCATTTTTGCTTACATCGTTGAATTTACGCAGGTTGCGGGCCGAAATGCGGAAGTCGCGGGAAATTTTCTCGAAGGTATCTCCGTCGTGAGCCAGGATGTAGTTCACGCCGTTGGTACGATAGACGTTGTAACCCTTATGGGCATTGACCGTCACGCGGTAGTCGTCGGGATCGACTGCCCCCGAAGCGATCGCTGCGGCTTGATCGACGTTGCTTTGGCCCGAGAACCAGTCGTCGGTGAGGTGTCCGGTTTGCGCTCCGTAAATGGTAAGTCCGTCCTCGCGGTCGAGCAGGTAGAGTTTACTCTCTTCGATGATGCGGATGAGTCGCTGCGCATAGTCCGGAGCCGTAGCGTAACCGGCGGCCTTCAGCCCCCGGGCCCAGCTTTTATAATCGTTGGGAGCATAGGAAAAGAGCGAGTCGTAGCGCGGCTGGCTGTCGAGAAATTCGGCATGATCCTGATAGGACGCCTCGACCGAAGGATAGCTGCGGAAACATTCGCCCTTTTCATCGTCGTCGTAATAGACCACGTCGCCCGTCCAGTTACGCTTGCACTTGATTCCGAAATGGTTGTTCGAAGCCTGTGACAGCCAACTGTTGCCGCAATCGGATTCCAGGATGCCCTGGGCCATGGTAATGCTGGCGGGAATCCCGTAGCGTTCCATGTGGGCGACGGCTATTTTTTTGTACTTGTTTATGTATTCTTCCCGCGTTTGCCGCACTTGAGCCTGCGCAGGGAGGACGGTCAGTAATACAAAACCCGCCAGGGATATTGCTTTGTGATAAAAATTCATTACCTTTGTTTGATCTTTGTATGCAAAGACAGTGAAAGCCGATCGGCAAGCCGAACTTGTTCGAACCGGCTTTGGATATATCCTATCTTCTGCAAAGATAATCGTTTCCTCGGATAATTACAAAATAAAAAGGATAGACTATGTTTACTCAAAATGCGAATAAAATATTCGCCCAGGCGATCGACGATTACCATCGTTACGACGACGTGGATCATCAGCTTTCGAATCCCTATGCGGAGGGAACGATCGACCACCTGCTCTATATGAAGAACTGGGTGGATACGGTGCAGTGGCACCTGGAAGACATTATCCGTGATCCCCGGATCGATCCGGTCGAGGCGCTGAAGATCAAACGCCGCATCGACAAGTCGAACCAGGTTCGCACCGACATGGTGGAGTACATCGACTCCTACCTGCTCGATAAGTATAAGAATATAGACGTGCAGCCGGGGGCGCGTATCAATACCGAAACCCCGGCCTGGGCCATCGACCGCCTCTCGATCCTGGCCCTGAAGATTTACCACATGCGTCAGGAGGTGCTCCGCAAGGATGTGGACGAGGCGCATCGCGCTGCCTGCCAGCAAAAACTCGATGTGCTGCTGTCGCAGCAGGTTGATCTTTCGACTGCGATCGAGGAGTTGATCGAGGATATTGAAGCCGGACGTAAATACATGAAGACCTACAAACAGATGAAGATGTATAACGATCCGGCGCTCAATCCCGTGCTTTATGCCGCGAAAAAATAAAAAGCTGCCCCGGCACCTGCTCGTGATCCGTACTTCGGCGATGGGCGATGTGGCGATGTTGCCCCATGCGCTCCGCGCCCTGAAGGAGGCGTATCCCGAGGTGAAGGTGACCGTTGCGACCAAATCGCTGTTCCATCCCTTTTTCGAAGGGGTGGATGTCGATTTTTTGGATATCGAAACCCGCCGCACGCACCGGGGTATCCGGGGCGCCATTCGGTTCGCCCGCGAAGCGGCCGAGTTGAAGATCGACGCGGTGGCCGACATGCACAATGTACTGCGTTCGAAGATGGTGCGTGCGGCACTCCACCTGCGGGGGATTCCCGTTTCGGTAATTCACAAGGGGCGGATCGAAAAATACATGCGGCTGGGACGCGGTTCGGAAGGTGTGAAACCTTTGAAACACACCGTCATCCGTTATTGCGACGTCTTCCGTCGCTTGGGATTCGACTTTCCCGATCCCCGGCCGGCCGAGAAACGCCCCCGACCCAATCCCATGGGAGAAAAACAGGGTATATGGATCGGTTTCGCGCCGTTCTCCGCCCAGCCGGGCAAGACTTATCCCGAAAAGTTGAGCGCCGAAGCCGTCCGTCTGTTGAGCGGGCGTTTCGACCGGGTTTTCGTCCACAGCGGCGGCGGAGAGGAAGCCGAATTCGCCCGCCGCATGGAGGCGCTCTATCCGAACGTCACGGCATTGTATGGCAAGATAAAGCTGGGGGATGAGATGAACCTCATTTCCAACCTGGATTGCGTGGTGTCGATGGATTCGCTGGTGATGCATCTGGCTTCGCTCATGGCTACGCCCACCGTGTCGGTGTGGGGAGCGACCCATCCCGGGCTCGGCTTTCTGGGTTACGGGTTCGGACAGGAAGGTGTCTTGCAGACCGATTTCGCTTGCCGACCTTGCTCCGTATATGGAAAGAAACCCTGTAAATATGGCGATTACCGCTGTATCTGGAGCATAGAACCGCAGATGATCCTCGACCGGGTCGAGCGGTTGGTCGGTAAAACGGAGTAATTTCGGCTTATCGTTTCGTCGATTCCCTTTGCTCCCATTTTTTACCTGTTTCCGCACTCCTTCCCGACGAAGTTCCGTTGTTTGGTTCCGAATCCCGATTTCCGGCACCCGATAAAAAAACTCACGCTTTTCAAGCGTGAGTTTTTTTATCGAACCAAGCCGTATATGAAACGGCATCCAATTTAGATCAGATCTTTTTTGGTCAGAACGACCGCATCGATCTTGAGGGCCGGCTTGCCGTCCATCTCGATAATTTCAGCCGTTTGCTCGAAAGGATACGGCCCGCCGCTTCCTTCCGATACGCCGCTCAAGATAATTCGATCTCCTTCGGGCGCCAATTCCCAAGCTTCGTAGCGCAGAGTCAGCATATTGATCGAAGCGGCGACGCCGTTTACTCGAATTTCAATGCCTTGTTCCTGCTCGGGGTCGATCGGATTGGGCTCCACCCAGCGGCCGATGGCCGTAACATAGGCGGGATCGGTCACCACCTTCAAAGCCGGAGTCGTCTCGCCGAGCTTCCCCCGGTAGGTAACGGTCGCCGTATTGCCCAGCAGCAGGCCGTAAGCCTCCTGCATATCGGCATCCTCCGTGGTGAAAGTCACCCTTCTTCCGTCGGCCGGGGACTCTACCGTGACGGTATTCATCGTTCCATCGACGATCTTACCCGTGAATTGCTCCGGAGCTTTGGGTGTACAAGCCGTCGTCCCGATGAGCACAGCAGCGAATGCGGCGAAACAAAATTTCCTCATATCTTGCAAGCGTTTAATGCTTTTTTTTGACGGATGTATTCGTCGATGGACTTGGCGGCTTTACGGCCGGCGCCCATGGCCAGGATGACCGTCGCGGCTCCGGTTACGGCATCGCCGCCGGCGAAGATCCCTTCACGGGTAGTCGCACCCTTTTCATCGGCCACCAGACACCCCTTGCGGTTGGTTTCCAACCCTTCGGTGGTCATCTTGAGCAGCGGGTTCGGCGAAGTGCCGAGCGCCATAATCACCACGTCGCACGGAATTTCGAAATCCGAACCGGCCTTTTCGATCGGAGAGCGGCGTCCGCTTTCGTCGGGCTCGCCCAACTCCATCTCGACGCAACTGATACCTACGACCCAGCCCTTCTCGTCGCCGATGATCGAAGTCGGATTGGTCAGCATGCGGAATTCGATCCCCTCCTCCTTGGCGTGGTGGACCTCCTCCACGCGGGCGGGCAGCTCCTTCTCGCTGCGGCGATATACGATGGTCGCTTCGGCCCCCAGGCGCTTAGCCGTACGTACGGCATCCATCGCCACGTTACCGCCGCCGACCACCACTACGCGCTGACCGACATAGATCGGTGTATCGTAATGCGTATCGTAAGCCTTCATCAGGTTGGTACGCGTGAGGAACTCGTTGGCCGAAACCACGCCGTTCAGGTTTTCGCCCGGGATGCCCATGAAACGGGGCAGGCCGGCACCCGAACCGATGAAGACGGCCTCGTAACCCTCTTCGTTCATCAGTTCGTCGATGGTCACGGTGCGGCCGACGATCACGTCGGTTTCGATCTCTACACCCAGCTTCTTCACGGCCTCGACCTCCCTGGCTACGATCTTCTCCTTGGGAAGACGGAATTCGGGAATACCGTACACCAATACGCCGCCGACCTTGTGCAGCGCTTCGAAAATCTTCACTTCATACCCCATGCGGGCCAGGTCGCTCGCGCAGGCCAGTCCCGAAGGACCGCTGCCGATGACCGCTACCTTGTGTCCGTTGCGCTTGATGTCGGGAGCGGGCATCTTGTCGGCATTCTCGATTTTCCAGTCGCCGACGAAGCGCTCCAGCTTGCCGATAGCCACCGGCTCGCCCTTGACTCCCAAAACGCAGGAGCCTTCGCACTGGCTCTCCTGCGGGCAGACGCGGCCGCAAACGCTCGGCAGCGAGCTGTCCTCGGAGATAACGGCGGCAGCCGCAGCGAAATTACCCTCCACGACCTGATGGATGAAATCCGGAATACGGATATTCACCGGACACGCCGCCACGCAGCGGGGATTCTTGCAATTCAGGCAGCGGGACGCTTCGAGCGTGGCTTCCTCGACATTATAACCGTAGCACACCTCCTCGAAGTTGGTGGCCCGGACTTTCGGATCTTGTTCGCGCACGGGAACGCGCGGAATTTTATTTGCCATAGTTGTTTGCTTTCATTGTTCTGTGGACGCCTTCGGCATTCGGACGCAGAGCATCGCTCCATACTCGTCTGCCGGAAACGTCCGGTTGTGTGTGGATCGGTAGTTATTTGTCGAGCCCGACACGGCATTTGTGACCGTTCTCGCGCTCCTGCTCGATGGCGCGGGCACGCTCTTCCTGCGTGCGGTACATACCCTGACGGCGCATCGCTTCGTCGAAATCGACCTGGAACCCGTCGAATTCGGGGCCATCGACACAGGTGAAGACGGTCTTGCCGCCCACCGTGACGCGGCAGGCGCCGCACATGCCCGTACCATCGACCATCAGCGTATTGAGCGATACGACCGTCGGCAGGGAGTACTCCTTGGTCGTGAGCGTCACGAACTTCATCATAATCATCGGACCGATGGCCACGCAGACGTCGTACTGCTTGCCCCGGTTGTCGATCAGGTCTTTGATCAGGGCCGTTACCATACCTTTGAAGCCTTCGCTGCCGTCGTCGGTAGCGATGTAGAGATTGTCCGCTACGCGGGCCATCTCCTCGGTATAGATCAGCATCGACTTGGTCTTGGCACCGATGATGACATCGGCTTTCACCCCGTGTTCGTGAAGCCATTTTACCTGCGGATAGACCGGAGCCGTACCCACGCCGCCCGCTACGAACAGGAAGCGTTTCTTGCGCAGGGTGTCGAGATCTTCATGAATGAACTCCGAGGGGTGCCCCAGCGGACCGACGAAATCGGCCAGCGCATCGCCCTGCTCCAGGGCACAGAGCTTGCGGGTCGAGGCTCCGATAGCCTGCGTGACGATCGTTACCGAGCCTTGCTCGGCGTCGTAATCGGAGATGGTCAGGGGTACTCGTTCGCCGAATTCGTCGATGCGGACGATGATGAACTGTCCCGGGTTTTGCCGCTCGTGCTACGCGGGGCGCATGAATGCGCATCAAATAGATGTTCTCCGCGAGCACTCTTTTTTCAAGGATTGTGTACATTACTTTTTTATAAAAAGGTTCTATTTGTTTCCGTTCTCTCCGCTCGGCTCCGTCCGTACAGGTCGGTACCGCGCCTGTCTGCCGGAAAATGTCGGAGTTCCCGCCTTTTTCCGTCCGGCATCCTGTTTCGGCCGGGTCTCTTCGTACCTTACTCTTCGACAGCGGCCGTCAGGCGGATGCTCTGCATCGGACGCGCGGGGTCGTTGGCGATAAGTATCAATCGCTCCGACCAAAGACCGTAATCCCGCCGCGACGCATCGAATGTCACCACGATTTCGCACGCCTGGCCGGGTTCGATCCGCTCTCCGCCGCGAAGCGAACATCCGACACCTTTCGGAGTTTCTACGGCCCGGATTATCAGGGTCGATTTGCCGTAATTACCAAGTGTCAGAGATCGCTCTGCCGGAGCTCCTGTCCGTTTCACGGGGCCAAAATTAATAATATTTTTGTTCACTTGCCACTTTGGGGCGTTTTCTTGTTCCTCCCGGCGGGGATCGTCCACGGCAAAGCCGTGCAGAAAGATGTCGGTCCGTGTAGGACGACCGTCGATACAGACCGTGAGCAACTCTTTCAGTGTGCCGTAACGGGGTTTGTCCGCCGACAGGTCGTAGCTGAAGGTAAGGACTCCTCGTTCGTTCGGAGCGATCCGGCGGGGATAGTCCGCCTGAAGAAGTCCGCTCGCCTCTTCGGGTCGCAGCTCCAGGGTCAGGGGTTTGTCCGAAAGGTTGGCATATCCGATGGTAGCGACCGAAGTTCGCCCGTTATAAATATAGGTGAAAGCGTGGAAATTGTCTTCGAGTCGCAGTCCGTCGCCGCAGTCGATGGGGTAGAGCTCTTCGAGGGTCTTCGGGCGACCGATGACGGAACCCGTAATGCGCAGTTTGGCGGCGATGCGGCGGTCGGCCGTAAAGACGGCCAATTTCCGCGAAAAGTTGCCGGGGCGGTTGGCAGGATCGTAAGTTACCGTGATTTCAGCCTCCTCGCCCGGGAGAATCGGTTTACGCGTATATCGGGGTGTGGTGCAACCGCAGGTCGTAGTGACCTGGAGGATCACTTCGGGGTGTTCCCCTTCGTTGCGGCAGACGAAACGATGCGTAACCGGGCCGTCGGTTTCGCGGATGGTGCCGAAATCCCACGCGGGCCGGTCGAATACCAGCCCGGATTGGGCCAGGCACGACAAAGCGTTCAAAATCAGCACAAAAGTCAGTTGGTAGGTTTTTCGAAACATCTCGTAATACGATTAATTCTTCGTAAAGATACGAGGTTTTTGCAAAAAAAACGGGACAAATTTTGCAGGAATAAAAAAATGCTATATATTTGCACTCCGAAAACAGGGGTAAACCCGGGTTTTCGAAAAAGCCTGAATAGCTCAGTTGGTTAGAGCACATGACTGTTAATCATGGGGTCCTAGGTTCAAGTCCTTGTTCAGGCGCTTAAGAAGGCTTCTTGCCTTTCGGGAGCTTAGCTCAGCTGGTTCAGAGCGTCTGCCTTACAAGCAGAGGGTCGGGGGTTCGAATCCCTCAGCTCCCACCAAGTTCTGCAAACGGAGCTACCTGAAAAATTGAAAACCGTGTATCAACAAGATAGACGGTTTTTTCATTTTATCCGTGCACCGGCGGCAATAAGCGCAAACTCCTTAACAGTCGCCGAAATATGATTGAAAGAGTTTTTTCTGCGCCCACCCAATCACCCCGACATTCCGGACGATCGATACGGCGACACCTAAAACAAACGGCGCCCGTCCTGACTCAAATAAATTTGGCGCAGCCCCCGGCTTACACTATATTTGCAAAAATATTTCGTTGCAAAAGTGCCAGCTTTTCCGGCAAAAAGAACAACGACCGCATATTTCACACATGACGAACGACTGGAAAGCGAGATTGGGAATGGTCTATTCGACCAACCCGAATTTCAAATACGACACCGAGGAGGCTCCGCAGATCGAAACCCTCGCCCCCGAACGACAGGACCTGCGCGTCTGGCTCGACCGCAAGCAGCGGGGCGGCAAGACCGTCACGCTCGTCAAAGGTTTCGTCGGCTCGGATGCCGACCTGGGGGAACTGGCCCGCCTGCTCAAAACCCGCTGCGGCGTGGGCGGGGCAGCCAAGGACGGCGAAATCATCATCCAGGGCGACCACCGCGACCGGGTGGTCGAAATCCTCGCCAAAGCGGGTTACAAATGCAAAAAGGCCGGCGGATGACCCGGCCTGCTCCCATGCGCCGTTTCGCAGCGATTCTGTTCCTGCTGGGATTCCTCTTCATCGGAGGAAAATCCGTTCGCGCCCAATACTATTCGTGGGGTGCGGATGCGGCTGCGCTGCGCTGGAAACACCTGCGCACCGAGGACGTACGGGTCGTCTTTCCCGACACGGCATCGGCGCTGGCGCACCGAACCCTGTATTATATCCAGGCGGTACGCCCCACGATTACACACGGTTTCAGCCACCCGCCGCTGAAAATCCCTTTCGTGCTGCATACCGAAAATTTCCAGTCCAACGGTCTGGTGATGTGGATGCCCAAACGCATCGAATTTCTCACCACGCCCTCCGTCGATAGCTACTCGATGCCCTGGGTCAAGCAGCTCGTAGCCCACGAATACCGCCACGCCGTTCAGTACAACAACCTCAACCGGGGGTTGATCCGCATCCTGAGTTACCTGATCGGGCAGCAAGGATCGACCGTCGGACTGCTTTTCATGCCCCTCTGGGCGCTCGAAGGCGATGCGGTGATGAACGAAACCGAGATGTCCTCCTACGGCCGGGGCCGCCAGCCGCGCTTCACCATCGAATATCGTGCCCTGGGTTACGAGGTGCTCCGCAGGCGCAACTGCGACAAGTGGTTCTGCGGCTCCTTCCGCGATTTCGTTCCCGACCACTACCAAATGGGCTATCAGATGGTCGCCTACGGCTACGACCGCTATGGGGACGGAATCTGGGACAAGACCCTGCGCTACGGCGTCCGCAACGCCTACATGCTGACCTTCAGCACCAGCGTCGCCTTGCGCAAATTCTACGGCACGGGCGAGGGCATCCTCTTCCGGGACGCCTTCGCCGACCTGAACCGTTTCTGGGATTCGCTGCCGAAGGTCACGGATTCGGGCCGTACCCTCACGCCGCTGCCGGAGAAAAACTACACCACCTATACTCATCCCGTGTCCCTGAACGACACGACGCTCGTAGCGCTGAAAACGGACTTCGACCGCCCTTCGCGGCTCGTTGCGGTCGATTCCCGAACGGGACGCGAGAGGCGGCGCACCTGGACAGGACTCGTCTCGAGCCGCCCCACAACCGACGGACAACGGGTCTGGTGGACCGAATACCGGCGTTCGCTGCTCTTCCCCGAGCGGGTCAATTCCCGGCTCGTCGTCCTCGCCCCCGGAAAAAAACGCCCCCGCAACGCACCGAAACTGCGCAATGTCCTCTACCCGACCCCGATCGGGCGAAGCGGCGCCCTGGCCTGGGTGGAATATACGCCCGACGGACACTACACGATCGTCGCCGAAGATTCACTGCGGCAGCGCACCGCCTGGCCCATGCCGGGCTTCTCCGAAGTGCACGGACTGGCCTGGGACAATGCGACCGAACGGCTCTACACGCTCGTCACCGACAATTCGGGCATGTGGATCGGCCGGATCGAACCCGGCGAGGGCTTGCAGGCTGTCACCCGAGGCGCCTACATCACGCTGAGCGACCTGCGGGCCGCCGACGGCAAGCTCTACTACGGCTCGATCGCCTCGGGCCGCGATGAAGCCCACTGCTTCGACCTCGGCGAAGGGCGCGAATACCGTCTTTCGACTTCGACCTACGGCAGCTTCGCCCCGGCTCCCGCCGACAGCGGAGCCGTCTGGACGACCACCTACGACCGAAAGGGCTACCGCATCACCCGTCAGGAAAACATCGAACCGATTCCGGTCGCCCCGTCGCAACTGCCCGTCGATCTGGTCAATCCGCCCCGCCGCCGCTGGAACGTGGTCAATCTCGACACGGTACGCTATACCCCCGCCGACTCGGCCTCCCTGCACCGCAAATATCCGGCACGCCGCTACCGCAAGGGATTGCACCTGCTCCGGGCGCACAGCTGGGCCCCCGTATCGTTCGACCCGTTCAAGACCATCGAAGAGTTCAACCCCCGGCTCATGTGGGGCGCCACCGTTCTCTCCCAAAATCTGCTGTCGAGCACCGAAGCCTTCGCATCGTGGGGCTGGAGCCGGTCCGACGGCCATGTGCTGAAAGGTACGATCCGGTATAGCGGCCTCGGCGTACGACTGGAAGCCCGGGCCACCTACGGCGGCGACCGCATGACCTACGGCATCGCCCAGCGGGGTGCCGACGGCAAGGCCGAGCGCCAACCGGCCCCGGCTCATGCCAAATATTGGTCGGCGGCGGCCGGCGCCACACTGCCCCTCTATTTCGACCGGGGGCGTCATATCCGACAGCTCTCGCTCTCGGCGGGCTGGGAGTATTCGAACGGAATGGTGGCCGACGTGGATGCGATCCGTTACGACGCAGAGGGACGCATCGCCAACCTGCAAACGCTCGGCTACCGCGAAGGACTCCACAAACTCTCGCTGGGCATCGGCTTCTCGGACGTGGTGCGCGCCGCCTACCGCGACGTCGGGACCCCTTGGGGTTATACGCTCTGGGCCGGGTACGACCTCAACCCCGAAAACCGCAACTTCAGCGACCTCGTATCGGCCTACGCCCGGATCTACACCCCCGGGTTCTTCCGCCACAACTCCCTCTCCGTAGCGGCGGCCTACCAAACCTCCGTCGGCGGCTACCGCTTCCCGTCGGGTCTGCGATTCCTCGGCTACAAATCGACCCGGCTGCTGCCCCGGGGCTTCTCCTCGTCCGACATTTCGAGCAATAATTACCTGGCCGGCTCCGTTGATTATCAGTTCCCGCTCTGTTATCCCGAAGGTGGAATTTCGGGCGTGATCTACTTCAAACGCATCCGGCTGAACGTCGGGGCCGACTACGCTCGGTTCCAGGAGTTCGGCAGCCGGGGCAAAACATGGCGCGACATTTACTCGTACGGCGGCGACCTGCTTCTGGACCTCAACATCCTGCGTATGTCGGCAGCCGCCACAGCGACCGTAAAGCTCTCGCTCTACAAGCCCAGCGAGGGGAGCTGCTGGTTCGGCTTCGGCCTGGAGCTGCCGTTCTGATCCGTCCGGGCGGCAGAACCGATAAAATCAGCAAGCGACCCGCAGAAAACCGGAACGTATAATCCGAGATTTTTCATACCTTTGCGAAAGCGAATGCTTTCATTTAGACAGGCTTCGCCGAGGCATAACCGAATAAATTTGTCCTTGCCCTCGGCTTGCGCCATCTTTCCAGAAGATGGGAAGCGCCTCGGAAAACTGGGAACAAGCTCCCGTTTTCTCTCGGCTTTCACTATCTTTGCAGAAGATAGGAGGCGGTTCGGCAATTTTCGAGAACAAGTTCTCACAATTGCCCTCACCTTTCACTATCTTTGCGGCATATTGAATTGAACCGATGAAAAAACAGACCCCGCATAAACCGCTGCCCAAATCCGTCAAATGGCTCTGGGGCATCGTATTCGCCCCTTTCGCACTCTTGCTGCTCCTGCTGTTGCTCACGGCCGCCGGCCTGTTCGGGCGGCTGCCGTCGTTCGAGGAGCTGGAGAACCCCAAGAGCAACCTGGCCACCGAGATTCTCTCTTCGGACGGCAAGGTACTGGGCACGTTCTTCGTGCAGAACCGCTCCTACGTACAGTACGACGAACTCTTCCCGCTCGACTCCGCCCAGCTGCTCCGGCTCGACGGATACGACGTGCCGCCGATCATCGCGGCCCTGGTCTCGACCGAGGACGTTCGTTACCGGGGACACTCGGGCATCGACCTGATGTCGCTGGTACGCGTAGGCGTCAAGACCGTCCTGATGCAGAACACCTCGCAGGGCGGCGGCAGTACGATCACCCAGCAATTAGCCAAAAACCTCTTTCCCCGCGACATCAACGAGAACCGGGGCAAGATCGCCCGCACGACCAAGCTGGTCGTATCCAAACTCAAGGAGTGGATCACGGCCCTGAAACTCGAATACAACTACACCAAGGAGGAGATCGCCGCCATGTACCTGAATACCGTGGAGTTCGGCTCGAACGCCTACGGCATCAAATCGGCGGCCCACACCTTCTTCAACAAGGAACCCCACGAACTCAACATCCAGGAAGCCGCCCTGCTGGCGGGACTGGTCAAGGGTCCCACGATGTATTCCCCCCGCCGTAACCCGGAAAATGCCCTCGCACGCCGTAACCTGGTGCTCGACCGCATGGCATCGGCAGGCGCCATCACACGCCACCAGCGGGATTCGATCGCGGCCCTGCCGATCCTGCTCAACTACAAGCCGGTCTCGCACAACGAAGGCCCGGCGACCTATTTCCGGGAGATGCTCCGCCTGACGATGAACGCCGAACGGCCCAAGCGCCGCCAGTTCCAGAACGACTGGGACTACGAACAGGCGGTCAAGGAGTACGACGAAAATCCGATCTACGGCTGGTGCCTGAAGAATACCAAAGCCGACGGCACGCCCTACGACATCTACCGCGACGGTCTGAAGATCTACACCACGATCGACTCCCGGATGCAGGAATACGCCGAGCAGGCCATTCAAAAGCAGATGGAGTCGGTGATCCAGCCCCAGATGGACGCACAGTTCAAACGCACCAAAACGCTCTTCATCGACGCAGACAGACAGGAGCGTGAGCGCATCATGCGCAACGCGATCCGTTACTCGGACCGCTACTACCAGATGCAAAAGGCAGGCGTGGACGAAAAGACCATCCTGGCGAGCTTCGACAAGCCCTGTCCGATGAAGATCTTCACCTACAAGGGAGAACGCGACACGGTACTCACGCCCCGGGACTCGATCCTCCACCACAAGCGGATCATGCGCGCCTCGTTCGTGGCGATGGATCCCCGCTCAGGATACGTGAAGGCCTACGTGGGCGGTCCCAACTTCCGCTACTTCAAATACGACATGGCCAAGCAGGGCAAGCGGCAGATCGGATCGACGATCAAACCCTTCGTCTATACCTTCGCCATCGACCACCTGGGACTGAGTCCCTGCACGCCCGTACCGAACCTGCCGGTGACGATCGAAACCGCCAACGGGGTACCCTGGTCGCCCAAGGAGGCCGGCAAGGTCGAACAGAACGGCGAGCTGCACCCCCTGAGCTGGGGCCTGGCCCGCAGCCGCAACAACTATTCGGCGTGGATCATGAAACAGGCCAAGCAGCCGCAGGCCGTGGCCAACTTCATTCACAACATGGGCATCCACAGCTACATCGATCCTGTGCCTGCGCTCTGCCTGGGAACCTCGGAATCCAACGTCTATGAAATGGTGAGCGCCTTCTCGACCTTCGCCAACGAAGGCGTCTATACCACTCCGATCTTCGTCACCCGCATCGAAGACCGTCAGGGCAACCTGATCGCCAGCTTCGCCCCCCGGACGCAGGATGCGATCAGCGAACACACGGCCTACACGATGCTCACGATGCTCGAAGGAGTGATCCGTTCGGGTACGGGCGGACGCCTGGGATGGGCCTACAACATGCAGAATGTCGAAGTCGGCGGCAAGACGGGGACCTCGCAGAAGAACCGCGACGCATGGTTCATGTGCGTCCTTCCCAAACTGGTAGCCGGCTGCTGGGTCGGCGGCGAGGATCAGGCAGTGCGCCTGGTATCGCGCGGCGAAGGCAGCGTAATCGCCCTACCGATCGTGGGCGAATTCCTCAACCGGATTTACGCCGACCCTTCGACGGGTATCAGCAAGCAGGATCTCTTCACGCGTCCGGCCGTCATGCCGGTTTACGATTGCGACGAAACCGAGAAAACGGACGACAGTGCAACCCGGTACGAAGAAGACGAATTTTTTGAGTAATACAACCTATAACACCTTTGAGAAAGCCATGAAATTAGCCATTGTCGGGGCCAGCGGAGCCGTTGGCCAGGAATTTATGAACATTCTGGAAGAGAGCCGTCTGCCCATCGACGAATTGCTGCTTTTCGGTTCGGAGCGGAGCGCCGGACGCAAATACCCCTTCCGGGGCAAGGAACTCACCGTACGGCTGCTCGCCCACAACGACGACTTCTGCGGCGTGGACATCGCGCTGGTATCGGCGGGCGGCTCCACCTCGAAGGAGTTCGCCGAAACGATCACCAAGCACGGCACGCTGATGATCGACAATTCGAGCGCTTTCCGCATGGACGAAGACGTTCCCCTGGTGGTTCCCGAAGTAAACCCCGAAGACGCCCTGAACGCCCCCCGGCGTATTATCGCCAACCCCAACTGCACGACGATTCAAATGGTCGTGGCACTCAACGCGCTCGAAAAACTCTCGCACATCCGCCGCGTGCACGTAGCCACCTACCAGTCGGCCAGCGGCGCCGGCGCACAGGGGATGGCCGAACTGGAAGAGCAGCACGCGGCTCTGGCAAAAGGCGGCGAACCCCGTGTGGAAAAATTTGCGTATCAACTGGCTTACAACCTGATACCTCATATCGACGTCTTCACCGACAACGACTACACCAAGGAGGAGATGAAAATGTACCACGAAACCCGCAAGATCATGCACTCGGACATCGTGGTTTCCGCGACCTGCGTGCGCGTACCCGTGATGCGGGCCCACTCGGAAAGCATCTGGGTGGAAACGGAGCGCCCGATTTCGCCCGAAGAGGCACGCGACGCCTTCGCGTCGGCCCCGGGTGTCGTGCTGCAGGACGCTCCGGGCGACAAGGTCTATCCGATGCCGCTGTTCGCTGCCGGTCGGAACCCGGTGTACGTGGGTCGCATCCGACGCGACCTCACCTCGCCCAACGGCCTCACGTTCTGGTGCGTCGGCGATCAGATCCGCAAGGGTGCCGCACTGAACGCGGTGCAGATCGCCGAATGGCTCATCGCACACCGCGCCTGACGGAACAACCGGAAAATCACGGCGGGACCCCGATTCGTCCCGCCGTTGTTTTTCCGCAAAAAACCGTCGGCATAGCATCGATTCCGCAGCGCCCACACTAAAAAATTTGGGATTTCGTTAAATAAAGAGTAACTTTGTGCGATTATCGCCGGATAATTACGGAAAAACCTGATCCCGATGAGAAAAGAAAGGCTATATGTCTTGTGCACAGTGTGCTTTGCGATCCTCGCTGCGGGCTGCAATAGCGTACAGCAGGTTCTGAAAAGCGGTCGGCCCGACCACATGTACCAAACCGCTCTGAAACATTACCAGAACCAGAAGTGGTCGAAAGCCGCGATGCTGTTCGAAGCGGCCGCACCGTACTACTCCGGAACGATGCAGGAGGACAGTATCGCCTTCATGACCGCTTTCTGCAAGTTCAAGACCCGCGACTACGAGGTAGCCACGTCGATGCTCGACGATTTCCGCCGCAAATTCGGACGCAGCGTTTTCCTCGAAGATGCCGAAGGAATTCTCGCCTTGAGTTACTTCTACCTGGCACCGGGCCCCACCCGCGACCAAACGATGACCACGCAGGCTATCGTGGCGGTCAATGAATACCTGGCCCACTACCCCAACAGCTCCCGCAGCGACGAATTCCGCGAGATGGACAAGATCCTGACCCAGCGGCTGCACGACAAAACTTACCTGAACGCTTACACATACTATAAAATCGGACGTTACAAATCGGCGATCGTAGCTCTCAAGAACGCGCTGAAGCTCTATCCCACCAGCTCCCACCGCGAAGAGATCATGTACCTGATCGTCAAATCCGGCAGCAAGCTGGCCGACAACTCCGTGCAGGACAAGCAGGCAGACCGCTACCTCTCGACGCTCGACTCCTATTACTCGTTCGTGGCCGAATTTCCCGAATCGCACTACCTCAAGGAGCTCGACCGGCTGGCCCAGAACGCCAAAGACTTTTTAGACCGAAACAACAAAGAAAAACAATAATTCCATGGAGATCAAGAAAAGCACTCCCACCAACACCGTAACCCGTAAACTGGTCGATCTGGATAAGGAAACCGGCAACATTTACGAAACGGTCAATATCATCGCACGCCGCGCCAACCAGATTTCGACCGAACTGAAAGCCGAACTCACGCGCAAGCTGGCGGATTTTTCGTCGCCGACGGACACGATGGAGGAAACTTTCGAAAACCGCGAGCAGATCGAGATCTCGCGTTACTACGAACGTCTGCCCAAACCGGTGCTGATCGCCACCGAGGAGTTCCTCGACGGCGAACTCTTCTACAAGGAGAACAAACCGCAAGCCTAAACATCGCGGTATGAGTCTCGAAGGACGACATATCCTGCTCGGCATCACAGGCAGCATCGCCGCCTACAAAGCGGCCATACTCTGCCGCCTGCTCAAAGGCGCAGGCGCCGAGGTGAAAGTCGTAATGACTCCGCTGGCCAAGCAGTTCATCACTCCGCTGACCATGGCGACGCTCTCGAAGCATCCCATCCTGGTCGAATTCTTCAATCCGGAAAACGGGGAGTGGAACTCCCACGTCTCGCTCGGCGAGTGGGCGGACTGCCTGCTCATCGCCCCCGCGACGGCCAATACGCTGGGCAAGATGGCGCACGGCATCGCCGACAACCTGCTGCTGACGACCTACCTTTCGGCCCGCTGCCCGGTAGCGGTCGCCCCGGCGATGGACCTGGACATGTTCGCGCATTCGGCCACACAGGAGAATCTGCGGATTCTGCGCAGCCGAGGCGTACGGATCGTCGAACCGGCCGAAGGGGAGCTGGCAAGCGGACTTTCGGGCAAGGGACGCATGGCCGAACCGGCCGACATCGTCGCATTCGTCGAAGACCTTCTTTCCGAAAAAAAAAAGAGCCTGCGAGGTAAACGGCTGATCGTTACCGCAGGCGCAACCATCGAAGCCATCGATCCGGTGCGGTTCATCTCGAACCACTCGACGGGCAAGATGGGGTATGCCATCGCCGAAGCGCTCGCCCGGCGGGGCGCCGAAGTCGTACTCATCAGCGGCCGCACGTCGCTGCCCACCCCGACCGGAGTTCGACGTATCGATGTCCTCTCGGCACAGGAGATGTACGAGGCTTCGGTGAGGGAGTTCGCCACAGCCGACGGAGCCGTTATGTGCGCCGCCGTCGCGGACTATACCCCCGAAGAGGTCGCCCCGACCAAACTCAAGAAAGGGGACGGCGAGCTGACGATCCGCCTCAAACGCACGCACGACATCGCAGCCGAGCTGGGAGCGCACAAAGCGGGTCGGATCCTGGTCGGCTTCGCCCTCGAAACCGATCACGAAGAGGCCAATGCCGAAGGGAAACTCCAACGCAAAAACTTCGATTTCATCGTTCTGAACTCACTGCGCGACGCCGGGGCCGGATTCGGCGTCGATACCAACAAGGTGACGCTCATCGACCGCGCAGGACGCGAGGAGCTTCCTCTGCTCTCGAAAGCCGAAACGGCCGAGAAGATCGCCGACAAAATCGAATCCATTCTGAAATAGCCATGCTACGTCGTCTGAAAGTCGAAAACTACGCCCTGATCGACCGGCTCGAACTGGAGCTGGACGACCGGCTGAACATCATCACGGGCGAAACCGGCGCCGGAAAGTCGATCCTGCTCGGCGCGCTGGGCCTCCTGCTGGGGAACAAGAACGACAACGCCACCCTGAAAGACGACAAACGTAATTGCCTGATCGAAGGCGTTTTCGATCTCGGAACAAGGGACCTGCAGGCATTCTTCGACCGAAACGACCTGGATTACAGCCGCGAAACGACACTCACGCGCCAGATCACCCCGGCCGGCAAGAGCCGCTCGTTCATCAACGACACTCCCGTTCCCCTTGCGTTGCTGCGCGAACTGGGATCGCAACTGATCGACATCCACTCCCAACACCAGAATCTGATCCTGGGATCAGAGGCTTTCCGCACGCAGGCCGTCGATACGGTCGCCGAAAACCACGACCTGCGGATGCAATATACGACCCTCTACGAACGGCTCTGCCACCTGCGCCGTGAACTCGCACGGCTGCGCGAAGAGGCCGAAGCCGGACGCAAGGACGAAGAGTGGCTCCGCTACCAGGTCGAAGAACTCGCAGCGGCCCACCTGAAGGAAGGAGAACAAACCGAACTGGAACAGGAGCTGGAGGTTCTTTCGAACGCCGACCGCATCAGCGAAACCCTCACGGCGCTGCGCAATGCCCTGGACGACGAACAAATCGGGGTGTTGGTACAACTCAAGGCCAGCGAAACGGCCTGCCGCCACCTCGAAGCCGGCTATCCTTTCGCAGCGGAAGCCGCCGGACGGCTCCGCTCCGTGCTCGAAGAGCTGAAGGATCTCGGCGCCTCGGCCGCCGCACAGAGCGAACGGCTCGACGCCGATCCCGAACGGCTGCAAAAAATCGGCGACCGACTCAACACCATCTACTCGCTCTGCCAGAAACACCGTGCCGCAGATCTCGGCGAACTCCTCGCCAAACAGACCGATTACGAAGCACGCCTGCAAGCGATCACGCACGGCGACGAAGCCATCGCCGCCGTTGCGACCGAACTGACCGCCACCGAAGAGAAGGCCGAAGAGCTGGCCCGGAACATCCACGCCACCCGCGAAAAGGCCGCACCGACGTTCAACGATGCGATTCAGACGACCCTCGCACGGCTCGGCATGCCCGAAGCCCGTTTCGTCGTACAGCTCACCCCCGCACCGGCCTTGACCCCCACGGGTGACGACGAAATAGATTTTCTGTTCACAGCCAACGGAAATTTCGCTCCTCAAAAAGTGGAACGCATCGCCTCAGGCGGTGAAATTTCACGCGTAATGCTGGCTCTCAAAGCGTTGCTCGCTCACCGCATGGAGCTGCCGACGATCATCTTCGACGAGATAGACACGGGCGTTTCAGGCCGCATCGCCGACGCCATGGGCGAGATCATCGCCGACCTCTCGCAGACCATGCAGGTCGTGGACATCACCCACCTGCCGCAGGTCGCTTCGAAAGGCGACACTCACTTCGTGGTTTACAAAGACGCCGAAGGATCCCATATCCGCCGCCTCGACCCGGAGGAGCGGATTACCGAAATCGCCAAAATGCTATCGGGCAGCCAAATCACGGAAGCCGCACTCGCACAGGCTCGTATCCTGCTCAAACCATAAGCACCCGTCACACAAAAGAATCCATGAAACTTAAAGACCTCGCATTCATCGGAGCCGTCGTACTGCTGCTCGCTCCCTTCTTCCTTTCGAACGATCTCTACGCAGCCTACCTGGCCTGCAATGCATCTCACCCCTACCTGATGGCCCTGCTCAAATTCGGCATCCTATCGACTGCCGGCGAGGTGATCGGGTTGCGCATCAAGACCGGTCGCTACAACGAGCCGGGATTCGGTATCCTGCCCCACGCCGTGGTGTGGGGCTTCCTGGGCGTCTGGATCGCCGCTATGATGAAGACGCTATCGATCGGCGTGCCGGCCGTGGCGGAGAGTTTCGGCATCGAGGGGGTAGCCGCAGCCATGAAGGGAGAGCTGACCCCGCTGAAATTCATCGGCGCACTGCTCATCAGCCTCACCATGAACACCACCTTCGCCCCCGTATTCATGACCCTGCACAAGATCACCGACACGCACATCCTGAACAACGGCGGTTCGCTGCGGGCTCTCGTCCGCCCGATTCCCATGCGGCGGATCATCTCGTCGCTCAACTGGGAGGTGCAGTGGGGATTCGTATTCAAGAAGACAATCCCGTTCTTCTGGATTCCCGCCCACACGATCACCTTCCTGCTCGCCCCCCAATACCAGGTGCTGTTCGCGGCGTTGCTCGGGGTGATGCTCGGCATCCTGCTCTCGGTGGCAGCCGTCGCCGGCCGCAAATAGGCTTACCCGCCCTGTGCGAACCACAAAGGGGCAAAAACTTACTTGCGAAAAAACGGCCTGCCCCCTTTTGCGGGGGATAAAACGAAATGTATGGAAGGAGAGTAGCGAGATAAATAGCCGATATATATCAAAGGGTTATAAGTACAACACCCCCGAACACGCTGCGAAGCCGAATGTTGCTTCGACGTTGCATTCAGGCCGCATCGCCGACACCATGGGCGAAATCATCGCCGACCTCTCGCAGACCATGCAGGTCGTGGACATCACCCATCTGCCGCAGGTCGCTTCGAAGGGCGACACTCACTTCGTGGTTTACAAAGACGCCGAAGGATCCCATATCCGCCGCCTCGACCCGGAGGAGCGGATTACCGAAATCGCCAAAATGCTATCGGGCAGCCAAATCACGGAAGCCGCACTCGCACAGGCTCGTATCCTGCTGGACAAATAACAGATACGTCGGCACACGATCATTTTCACGAATCGAACGATCCGACCGCCGCTATTCCCGGTCTGTCAATACCTTTACAAGGCTGATTTTCTCTCACGCAAGAGAGTACGAACTTTACCGACCTGCAGAGCCGGGCAATGGATTTCCCGTCGAAACCTACAGTGCAGGCATTTCGCCATCGGAAATCCTTCCGTAACGGGTTGCCATATCCTTTATGGAAATTCCCGTTCCGCAAAATCCGCAGCAAACCCTTCCATCCGACGCCGGCAAACAAAAATATATCGGCATACGCCGTTTTTTTACGCTTCGGTTAAATCTTTTTCGCAGCGGGTACGTCTTATGAATAGACGCGTCGTTAAAACAGACAGAATATGCAAGAAACGAAACTGAAACTCCTCGAGCGGATCGTCGATCGGCGACAGGATTCCCTTTACCGCTTCGCCTATTTCCGCACGGGATCGCAGGCCGATGCGGAAGACATCGTGCAGGACGTCCTGCTGCGGCTCTTCCACTCGGATTGCAACCTCGACCGCATCGACGACGTGGAGCGCTACCTCTGGCGGGCGATCGCCAACCGCTGCTGCGACTACCACCGCCACCGGCGCAATGCGACGCTGCCGACCGAACGGGCCGCCGCACTTGCGGACGACTCCGGCGATCAGGAACTCCGCGAAGAATACGAACGAATCGCCGGGCTGCTCGCAACCCTCCCGGAAGAACAGGCCGAAGTGATCCGCCTGAAAACCTCCGACTCCCTGACTTTCGCCCGGATCGCCGAGCTCACCGGCAGCACCGAGGCGACCGTCAAATCCCGTTTCCGTTACGGGATCGGCAAGCTCCGCAAACTCATAAACCACTAAAAATCATCCGCCATGAAATGCACCGATTTTGAAAACCGAATCGAACTGCTGTTCGATGACAATACCCCCGCAGAGGTTCGCCGCGAAATGTTGGAACATCTCGAAACATGTCCCGCCTGCGCCGAATTCTACCGCCAAACGAAAGCAGCCTTCAACACCGTCGCTCCCCGCGTCGAAGTGCAGGCTCCGGCCGGTCTGAAAGCCCGCATTCTGAAAACCGCCGCACAAGCCGAAAATACGCCGGCAACCGCACGAACGACCGCTCCGGCACGGCCTCGGCAATTGTGGCTCCGGCCGCTGTCCGCGACGTTGAGCGCCGCAGCCCTCATCGCCCTCGTACTGCTCGTCTTCGATCCCGTCGGCCGCTACCGGGCCCACGCCGCAGGACGTATCTTCCGCGATGCTGCCGCTCAACTCGACAAAAGCCGTTCGTTCCGCCTCGAAATGAATGTCCGCACTCTTCCCCAGGAAAATTTCAGCTACATCGATGCCGAAGTCCCCTTTGTTCCCCACCGTATGTGGGTGGAACCGGGTTCAGGCCGCTGGCGGCTGGAAAAAGCAGGACGGATCGCCCTGAGCGACGGGGAACGGATCCTGATGTGGAGTCCTGAGATAAACTCGGGCTTCATCATGCGTCCCGGTAGCGGCGCAATCGAAGATTTCGCCACCCTGCTCGACCCCTACACCCTGCTGCTGCGGGAAGAGCTCAACTTCGCCGAGCGCCGGAACGCAAGTTACAGCAAGCAAGTCGGACCGGAAACGATCACGCTGACCGTCGAAGCACCGGCCGAAGGGGATTTCAGCAACGACTACCTGTCGGGGACCTCGATCGACGAATCCGACACCCGGCGCGAATACCGCTTCGATCGGACGACCGGACGGCTTATCGGGCTGAAAATCGAGCAGACCGACGGGAAAACGCCCGTAACCATCGCCGAATTGCAACGCATCGTTTACGACATACCGTTGTCCGATACCCTCTTTCGGGCTTACGACGGCATCGAATGGATCGACCTCACCAAACCGGTCGGCGGCGTACACTTCGCAGCCATCGCACCGGAAGAGGCGGCCCGCACACTCTTCGCCGCCATGCAGACGTGGGATACGGAAATACTCGCCGAAGGACTCGTTTTCTATCCGCTCGACCTTATGAAGGAACGATATGCAGGCTGCCGCCTCCTCGAAACCCAGCCGGCCTTCCGTTCGGGACAGTACGCGGGAGTATTCGTTCCCTGCCGAGTGAAAATGTCCGACGGCCGCATCGAAAAAATAGTGCTCGCTCTGCGCAATGACAACCCCACCGGTTCGTGGGTGGCCGACGGCGGCCTCTGACGCTCCCGGAAATAAAAAGTTCCACATTCCCTCCGTTTTCCGGCAGACAAGCTACGGATCACGACCGCATCAGTCGTGTATGAAAAGCCATCGGAATTTCCCCGAGCCCTTTCCGTATGTCTTTCCAACAGCAGGCAGCGTCGTATTCGTATGAACCGCAGAACGCCCGCCGCCCTGAAAACGGCTCTCCGGACTTCATACACGACAGCCCGGAATAAAAAAGTTCCCGGAATCGCAAATGCGATTCCGGGAACTTTTCATAAGAGAAGCGATGGACTACATCATACCGCCCATGCCGCCGCCCGGCATCGCAGGCATTGCGGGAGCGTCCGACTTCTTCTCGGCCAATACACACTCCGTGGTAAGGAACATCGAAGCGATCGAAGCCGCATTCTCCAACGCCACACGCGAAACCTTGGTCGGGTCGATGATACCCGCTTTGAGCAGGTCCTCATAACGGTCGTCGCGGGCGTTGTAACCGAAGGCGCCTTTGCCCTCCTTCACCTTATTGACAACCACCGAACCCTCGCCGCCGGCATTCGTCACGATCTGACGCAGCGGCTCTTCGATAGCGCGTTTTACGATCTGGATACCGGTCGTCTGGTCTTCGTTGTCGCCCTTGAGCGTCTCCAAAGCCTCCACCGCACGGATGTAAGCGACACCGCCGCCCGGCACGATACCTTCCTCGACGGCAGCACGGGTCGCAGCCAACGCATCGTCCACACGGTCTTTCTTCTCTTTCATCTCGACCTCGGTCGCAGCGCCGACGTACAGCACAGCCACACCGCCGGCCAGTTTAGCCAAACGTTCCTGAAGTTTCTCCTTGTCGTAATCCGACGTAGCGGCTTCGATACCGGCGCGGATCTGCGCCACACGGGCAGCGATAGCGTCCTTCGAACCGGCGCCATCGACAATCGTCGTATTCTCCTTGTTGAGCGTAACCTTCTCCGCCGTACCCAGCACCGAGAGGTTCGCGTCCTCGATCTTCATACCCTTGTCGGTCGAAATGACCGTGGCACCCGTCAGCACGGCGATATCTTCGAGCATCTCCTTGCGGCGGTCGCCGAAGCCCGGAGCCTTGCAAGCGGCGATCTTCAACGTACCGCGCAGCTTATTGACAACCAGTGCGGAAAGTGCCTCGCCATCCACATCTTCGGCGATAATCAGCAGCGAGCGTCCGCTCTGAGCCACCGGCTCGAGCACACCCATCAGCTCCTTCATCGTCGAGATCTTCTTATCGGTAATCAGGATATAGGGTTTGTCCAACTGCGCCTCCATCTTCTCGGTATCGGTGATGAAGTAGGCCGAGATATAGCCACGGTCGAACTGCATACCCTCGACCACATCCACATGGGTTTCGGTACCCTTGGCCTCCTCGACGGTGATGACACCCTCCTTATTGACCTTGCCCATCGCCTCGGCGATCAGCTTGCCGATGGTACCGTCGTTATTGGCGGAAATCGTAGCGACCTGCTCGATCTTCGCGAAATCGGTGCCTACGGTCTGGCTCTGCTTCTTGAGTGAATCCACGACCACACCGACAGCCTTGTCGATACCGCGTTTGAGGTCCATCGGATTGGCTCCGGCGGTCACGTTCTTCAGTCCCACGCCGATCATCGCCTGCGCCAGCACGGTTGCGGTCGTCGTGCCGTCGCCGGCATCGTCGTTGGTCTTCGAAGCGACCTCCTTGACCATCTGGGCGCCCATGTTGGGAATCGCGTCCTCCAGCTCCACCTCCTTGGCGACGGTCACACCGTCCTTGGTCACCTGGGGAGCACCGAACTTCTTGTCGATGATTACGTTGCGTCCTTTGGGACCGAGCGTTACCTTCACAGCGTTCGACAAAGCGTCCACGCCCTCCTTGAGAAGCTCACGGGCTTCCACGTTGTATTTTATCTCTTTTGCCATAATCGTAATTTTTTTAATCCAACCGAACTAATTAAATGATAGCCAGAATATCCTGCTGCTTCATAATCAGGTAATCCGTGCCATCGACGTTGATCTCCTGACCGGCATACTTGCCGTAAAGCACCTGATCGCCGACTTTGACTTCCATCTTGATTTCCGAAGTACCGGGACCAACGGCGATTACTTTGCCTGCCAGCGGTTTCTCCTTCGCCGTATCGGGAATGATCAAACCTCCGGCCGTTTTCTCTTCCGCCGGGTTGGGCAGGATCAACACGCGGTCTGATAATGGTTTTACGTTCATAGTGGTATGATTTTAATTGTTATAAGTTATATTTAACAGTTTTTCAACTTCGCATTTGCGACGATAACTCCAACAAGAGATATGCCAAACGATTTTTGACAGAAAAGTCTGACAAATCGGGCAACAAGACTGTCATTTTGACAAAACGGCAGATACATCATCCTGACACCGTACGTTTCCGCCTCGTCGATACCGCCAGAGAGGGCCGTACGCACAGAATCCGAAAAGAATTTCGCCGTTTTTTTGCACGGACGAAAAAAACCTATTATCTTTGCACTCCGGTTGATCTTCGGTATCGACCGATATGGTGGATGTAGCTCAGTCGGTTAGAGCGTCGGATTGTGGTTCCGAAAGTCGTGGGTTCGAGCCCCATCTTCCACCCGAAAAGGCCTTCTTCGGAAGGCTTTTTTTATAATACACAAATTACCACGCACTTATCATTCAGAGTACATCCCGAAAAGGGAAATATACCGGAGTTCTGCCAAGACATCAAGCCCCGAAACAGGGATCTACAATCCCCGAATAAACCCCATACCTTCGCGATAACCGTCTTTGAAAATAAAGAATACGACAAATATCGCCCGCTTTGAAAACTGGCCCCGATAAAAAGCCGGAATCGTCATTTTATTGAATTTTGGCAGACTTCTCGATTGGCTTTTCGCGTCCCCAGCGCCCCTACTTCCGCTCGGAGCACATAAACGAAAAAGGCTCGGCAATCATCAGATTACCAAGCCTTTTCATCAGTCGGGGTGACAAGATTCGAACTTGCGACCACACGCCCCCCAGACGCGTACTCTAACCGGGCTGAGCTACACCCCGAATTGCGGATGCAAAAGTACAGATTAATTTTTAATTAGCAAATAAATAGTGTGAAATTTCTTCTATTATAAATTTACTATTTAGTGCTATCGGCTGGTTATTAGTAGATTGTGGGATTGTTTTGTTTGTTGGTAGAGGCAAAATAAAAAAGATGTTATGGATTTATATTTAATTCCATATTGCATTTTTCAGTTTATGCAAAATGGCTGAGTTGTGGGACTAAATCATATCAATTAACCGAAAAACTTTAATAAAACTTTAATCGAATTTTCTTATCAGAATCTCATTACTGTCTTTTAATTTATGTATATATATGTATGTAAATGATAATTAATAGGTGGTTTCTGTAGTTATATTTCGTAACTTTATGTTCCGTAATTTTAAAAAGTTTCACAGAGGAATTATAGATTCACTAAATGAAAATTTGTAATTATATGAGATGTATTTATTCTTGGTTTTATGAAAAAATAGAACAATATATCGGTTTCGTGTTTCTAATTAATAAGTTGAACCTTAGTAAATTGTTTAACAGCTTTGATAAAGAAGATAAACATGGTGAGGTGGTGTGAAAATTTACATGTTAATGATTGTTTTTGTTTCTGATAAATCTATTTTTTGATGTATATATTTGTGTTGTAATATTTATAAATAATGTTTGTCAGGAGGATAAAAAATAATAATATGGCAACTATTAAGTTTGTGTTGTACAAAAGCAACAAAAGAAAAGACGGGAGTTACCCTGTATGTTTAAGAGTGTCTAAAAAAGGTAAGCTCAAGTACATTGATTTAAAATTATCATCATTAGAGGGGCAGTGGAATGAAGATACTTGCCGCTTTAAGAATGATAAGCGTGTCAATCCTAATTATGAATTATATAATGGGCTGTTGAGTCATTACAATAGTTCGGGCCCTAAGCGGCCCTGGCAGTAAATAAAACCAGTTCTTTGAAAAGTTTGTCAATAACTTGTGAGTCCGGTTGCAGACCGAACACGCAAATAAATCGATTGAGCATATAAGCGTTATGGATGATCGACTTGCAGGATGATATTGAGAACGGTATTCCCAGTTCCTTGCAGGCGACCTTGGCGATATTGATGCTAGCGAATGATGCGTTCCTATGGAACTCGAGTTTTCTGAGGTCGGTTGACTGGCAGTCGTTAAGACCGGCATAGTGCTTCGCATCTCTGAAACAGAACTCCAGCTGGAAACGAGTTCTATAGCAGTCAATTACATCCTTGGTACTCATTGAGTCATCAGTGCTGAAGTAAATTTGCCACTTTGTCGTATCCTCTTCATCAGGATACCATACGACAACCTTGATGGAGCGTTTAAGTGACTTGGAATAAGCCTTCAGACCGATTAGACGGCCTTTGTCAACTTCAATCTCCTCACATCTGGAGAGATCAAGATTAGCAAAGTCAACCTTTCCATCATACCACTTCGGATGACCTCTCTTTCCGGTTGGCTTCTGAAGGGTCGGATAGAACAGAACCGCATCGTTGCGGAACCTGCTTATCACGTGGAAGCCTTCCTTGAGCAGAGGGTTGACGAACGTCTCTTTTGAGAAGAATGCGTCGGCAACTACCAGGCGTGATATCTTCTGGAGTTTTTCCTTTAGGATAATCAGGTTCTGACAGTACCATTCGACAAGGTTGTAGTCCATCTCCTCAAGAGACTTGGCGTCGGGAGTTTGTGGAGCACTCAGCGTCATACAATCGTGGTTTTCCACGTCAATGACACCGACTCCGAAGATCTCCTGACCGCGCTTCATCTCGCCAGCAACTCCGGACCAGAAACGTCCTATCCAAGGCGTCTTCTTTCCGGACTTGGGAAGAAAACTAGGATCGACGGCGATGGCCAGAAACTTTCCATTGAGAACCTTTCTGACGAGATACTCGTTAAAGGCAAACCAGTCGAAAGCCTCGTTCTCGAAGTTGTTACGGTAGGTCTGTTCGGAGAACTCACCATACCGACCCATCTGAAGGAAATTGACCTTGCCAGGAATTGCCATGAAGAGTTTTAGCGTATCCATAAGCACTTTCTCAAAAGGTTTGCTTACCTTTGATACTGATTTGAGGGCCTCGAAGCACTCGGATTGGTATTGCATAAGTAGGTTTGAGGATGTCATAACTTAAAGTGGTGGAATACTCTAAGTTACTAATAATCAGCGACTTATGCAATACTTTTATTGCCTAATTATCAATATTTTAGACAATTTTTCAGAGTCTTTTCTAGACCTTTTACAGCTTGCTCAAGCGATAGTTATTGACAGTATTTCAATGAACTTTTATATAGTGAAACCGGATAGCCGGCTTCAAATGTTTAACTTTTAGCGCGGTAAATTTTTCTTTGCGACGGAAATTTCGTTTAACATTCTATTATTCCGACATGCCTCTTACCAATAACGTAATGATTGTCAGACACAAGTTGCTGACCAATCTCATCAAATTGTGGAAAGACAACCAGCTCGTCGAGCGAATCGACCGCTTGCCGATCGAATTGAGTCCCCGTACCTCACGGGTTTTGGGTCGCTGCTGCGTACACAAGGAGCGCGCCGTGTGGAAATACAAATCTTTCCCGCTGATGGGTTTCGACATGTCCGACGAAACCGACGAACTCACCCCGCTGTCCGAATATGCCCGCAAAGCCCTGGAGCGCAAAGGGCAGCAGCAGAAAGACAATATTCTCTGCGTAATCGACGAAGCCTGCTCGTCGTGCGTGCAGACCAACTACGAGATCACCAACCTCTGCAAAGGTTGCGTGGCCCGGGCCTGTGCCACCAACTGCCCGAAAAACGCCATCGAATTCAATCGTGCCGGCAAAGCGGTCATCAACCACGATCTCTGCATCAGTTGCGGCATCTGCCACAGCAACTGCCCCTACCATGCCATCGTCTATATGCCCGTACCGTGCGAAGAGGCCTGCCCCGTAAAGGCGATTACCAAGGACGAACGCGGCGTGGAGCATATCGATGAGAGCAAATGCATCTACTGCGGCAAGTGCATCAACAGTTGTCCGTTCGGAGCGATCTTCGAAATTTCGCAGGTGTTCGACGTGCTGCAGCGTCTGCGCGAAGGAGAAAAGATGGTCGCCGTCGTCGCTCCGGCCATTCTCGGACAATACAACGCCCCCACGGAAAAAGTATATGGCGCGATTAAGGCCATCGGTTTCGAGGACGTGATCGAAGTAGCGCAGGGCGCCATGGAAACCATCCGCAATGAAGGTGCGGAACTCGAAGAGAAAATTGAGGAGGGACAGGCGTTCATGACCACCTCCTGCTGTCCTTCGTGGGTCGAACTGGCCAACAAGCATATCCCCGAGATGAAGCCCTTCATTTCGAGCACCGGATCGCCGATGTATTACGCCGCGCGGATCGCCAAGGAGAAACACCCCGACGCGCAAGTGGTCTTCATCGGCCCGTGCGTAGCCAAACGCAAGGAGGCACGCCGCGACGAATGCGTCGATTTCGTGATGACCTTCGAGGAGATCAACTCCATTTTCGACGGCCTGGGTATCGAAGTCGCAACCACCGATCCGTTCCCCATTCCGTTCGTTTCGACCCGGGCCGCCCACGGCTTCGCACAGGCCGGAGGCGTGATGGGCGCCGTACAGCTCTTCCTGACGGACAACAACCGGCCGCAGGTCGAAGGCATCCAGGTCTCCAACCTGAACAAGAAAAACGTATCCCTGCTCCGCGCCTATGCCAAATCGGGCAAAGCCCCGGCCAAGTTCATCGAGGTCATGGCCTGCGAAGGCGGATGTATCACGGGTCCCAGCACCCACAACCTGCACGATGCCGGTAAACGGCAATTCGCGAAGGAACTGGCTAAACGCTAAATCCGACGGGGCTATGAAAGAGCTCGTCGATCAGTTGAAACGCAACCGCACCCTTTCCCCGGAAGAGTTGCGCCTTCTGCTGACCGATGCGTCCCCCGAAGAGAGAGAATACCTGCACAGGGCGGCCCGCGAGGTCGCCCGTGTGCATTTCGGAAACGGAGTTTTCGTTCGGGGGCTGATCGAAATCAGCAATTACTGCCGCAACGACTGCCGCTACTGCGGCATTCGACGCAGCAATCGTCTGGCAGAACGCTACCGTCTGACCCCGGAAACCGTACTGGCCTGCTGCGAAGAGGGCTACCGGCTGGGATTCCGGACATTCGTACTTCAGAGCGGAGAAGACCCGGCTCTGAACGACGAACTGCTGACCGGATTGATCCGGGAGATGCGTCGCCGCTGGCCCGACTGCGCCATCACCCTCTCGCTGGGGGAACGGACAGAAGCCTCCTACCGGGCGTTGTTCGAAGCGGGCGCGAACCGTTACCTGCTGCGGCATGAAACGATCACTCCCGATCACTATCGTTGGCTCCATCCCGTCCGGATGTCCCTCGATCACCGCATCGAATGCCTGCACACCCTCAAAAAGATCGGCTACCAGACCGGTACGGGCATCATGGTCGGCAGCCCGGGACAAACGGTGGACGATCTGGTCCGGGATCTGCTTTTCATCCGGGAGTTCGAACCCCAGATGATCGGTATCGGACCTTTCATCCCGCACCGCGACACCCCCTTCGGCCACGAACCGGCCGGAAGCGTCGAACGAACGCTCACCCTGCTGTCGATTCTGCGGCTGATGCGTCCCGCAGCACTGATCCCTTCGACCACCGCGCTCGCCACCCTCTCGGGCGACGGCCGGATGCGGGGTATTTTGGCCGGTGCCAACGTGGTGATGCCCAACCTTTCGCCGCCGGACGAACGGTCGAAATACAACCTCTACGACGGCAAGGCCGCCTTCGGTGCCGAAGCTGCCGAAGGATTGGCCGCTCTGGAGCGGGAGCTCAACGAAATCGGCCGCCACATCTCGTGGAGCCGGGGAGATTATCAAGAATAGCTTATAAAAACACAAAGATATGTACCAAGTCGCATCCTCCAAGGCGGAGGAGTTCATCCATGACGGAGAAATCGTCGAAACGCTGGCTTACGCCCGCGAAAATCGTGCGAACCGCCCCCTGATCGAGGCGATCCTGCAAAAAGCGGCCGAAGGCAAAGGGGTCACGCACCGCGAAGCGGCCGTGCTGCTCGAGTGCGAACTCGAAGACCTGAACCAACGCATGTTCACGCTGGCCAAACAGATCAAGGAGAAAATCTACGGCAACCGTATCGTAATGTTCGCGCCGCTCTATCTGTCGAACTACTGCATCAACGGCTGCGTATATTGCCCGTACCACCAGAAAAACAAAACCATTCCGCGCCGCAAGCTCACCCAGGAGGAAATCCGCCGCGAGGTAATCGCCCTGCAGGATATGGGTCACAAGCGTTTAGCGCTGGAGGCGGGCGAAGATCCGCGCAACAATCCGATCGAGTACATTCTCGAATCAATCAAGACCATCTACTCCGTACATCACAAGAACGGAGCGATTCGCCGCGTGAACGTGAATATCGCGGCTACGACGGTCGAGAACTACCGCAAGCTGCGCGATGCAGGCATCGGCACCTACATTCTCTTTCAGGAGACCTACAACAAAACCGCTTACGAAGCGCTCCACCCCACCGGTCCGAAGAGCGACTACGCCTACCACACCGAAGCGATGGACCGCGCGATGGAAGGCGGCATCGACGACGTAGGCATCGGTGTACTGTTCGGTCTGAACACCTACCGGTACGATTTCACGGGACTGCTCATGCACGCCGAGCACCTCGAAGCCCGCTTCGGCGTCGGCCCCCACACCATCAGCGTACCCCGCATCTGCCCGGCGGACGACATCGACACCAAGGACTTCCCGGATGCCATTTCGGACGAGATCTTCCGCAAGATCGTAGCCGTGATCCGCATCGCCGTCCCCTATACTGGCATGATTATCTCGACCCGCGAATCGCAGCGCTCGCGCGAACAGGTGCTGGAAATCGGCATTTCACAGATCAGCGGCGGCTCGCGCACCAGCGTCGGCGGCTACGCCGAAACGACGCATGCCGAGCAAGATTCCGCACAATTCGACGTGAGCGACCACCGTACGCTGGACGAAGTGGTGCGCTGGCTGCTGGAACTGGGCTACGTGCCGAGCTTCTGCACGGCCTGCTACCGCGAAGGCCGCACGGGCGACCGCTTCATGTCGCTGGTGAAAACCGGAAAGATCGCCGACTGCTGCACGCCCAACGCCCTGATGACCCTCAAGGAGTACCTCGAAGACTACGCATCGCCCGAAACCCGGGCCTTGGGTGAAAAGATGATTTCGAAAGAGGTTCCGATGCTCCTCAACGAACGTGTGCGCCGCATCACGGAGAAGAATCTCGCAGCGATCGCCGAGGGTAAACGGGACTTCCGTTTCTAAAAATTTTCGCACGATGAACGAGCAAACTCCCCGCGCCGAACGGCTGCATATCGCTTTCTACGGGCGGCGCAACAGCGGCAAGTCGTCGCTGATCAACGCCCTCACGGGCCAACAGAGCGCCGTCGTTTCCGCGACGCCGGGCACGACGACCGACCCCGTACTCAAGACGATGGAGATACACGGGCTGGGACCTTGCGTACTGATCGACACGCCGGGGTTCGACGACGAAGGCGACCTCGGAGCGCTGCGTGTGCAGCAAAGCCGCAAGATGCTGGACAAGACCGACCTGGCCGTCTTGCTCCTCTCCGGAGCCGTGCCGCAGAACGACGAAATCGAATGGTTCCGGCTCCTCGAAGCCCGTCATATTCCGATCGTAGTCGTCCGCAGCAAGGCCGACTTGTTTACAGGTATGTCCGATGCGGAAGCCGAAGCGCTTTTCGGACAACGGCCGCTCCGGGTCAGCGCCTCGGACAGAACGGGACTCGACGCCCTGCGCGAAGCCCTGATCCGCAACCTGCCCGAAGACTACAACCAGCCCGAAATCACAGGCAGCCTCGCCTCGACAGGCGACGTGGTGATGCTCGTTATGCCGCAGGATATCCAGGCCCCCAAGGGACGCCTCATCCTGCCGCAAGTCCAGACGATCCGCGAGCTGCTCGATAAGAAGTGCCGCGTGGTCTGCTGTACCACCGACCAGATCGAAGGCACGCTCTCGTCGCTGGCCGCACCGCCGAAACTGATTATCACCGACTCGCAGGTTTTCTCGACTGTCTATGCGCAGAAGCCCGCCGCAAGCCTGCTAACTTCGTTCTCGGTGCTCTTCGCCCGTTACAAGGGCGACATCGACTACTTCGTGGAGAGCGCGGCAGCCATCGGGCAGCTCCGCGAAGACTCCCGCGTGCTGATCGCCGAAGCCTGCACGCACGCTCCGGTGGGCGAAGACATCGGCCGGGTCAAAATTCCGGCGATGCTCCGCAAACGGATCGGACCCGCACTGCGGGTCGATGTGGTTGCCGGCACGGACTTTCCCGCCGACCTCACGCCCTACGACCTGGTAATCCACTGCGGCGCCTGTATGTTCAACCGGCGCCACGTATTGAGCCGCGTCGCCCAGGCCCGCGCCCAGCACGTCCCGATGACCAACTACGGCGTGGCGATCGCTTACCTGCAAGGGATTCTCGACAAGATCGAATATTAACCCCAAAAACACATATCCAAAAGAGTGGGCCGTCCGACAACTGGACGGCCCACTCTTTATCAAAAACCGAAACTATTCCGGCAAATACTATTTCGCCTCCGACGGGAAATACTTCATATACTGTACGCGCTGGAACATGGCCGAAGTGTCGTTCTTGAAATTCAGACGCCCCCGGAACTCATCGAGCGAACCGAAACCCTGCCGCTCGGACCAACGGTCGATGTACTCGTTCATTTCGGCAATGACTTCGAATCCCTTCTGGTGGATCGCCGTGCAGACCTGCACTGCCTCGGCTCCGCACAAAAGCGCTTTGACCGCAGCCTCGCCATCGTGCACGCCCGTCGAAACAGAAAGGTCCAACTGCGGCAACACGGCCGAACAGATCGCCACCATACGCAGGACGTTGCGCAATTCCGTCGGCTCGCTGTAAGGCGAACTCTCTACGAAAGTCATCCGCTCGACATCCACGTCCGGCTCGAAGAAACGGTTGAAAAAGACTACGCCCCGGGCCCCGTGACCGAGCAAAGCGCTCGACAAGGCGAAGACATTGGTCAGGCGCATGGGCAGTTTCACCGAAACGGGAATCTTCACCGCACCGGCCACCCGACCGACGATCTCCGCATAGTTCAACTCCAGTTCGCGAGCCTGGGCATGAATGTCCGTAGATTGGATGAAAATATTAAGCTCCAACGCGGAAGCACCGGCATCGGCCATCGCCGTAGCGTATTCGATCCAATCGCCTTTATCGACCACGCAATTGATGCTGGCGATTACCGGAAGCTCCGTCTTCGACCGCGCCTCCTGCACCAACCGGAGAAATCCGGCCTTGTAATCCTCGCCCAGATAACGCTGCAAATAAACCTCCGCATCGCCGTAAGCCGAATCGGATACGGTGTCCAGCGCAGCCGCATGGTGCAGGATCTGCTCCTCGAATATGGATTTGAGCACTACGGCACCGGCACCGCTCGCAGCGCACTGCTCGACGCTCTTGACATTGGAGGTATAGGGAGAACTGCTGACAATGATCGGACTCGGAAGATCCAGCCCCAGGTATTTTGCTCGCATCGTTTCTATGGATTTTTATGGTTTATTTTTCGAAAAATACGTAAAATTATGATTTTGTGCAAAAAGTTACCCAATCAATTTGAAATAGCGACTCTATCGGGGTAATCCATACAGGCGGTAGATTCTTCTCAAAATACTAACAGACAGGGCTTCCCGGAATCCCAACGTTCGAACACCTGCTTTTAGCCCTACGCAGCGCGTAACATCAATGCGAATTTACCGTTTGAATACTTCAAGCCTGTAAAACAACGACTTCAACTGTTGCACTCATGGCTCGCACGGCCAGCCTACACTTGCATAAAACCGCAAAGAAAAAACAAAAAGGAGTCGCACAAACTGTGCAACTCCCTGACTTTCAAGTGGACCCAGAGGGGCATGATCCCACGACCTTCGGATTATGAGTCCGCTGCTCTAACCGACTGAGCTATGGGTCCTTTTGCATCCGGGAAAATCCGAATACGGACACAAAAATAGGAATTTCGACCGGATTCACAAAATAAAAACCCATTTTTTCATTTCGAGACGCCAGCACAAACCCGTTTCGCTCAAATCGATTCCCTGTTTTACGCCCCTGCATCGCAAGAAAAACAGCCGCACCGGAATTTTCCGCAACAACTAACCGACCCGATCGCAAGATTTTTCTTCGGAAAATTAGCTAACTGGAAAAAATTTACTACCTTTGCTCCGCTTAAGCATCTAATTACAAACAAAACAAACGAAATGAAAAAAGGTATTCATCCCGAAAATTATCGTTTAGTGGCATTCAAAGACATGTCGAATGACCACGTGTTTTTGTGCAGGTCCGCCGTTTCGACAAAAGAAACCATCGAAGTGAACGGCGAAACCTATCCCGTGTATAAGATGGAAATTTCCAACACCTCTCACCCGTTCTACACCGGTAAGATGAAGTTGGTGGATACCGCTGGTCGCGTCGATAAGTTTATGAGCCGTTACGCAAAACGCTACGATAAGAAAGCCGCCAAATAGTTCGAAGGACCGTTTGACGCTTCAAAATAAAAAAGGATTCGCCTGGGGCGAATCCTTTTTTATTCTCCTTCGGCGCCCGATTCTCACCGGTCCGCATTCGCCGGATGCCGCACACTCCGACCGTCGTCAAAAAGCGCAGGGGACATCCGCTTTATCCGTCCCGAAGCTGCCGACCGGAATCGGCAGCATACGCAAGATGGTACACGACCAATCATCCGGTCCGGCCCGAAACAGGACAAAAGAACTTTTACGGAAAAAATTTGGGGGTTTGCGGCACAAACATTACTTTTGTAATCTACTAAAATTACTGTTTTTATGGAATTCGAAGGTGTCGTATATAAAATCCTGCCCCTGACACAAGGTACGTCCGCCCGGGGAGAATGGCAGCGTCAGGACGTGGTTTTCGAGCTGCCCTCGGAATTTTCACGCAAAATCTGCGTCACGTTCTTCAACAAGCCGAGCGACGTGGCCAAACTCCGCGAAGGGGCTACCTATACGGTTTCGGTAAACGTCGAATCCCGCGAATATAACGGCCGCTGGTATACCGATGTGCGGGCATGGCGCCTGCAACCCAAAGAAACCGCTCAAAACGCCGGGATCCCGCCGATGCCCGACGCGGCCCCGCTCGAAGAGCCATCGTACAGTACTCCCGCAGCAGAAGTAGACGACCTGCCCTTTTAATTTTTCACGCACGAAGGCAGAAGCCATCCGCTCTCTAAAACAACAAAATAGCCGACCCTACAAAGGTCGGCTATTTTTCGGTCCCCGGGAGGCGACTACTTCTTCACCGGAAGAGCAGAGTTCGCTGCCTGAGTCGTCGCAGCCGCAGCTTCATCCGTTGTTGCCGGGGTCGTTTCCTCAACGAAAGGAATCACATCCTCCAACTCTACCTCGAATTTAAGAGCCGAATTAGGCAAGATATACTTACCGCGCGCCTGCCGACCATAAGCCAGTTCCGCAGGAATCCAAAGCGTTATCTTACCGCCTTTGCCGATCAGTTTCAAACCTTCGGTCCAGCCGGGAATCACCTGTCCCAATTCGAACTCGACAGCTTCGTCCTTGTCATAACCTTCCGGATCTATCTGCTTGAGGTACTCCTTCATCTCTTCGGGCTTGTTCTCGAAATAGGAGCTGTCGAAAACCTGCCCCTTATAATTGGTTCCCGTATAATAAACTTTTACCCGGTCGCGGGAGTCCGTCGGCATCAGGGTCTCATCGCCCTTCTTTTCGATCTTATAAAGTAATCCCGATTCGGTTTTCTGAACGCCGGATTTCTTCTCGATCGAAGCGATCCACTCTTCATTGGCTTTCTTGTTCTCGGCAGGACGAACCACCGAATACCAGTTCCGCAAGAATTTGACTGCTTCCTGCTCGGTCATGCGGGCTTCTTCACCGTTGCCGGTAATGTCTTTCAAACCCTGACCGAACCAAACCAACTGAATCGGAAGGTCTGCTCCCAGCATATTGTTACCCAGATCGATACCGAAAGCATACGAAATGAACCGACGCTCCTCCTCGCTCTCGAACATCGCGGGATCGGCCAACGACTCTTCGGGTGTCTTCAGCGAATCGGGAGTCATCGCGTTCTTCTTGGCAATAGCCTGAGCGCGTTCCGGACGCGTAACCATAAAGAACGTGCGCAATGTATCGAGTGCCTCTGGATGCGTCATTTTTGCCGTTCCGAGGGCACCTTCGGTCACACCTTCGGTCATCGCGTCGAAATCGAAGGGAATATCCGACATCATCCGGTTGAGTCCCGCTCCGACGTTATTACCCAAAGCGTACGACAAAGAGTCGAACTGCGACTTGCTGCCCATCGTGATCGAACCGTTGCTGCGGCTGCACGAGGCGAAAATTACGGCACCAGCTAACAGTGCCATGAAACACAATGTTCTTTTCATCTTGTTGATATAATTATGTATTAAATTGTTATTTCCGTTTCGATAACTGCACAAATATATAAAATATTTTACGGGCAGCCGATTTTATTTTTCAGCCCCCTCTTGAAAAAGAAGTCAGCGGACATCGACGAGTTCGATCTCGTAGAACAACGTCGCGTTCGGGACCACGCCCAATTTCTTGTCGCCTTCGGCCCCGTAAGCCAGGCGGGAGGGTATCCATACATTCATTCGACCGCCTTCCCCGACGAGCCGCACGCTCTGCCGCAACCCGGGCATCAGATCGCCCACGGCCGTGCGCGTGGTGTCTCCTCGTTCGTACGAAGACTCGACGACCTTTCCATCGACCGTCTTGGCCACAAAACGGATCGCCACCGTATCCCGGTCGCTTCGGGGCGTCTTGGACTCATCACCGATCTCCAGCACCTCGTACGTCAGCCCCGTATCGGTCTTGGCATAGGAGCGATTGCTCTTGCGGAAATCCTCCAGAAACTGTTCTTCATAGGCCCGAATCTGTTCGGGCTGCGAAACATTCACGTAACGCAGATAAACCGCACGGGCCTCGTCGGGCGTCATCCGGGCCGTCCGGGCATATACGTCCCGCACGGCCTGGCACACGGCTTCGACGTTGAGGGTCGAATCCATCCGCTGCAAATTATATCCCACATTCAGACCGATCACATAAGCGACCGAATCCGTTTCGTTACGCAACTCCATGCTCCCCGTTCCCCGGGAACAGGCACCCAGCAGGAACAGTCCCGCTGCGGCGATCAACCGATATTTCTTCATATACGTGTCTTTTTTTTGGAAAAGAGGAAAATCAGCACCGTACCCAATACGGCCGACGCGAACGATCCCATCAGAATGGCGATCTTGCCCCGGCTGACGATCTCGGCATCGGCAAAGGCCAGCGTATCGACGAAAATCGACATGGTGAACCCGATACCGCCCAGGCAAGCCACCGCGAAAAGCATCTTCCAGCCGGCTCCCTCGGGCATTTCGGCCAGCTTCGTCTTCACGGCGAGCCAACTGGCCAGGAAAATACCGAGCGGCTTGCCCACGAGCAATCCGAAGAAGATGCCCGTGCCGACCGCACCGGCCTGCGGCGTAACGTGGAAGATTCGGAAGTACTCCAGCGAATCGATCGAGACACCCGCATTGGCGAATGCGAAAATAGGCATAATCAAAAATGTTACGTACGGAGCCAGCAGATGTTCGAGACGGAAGCTCATCCCTACCGAATCGGTCGCCAGCGAGGACATCATCCGCAGGTAGTACCTGTGCTCCTCGTTCGGAAAATCGTCGGCCCGGCACTCGGCTTTCAGCAGCGCATCGGACAAACCGCTCATCTTCCGCGCGAAATACTCCTTGCTATAACGGGGTTTCATCGGGATGAACATGGCGATCACCACGCCCGACAGCGTGGAATGGATTCCCGAATAATAAAACAGGGCCCAGACGACGAAAGCCGGTACCAGATAGAACATAATGCGGGTTTCGCCCACTTTATTCAGGAAATAGATGCCTACGAGGATCAGGATCGCAATCGCAAGCAGCAACAGATTGACCTCCTCGCCGTAAAACAGCGCGATCACCAGAATCGCCCCCAAGTCGTCCGCCACGGCCAGGGCCGTCAGGAAAATTTTGAGCGAAATAGGCACCCGATCGCTGAATATCGAAAGGATGCCGATGGCGAAAGCAATGTCCGTCGCCGTAGGGATTCCCCAGCCGGGTGCCGCGACGGTTCCCGCGTTGAACGAAAAATAGATCAATGCAGGCACCACCATACCGCCCAAAGCCGCCAACACGGGCAGAATCGCCTTCCTGACGGAAGAGAGCTGTCCGATGACGATTTCGCGTTTGATCTCGAGACCGATCAAAAAGAAGAACACCACCATCAACCCGTCATTGACGAAGGTCTGGAGGGTCAGGCCCCGGGGAAACATCCAGTCGATCAGACTGCCGGGACCACGCACCACCAAAGCGATGTCGATGTTGAGCACCCGCTGGTAATACTCCGCCGTCCAGGGAAGATTGGCCAGCAGCATCGCAACGGCGACACTGAAGAGCAACACCAGTCCGCCCGACCAGGGAGCCTCCAGAAAACGACGCCCCCGCAACTGAAACTGATAATGTTGCCGGACCCAGCGGTACATGGAAAAAAGCCTCATTGTCTATTCATATTTATATTCGTAATCCAAAATAAACCGTCTTCCCCGGCAGAATTCACGCCCTGTCGGAATCAACCTCTTCCTGCCGACGAAGTCCGCAAGGCCAGGCCGCACAATTTGTAGAGCACGCGGGCTCCTACGACCGCGTCGATCTTATCTTCCGGGCAGGGAACGACCTCCACCAGGTCGAACCCGGCGATGCGGCGGCCCGAATCGGCCACGCACTCCATCAGGTAAACCACCTGTTCAAAAGTGATGCCGCCCGGAACGGGAGTGCCCGTATGAGGACAATGTTCGATGGTGAGTCCGTCGATGTCGAAACTGATATAAACCACCTCGGGCAGCTCGTCCACGATGCGGCGGCAGCTTTCGGCCCAGGTCGTTCCCGCGAATCCGGCGCGAGCGAGCGAGCGCGAATCGAACATAGCGATCCGCCCGTCCGAAGCGGCCCTTTCGGCCTCGGCATCGCAATAATCCCGCACGCCGACCTGCACGAGCTTGCTCACCTGCGGCAGGTCGCGCAGTACGTTGAACATGATCGAAGCGTGCGAAAATTCGAATCCCTCGTACGCCTCACGCAGGTCGCAATGGGCATCAATATGGAGAATTCCCAGCGAACCTTCCTTCTCGGCAACGGCACGGATCAAACCGTACGGCGTCGAATGGTCGCCTCCGACCAGCCCTACGACCTTACCTTGCGAGAGCCACTGGCGGGCCTGACGGTAAATATTGTCGTTCATGGCTGCACAGCCTTCGTTGATACGGCGCAGACGGCGCTCGATACGTTCGTCGTCCGGCGCTCCGCCCTCTTCGAGATGTTCGATCACCCGTTCGGCATCGGCCCGCAGCTTGCGGGACTCCTCCTGCAGCGAATAGTCGATGTCGGCCGTAGCGATGCCTCCGAGCCAGGCTCCCGGCGCCGAAGCATCGTAAAGATCGAGCTGTGTGGAGGCTTCGATCAGGGCATCCGGCGCCAAAGCCGTTCCGGCACCGTAGGATACGGTCACGTCCCAGGGTGCGGAAACAAGCACCAGCGCAGCCTCCTCGGGCGTGAACGGCAAACCGTAATAAGCGCCGTTGTCCACCCCCACCCCGTTGGGATTGAATGTTTTCAGATCCATAGTCTTTCCTTGTAAGAATTACAAAGATAGTAAATTTTTGATTTTCCGCCATCGTTATCACCGATAAACCCCGTTTTTAACGGGGTGCCGACCGGCCGACCCGGACGACGCCCGAAGCGGGAGCCGTATGCACCGGCGCACGGTTCCCGTAAAAAGGAGCTCAAATAAATTTGGCGCCGCCCTCGCCCTGCACTATCTTTGCTCCGCAATTAACCAATTCGAATACCGTCGTGAAAATCGTCGCCGACAATGCCATACCTTTTTTGAAAGGAGTACTCGAACCTTATGCCCGGGTGGAATACCTCCCCGGGAAAACCATCGCAACGGCCGATGTCCGGGATGCCGACGCCCTGATCGTCCGTACCCGCACCCGGTGCGACGCCGCCCTACTCGAAGGATCGTCCGTCAAACTGATCGCAACGGCGACCATCGGCTTCGACCACATCGACACGGAGTATTGTCGGCGACACGGCATCGAAGTAGCGACCGCCGCAGGATGCAATGCACGGGGCGTACTGCAATACGTCGCTGCAGCACTGGTCCGCCTCTCACGAGTACAGGCCTGGGAACCTGCAGACAAAACCCTCGGAATCGTCGGTGTAGGACACGTCGGGTCGCTCGTCGAGGCCTACGCCCGGACGTGGGGATTCCGCGTCGTGGCATGCGATCCCCCCCGCGAAGAGCGCGAGCACGGCGGATTCCTGCCGCTCGAAGAGGTGGCGTGCCAGGCCGACATCCTCACCTTCCACACTCCGCTGGACGATACGACCCGGCACATGGCCGGGGCGAAGCTCTTCGAGCGAATGAAGCCCGGCAGCATCCTCATCAACACTTCGCGCGGCGAGGTAGTCGATGGGCAGGCGCTCCGCGAAAGCGGTTTGCAATACGTCCTCGACGTCTGGGAACACGAGCCCGATCTCGACCCGCTACTGCTGCGGGACGCATTGCTCGCCACCCCTCATATCGCCGGTTATTCCGCCCAGGGCAAGGCCAATGCAACGGCCCTGTCCGTCCGGACGATCGGCCGGTACTTCGGACTGTCGCTCGGGGAGTGGTATCCGTCAAACATCGCCCCGTCCCGTCCCCGGGCGATCTCCTGGCAGGAGCTTTGCGACACGATAGACGACCGCTTCGACATCGCCGCCGAAAGCAGACGGCTGAAAGAGAACCCCGAAAAATTCGAAACGATACGCAACGAATACCGCTACCGGGAAGAATATTTTTAACAATTTAGATGCTTTTTTCTTAACTTTGCGGCCGAAATCGACCGCACCGCCCATTATGTATCGTAAACTGATCAAACCCATCCTGTTCGCCATGAACATCGAGCGTGCCCACAGCACGGTCCTGTTCCTGTTGCGCATGATCGGGAAAATCCCGGGCGGACGAGCGCTGCTGCGTGCCATGTACCGCACCGAGCACCCTTCGCTCGAACGGGAGGTATTCGGACTTCGGTTTCCCAACCCGATCGGTCTGGCGGCGGGTTTCGACCGCAACGGAGAAGCGTTCCGCGAACTTTCGGCCCTGGGCTTCGGATTCGTCGAGATCGGTACGGTCACGCCCCAACCCCAGGCCGGCAATCCCCGACCCCGCATCTTCCGGCTGCCCGCAGACCGGGCGATCATCAACCGTTCGGGCCTCAACAACAAGGGGTTGTACAAGGCCATCGCCCAGCTCCGCCACCGGCACGACCGGCTCATCATCGGAGGCAACATCGGCAAAAACACGCTGACACAACCTTCGCAGGTCGCGGCCGACTACCTCAAAATGTTCCGCAACCTCTACCAATACGTCGATTATTTTTCGATCAACGTCTGCTGCGACAACTGTGCGGACGGCAGCGTATCGCACAACAAAGCCCACCTGATGAATATTCTGCAGCCGCTCTTCGATTTTCGCCGCGGCCAGAACCAGTACCGGCCGATCCTGCTGAAAATATCGCCCGACCTGCCGGACCCGCTTATCGACGAAGTGACCGACCTGATGCTTTCTACGCCGCTGGACGGCATCGTGGCCGTGAACGGTACTTTCTCGCGCAAAGGTCTCGAAACCGATGAGGAGACGCTCGACGAAATCGGCAGCGGCCGATTGAGCGGAGCTCCCCTTACGCAGCGGGCCATCGAGGTAGTGCGCCGCATCCACCGACGTTCGCACGGAGCCTATCCGATCATCGGCGTCGGAGGCCTGATGAATGCCCGGGATGTGAAAGCCATGCTCGCCGCCGGCGCGAGCCTCGTCCAGCTATACACGGGATATATCTACGAAGGGCCCTCCCTGGTCAAGGAGATCTGCCGGGCCCTGATCGACGACGCAGCGTCCGAAGCCTCCGCTTCGCCCGCGCCGGGGAAATAATTCAATCTTACCACCATGAAAGCATCTATTCTTACGATCGGCGACGAAATCCTGATCGGGCAGATCGTGGATACCAATTCGGCGTCGATCGCCCGTCACCTGAACAATGCGGGCATCGTCGTCTGGGAGCGCACATCGGTCGGCGACCAGCGCGAGCAGATCACCGAGGCCGTAAAACGGGCCATGAACCAGAGCGACGTAGTCATCCTGACCGGCGGCCTCGGCCCCACCAAGGACGACATCACGAAAAAGACCCTCGCCGAGCTCTTCGGCTCCCGGCTCGTATGCGATCAAACCGTCGCCGACCACGTACGGCGCATGCTCGAAGCGCGCGGAATCGAATACAACCGCCTGAACCGCGATCAGGCGCTCGTCCCGGCGTGCTGCACCGTGCTTTTCAACGCCCACGGCACAGCCCCCGGCATGTGGTTCGAACAGAACGGCAAAGTCGTGGTTTCGCTGCCGGGCGTTCCCTTCGAAATGGAGCACCTGATGACCGACGAGGTAATGCCTCGTCTGAAAGCCCGTTTCTCCCTGCGGCAGATCGTACACCGCACGCTGATCACGGCAGGTCTGGCCGAATCGATGCTGGCCGAAAAGATCGCCGACTGGGAAAATGCCCTGCCCCCGTACCTCCACCTGGCATATCTGCCCGCACCCGGCGTGGTGCGGCTGCGCCTGTCGGCTTACGAAGTCGAAGGCGAGAGCGTATCGCACGAAATCGACCGGCAATTCGCCGCCCTGCAACGCATCATTCCCCGCTACGTCCTCGGATTCGAGCGGGCGACCATGCAGGAGATCGTCCACAACCTGCTGACGCGGCGTCGGCAGACTCTCGCCACGGCCGAGAGCTGCACGGGCGGCAGCATCGCGGCCCGCTTCACGGCAATACCCGGAGCATCGGCCTATTTCCTGTGCGGAGTGGTGGCTTACAGCAACGAATCCAAAAGCAACCTGTTGGGTGTCGATCCCGAAACGATCGCCTGCCGGGGCGCCGTCAGCGAGGAGGTCGCCCGCCAGATGGCCGAAGGAGCCCGCCGCACGGCGTCGGCCGACTATGCCGTGGCCACCACGGGCATCGCAGGTCCTGCGGGCGGCACGGAACAGAAACCCGTCGGCACGGTCTGGATCGCCGTAGCCGGCCCGCACCGTACCGTGACCCTGCTCAAACAATGCGGCACCGACCGGGGACAAATCATCGACCGGGCGAGCGCCTTCGCACTCGCGCTCCTGCGCGACGAAATCGAACGGGATGCCGCCGGAGAATAACCCGGTTTCGACACTTCCCAAAGCCCCCTGACTTCCGGAGCCTCGAAAGGTTCCGGAAGTCTTCATATCCCCGTCTCTGGAACAAGCCCCGTTCCTCCCGGAACGCATCCAACCCTTTCCGATACGCTGTCCGGCCGGACGCCCCCGAAAATCGCGAAACAAAAGCCCGATACGATCACTAGCACCGTCCGATGAAATTCAAAGGCGGATCATTGAACACACCCCGTCGAAAAGAGTTAATTCTCCGACCGTAATTACGGGCACCTCATACCGCTATATATCAAACATTCGCCTTCCAAAACCGAAATTCGAAGCTATTCCCGAACAGATTCTTCCTCCCGGTCAGCGACAAAATCACCCAGTTATTCCCACCGCCCCTCTATCCGCACGATTTTCGGAAACACGGGAACGGCCTTGAAAACGGGATCTTTCGACAAATATACTTTTTGAGAAATGATATAAACGAAATGAGAGAGCAATATACGCCTGCTCCCTTCATCTTTGCTGCAACAAAATAGCATCCGTATTCCCGACCGTCAAAAGCCCCGAACGAAAGTCCTCCCGGCAAACAGATTTCGAGGCCGATCGAACGACACCGGAAAGCCGATCGATACGGACCGGCGCACACCGCCCCGAAATGATCCGAGCACATGATATACATCGGTTATTCCCGAAAAGAAAAACCGACAAGTCTAACCATCAAAAAACAAAACCCATGAAAAGATTCTTACATTTGCTCACAGGGATTTGCACCCTCGCCCTGGCTCTTCAGGCCTGTACCAAGTCTCCGGCCGAAAACCCGGGAAGAACGGACGATCCCGGAAACGACGAACAAAACAGCAAGGTAACCCTTACTCTCTCGACGCCCCGCACCCGCACGACGCTCGTCAGCGAAACCTACGTCCACTGGAGCGAAGAGGATATTGTACAAATCAACGGCACGAATTTGCCCGTAATCCCCGATCCGAATGATCCGACACGCGCAACGATCTCCAATGTGGACACCGCCGAAGAGTACGTGGCTCTCTACTCTCCGGACAACGGCGGATATATCCCGGAGCGAGAGGTCGTCGAAGCCTACTTCCGCCCCGAAGTGCCCCATACTCCCGACTCGTTTTACACGACAGGAGGCAATCCGATGGTGGCATACAGCACATCCACCTCGCTGGAATTCAAAAATATCGGCGGATTACTCCGCATAGGAGTGACCGGCGATGCGTCGATCGCGTCGGTTATGCTGTCGGGCAATGCGGGAGAACCCATTGCCGGACACTTCGAAATCTCGAAAAGCGATCTGGCTTCCGGCAGCCTCGATTTCGCTCCCGGCGAAGGTTCCGCACAATTCGTCAGCACCTCCGTCACGATGACCTGCACGGAGAATGTACGACTCGATGCGAACTCTCCGACCTATTTCTACTTCGCGCTGCCGGCAGCCGAATACACGAATACACGGAAGGATTCACCGTAACGCTTACCGACAGCGAAGGCAACACCTGCCTCCGGCAAACGCATAACTCCGTCTCGATCGAGCGTGCGACCCTCAAGTCGATGGAACCGATTGCGTTCGAAAAGGACAAAGCGCTTACGGTCACTTTAGGAGAAATCGCGGCGAACTCCGTTACCTGGAATATCGAAGGTAATCCCTCGACCGACCTGCGGACCCTGCTCGTCACCAAAGCGATGTGGGATCATTTCATCGCACAGGAATATTACCTCGACAATCCGCAAAAACTCACGTCCGAAATCCTCGCGGCCTATTCCGCCACCATTCCGACCGACGACAACGGCCGTTACGAAGAGACTGCAACCCAGGCAAGAGCCGTAAACTCGATGCAGCCCGTACAGGAAGACAACGACTACCTCGTCTTGGCCGCCTATTTCTCCGGCACCCAATCCGTCGGCGTAATCCCCGCCCCGGTTCCCGTTCACACTCCGGCCGCCACAGGCCCGGCTCCCGAAGTGAATGTCACCGTCTCTTCGGCCGGCAGCACTACGATCGATGTACTTACCACCACCAGCAACGCATCCGGCATCCTTACCGCACTCTTCTTCAAAAGCGATTACGACAATGTATTCAGCCGGGAGGGAATAGACGAAGAGTTGATCGCAGTACGGCAATGCATGGACGGCAGAGCAGGTAGAGCAGGCCAACAACGGAGGATATACACTCCAATACATTTCGCTTCCGCCGGAAACGGAATTCGTTATGCTAATTTCGGTCTCCAGCGCAGCAGGCAAAGCTACGCTCAAGAAAGAAATAATTGCGACCGAACCGTACGTCGATCCTTCTGCCGAATGGATCACCGTTTCCTCCGAAGCCACGTTCGTTTGCGGCTTCTTCTTCAACCAAAGCATCCCCTCCTTGTCGAACGTGATCAATATTACGAACCTTAAAGTCGAAAAACTCGCCGATCGCGACCTCTTCCGTCTGACCGACGCCTTCTCCGTCTCCCGGATCCCCGAACTTGCGGCCAGCGGCATATACAGCGATCTGTCCGGCAGTCCGTATTATTTCTATATGGATGCGACCGACCCGAACAATGTAAAAGTCGTCAATGAAGTGTGCCAACTCGGCATCGTTCACAACGAATACGGAGCAATGAGCGTCGGCAACGACTTCAACATCCAAGGCGGCGAAGAGTACCAGCACGGTACGTACAACCGAGCGGAAGGCACGATCCGAATCGGCGTGCTCATTTGCTATGCCGACAGCCAACAACTCTTCGTCACGCCATTCAACAGTACGCTATATCTGAATCCCGAAACGCCCGGAAACAGTGTTTCGACCGAAAATTTCAAGAAAGACCCTGTCGCAATTCCCTGGTAAGTCAGGACCCCCGAAAACAGAGACACCGGCCCTTTTTCAGGCCGGTGTTTTGTTATTTGGCCAAAAGATTGTATATTTGCACTCCCCGAAATGGGATTACAATTAAATTTTAACCAAAATGAAAGTTTGCGAAATTACAGGCAAGGTAGCGGTGATCGGCAACAATGTTTCCCACTCGCACCACAAGACCAAACGCAAGTTCAGCCCCAATCTGAAGAACAAGCGCTTCTGGTCTGAAGAGGAAGGCCGCTGGATCACCCTCAAGGTATCTGCCGCCGGAATCAAAACAATCAACAAGAAGGGCCTCGCAGTAGCGCTCCGCGAAGCTGCCGCACCCAAAAAGGTTTACTAAAACTCAAGTGACAAATGGCAAAGAAAGGCAACAGAGTGCAGGTGATTCTCGAATGCACGGAACAGAAAGCTAGCGGTGTTCCGGGAATGTCCCGCTACATCACGACCAAGAACAAGAAAAACACCCCCGACCGTCTGGAGCGCAAGAAATACAACCCGTTCCTGAAGAAGGTGACCATTCATCGTGAAATCAAATAATTTTAGTGCTATATGGCAAAGAAAGTAGTCGCAACGCTGAAAACCGGTACGACGAGGTGATGCTCGTGCTGGACGGCTCCACGGTTCACGCAGGCCACGCAGGTCACCTCGCTCACGATCACCAAGCTCGACGGCACGGCCAAAGGCGGCGTCGTGATCGGCATCAGCGACCAGTTCCGCATCCCGGTCCGCTACATCGGCATCGGCGAGGGAATCGACCAGCTGCGGATCTTCGACCGCCGCGAATTCGTCAATGCACTCTTCGGCGATGCGGAAAATTAACGTCATCACGCTCGGCTGTTCGAAGAACACCGTGGATTCGGAGCACCTCATGGCGCGCCTCGCCGCGGCGGGTTACTCCGTCGTGCACGACAGCGACCGCACCGACGCCAAGACGGTGGTCATCAACACCTGCGGCTTCATCGGCGACGCCAAGCAGGAGTCGATCGACATGATCCTGCGCGCGGCGGCGGCCAAGCAGGCCGGGCGCATCGAACGGCTCTTCGTCGTGGGCTGCCTCTCGGAGCGCTACGCCGACGAGCTGCGGCAGGAGATTCCCGAAGTGGACGAATATTTCGGGGCCCGCACGTGGGACGGCATCGTGCGGGCGCTGGGCGCCGCCGAGGACCCGGAGCTGGCCACCGAACGCCGCCTGACGACCCCGAAGCACTACGCCTACCTGAAGATCGCCGAAGGCTGCAACTGGAAGTGCGGCTACTGCGCCATCCCCCTCATCCGCGGCGAACACCGTTCCGTGCCGATGGAGGAGCTGGAGGAGGAGGCCCGCAAACTCGCGGCACAGGGGGTCCGCGAACTCATGGTCATCGCCCAGGACACGACCTACTACGGAATAGACCTCTACGGACGGCGCGCGCTCGGCGAACTGCTGCAACGGCACGCCATACCAAGGCCCAGGCTTACGAGCTGATCGACAAACTGAGGCAGGCCATTCCCGATCTCGCGCTGCGCACGACCCTGCTGGTCGGCTATCCGGGCGAAACCGAAGCCGACTTCGAAGAGCTTCTGGAATTCGTGCGCACGGTACGATTCGAACGGCTGGGCGTATTCCCCTATTCCGAAGAGGAGGGGACCTATTCGGCCCGGAATCTGCCGGACGATGTTCCGGAAGAGGTCAAACAAAGTCGTGTAGAACGAGTAATGGCGCTTCAGAATGAGATCTCGCTCGAAAACAACCGGGCACGTATCGGTCAGTTGGAGCGGGTCATCATCGACTCCCGGCAGGGGGATTTCTACGTAGGACGGTCGCAATACGACTCGCCCGAAGTGGATCAGGAGATCCTGATTCCGGCCGCAGGCCGCAGGCTGATCCGCGGTTGCTTCTATCAGGTGCGGATCACCGCAGCCGAAGACTACGACCTCTACGGCGAACTCGAAACGAAATAAAAGACAATCATCACATCTTTCAATGTAGCGTTATCCGACAGTCGCAGGATCGAATCCGACGGTCGCTAACTCACGGCCTCCGGTCGTGTCCGCAACGTCCTAATTCCCTTCCCGGGAGGGGAATTGGGCCGCTACGCTTCCCATAACGGGGGACACGAAAGGATATGATCATGAAATAAAATTTTGTCGTTTGACGTTTTTTATATACCTTTGGGAAGGCGGAAAATATTTCCGGCGACAGATAAATGGCAGAGAAAAAGGTCATAAGCGATTTCGAGGCGCAGATTCGGCAGCTCATTGCCGACCATCGTCGGCTTACGGCCCTTTGCAAGGAAACAGCGGCGGAGCGCGACGTCTTGCGTAAAGAAAACCGCGATTTGCAAATGCAGGTAAAAGAGCTCGGCAAGGAGCTCGCCCGCGTACAGCTCAGCCAGGGACTCGCAGGAAATGCACCCGACCAAAGCAAAGCGATCGCACGCGTCAACCGTTTAATGCGGGAGGTGGACAAGTGCATCACCCTACTCAACAAACCCGACCGAATCGGCGAAGAGCTGTCGGGCAAGTAGGCAAGACATACGATAACGACCGAAGATATTTCATTTAACGGGAAGCAAGCGACATGGCCCAGCAACAGGCAATAAAGCTCAAAATAGCCGGTAAAAGTTACTCGTTTACGCTCAAGCACGAAGCGAACGAGGAACAGTCGCTGGCGGAGAAAGAGGAGCTCTACCGCCTGGCCGAACGCGAGGTGAATGCCTATGTCACCCGGTTCGAAAAAGCCAAATACGAAGGATTCTCGACACAGGACTGCCTGGCGATGGCCGCATTGCAGTTGGCGATTTCGAGCGTTTCGCTGGCCCGCAGCCGAGAAGTGGGCAGCGAAGATCTCCGCAGGCTGGAAGCGCTGCGCGACGAGATCGACGAATACCTGAACCGAATCGAAACCGAAAAGAAATAACAGGGAAGGATACGAGGGGGGACCGTATAGAAAAGTCCGCAAGTATCATCGTTCTTTACCATACGTTTAAGAAAAATCTACCCGCATAGATTCCTTAAAGCTTTGCGAAACTGAACAATTTTTACATTGGGGCAACTCACCACTTTCAAAATCAGGCTTCAACCCCTCGGGGTGCAGGCTGCGGCCTGCCGGTAGAAGGTTGCGATTTTCGGGAGCCCCCACACTTGACTGATCTTGCAGATTCGTCAAACAAGTTAAGGAATACTATGCGGTTTTTTTATGCACAAACCCTAATAACTAACAAATAATAACTCTCTAAAACAATGATGACAATCGTACTATCGAGCGTCCTGTCCGCCGTAGTCTGCCTGGGTATTTACATCCTGGTAACCAAATACGTTACCAAGAAGACCATCAAGGCACTGCGTGAAGCCGCCCGGAAAGAGGCGGAAGCGGAAGGCGAAATGATAAAGAAAGAGAAGATTCTCCAGGCCAAGGAGAAGTTCATCCAGCTCAAGAGCGAGCACGACCGCCAGGTCAATGAACGCAACCGGAAGATCGCCCAAAGCGAACAGCGGGCCAAGCAGATCGAAAACAACCTGCAAAACCAACAGCGCGAACTGGAAGGCAAGGTCAAGGAGAACGCCCGCCTCAAAGAGCAGATGGAAGCGCAGCTTCAGGTGCTCGAACACAAGAAGGAGGAGATCGACCGTCTGATGCACGAGCAGAACACGCGCCTCGAGCAGATTTCGGGCCTGAGCTCCGAAGATGCCAAGAGCATCCTGATCGAAAATATGAAAGCGGAAGCCAAAGCCGACGCTGCAGCCTACATCAACGAAACGATCGAGGAGGCCAAAATGACCGCCACGAAGGAGGCCAAGCGAATCATCGTGGCTTCGATCCAGCGTGTGGCGACCGAAACGGCGATCGAAAACGCCGTGACGGTATTCAACATCGAAAGCGACGAGGTCAAGGGCCGCATCATCGGCCGCGAAGGCCGCAACATCCGTGCGCTGGAAGCTGCAACCGGCATCGAAATCATCGTGGACGACACGCCCGAAGCGATTATCCTGAGCGGGTTCGACCCCGTGCGCCGCGAAATCGCCCGCCTGGCCCTGCACCAGCTCGTAACCGACGGACGTATCCACCCGGCCCGAATCGAGGAGGTGGTCGCCAAGGTACAGAAGCAGATCGAAGAGGAGATCGTCGAAGTCGGCAAACGTACCGCGATCGACCTGGGTATTCACGGCCTGCATCCGGAGCTGATCCGTATGATCGGCAAGATGAAATACCGCTCCTCCTACGGACAGAACCTATTGCAGCACGCCCGCGAAACGGCCAACCTGGCCGGCATCATGGCTGCCGAGCTGGGGCTCAACCCCAAAACGGCCCGCCGCGCCGGTCTGTTGCACGACATCGGCAAGGTGCCCGACGACGAACCCGAATTGCCGCACGCAATTATCGGTATGAAACTCGCCGAGAAATACAAGGAGAAGCCCGAGGTTTGCAACGCGATCGGCGCCCACCACGACGAAATCGAGATGTCGTCGCTTATCGCCCCGATCATCCAGGTCTGCGATGCCATTTCGGGAGCCCGTCCGGGAGCCCGTCGTGAGGTGGTCGAGAGCTATATCAAGCGTCTGAAGGAGATGGAGGACATCGCGCTCTCCTACCCCGGCGTAGTGAAGACCTATACGATCCAGGCAGGCCGCGAGCTGCGTGTAATCGTCGGTGCGGAGAAGCTCTCCGACATGGAGTCCGAAAGCCTGTCGCACGACATCGCCAAGAAGATCCAGGACGAAATGACCTACCCGGGGCAGGTAAAAATCACCGTCATCCGCGAAACCCGATCCGTGGCATACGCAAAATAGGATATTTATCCAGATACCACCATCCGGTTTCTACAACCAAAGTCCCTTTCCCCTACCATGGAAGGGACTTTTTTTACGAAACACATGAATAAAGAGTTGCAAGCCTACGTCGAACAGGCGATCCTCCCCCGTTACGAACATTTCGACCGTGCCCACGGACCCGAACACGCCCGGACAGTCATCGAACAGAGTCTGGCACTGGCCCGGCATTACCAGGTCGATCGGCAGATGGTTTACGCAATTGCGGCCTACCACGACGTGGGACTGGAGAAAGGACGGGAGATGCACCATATCCATTCGGGGGAAATCCTCGCTGCGGATACAAAACTGCGGCAGTGGTTCTCGCCGCAGCAGATCGCCGTCATGCGTGAGGCGGTGGAAGACCACCGCGCCTCGTCGGACCACGAACCCCGCACGATTTACGGACGCATCGTTGCCGAAGCCGACCGTTGTATCGACCCGCCGACCATCGTCCGCCGCACGATACAATACGGGCTGGCGAACTATCCGGAGCTGGACCGCGAGGATCAATATCGCCGCTGTGTCGATCACCTGACACATAAATACGCGGAAGGAGGCTATCTCCGACTCTGGATCCCGGAATCGGACAATGCCCTGCGCCTCGCACGACTGCGCGAGCTGGTCCGCAACCGCCAAGAGCTCCGGCGGCTTTTCGACGAAATATTCGACCGGGAGATGGCTGCGAACGGCTGAAAAACCGGACCCTATTTACCGATGCCTTTCACGGCCTTATAAAATCGGAATTGCTTCTCAGTATAACCCGTTACCGGCTCCGACCGGACGCGCAGATCTGATGTCGGATGCAAAAATCACGGATACGACAAAAAAGGGGCGGCTCTTTTGCAGAGCCGCCCCGAATCATCCGATCGGACGGAAACTATTTTTGCTGAATGAACGGAAGTTTCACGACCTCGGCCTTCATCAGCTTCTCGCGGATCACGATGGCGATCTGCGTGCCGACCTTGGCGAACTCCTTCTTCACGTAACCCATACCAATCCCCTGTTTCAGACAGGGCGACATCGTACCCGAAGTCACCTGGCCGATGATATCGCCCTCAGGAGAGGCAATCTGGTAGCCATGACGCGGAATACCGCGATCGATCATCTTGAAACCGACCAGCTTGCGGGTCAAACCGCCGGCCTTCTGCTCTTCCATCAGTTTACGGTCGATGAACTCCTTGCCATCGACGAACTTGGTCAGCCAGTTCAGGCCCGCCTCGATGGGCGAAGTCGTATCGTCGATATCATTACCGTAGAGGCAGAAACCCATTTCCAGACGCAACGTGTCGCGGGCACCGAGGCCGATGTTCTTCAGCCCCTCCTTCGAACCCTCCTGCCAGAGAGCCTTCCAGAGTTTCTCGCCGTCTTCGTTGGCCACATAGATCTCGCAGCCGCCCGCACCGGTGTATCCCGTAATCGAAAGAATCGCATCCACACCGGCAACCTTCAGCTTCTTGAACGTATAGTATTCCATATCCTCCACCGGCTCGGTGCACAACTTCTGCACGATCTTCATCGCATTGGGACCCTGGATCGCCAGTTGGCAGATCTCGTCCGAAGCGTTGTAGAGCTGCTTGCCATGACCGGCCTCCAAGCCGAATTTCTTGCCCTCTTCGACGATATGGTTCCAATCCTTGTCGATATTGGCCGCATTGATTACGAGCAGATAAGTTTCGGCATCGATCCGGTAAACCAGCAAGTCGTCCACGATACCTCCCTTGCCGTTGGGCATGGTGGTATATTGCACCTTCCCGTCGTAAAGCGCCGCAACATCGTTGGTCGTGATATGCTGCAGGAACGCTTCGGCCTTGGGACCTTTTACCCAGACCTCGCCCATGTGACTCACGTCGAATACGCCCGCGTTGTTGCGCACGGCCAGGTGCTCTTCGTTGATGCCCGTAAATTCGATCGGCATGTTGTAACCTGCGAACTCGGCCATCTTAGCGCCGTTCGCAATGTGATGTTTGGTAAAAACCGTTGTTTTCATTGTCTGTTATCGATTTAATTATCAGTTATTTGATTATCAGTCTTATTCGCGGCGCTTCACGCCCATCCGGGGACAGCGGTGAAACTCCTTCGTGCGGTCGAACAGGTAGCGGTAGGTCGTATGCATCTTGTGCTTGGTGGCGCATACGTAACTCTCCACCATGCGCATCATCACCGGATTGAAATCGCCGATCCACGCAAGTTCCAACGATTTGTAGGGTAACTTCGGCACCGCCTTCTCGAACTCACGAATGATTCCCGCCTCGATGCCCTTGCCGTGGAACTCGGGGGTGACTCCGAAAATCAAGCCAAGAACCCTGTCAGCCTTATGCGCCACCTTGAGCGCCCACATCAGACGCAACTTGTTCCACCAGCCGAACTTGCCGTTGAAGGAACCGATCACCCGATTCAAATCGGGCACCATGATGAAAAAGCCGATGGGTTCGTCGTTATAGTAAGCGAAATAGACCAACCGTTCGTCGATAATCGGGCGCAACGTATTCATAATGCGGAACGCCTGTTCGCGGTCCATCGCCTTCACACCCGAAAACAGCGCCCACGCCTTGTTATAAACCAACCGGAAATCCTCGGCCACCTGCTCGAGATTCTTTTTCGAGATATGCTTGAAACAGTAACCCGGACTCTCCTCCAGGCGCTTCACGCGCTCATAAACCGAATCGCTCAACTGCCCCACCTCCAACCGACGCAGATAGGTATGCTGGTTGAAATAGTTCTGAAATCCGTAATTCTCGAACAACTCTTTATAATAAGGCGGATTGTACGCATTCTCATAGAGGGGCTGGAATTCGTACCCGCTGACCAGCAGCCCCCACCAGGAGTCCCGGGGACCGAAATTGATCGGACCGTCCATCGCCTCCATACCCCGGCTGGAAAGCCACATGCGGGCCGCATCGAAAAGCTGATCGGCCAGCTCCTGATCGTTGATAGCCTCGAAAAAGCCGCATCCTCCCGTCGGCTGTTCCTCCAGGAAAGCATGTTCCCGATCGTAAAAAGCGGCGATACGTCCCACCACTTCTCCTTTTTTATCGCGTGCGATCCAGCGAATGGCCTCGCCGTCGGAGAGCAATTCATTTTTCTTCGGGTCGAAAATAGCCCGGATAGAAGGATCGAGGGGACATACCCAATTACGATTCCCCTTATAGATTTTCCGAGGCAGATCGAGGAACTCCCGTTCCGTACGGGCATCGACGACCTCCTGCAAAATGTACTTGTCTGAACTCATTGCCTTATGAAAAAGGTTTAATCCCAACAAAGATAACGATATTTTTCCAAAATACCCGTTCATGCCCCCAATCCGTGCGAAAACTTTTTCCTTATAATATATACGGAAGAGTCCTGGCTCGGAAAAACCGTTCAATTTCAGTTTTTCAGACAAACAAAATCACTTTGTACGAAAAAGTAATCTTTTCATGCAAAATAAATTACAATCTATAAGAATAAATACTATCTTTGCATCAACATTAAACCACAACTTAATTTCAATATATTATGAATGTTAACAATTTAATGGCAGAATTGGAGCGTAAGCACCCGGGTGAAAACGAATACCTGCAGGCCGTACGCGAAGTACTCGAGTCCATCGAGGAAGTTTACAACCAACATCCTGAGTTCGAGAAAGCCAAGATCGTTGAGCGCCTCGTAGAGCCGGATCGTATCTTCACCTTCCGCGTAACGTGGGTGGACGACAAAGGCGAAGTTCAGACCAACCTGGGCTACCGCGTTCAGTTCAACAGCGCGATCGGTCCCTACAAAGGCGGTTTGCGTTTCCACAAGGCCGTGAACCCTTCGATGCTGAAGTTCCTCGGTTTCGAGCAGACTTTCAAGAACGCCCTGACGACCCTTCCGATGGGTGGTGCAAAGGGTGGTTCGGACTTCGATCCGACCGGCAAGTCGAACGCTGAAATCATGCGTTTCTGCCAGGCTTTCATGCTTGAATTGTGGCACAATATCGGTGTCGATACCGACGTTCCCGCCGGCGACGTAGGCGTAGGCGGTCGTGAGATCGGCTTCCTGAACGGTATGTATCAGAAACTGGCTCGCAAGTACCACACCGGCGTTCTTACCGGCAAGGGCGAAACTTGGGGCGGTTCGATCCTCCGTCCGGAGGCTACCGGTTTCGGCGCACTCTATTTCGTACAGCACATGCTGCATCTGGCCGGCAAGAAACTGGAAGGCGCAAAGATCGCCATCTCGGGCTTCGGTAACGTGGCTTGGGGTGCATCGAAGAAGGCTACCGAACTGGGCGCCAAAGTGATCGCAATCTCCGGTCCCGACGGTGTAGTAACGATCCCCAACGGTATGAACGAGGAGATGATCGACTATATGCTCGAGCTCCGCGCTTCGAACCGCAATATCGTGGCTCCGTTCGCAGAGAAATTCGCAGGTACGACCTTCACTCCGGGCAAGAAGGCTTGGAGCGTGAAGTGCGACATCGCACTCCCCTGCGCATTCCAGAACGAGCTGAACGGCGACGATGCTGCCGAACTGCTGAAGAACGGCACTTGGTGCTGCGCCGAGGTTTCGAACATGGGTTGCACGCCGGAAGCTATCCACGCATTCCAGAAGGCAGGTATCCTGTTCGCACCGGGCAAGGCTGTCAATGCGGGCGGTGTAGCTACTTCGGGTCTCGAAATGACGCAGAACTGCATGCACATCTCCTGGTCGGGCAAAGAGGTGGACGAGAAACTCCACTTCATCATGGCAAGCATCCACGACGCTTGCGTGAAGTTCGGCAAGCAGAAGGACGGTCACATCGACTACGTGAAGGGCGCCAACATCGCAGGCTTCATGAAAGTCGCACAGGCTATGCTCGAGCAGGGTGTATTGTAATCCTGTTCCTTTATACGAAAAGAGGTGCGGCCGAAGGTCGCACCTCTTTCATTTTATCCGTTTCGAAGAATCGCGGTTCGGACCCGCACAAGTACTAAAAAGCGATATTCGCCGACAGACCCAAAGTCAGCGTATTAAGGTGCTGACGACTCTCGCGGACCATCGGAGGTTGCAGGTAATAAGTCGTCTGAAATCGAAGGTCGAAATTGTAGTTGGCGCGAAATGTCATGGACGTGCCGACTCCGAAAACAGGTCCTCCGCAACTCCCCAGCGTATATCCGTTCAGGGAAAAGGATTCATAATACTGATACCCGGCCAAGACCTTGCCACCGGTCCGCCAGCGTGCCGTAATCGGATATGAAAAATAGGCCCCGGCACTTGCGGCCCAACTGTCCAAACGATCCGTAGATTCGGCAACATTCAACTTGATCGGCACACTCGACACGGCCGTACGTCCTCCGAAACCGACATAAGGATTCATAAACCAAGCCCCCTCGATGCCCAGGTTCACACCTGCATTGAACTCGCCTTCGACTCCCGCAACAGGACGATACCGTCCTATCACCACATCCGTACTTACTTCCATACCGAGAAACGACGGCCGGCAATACCGATCGAAAGCAAAATCCTGCTCGAATTCCGTCAATCCCCTCTCCTTGAAAATCAAATCGGCGAACAGGTATCCCAGCTCTACGGAAAGAATACCGATCCCCGCACCTACTAATACATCGCTGAACCAATGTTTATTGTTGAGCATGCGCGAAACACCCGTTACCGTAGCCATCGAATAGCCGGCGATACTGTACCAGAGACTGCGAGGCCCGTACTCCTTATGAAGCATCGTAGCTGCCATAAAAGCCGTAGCCGTATGCCCCGACGGAAACGACTTGTTGTTCGATCCGTCGGGGCGGGGCATACGGCAGGTATATTTCAGAGAGTTGACCGCTCCGGCCATCAGCGCGACGGAAAAGGCATCCGACACCAACATCCGGCCCCACGAACTGCGCCCCCGGACTCCTCCGATTTTCAGCCCCAGCATCAACGCTGCGGGAGCATATTGCAGATAATCGTCATAATGGAGACGGAAAGACGGTACATAATCGTTCCTCAAATGACGAAATCCCCGATCCCGCTCCTGCACGACCAAACCTGCGACAATAAGGGGAACTCCGATATAGGTTATTCGATAGGCACGCGAAGAGGTTATCCGCTCCATATCCCGGACAAACGGGCTGCGGCGGAGGGGGGGGTAATCGGACTCAATGTATCGACCTGGGCGAAAGCGCCGATCGACACCCCCAGCAGAAGGCACAGCAACAGCAATTTCTTCATTTACCAAATACAAGATTCCGACCGCATCGGAAAAACCTGTTCTCACCGCTTACCGACAGCCGGGACGGGGACGGATGCGGCGGCGGATACTCCGCACGACATCGCCCAGAATAGCGATCAGAGAGGTATAGCCGATCACTTCGAGCCATTGTACCCACGTGAGCGGCGTAGTACGGAACACCGGACCTCCGAATTCCACGATCAATACCTGTCCGACGGCGATCAACAGCAGCACCAAGAAGAACGTACGGCTTCCCCGCAGATCGTGCAGCACCGAATGGCACGCTTCGAAGCCTTTGGCGTTGAACATATTCCAGAACTGCAGAAAGACGAATACAGAGAAGAAAACGGTCAGTTGTTCGAGACTGAGCTCGCCGGTCGTAGCACGCCAGTAGAACAGCATACCGAGCAATACGCCGACGAAAATCGTTCCGCAGGTAAAGATCGTCCGGGCCATGGCCGGTGTGATGATAAACTCGTCTTTGGGACGCGGCGGTTCGTTCATCACCGCCGGATTGGGCGGCAGGGAAGCCATCGCCAGCGCAGCGAAAGTGTCCATGATGATATTGACCCACAGAATCTGCACTACCGTAAGCGGCATCTCGGTCCCGAAAATCGAACCTACGAAAACCACGATGATCGCCGCGAAATTGATCGTCAGTTGAAACAGTACGAAACGTTGGATATTGCGGTAGAGCGAACGCCCCCACATCACGGCCGATGCGATCGACGTAAACGAATCGTCGAGCAGCGTGATGTCGCTGGCATCCTTCGCCACCGACGTACCCGATCCCATCGAGAGTCCCACGTTAGCGAAATTCAGCGCCGGTGCATCGTTCGTACCGTCACCCGTTACAGCCACGATTTCGCCCTTGCGCTGCAAAAGACGCACGAGCCGCTGCTTGTCGAGCGGTCGCGCCCGGGACATAATCTTCAGAGCCTGCACCCGCTCGAGCAGCTCCTCGTCGCTCATCGCCGCGAACTCCACGCCCGTCATTTCGTTCCGTGAGGAGTCGGTTTCATCGTGCCATAAACCGATGCGGCGTGCGATCTCACGGGCCGTGGCCGGAGTATCGCCCGTGACGATCTTAATGTCGATTCCGGCCTTCATACAACGGGCTACGGCAGCCGGCACATCTTCCCGCACCGGATCGGCGATCGCCGCCACGGCCACGAACAGCATCTGCGGATCCCGCAGCGCGTCTTCGCATCGTTCGGCCGTCGTTTCGGCATACGCCACCGCCAGCGTACGCATCGCACGTCCCTGAAACAGCAGCAACTGTTCGTTCACCTGGGCGTCCTTGCCATCCGGCATACACATCGCCCGTACGATTTCGGGAGCACCCTTCACGCAAATCAAACGCTTTCCAGTGGTTTTGCTCTGTATAATCGTCGCCATATATTTGCGTTCGGTGGTGAACGTCATACGATCGACGATCGGAGCCTCCTCGCGCAAAGCCGCATAGTCGAATCCCTCTTCCCGCAGGCGGATCAGCAGGGCCCCTTCGGTCGGATTGCCGATGACATTTGCGTCGGCATCGAGAAAAGCGGTCGAATTGACGGCGATGATCTCGGCCAGCAACCGTTCGTCGATGGACGCATAATGGATGATCTCCTCGACCCGCATCCGGTTCTGGGTAAGCGTACCGGTCTTATCGGTACAAATCACCGTAACGGCCCCCATCGTTTCGCAGGCGTGCATCTTGCGCACCAGGTTATTCGTCTTCAACATCCGACGCATCGACAACGCCAGCGAGAGCGTGATACTCATCGGCAGCCCCTCAGGAACAGCCATCACGATCAAAGCCACCGAAACCATAAAAATACGCAGCAGCTCCTTGGAAGTCTGGACCCAATCGCCCGTCGAAAGCTCGCCGCCCAGGTATGCCTTGGCGAGCATCGCTACGAAGATCGCAATCGACACTGCAATACCGATCTTACCGATCATCCTCGAAAGACGCGTCAGCTGCTTATACAACGGCGTAGGCTCTTCGCTGGCTATGGACGACTGCTCGGTTACCCGCCCCGCTTCGGTGCGGTCGCCCACAGCCTCGACGATCATCTCGCCGTAACCGTCCACGACGGTCGTACCGCGCAACAGCGCATCGGAAGGATAGGTCGCCTCGGCATCGAAAAAGCATTCGTCGGTAGTCTTGTCCACCTCAGGCTCGCCCGTCAGCGTCGATTCATTGATCTTGAGCGATACGGCCTTCACCAGCTTACCGTCCGCCGGGACCGTTTCGCCATTCTCGACATACACCAGGTCGCCCACGACCACATCGCGTCGGGGCACCTCGGTCATCTCCCCGTCGCGGACGACCTTGACCGGAATGTCGTCATTCACCAGATTGAGCCGCTTGAACCGCCGCATGGCGTCCAATTCGAAGAAAAAGCCGACACAAGTGGCCAAAACGATGGCGCAGATAATTCCGATGGTTTCCAGGAACTCCCCATCGATAAAAGCCATCGCCAGCGACAGCAGCGCCGCTACCAGCAATACCTGAATAATCGGATCGCGGAACTTCTCGGCAAACAGTTTCCAGGCCGAATCCCCCTTGCGGGGCGTGATGAGATTATCCCCATGCAGACGGCGGCTCTCCTCCACCTGGGCGGAAGTCAAACCTCTGTGTTGATGTTCTTTCATAAAGTCAGTCGGATATATAAATAAGGTTGTGAATGTTATCGAAAAGAATATTGCCGGGTCGAGGCATCCAGCCGGACCGCAATGAACAACATGATGGTAAAAAGCCATGAGCGACGAACCACCGTAGCTGACCAACGGCAGGGGAATTCCCATCACCGGCATCAGTCCGATGGTCATCCCCACATTAACGAGCAGATGAAAAAGCAGGAATGCCGCAACGCAGTAACAGTAGATCCGTCCGAAAGGCTCCTCCTGCCGTTCGCCCATACGCATCAACCGGAATATCAACAGGCAAAAGAGCGTCAGCAGAAGCATAGCGCCCAGAAATCCCCACTCCTCGCCGATGGTACAGAAAATGAAATCGGTATGTTTCTCCGGCACGAAACCGTATTTGATCTGGGTCCCTTGCAGGAACCCTTTGCCGATCCAGCCGCCCGAACCGATAGCGATCTTGGCCTGATTGACGTTATAATCCGTACCGAGGGGATCACTGACCAGCCCCAGGAAACTTAAAATACGGTTCTGCTGATGCTCTTTGAGGATGGAATTGAAAATATAATCGGTAGTCGGAACGAAAAGCATTGCCGTCAGAAACAGTCCGATCGTAATGAAAATATTGCGCAGATTGGCGCGGAAGGCATAAATCGCCACAAAGATGAGCGACAGCAGCGTCACCACGAGCAGGCAGCGGTAGAGATCCATCGCTCCGGGAGCCGCCAACAGCATCCCGAAATAGAGAAGCAGCGTGCCCAATGCCAGCGCAGCCAGATAAACCATGCGGGACCGCCACTGTCCGTTCATCATCGCCTCGGAAAGCGTACAGACCAGAATCAGCATCACCAACAGGGTCAGCGGCGTAAAGAGGAACGAAAAAATAAAGAGTACGGCGATCAGGATCACCGGAATACAGAGCCACTTGTTCAAACCTTCGCGGTACAACACGAACAGCAGCGATACGAGCACGATACCCGATCCTGTATCGTTCTGCATGACGATAATCAACAGCGGCAGACAGATCACCAATCCCACCTTGAAAAGATCCCCCGCCCGGTTGATCGAAAACGAGCTGGAGCTCATCACGCGGGCCAGCGCCAACGCCGTAGCGATTTTGGCGAACTCCACCGGCTGAATACGGACCGACCCGATCTCGAACCAGGCCTTCGCACCGTTCACTTCACGACCGAACAGCAGAGCGGCTACCAGGGTCAGCAATCCCAGGACATAGAACAGATAAGCCCACTTGTGATAGATGCTCGCATCGACCAGCAACACGACGACCGCTACGGCGAACGATATTCCCATCCAGACGAGCTGTTTCATATAGAAATGCGAGAAGGAAAAAATGCTCTCCGCCCCCTCTTCGTACGAAGCGGAGAGGATAGCCACGAAGCCGACCAGCACGATCAGCACATAGATCAGCACTGTCCAGCGATCGACGCCCTCGAACAATTTACCGATGCCGTTATTTTCCATAGGCCGGGTAATAAATCGTTTTCTGCTTGACCATCTCCACCAGCCAGGGCCGTGTGACGGTGTCGGTCAAATAGTACTCTTCGAGCAGACTGGCGATGGGCAAAGCGGCCGAAGCCCCGAACCCGCCGTTCTCGACATACACCGAAATAGCGATGCGGGGATTGTCCTTCGGAGCGAACGACAGGAAGGTCGAATGATCCTTGCCTCGAGGATTCTGCGCCGTACCGGTCTTGCCGCACACGTCCAGACCCGGCAGATAAGCCGTCCGGGAGGTTCCGCCCTCCTTGTGCACGCTCTGCCACATACCCTCCACGATCGGTTCGAAATATTTCGGATCGACTTTCGTATAATGTTTCTCGTAAAACCGCCGGTCCATCGAATCCCGCCCCTCTACCGAACGGACGATGTGCGGGATATAATAGTACCCGCGATTAGCGACGATAGCCGCCAGGTTAGCCATTTGCAGCGGCGTACACTCCAGCTCCCCTGACCGATCGAGAGCGACAGCACCGTCAGCGCGTTCCACGATTTCCGATAACGCCTGTCGTAAAACTTCCGGTCGGGAACATAGCCGTTTCCCTCGCCCAGAAAATCCGAATCCAGCTTGCGGCCGAAGCCGAAACTCTCGACATACTCCCTCCATACGTCGAACCCCTCCTTGACGCTTCCGTACCGGGGATTTTCGAGAATATCGCGGAATACGTAACAGAAATAGGCGTTGCACGAAGTCGCTATGGCAAAACGCAGGTCCGCAGGCGACGTATGGGCGTGACACCTCATCTTGAGCCGTCCGACCTGATAACCCTCGTGACAGGGATAACGCATGGAAGGAGTCAGCACACCCTCCTGCATCCCGATCAGGCCCTGAACCAGTTTGAAGGTCGAACCGGGCGGATAACGGCCGCTTACGGCACGGTTGAACAGCGGCTGCCGTTTGTTATAGAGCAGCTCCATATAGTGATTGCCCCGCTGCCGTCCCACCAGTTCATCGGGATCGTATGTGGGCGAGGAAACCATCATCAGAATCTCGCCCGTCGAAGGTTCGATCGCCACGGCAGCCCCGACTTTGCCGGCCATCAGCTCCTCGGCGAAGAGCTGCAACCGCGCGTCGATCGTGCAGACGATCGACTTGCCGGGTACGGGCAGCGAATCGAAACGACCGTCCATATACGAACCCTTGATCGCTCCGTGCGTATCCACCTCGGAGATCTTCACCCCCTTCTTACCGCGCAGCTCCGGCTCGTAGGCCGACTCCACGCCGCTGATTCCGACGTATTCGCCCGCCTGATACGAAGGATAACGCCGCAACATTTCGGAATTGACCTCCCCCACATATCCCAGCAGGTTTCCCCCTACTTTACGAGGGTATTGCCGGGCAGTCCGGTAAACGGTATAGAAGCCGGCGAAGTTACACTCGTCGAAACGAAGTTTGTCCTCCTTGGACATATAGTTCATCACCATACGGGGCGCACGCGGACGCACACGGGCATTGGCCAGCTCCCTCACAAGCCCTTCGCGCGAAAGCCCCGTAACCTGACAGAAAAGCGTCGTATCGAACCCCTCCCGATCCATCTCGCGATAGATCACCATCAAGTCATAACACTCGCGACTCTGTACCAGATATTCGCCGTTGCGGTCGAACACCTCGCCACGGGACGGATACTGAACTTCGTAGCGCAACGCATTGCCCCGGGCCAGCTCCTCATATTTGCTGTCGATGAGCTGAATATAAGCAAGCCGCGCGGCGATTACGCCGAAAACGATCAGCACGACCACCTGCAGCACCCGCATCCGGGCAACCCCTTCCCCACCGTAACTCATAGCCGAACCGTCAGTTTAGTGGTGAACAGCCGCGCAAGCAGCCAGATGAAGCCCACCGTAACAGCACTGCTCACGACCAGTCGGACGAGCGTATGGAACAACTGCGCCCAAGACAGGGACTCCAACATGAAAAACAGGAAGTGGTGTACCACGACCATCGCTGCCAGGTAGCGCAGAAATCCGCCCTGCCCCAACCGGATCGAAGAAGGAATACCACCCTCCCGAATCCCCTCCTTACCGCAGACAGACTGCAGAAGCGGCCGGCGCAGCATAGCGACCGGAAGCGTAGCGATCGTATTGATCCCCGCTGCCCCCATCGCCCAATCCATCGCAACGGACATCGACAAAGCCAGAAAAAGCACTGCAACCGGCGGAGCGTCGATCGGCAGCAGGACAATGAAGCCGATATAGACCAAAGGGCAGAGGTAGATACTGATCGACAGGTTGTCGAACAGAAAAATCTGCAACAGGGCCAAAATAAGGAATAAGACGATATAGGGAACAGTCCGGTACATATTTATCTTCTGTTTTGCCGCTCGGCTTCGGCTTCGAGCTCCTGCACATCTTCGATATCCCGGTTGCGCACCAGGATAACATCCGTCAGTTGCGACACATCCACCGCCAGCCGGATCACCACGTCGTAAGCCATCTGGGTATCGGCCAGCGAAAAACTCTCCACATAGCCGATCAGCACGTCAGCCGGAAAATACTGCGAAAAACCGGAGGAAACCACCTCTTCCCCCTCCGTAACGCGGGCATATTTGGACAATTCCTTCATGCGGACGTGGTAGCGATCGTCACCCGCCCAGTAGATCGAGCCGAAATAGTCGTCGCCGGCGAGCTTGCCGCTGGCATTGAACGACGTATTGAGAATCGACACCGCCACCGCATGACGGTCGGAACTGGCGGCCACGTAGCCGACCATGGCCCCTTCCGGAGAGAGCACGCCCATCCCCTTCTCGACGCCGTCGCGTTCGCCCCGGTCCAGCACGATGAAGTTACGGTTCTTGTTGATCGAATTGGAAATCACCCGGGCGACGGTCAGCTCGTAGGGCTTCTCTCCCATATCGTGCAGCAGGTCCGTACGCACCGAATCGGCCGCCGACCTCCGGTAAAAAGCCAACTCCTCCTCGAGTACGGCGACACGCTCCAGCAGGCGTTCGTTTTCGCGCCCCAGGGTAAAATAGGAGCGAATGTCTGCGAAGATGCCGTTCACCCCGCCAACCACCTGGTTCGAGCGGGTGAGCAGCTTGGCCTGCGTATAATTCGAAGAGTGCGCATAATACCCGATGGCGATCGCTTCGAATACGACGAACAAGACCGCCACGTAGATTCTGCGCAGGAATTCGATCAGTTTATACACGGCTCACGGGAAAGCTTCCGCAGCTTCGTTATTTCATCAGGAACGAGAAACGGTTGATATTCTTCAGCGCGATACCCGTACCGCGCGCAATAGCACGCAAGGGATCCTCGGCCACGTGGAACGGAATACCCGTCTTGGCATTCAGACGCTTGTCCAGCCCCTTGATAAGCGCACCGCCGCCGGCCAGGTAGATGCCGTTCTTCACGATGTCGGCATACAGCTCCGGCGGCATGGTTTCGAGCACCTTCATCAGCGCCGCATCCAGCTTGACGAGCGACTTCTCCAGTGCATAGGCGATTTCACCGTAGCTGAGCGACACGGTCTGCGGCAGGGCGGTAAGCATATTAGGACCCGTCACCACGTAATCCTCGGGCTCTTCGTCCAGCTCGGTGAGCGCCGCACCGATCGAACACTTGATCGCCTCGGCCGTGCGTTCGCCGATACGGATGTTGTGCTGCTGGCGCACGTAACTCTGAATATCGTTGGTAAAGACATCGCCCGCGACATTGATCGACTCGGAGCAAACGATGCCGCCGAGCGAAATGCAGGCGATCTCGGTAGTACCGCCGCCTATGTCGATCACCATGTTGCCCTCCGGTGCTTCGACATCCAGACCGGCACCCAGCGCCGCAGCCATCGGTTCGTAAATCATATAGACCTCACGCCCCCCGGCATGTTCGGCGGAATCCCGCACGGCACGGATCTCGACATTGGTCGAGCCGGAAGGAATGCAGATCACCATGCGGATCGAGGGAGCGAAGAGATTGCCCGAAGTCTTGACTTTCTTGATCATGCCGCGCAGCATCAACTCCGTAGCGTTGAAATCGGCGATCACGCCGTCCTTCAGCGGACGGATCGTCTTGATGTTCGGATTGGTCTTCTCGTGCATCTGGCGGGCCTGCGTACCGATAGCCACCAGTTTACCGGTGTGTACGTCCAACGCCACGATGGAAGGCTCGTCCACCACGACCTTCCCGTTGTGAATAATCAAAGTATTGGCCGTACCCAAGTCGATAGCCAGCTCCTGTGTCAGTGAAAAAAGTCCCATAGTACTCTGCTTTCCTCTCTCTATATTATAATCTATTAATTTCTGATAATCAAAATATTGACTTTCTTTCCCAGAAGCCTTCGCCTGCCCGTGAAATCCGTGTCAATACATCAGGAACAAAGGTAATGAAAATGAAAGCAGAATAAAACAAATTCGTTTGTTTTTTCTGCCGAGTGCGTCTTACCCTCTACAAAGGTAGGGAAAAGAAGGATAATTATGTGTCCTTTCCCGTTTTTTATTTACTTTTGTAGAAAAGAAAATTTTATTCCGAAAACTTATGGACCACAAGATAGGCAGCGGCGCCAGATGCGCCATGATCGGATACGGAAGCTGGGCCACGGCGCTCGCCAAGGTATTGACCGAAAACGAACCCTCGATAGGTTGGTACGTCCGCAATCCGGAGGTGCTCGAAAGCCTGCGCGACAAGGGTCGCAATCCCCGCTATTTGAGCAACGTACGGTTCGACCGCACGCGCATAAACCCCTCGGACGATCTCGACCGGGTGGTTTCCGAGGCCGACATCGTCATCCTGGCCAGCCCCTCGGCCTACCTGAAAAAGACGCTCGAAACGCTGACCGTTCCGCTCAAGGAGAAATTCGTCATCTCGGCCATCAAAGGCATCGTCCCGGACGACTACACCACCGTCGTGGAGTATATGCACGACCATTACGACCTCTCTTTCAAGCAACTGGGCATCATCACCGGTCCCTCCCATGCCGAAGAGGTTTCGCTCGAACGGCTCTCCTACCTTACGGTGGTTTGCACCGATCCGGAAAATTCGCATACGATCGGACACAAATTCGCCACCGAATATATCAAACTCTCCTATTCGACCGACCTGTACGGCATCGAATATGCTACTATCTTAAAAAACATCTACGCCGTAGCCGTCGGCATGGCTGTCGGATTGGGTTACGGGGACAATTTCCTCGCGGTGCTGATCTCCAACAGTGCGATGGAAATGGCCCGGTTCCTGCGGGAAAGCTACCCCGACCAGCGCGAAACCCGCGCCTCGGCCTACCTGGGCGACCTGCTGGTGACCTGCTATTCCGTTTACAGCCGCAACCGCAAACTGGGCCTGCTGATCGGGCACGGCTGCACGGTCCGCGATGCTTTGGACGAAATGACCCAGGTGGCCGAAGGCTATTTCGCCGCCGACTGCATCCGTCACATCAACGCCCGCCACAAGGTGCAGATGCCCATTGCCGATATGGTCTATGAAGTCCTTTACAAAGGGGTTCCTGTTCGGGAAGCCATGCAGGAGCTTACGACAAAACTGATTTAACACCAATACAGTCATGAAAACCCTGTCGTTCGATCCCATTCGCGCCGATGTCGCAATCACCGAGAAGGAAAAATCCGCAGCCCTGCACGCCAACGCGCTGCTGCACAACGGCCAAGGTGCCGGCAACGATTTCCTGGGCTGGGTGGGGCTTCCCTCCGCCCTCGGCGAAGAGGAGTTGCAGGCGATCGAAACCGAAGCCGCCCGTCTGCGCGACCTGGCGGAGGTGATCCTCTGCATCGGCATCGGCGGATCCTACCTGGGTGCACGCGCCGTCTATGAGGCGTTGAGCGACCCGTTCAACCTGCTGCACGAACATCCGGCGAAACCCATTCTGCTTTTCGCCGGACAGAACCTATCGGAAGACTATCTGGCCCGTCTGCTCGCAGCCGTCGAAAACCGGTCGATCGCGGCCATCGTGATCTCCAAGTCGGGCACCACGACCGAGCCGGCCATTGCCTTCCGGCTGATCCGCGACGAAATCGAACACCGCTACGGACGCAAGGAGGCGGCCCGGCGCATCGTCGCCGTTACGGACCGCAGCCGGGGGGCGTTGAAAACCCTCGCGGACCGCGAAGGCTACCGCACTTTCGTCATTCCGGACGATGTGGGCGGACGTTACTCGGTTCTGACCCCGGTGGGTCTGCTGCCGCTCGCGGCGGCGGGAATCGACATTCGCTCCCTACTGGCCGGTGCATGCGAAATGGAACGGGCGACGGCCGACGGAGTCCCGTTCGACGAAAATCCCGCAGCCCGTTATGCCGCCGTACGGAATATCCTCTACCAGCAGGGATTCATGATCGAAATACTCGCCTCCTACGAACCGCAATTACAATATCTGGCCGAATGGTGGAAACAGCTCTTCGGCGAGAGCGAAGGCAAGCAAGGAAGGGGAATCTTCCCGGCCAGCGTCACCTTCACGGCCGACCTGCACTCGATGGGACAATACATTCAGGAGGGAGAGCGGACGCTGTTCGAAACGGTCGTCTCCGTCGCCGCCCCGGAGCACCGGGTGAAGATCGGCAGCGACCCGGACAACCTCGACGGACTCAACTTCCTGACAGGCAAGCGCCTTTCGGAAATCAACCATACGGCCGAACTGGGCGTGAGCCTGGCCCATGCAGACGGGGGCGTCCCCAACCTGCGGATCGAAATTCCCCGCATCGACGCCCGCAGCCTCGGCACCCTGATCTATTTCTTCGAAAAAGCATGCGGCATCAGCGGTTACCTGCTGGGAGTGAACCCCTTCGACCAACCGGGAGTCGAGGCTTATAAAAAGAATATGTTCGCCCTGCTGGGCAAGCCCGGCTACGAAGAGGAGGCCGAAAAACTACGCCGGAAACTGTAATCCCCTCGGCTGCTGCGACCGGCGAACACAAGAGGATCCGACATTCAGACCGAATAAAACAGGAGTAAAAATCTTTGTGATTTTTACTCCTGTTTTTTGTAAAACGACAACTATCCAATCAAAAGTCCATTGCCGGAAACCACCTCCTACTCAAGACATTTTTTTAGAATAATTCCAAATGCCGCAATCCAAAGACAAACACCGAAAAATATATACCAGTACGGATGCGGGGCACACAACTCTTGGGCCCAATCTCCCTGTTTTTTATAATATCCATATTGAGAATAGAACATCAAAAAAAACATGATTCCAAAAAGGTACAAGAAAAAATCATCGTGCTGATTTTCCGATTCAAATCGCTTGTTATAATAAAATAAAATAAAATAAGGACTGCATTGCACAGTCCTTATTTTGTCGAATATGAATCCCGTATGACTTACAGAATCCGTACGCCTTCGGCGCTGCGTACCATCACAGAGTTGATGACCTCATCCGGAATGATGCCGTAAACGAATGTCAGCTTGTAAGTGCTGTCGTCCGCAGCCGTCATTACCATCGTTTCGCCGACACCGCTCATCTCCCCGGTTTCTTGATTGAGCTGGCCGAAAAGCCAGTCCACACCGGATACGGTATAGTCGTATGCCCAATTCTCGCCGTCGGAATATTTACCGGTAAGTTTCTTGGAAGTTTCGTCGAAAGTATAGGTACCCGTCATCTTCACGAACCCGTTCGAGCTGACGTCCTGATACATTTCGAAATTCTTCTCCTCGTCGAAAACGATATAAACCTCCTTCGGGAAATTCGTATCGTCGCCGCCTACCTCCCATTTGGTCATATGCCAGCCGTAAACATCGACAGGCTTGGGATCAGGAGGGGTAGGAGGAGTAGTTTCCTCGTTGTCACTGCAACCGACCAGCGCCACTCCGAAAAGCGCCACTGCCAATAAACTAATCAATCTTTTCATATTTCAATTATCAGGTTATACCCGTCTGAAACCGGACAGAATCAATTTCACAACACGCAAATATAATCAATCGAACGCTATTTCCAAAATTTTCACGTCGGAAATCCGAAAAAAGCCGGAAAGGAGGCCCGTTTTCATCGAAATTATCGCAGCGCTCCGCCCGACATCGGACTTACAGCACATCCACCAGGCCGTGTCTGACGGCATAAACCACCAGGCTCGCCGTATTTTTACATCCGGTCTTCTCCAGAATATTGGCCCGGTGCTTGTCCACCGTGCGCTTCGAAATGAACAGTTCGTCGGCGATCTCCTGGTTCGACAGCCCGCGGCACACGCAGACCAGAATCTCGATCTCCCGGGTCGAAAGGCGCTCGTCGGATCCTTCGTACCCGGACACTGCGGTCTGCATCCGGCTGGCGAGCGACCGCAGCACCTCCTCGCAGAAATAGGTGCCTCCGGCCGCCACCGTTTCGATCGCCCGCAACACTTCGTCCATCGGGGAATCCTTCATCAGAAACCCCTTGGCCCCGGCCTGAACCATCCGCGAGTAGTAATTCTCATCCCCGAACATCGAAAGGGTAATGACCTTGAGTCCGGGCTCCAGAGCCAACGCTTTCTCCGTCGTTTCCGCCCCGTTCATACCGGGCATGGCGAAGTCCATGAAGACCACGTCGGCCTCCGTCGCGGGCAGCATCGCCAGAAATTCCTCTCCGGTCGAAGCCTCTCCCACGACCCGAATTCCGTCGTACCGGTCGAGCAGTCCCCGCATCCCGCTGCGGAACAGCGAGTGATCGTCCACCAATATAATTCTGCAAAGTTCCATCGTTACAGTTTTTCCGCCGACTCAGCCTGGGTGCTGACCCGGATTTTCGCCTGCATACCGACGCCTTTGGCACTCGTGATGTCGAACCGCCCGTTCAGGGAGTTGATACGCGAAGCGATGTTCGACAACCCCATGCCGCAATCGGTCACGGCGGCAGGGTTGAACCCGCGTCCGTTGTCCGTATAGTCGAGCGCGAGCGTATCGCCGCTCTTGGAGAGCGAAAGGTTGATCTCCGTACACCCCGAATGTTTGAGCGAATTATTCACCAGTTCGCAAACGACACGATAGAGAATCACCTCGACGTCGGTATCATAGCGCTCCGAGCGAAGGTTGGTCGTGAAACGGATCTTCACGTCGTGCATCGCCGAACTCTTTCCCACGAAGTTCTGGATGCCCCGCGCCAGGCCGAAATCGTTGAGCACATGCGGCGAAAGGTTGTTCGAAATTTCCCGCAGCGAGCGGATCGCCTCGTCGATCACATAAGTCGTATTACCGATGATCTCCTGCTGATCGGCCGGCAGCGACTCCCGTTGCAGGGCCGACAGCGACATACGGGCCGACGAGAGCAACGGCCCCAGCCCGTCGTGCAAATCCTTCGCGAAACGCGACCGCGATTTCTCCTCGGTGCGCAGCACGGCCGTCAGGATGCGCTTGTTGAGCAACTGCCGCTGGCGGTTGAGCCGGGCGATGTACTTGAAAAGCTTATGGGCATACATCACGCCGATCGACATACTGATCGAAATGACCAGTCCCAACCAGACGAACACCTCATAAGGCAGCGTCTGACCGTTGGCACGCAGGAATTGCACGACCCGTTCGACGGAAAGGAGCGTAAATCCGATGGTGAACAGAATCCAGATCGAATTGTACTTGGTCGTACGGATCAAACGGATGGCGAACAGAGTCGCGATCGTCTGGATGACGATGGCCACGATGAGTAAAATTTTGATCAGCATATTGAATATTCCGCTAAAATTCGAATTCTTCCGCTCCGACGCACCGGCCCGAACCGCTTCCCGTCTTCACGAATACAAATATAGGAAAAGACGGGAGTAATTGAAAATTTATTTTCGGACAGCCGGTTCAAACACCCTCTATTCACCTCGAAACGAACGAAAATCGCCTCGGCACATTCCTGCGACTCCGGCAATTCCGACTTCGGACCGAAATCCGGAATTACGCCCCGGGCAGCTTCCGCCGCAAAACAGGATCGCCCAATCTCCGGCACCAGCCTCCGGTCCGATAAATCCTATCCGAGTATCCGCTCCAGCGGAGCCATCTGCGCATAGTCGGTCATATCCGTCTGCACGGGAACCACCGAAACATAGCCGTTCGCCAATGCCCACTCGTCCGTATCGGTCGATTCGGGTTCGCTATTGACGAACGCACCCGTCAGCCAGAAATACTCCCGGCCCCGAGGATCGTGGCGACGGAAAAACTCCTCGCGCCAATACCCTTTGTTCTGGCGGCACACCCGAATACCCTTCACCGCTTCGGGCCGTCCCTTGGGTATATTGACATTCAAACAGAACGGCGTGGGGGGATTGGCCTCGACCACCGCACGCACGATGCGCTCGCTGTAAATCTTCGCGGCTTCGAAATCCGCCTCCAGACTGTGATCGTCCAGCGAAAGCCCGATGGCAGGACAACCGTAGAAACTGCTCTCGATCGCACCGCCCATCGTACCCGAATAGAGGATATTGGCCGCCGAATTCGAGCCGTGATTGATCCCCGAAAGCGCCAGATCGACCTTGCGGCCCTTGAGAAAGTAGTCGAAAGCGATCTTCACGCAATCGACCGGGGTTCCCGAAAAAGCATAAACCTCCACACCGTCGCCTTTCGACACTTCGCGCAGGAAAAGCGGATTATTGATCGTTATCGCCTGACTCATACCGCTCTGCGGCGTTTCGGGGGCAATGGCGACCACCCGGCCGAACTTGCGTGCGACCTCAAGGAGCGCCTGAATACCTCTTGAATTGTAACCGTCGTCGTTGGTGACGAATACCAACTTCTCTTTCATCATATTTTTCTCCGATTTTAGTGACAAATATACGAAAAGGCGGGCGACATTCGTCGAACTCGTTCGAAAAGAATGTCCGAACCGCCTCCCATATTCCATACAACATACATACTTCCTTCCCTGCACCCGGGAAATTCCCCGCATGCCGATCCCGTCGGAAAATTCCATTGTAAACAAAAAGGATCGGGGCAGGGAGTTGCAGACTAACCGCAAACCATGTGCCTCAAAGTTCGAGAGCCATCCATACGCACCGCCCGTCGAAGCAATCCGCACCTCCCGACACGATTCAAGATGAAACCCGTTCACCTCCCACACCCGCCGCAGCCGGCATCGCCGCACAATCGGTCCGGCTGCGGAGTCATCTATTTTTAGACAGCCGATTGCCCGTTTGGGAAAAAGTTTCTATATTTGCGGACCGTATCAACCTCTTATATTGGGTGCGAAGCCACGACCGGGAACATCAATCCGTTGATTTTCGGAGGATTGCAGAGTAAGATCCCTGCATGGTAGGCAAACACAGCGATAATGTTGAACGCAGAAATCATCAAAAAAATTGTTGCAACAATGAACAAGGATGCAGTAATCCGGCTCGTCAACGAGCAGATGTGGACCAAGACGGATGTTCCGTCGTTCCAGGCCGGTGATACGATCACCGTTACGTACAAGATCGTCGAGGGTAACAAGGAGCGCCTGCAGAGCTTCCGCGGCGTAGTTATCCAGATCAAGGGTACGGGCAAGACCAAGATGTTCACGATCCGCAAGATCTCCAACGGCATCGGCGTCGAGCGTATCTTCCCCCTCTATTCGCCCCACATCGAGAGCATCGAGGTAAACAAGCAGGGCGTGGTGCGTCGCGCACGCATCTACTACCTGCGCAACCTGACGGGTAAGAAAGCCCGTATCAAGGAGAAGAGAGCCGCTTCTACGAAGTAGATCCTTCCGCCTGCAAGAAAAAAGCCTCCGTTCGAACGGAGGCTTTTTTCGGCACCAGCTAAAAAACGCTATTCCGGCCGGGCAAACATCTCGTCCGTCACCGGGTAGTCGATTTCGAAACCCCGGATAATAACTTTTCCCAACTTCCGACAGACAAGACAAAGATCGAGTTGCGGCCCGCCTTCCCGCGACCGACCGAAGAGCCACATATCCCTGCCAATACCCGGCCGTCGGCCGTCCGCACTACGGACGATCCCGAAACGCTCCGAATAAATTCGTTGCCTCCGAAAAACAAAAAGGTTGCAAACGAATATCGTTTGCAACCCAGCCGACCTCCCGGTCGTTTGCGGAGAGACAGGCTCCCGAACCTACGCTTTCAGAAAATATCATAAAATTGCAAATCACTGATAATCATACATTATATACAATGCAGAGTAAATCTAAATCTTTCTAAATGCCTTTTGCTATTTCAATTTTTGGGTGTATATTTGGGTGTAGAATTTCAAACGCACCCAAATATGAATATCAAACGTAACATCATTTTTGCATTGGAGAGCCGGAAGAAGAACGGTGTGCCAATCGTAGAGAACGTGCCTATCCGTATGCGTGTCATATACGCAAGCCAACGCATCGAGTTTACAACAGGCTACCGGATTGACGTAGCCAAATGGGATGCCGACAAACAACGGGTAAGGAACGGATGTACTAACAAGCTGAAACAAAGCGCATCCGAAATCAACGCGGACCTACTGAAATACTATGCCGAAATGCAAAACGTGTTCAAGGAGTTTGAGGTGCAGGAAACCATACCCACCACCCAACAGCTAAAGGATGCGTTCAATCTGCGGATGAAAGACAGCAGTGAAGAACAACAGAAAGAAGCACAGATTAGTTTTTGGGAAGTGTTCGATGAGTTTGTAAAAAGAGTGTGGCAACCAGAATAATTGGTCGGCATCCACCTATGAGAAATTTGCAGCGGTAAGAAATCACATCAAAGAATTCAAGGAGGATGTAACCTTTGAATACTTCAACGAATTCGGGCTAAATGAGTATGTTAATTTCCTGCGTGATAAAAAGGACATGAGAAACAGCACTATTGGCAAACAGATGGGGTTTCTCAAATGGTTCCTGCGTTGGAGCTTCAAAAAGGGCATCATCAGAACATTGCATACGACGCATTCAAGCCCAAATTGAAAACAACCCCTAAAAAGGTAATATTCCTGACATGGGATGAACTGAACAAGCTGAAAGATTATCAAATACCGCATGACAAGCAGTATTTGGAACGTGTCAGGGATGTCTTTCTGTTCTGTTGCTTCACGAGCTTACGATATTCGGATGTTCGTAACCTTAAAAGAAGTGATATTAAACCCGACCACATTGAAGTCACCACAGTCAAGACTGCGGACAGCCTGATAATCGAACTGAACGACCACAGCAAAGCCATTCTTGAAAAATACAAGGATGTTCATTTCGAGAACCACATGGCATTGCCCGTCATCAGCAATCAGAAGATGAACGATTATCTGAAAGAACTGGGTGAACTGGCAGAAATCAACGAGCCTGTACGGGAAACCTACTACAAGGGAAATGAGCGCATAGATGAAGTCACACCCAAATACGCATTGTTAAGTACCCATGCCGGAAGAAAGACTTTCATCTGTAATGCGTTGGCACTCGGAATTCCGGCGCCGGTGGTTATGAAATGGACTGGACACAGTGATTACAAAGCCATGAAGCCCTACATTGATATAGCGGATGACATCAGAGCAAACGCCATGAACAAGTTTAATCAAGTATAAAAGTATCAATTAGTTTCATAGATTACCACCATTGAAGTATATTTGTATTCTGAAAATATCATAAGATGAGCAACAACGGACATAACATAGAAAAGACGAATTTTGATGCATTTATAAATGCTGTCGGTTCGGAAATACAACAGGCGCAAGTACGGCTGATTACCGCTGCCAATGCGCAAATGTTGTTCCATTACTGGAAAATGGGCAACTATATTCTCTATCATCAGCAACTGCACGGATGGGGAAGCAAAACCATCAAACAGTTGGCAAAGGCTATCCGGCTGAATTTCCCTGAAAAGAAAGGCTATTCAGAACGCAACCTTACCTATATGTGTCAGTTTGCAAGAACATATCCATTGAGAGCATTGCAGAATTTCATTGATACGGATGCAAGACTGTCTGTTCCAAACATACAGAATGTAACAAATGAAGTATTAAAACTGAACGACAAGCAATTTGCGCAGGAACTTACTGCGCAAATAAAATCCGTTGATTGTCAGTCTTTAGAATTTACGCAGGAAACTCCTGCGCAAATTCAGGACGTAGAGAAACCGTTTCTGCCATTTACAGAATGGGAATTAGGGAGATAGAAAAAATTTTCTTGAACTCCCCTGTCGCCAGAATAAACTGGGCAAGCCAAATGGTTATACTTGATGGCTCGTTACCGTTAGGCATAGGATATTGGTACATGAAACAGTCCGTGGAAATGGGCTGGAGCAGTAATGTTCTTAAAATACAAATTGAGACCAACTTATATAGCAGACAAATCAGCAACAACAAGGTAAACAATTTCACAGCCACGCTTCCTGCACCGCAAAGCGACCTTGCCAATTACCTGTTGAAAGACCCGTACATCTTTGATTTGGCTGGAACGAAGGAAAAGGCGGACGAAAGGGACATAGAAGAACAATTGGTTAAGCACGTCACCCGTTACTTGCTGGAAATGGGCAATGGCTTTGCCTTTGTTGCCCGACAAAAACACTTTCAAATTGGTAACAGCGATTTCTATGCAGACTTGATTCTGTATTCCATCCCCCTGCACGCATACATCGTAGTGGAATTGAAAGCGACCCCATTCAAACCGGAGTATGCGGGGCAACTGAACTTCTACATCAATGTGGTGGATGACAAACTGAGGGGAGAGAATGACAACAAGACTATCGGGTTGTTGCTGTGCAAGGGGAAAGACGAAGTTGTAGCGCAATACGCATTGACAGGCTACGACCAGCCGATAGGCATCAGCGATTACCAACTGAGCAAGGCTATACCTGAAAACTTAAAATCGGCTCTGCCAAGTATAGAAGAAGTGGAGGAAGAACTGACTTCCCTTCTTGATAAAGATAAGAATCCATAAACCAAGCGTATATGGCAGGAGAAATACAGATTATGATTCCCCAATACGGCGAACTCAACCGGATATACAGCGACTTTATAGTCAGCCATACTTTCTCTTTTGACAAGCAGAAATTCATCACGGACTTCTATAAGCAATACAATGACACAAAAGCTTTTGAAGCCGCCATCCTTGAACTGGTGCTTGACAAACAGAAAGAAAAATATACTCTGATTCTCAACAGCCTGAGAACCGAGATAGAGAAAAACATACTCATTTATGAAAAACATCCATTGTTTGATGATGAGATAATTTCTCGTGTGTGCTACAACTTTGCCGACAGATATGACGCTGATATAAAGGCACAATTGGAGGTTACACAAAAATTAAGCAAGCCTTTGAATGAAGCATACAACAGGTATGATTCCATTGGCTACAGGGTACATACGGCAGCAGAAGAAAAGCAAGCCGAAAAGGAGTATGAACGCTGCAAGGCTGAATATGAGAATGAAAAAGAAGAACTAGACAGGCTTTATGAATTGGAACGGCAGGCAAGGAAGGAAGCTTTCCAATATATTGAGAACCGTTGCGGAGATATTTATAAACTGAGTTTCCATTTTATGGAAATATTGGCAAAATATATTCCCGTAGCAAAAGACAAGCCGGATGAGCCGAACAAGCAAGAGACACAACAGGATGTATCAAAGGAGCGACCCGAATATTTCAATACAGAATTACTTTCGCTTATTCATAAAGCCTGTGTGGGGGAACAGTTTGAAGATATTTCAACGCAGGACTTCTATGCCAACATGAACCTGTACCCCGGTGAAAAGGGACTAAAAATCAAGGCACGAGAAAAAATACGGGTGTGTTACCTGATATTCCTGATGAGTGAAAGACTGCCCAAACAAGACAGAGATAAATGGAAAAATATAATCCTGAAACAGTTGGATATTGACGAGAACTACTACAAGTCAAAGTACAAGGAACCGGTGTCGGATTTTCCAAGTGACAGTAACCAGAAATTCGCCAAAGAAATGGACGCAATATTCCGATAATCCGTGATACACCCTGATATTTTACGAAATTACCACTTTTACCACTCAAATTAATTTTTGAGTGGTATTTTTATTATCTGATATTCAGAGAAATAATAAAATATTCCATTTACGCTAACCACATCCTTACCACTCACGCCCCTATCTAATTTTGCATCGTTCGAGAACAGAAATAACAGCCAGTGCGCAGGGCTGATTGTTTAACGGCTAAATAGATTGAACGATGACAAATCTTCAAGAGTTATTATTAAAACCCGTCTGGCAGATGACAGGCGAAGAGTTCATATTCCTGAGCAAGCACGCTTCCGGTCAAACGGAAACGCAACCACGACCCGTTACGGACACAGAAAGAAAATATGTGTACGGAATACTGGGCATAGCCAAACTGTTCGGGTGCAGCCTGCCCACCGCCAACCGCATAAAGAAAAGCGGAAAGATAGACAAAGCCATTACGCAAATAGGGCGCAAGATTATCGTGGATGCGGAACTTGCCCTTGAACTGGCAGGAAAGAAAACCGGAGGACGGAAATAACGGGAGGAATGGCTATGGACTACATGAAAGAATTTAAGAACATATCGGCAGAAGAAGCCGTAATCCTTTGGCAAGCCTCACGTTTGAGTCTGTCGAAAAGTTATGAGAAAGCACCTGAAATCCTCAAAGTGCATGGTTCTGTCATTGGGACATTGGGCAATTTCAGCGCATCCATCGGCAAAGCCAAAAGTAAAAAGACATTCAATGTTTCGGCTATTGTAGCCGCTGCATTGAAGAATGGCACAGTGTTGCAATATGTAGCGGAACTCTCCGACGGGAAGCGGAAAGTGCTTTATGTTGATACGGAGCAAAGTCCTTATCATTGCCTGAAAGTCATGAAACGCATTTTACGGATGGCTGACTTGCCTGATGACAGGGATAATGAGAACCTTGAGTTTCTCGCCTTGAGAAAATACACACCTGAACAGCGTATCAGGATTGTCGAACAGGCTATCTATAATACGCCCGACATTGGTCTTGTAATCATAGACGGCATCCGTGACATGGTATATGACATCAACAGCCCCGGCGAATCCACACGCATCATATCCAAACTGATGCAGTGGACGGACGACAGGCAGATACATATCCATACGATACTGCACCAGAACAAAGGGGATGAGAATGCGAGAGGGCATATCGGCACGGAGTTGAACAATAAGGCGGAAACCGTATTGCTGGTGGAAAAAGACAAAAGCAACGGAGATATAAGCAATGTTTCAGCCATGCACATCCGGGCAATGGATTTCGAGCCTTTTGCCTTTCGTATCAATGACAGTGCCTTGCCTGAACTCATAGAGGGTTACAAACCCGAAGCGAAGAAACCGGGAAGACCGGAAGAGGAAAAGTTCGACCCTTACAGGCATATTACCGAGCAGCAGCACCGTATCGCATTGGAAGCCGTTTTCGGGCTGAAAGAGGAATACGGTTACAAGGAACTGGAAGATGCCTTAATCAAAAGCTATACGTCAATAGGTGTAAAGCTGAACCATCAAAAGGCGGTACCGCTCATCACCATGCTTCGCAACAAACGGATGATAGTGCAGGAGAACGGCAGAAAATACACATTCATGCCCGACTTCCACTATTAACCCGTTACCTGCACTCGCTTCACTTTATTCTGTGGGTCTATATATTAAGGATAAAGCGAAGTGATGCAAGGAATGGATAAACCGCTTCACTTTATTGCCGTACTCTATATATACGACAATTTAGTGAAGTGGTTATATAGACCGTACTTCTTAAAATAGACCGTACTTCTTAAAATGGTACGGGCGAAAAGAAAAATAAATCAATTCATTAACTACTCAAACAATTATCTTATGGATATACAGACAGCCAAGCAAATCAGGATAGCGGATTATCTGCACAGTTTGGGATATTCTCCCGTCAAACAACAGGGTATCAACCTATGGTATAAATCACCGTTAAGGGAAGAAACCGAAGCCTCGTTCAAGGTAAATACCGAGCGCAACCAATGGTATGATTTTGCACTCGGCAAAGGCGGCGGCATCATCGAACTGGCTTCACACTTATATGCTACCGACCATATACCTTATATATTAGAACGCATAGCAGAACAGACACCACATATCCGTCCTGATTCTTTCTCTTTTGGCAAGCAGTCATCTTCCGAGCCACGTTTTCAACAACTGGAGATTGTACCGCTTTCTTCTCCTGCCCTGCTCTCCTATTTGCAGGAAAGGGGAATAAACACGGAACTGGCGAAAAGAGAATGCCGCGAAGCTCATTTCACCAACAACGGCAAACGGTATTTCGCCATTGCCTTTCCAAACATATCGGGCGGCTATGAGATTCGTAACCGTTATTTCAAGGGCTGCATCGCCCCAAAGGAAATCTCCCATATCAGACAGTCGGGGAAAGCAAGGAATACCTGTTATGTGTTCGAGGGATTTATGGACTATCTTTCATTTCTTACTTTGAGATTGGAAAATTGCCCGAAATTTCCCGAACTGGACAGACAAGATTATATGGTATTGAACTCTGTATCGAATGTGAGCAAGGCTCTCTATCCGTTGGGTAGTTACGAGCGCATACATTGTTTCTTTGACAATGACCGTGCAGGGATGGAAGCACTCCGGCAAATCCGTATGGAATACGGCAGAGACTTATACATCCGTGACGCTTCGCAGACCTACAGCGGATGCAAGGACTTGAACGAATACCTACAGAAACAGGCTGAAAGAAACAGGCAAGTCCAGTCCGTAAGAGAGACGCACACCCAGCCACCGAGAAAGAAGAACGGCTTTCGGTTATAGCCCACTATAACTACACGCTCCGCTTCCGTAGTTGTGGGCTCTCCCGAGGGGATTAGGGCTTTGCCCTAATGACCCACTCAGGGCGTTTCACCCCTGAGAACCCCGAGCAAAGAGTGACCCTCTCTTTGCAATCTCCGCTTATGGGTTACCCCTAAGAACCCCGTTACGGGAAGCGGACAAAGTAATCTAATGTAAACAAAAAGAAGCTATGGCAACAAAATCAAGCATACACATAAAGCCTTGCAACATCGCATCGAGTGAGGCGCATAACCGAAGGACTGACGAGTATATACGAAACATCGGGGTGTCCAAAATCTATGTTGTGTCCGAACTTTCTGCCGACAACGAACAATGGATAAACCCGAACTTCGGCACTCCCGAGCTGCAAACGCACTATGACAATATCAAACGGATGGTCAAGGAAAAGACCGGACGTGCCATGCAGGAAAAAGAACGGGAACGCAAAGGAAAGAATGGTAAAATAATCAAGGTGGCAGGATGTTCACCTATCCGTGAGGGAGTGTTGCTCATCAGAGCGGACACCACATTGGCAGATGTGCGTGAATTTGGCGAAGAGTGCCAAAGACGCTGGGGCATCACGCCACTCCAAATATTCCTGCATAAGGACGAAGGACATTGGCTGGGTGAAAAACCTGACGCAGAAGACAAAGAGAGTTTTCAAGTGGGTGAAAAATGGTTTAAGCCGAATTATCATGCCCATATTGTTTTTGACTGGATGAACCACGATACAGGAAAGAGCCGTAAACTCAATGACGAGGATATGGCAAAAATGCAGACTTTGGCATCAGACATTCTAATGATGGAACGTGGGCAATCAAAAAATGTTACTGGCAAAGAACATCTGGAACGCAATGACTTCATCATTGAAAAACAGAAAGCCGAACTGCAACGCATAGATGCTGCAAAGCGGCATAAAGAACAACAGGTGGAACTTGCCGAACAGGAACTCAAACAGGTAAAATCGGAGATACGCACCGACAAGCTCAAAAGCGCAGCCACCGATGCTGCCACAGCCATAGCAAGCGGTGTAGGTTCTCTTTTCGGCAGCGGAAAACTGAAAGAGCTGGAGCATAGCAATGTGGAACTGCATCAGGAGATTGCCAAACGGAACAAAAGCATTGACGATTTAAAAGTCCGTATGCAACAGATGCAGGAACAGCATGGCAAACAGATTCGTAATCTTCAAGGAGTGCATAATCAAGAGCTTGAAGCCAAAGACAAGGAAATATCACGATTGAATACCATTCTTGAAAAGGCGTTCAACTGGTTCCCTTTACTCAAAGAGATGTTGAGAATGGAAAAACTCTGCTATGCCATCGGATTTACCAAAGATATGGTAAACAGTCTTTTGACAAAAAAGGAAGCAATCAGATGCAATGGAAAAATCTATTCTGAAGAGCATAGGCGAAGATTTGAAATCAAGAATGATATTTTCAAGATTGAGAAAAGTTCGGTTGATAATAATAAACTGGTGCTTACAATAAACAGGCAACCGATAGGCGAATGGTTCAAAGAGCAATGGGAGAAACTTCGGCAAGGTTTACGACAATCAGCGGAAGAACCAAGAAAAAGTAGAGGATTCAAGTTATAATTCCGTTCTATATAATGCAAAACATCAATAAAATAACTAATTTTGCATTCGGATAGGGAGCAACTCTTTCCAATACATAAGAAAAAAGAGAAGCGTTATGCTCATCAAGTATTTGGAAACGTAGGAAATTTTCAAATTGCATACTCAAATGGCATAGTGGTTCTCACGCATATAGCGTGGGCTGCTATTACTACATCTGTATGCAAGGTTTCCTACGACCTCCGAATAAAGAAGTGGCATTGCAGTCCGCGCTTTTGTATTTTAATAACCTGCCCTGTTGGACTGATGGGCAAAAAGAAAAACGATATGGAACAAAAATTCTGTCAAAGCTGCGGTATGCCGCTAACAAACGAAATCCTCGGTACGAATACCGATGGCACACTCAATGAAGATTATTGCATCTACTGCTACAAAGATGGCAAGTTTGCGCAGGATATGACTATGGAGCAGATGATTGACCACTGCGCCCAATTCACTGATGAGATAAACAAGCAGTCAGGACAGAACTTGACACAGGAACAGGCTAAAGACATGATGCGTCAATTCTTCCCTCACCTTAAACGCTGGAAAAAATAGACTCGTTATGTTTATTGCAATTCTCACATACAAAAAGCCGTTGAGCGAGGTTGATAACTATCTGAGTGCGCACCGTGAATATCTCGCCAAACATTATGCCATCGGAGATTTCATAACATCTGGGCCACAGATCCCTCGCATTGGTGGCGTGATAATGATAAAAGCCAACAACCGTGAAGCGGTTGATGCTATTATTTCCGAAGATCCGTTCTACATCAACGGCATCGCCGATTATCAGATAGTGAAGTTTTCTCCGACAATGTTTGCCAACGATTCGTTAAAATCATTTCTGGAATGAAAGTAATCGGTATTAACGGTAGCGCACGGAAAAATGGCAATACGGCAATCTTAATCCGCACAATATTTGAGGAACTGAATAAGAAAGGTGTTGAAACCGAGCTTATTCAGTTGGCAGATGTCGATATAGAGCCGTGCCGTGCTTGCTTCGCCTGCAAAGGCAAGGACAACTGTGTGTTCCGTAAAGATGGTTTTGCCGAGGTATTCAGTAAAATGGTGGAAGCCGACGGAATAATACTCGGCTCTTCGGTCTATTCAGCCGATGTTTCATCCCGGATGAAAGCATTGTTGGACAGGGGTGGTGTTGTAGCAGCCACTAACCCCGGAATTCTTAAACATAAAGTAGGCGTGGCGGTTGCCGCTGTGCGCCGTGCCGGAGGCATGACATCCGTTGATACCATGAATCATTTCTTTCTCAATAAAGAAATGATTGTCATAGGCTCGACTTATTGGAATATGGTATATGGGCGAGAAATCGGCGATGTACTTAACGATGACGAAGGTATTGCCAATATGCGCAACCTCGGTCAGAATATGGCTTCAATTATGTCTAAATTAAATTCGTGAGATTATGTCATATTTCAATCGAAAACATATAATTAACTATACGAAAAGAAAAAAATCAATGAAACTGCAGATTAAATCATTCATTGCTATCGCAATTTTATCGGGAGTAATCGCAACAGGATGTTCTGGTAATAAAAAGAACAGTGCCGATGTCGCAGAAAGCACAACTTTGAAAACAATGGCGGATGCAGACATTCGGGGACAATGGTACATAGAAAACATAGTCTTCAATGATTCGGATTATGTCCGCCCGGACGAAACTATGCACAGTCTTCGCCAATATATCATTTTTGAAGACAGCACATATTTCATCCAGACAAACTGCAACACAATCTCGGGGCCTTACACCATTACAGGTGATTCAATCACTTTTGGCGACGGAGCAATGACCGAGATGGCTTGCGACGACATGGCGGTCGAAGACGCCTTGCGCAGGATTCTACCGGATATATCCACAATAGATCTTCAAAACGATTCGGTAGTCAGACTGAATGGGGCCACACCTGCAGAATGTATCCTGCTTCGTAAAGCGACCGAAATAAAATGATGACCCCAATATAAAATATTTGTGATATTATGCCATACATATCAGTTGAGAGCGGAGCATTGACCTCCGAGCAAAAGAAAGAACTTATCGAACGACTGACAGCAACAGCCGCCGAGATAACCCATATCCCGGAACAGTTCTTCACCGTCACCATCAAGGAATTGCCAGATGAGAACTTCGGCATAGGCGGCAAGTCGATAGACGAAATCAAACGCAACTATATTGGAAAGGAACATTAGAAATGGCATTTGACTATAAAAAAGAGTATAAAGCTTTATATATGCCTGAATCCACACCGGCAGTCGTTGATGTGCCTGTCATGAAATTCATCGCTGTAAATGGTGCAGGCAACCCCAATGACCCTGACGGCGAATATCAGAAGGCTCTTGGCATGCTATATCCGGTGGCTTATGCCATAAAGATGAGTTATAAGACCGATTACCATATTGACGGGTTCTTTGAATATGTTGTGCCGCCGCTTGAAGGCTTGTGGTGGACAGACAATGCCATAGATGATTTTACCCACAAATCCGCCTTCAAATGGACAGCAATGATACGTGTCCCTGATTTTGTTGACAACAATGATGTTGAATGGGCGAAAGCAGAGGTGCTGAAAAAGAAAAGACTTGACTGTTCCGCCCTTTTCCTCATGACTTTTGAGGAAGGTCTATGCGTACAGAGTATGCACATCGGGGCGTATGATACCGAGCCTGCAACACTTGCCGTGATTGACCGATTTATAAAAACAGGTGGTTATATCAAGGATATTAATTCCTCCCGTCGTCATCACGAGATATATCTTTCCGATCCGAGGAAAACCAGTCCCGATAAGATGAAGACGGTTCTAAGAATCCCCATTGCAAAGCACGAATGAATCTACAGCTACGACCATACAAATCAGCTGATGCCAATATAATCACTACTTGGCTTAAAAGCGAATATCTTATGCGCCAATGGTGCGCTGACCGATATGAGCGTTATCCCGTCACTCCAGATGATATGAACTCTTATCATCAGCAATACATTGACGGACATAACTCTATTGCTCTGACTATGGTTGACGGTGAAGAGATTGTCGGGTATATTACTCTACGCACTCCGGCAGATGATTTATCCGAACAACGTCTTGGTTTTGTTATTGTTGATGACTCAAAGCGTGGCAAAGGATTGGGAAAAACTCTTGTCAGCATGGCGGTTGATTATGCATTCTGCAAACTCGAAGCCACAAAAGTGTCATTGGGCGTGTTTGAAAACAATCCGGCTGCAATACGTTGTTATGAATCGGTTGGATTCCATCGTGTTGGCAGACAAGAAACTGAGAGTTACAGATGTCTTGGTGAAACATGGAATTGTATTGAAATGGAATACCAGAATAATATTACAATACGCACAATTGAATCAGACGAAGCAATGCTCTTGACAGAATTCCTTTATGAAGCCATATATCAGCCGGCAGGAAGTCAGAAAGTGCCTCGTACAGTATTGCAACAACCCATGATATGGGCGTATGTAAAAGATTTCGGCAAATTGCCGGATGACATATGTCTGGTGGCTGTCGTTGACGGTCTGATTGTCGGGGCGGCATGGTCGAGGCTCGGCTGTTCATACGGCAAGATTGATGACACAACGCCTGAATTTGCAATCTCCGTATATCCCGAATACCGAGGAAAAGGCATTGGCACAAGGCTTCTTTCTTCCTTATTGGATGCTATTCATAAAATAGGATATGGAACAGTCTCATTGTCAGTCGATAAATCCAATTATGCTGTGGGAATGTATCTTAAAGCCGGTTTTGAAATATTGGAAGAAAGAGAACATGATTATATAATGGTTAAACGCTGGAATAATGAGTGAAATTCGACATATTTCATACGACAGTACCTACCTAAACAAGCAGATGGCACTCGCGGTCTATCTTCCTGATGAATATAAATATGGCAGTAAATTCCCTGTATTGTATTTTCTGCATAGAAGAAGTGGTGATGAGTCTTTTATTGAGCAGTTAGGTTTGGCACAATTGACAGATTCACTGATTGCCGCATCCAAAATAGAACCGATGATAATCGTTTGTCCACGAATGGATAATAGCCGTGGTCTGAACTCAGCCAAGATTGCACGTCAGGAAAAGATAGGTAATAATGTGATAGATGTCGGTAGATATGAGGATTATTTTATCCAAGAAATTATTCCATATATTGATGGGAATTTCAATACAATAGCCTCTCGAAAGGGAAGATATGTAGGAGGGTGTTCTGCCGGAGGATTTGCAGCAATCCATTACGGCTTAAAATACCCCGAACTATTTTCCAGGATAGGTGGACATATGCCTGCTATAGAAACTGAACTTGCCCTATCGGATATTCCCTATTATGGGAACGAACACAGTTTTCATAAAAACAATCCTCTGGAGTTCGAGCGATTTGAAAAGCTACATCAAAAGCAAGAGTGGTTTCTTGATGCAGGGGATGAAGATGAGGGTGGTTTCAACAATGCGGTGGAATCATTGTCCAAGAAATTAATATCACATGGAATCTGCGTCGAGCATCATATATCGCCCGGACATCATAATCTTCAATATGTCAAAAGCAATATTTGGAAATACTTAATCTTTTACGGAAACAGGATATGAACGAGTTCAAACAATTAGGTTCACATACGGATTTTACCGCTAATAATTGTATACTGCTATGGAAAGTCGCAAAGTAATCATAACTTGGATTGCCGTTACAGTAGCAGTGATGTTCGCATTGCCGTTTGCTGTGGCAGGATTCGCGTCGGAATGTTCGGGAATGGCTTTGTGTATGATATTGTTTCATGACTTCATAAGGTAATTGGAAATGGAAAGAATGGGTCAGTCCGAAAACCATGTGGGTGATTAATCGTAAACGATGAGTTATAATACTGGTACCCAATCAAGCGGTTGTCTGACATACTTAATTTATAATGCCTTAAAAGAATCTGTATTCTTACATTGCAATATTGGAATTTTTTCAAAATATTATGTCCACAGGGTTTTCGGACTGATCCGAAAGAATCACTGATCAATGCATAGTCGCTACCGAAGAAATCCGTTCGTTCCGTTCTCTGGGATTCCTCACCGGACTTCCTGACAACTATGCCCGCGGACGTATCATCGGCGACTACCGCCGTATGGCTCTCTATGGTATCGACCGACTGATTGAAGCAAAAAAAGAAGACTTGCGTAACCTTACCGGTCCGATGACCGACGCCCGTATCCGCCTGCGCGAAGAAGTGGCAGAGCAAATCAAAGCATTGAAAGACATGAAAGTAATGGGCGAATACTACGGACTCGACTTGAGCCGTCCTGCCTACACCGCACAAGAAGCAGTACAATGGGTATACATGGCTTACCTTGCTGCCGTAAAAGAGCAAGACGGTGCTGCCATGTCACTGGGTAACGTCTCTTCGTTCCTCGACATCTATATGGAATATGAATTGAGCAAGGGAACCATCACAGAATCTTTCGCACAGGAGCTGATCGACCAGTTTGTCATCAAACTACGCATGGTACGCCACCTGCGTATGCAATCTTACAACGACATCTTTGCCGGCGACCCGACATGGGTAACCGAATCTCTGGGCGGACGCCTCAACGACGGACGTACCAAGGTGACAAAGACCTCCTTCCGCTTTCTGCAGACATTGTACAACCTCGGCCCTTCACCGGAACCGAACTTGACTGTATTGTGGAGCCCGGAACTGCCGGAAGGATTCAAAGAATTCTGCGCAAAAGTATCTATCGACACTTCTTCTATTCAGTACGAAAACGACGATCTGATGCGTGAAGTACGTCAGTCTGACGACTACGGAATCGCATGCTGTGTATCTTATCAGGAGATCGGAAGCAAATCCAATTCTTCGGCGCACGTTGCAACCTGGCAAAAGCTCTGTTGCTTGCCATCAACGGCGGACGTTGCGAAAACACAGGTACGGTAATGGTGAAAAATATCCCCGTACTAACCAGCGACACACTGAACTTCGAAGAAGTAATGAGCAACTACAAGAAGGTATTGACGGAAATCGCCCGTGTTTACAACGAAGCGATGAACATCATCCATTATATGCATGATAAGTATTACTACGAAAAAGCCCAAATGGCTCTTGTAGATACTAACCCACGCATCAACCTTGCTTACGGTGTAGCCGGACTTTCTATTGCCCTCGATTCACTGTCAGCCATCAAATATGCCAAAGTGACTGCACGCCGCAACGACATAGGTCTGACAGAAGGTTTCGATATTCAAGGCGAATTCCCTTGCTTCGGTAACGATAACGACAAGGTAGACCACCTTGGCGTTGACCTCGTATATTTCTTCAGCGAAGAATTGAAGAAACTTCCGGTTTACAAAAATGCCCGTCCTACTTTATCTTTGCTCACCATCACTTCCAACGTGATGTACGGAAAGAAGACAGGTGCTACTCCCGACGGACGTGCCAAAGGCGTTGCCTTCGCTCCGGGTGCTAACCCGATGCACGGACGAGATAAGAACGGTGCTATCGCTTCTTTGAGTTCCGTAGCAAAACTTCGTTACCGCGACTCACAAGACGGTATCAGTAACACCTTCTCTATCGTTCCGAAATCATTGGGAGCTACCGAAGAAGACCGCGTTGAAAATCTCGTTACAATGATGGACGGTTATTTCACCAAAGGCGCTCACCACCTGAACGTAAATGTACTGAACCGCGAGATGCTTTATGATGCGATGGAACATCCCGAGAAATATCCGCAGCTTACAATCCGTGTTTCCGGCTATGCTGTAAACTTCGTGAAGTTGAGTCGTGAACATCAACTGGAAGTAATCAGCCGTAGCTTCCACGAACGTATGTAATCTTATCTACTCAATATGACAATAAACGTACATTCATACGAAAGTATGGGAACATTCGACGGGCCGGGCTTACGGCTCGTCGTTTTTCTTCAAGGATGCAATTTCCGCTGCCTGTATTGCGCCAACCCCGACACGATAGCCGGAAAAGGAGGTACACCTACCTTTTCGGAAAACGCGGCGGTATCACTTTCTCCGGTGGAGAACCTACGTTCCAAGCAAAAGCGCTTGTTCCGTTGGTTCGCGAACTGAAAGAAAAAGGGATACATGTATGTATAGACAGCAACGGCGGTATCTGGAACGAAGAAGTAGAAGACTTTTCAAACTGACGGATCTTGTATTGCTGGATATTAAGGAGTTCAATCCGGCACGCCATCAAGCACTGACCGGAAGAAGTAACGAGCAAACCATCCGCACGGCAGCATGGCTGGAAGAAAACGGAAAACCTTTCTGGCTCCGCTATGTGCTAGTACCCGGATACAGCGATTTTGAAGAAGACATCCGACAATTGGGAGAAGCTCTCGGAAAGTATAAGATGATTCAACGGGTGGAGATCCTGCCTTATCATACACTGGGCGTACATAAGTACGAAGCGATGGAACAGGAATACAAGCTGAAAGACGTAAAAGAAAATACCCCCGAACAACTTGAAAAAGCTACGGAGGTATTCAAAAAGTATTTCACTACGGTAGTAGTCAATTAATACGCTTTTTCATCCATTCAATAGATTTACGGTTGGTTTCCTCAAAACGCCAATGAGCGGAAACAGGAGTTACCACAATCGTTTTCGGGGCTGTAATTACATTCAACGCGGCCGTCACCGTGGTAGGTGGACAAGTGTTGTCATTATAGCCATACGAATAAAATCCCAGTACTTTAATCTTTTGAGCCAAATTAGCCACATCATAATAAGCCAGTGTCCGACAGGCAATGTCAATAGATACTGGCATTTTTTTCGTCCGGAAGCAGACAAAAGTCTCGGCCACCCTCTGGCACGTCCATGAAGAAATCCCGTCATATCACATAATGCGGGATAGAATGAATGCAGAAAGAAATGTAATACGTTCGTCAAAAGCAACAGTCACAAAACTCAGCGTCCCATCTTAACTTCCGCCCGAACTACGCTTATCTTTCGACTGGTCGGACCCACCCGAATAATAAAGACGACTTAGCGAGAGTAACCCAAGCAATATCCACCAATGTCGATAAGTTTATAGAAAAGTTTTTCATTAATATGTAAATCGGATACCTGCCTGTATATTGAAATTAAACGGATTTTCCTTGCGGATAGTCTGTACGCTCGAACCATCATCAAAGAAATAAGCAACACCGGGTTCCATGTAGATACCTATACGTTTCGTCGCATTTAACTGTACGCCGACTGCACCAGATACGGAGAATTGTAAAGGTTTAACAGTTTCCTTCTCGGAGCCTAGTTTTCCATACACACATTTTTCTATCATACCGCCCCCGGAAACGTAGAGAGTGACCAGTTTTTTATCCAAAAAGTTCCAGTTGGCACGCAACGGAATGCCGACATAATGTAGTTTCTGCTCCACTTCCTGATTGCCATCCGCCAGTTTTACATCCGAAGAAAGCAGTGTATAGGTCAATCCACTTTCAACAGAAAACCCTTTACCCAAGCTTTTACGAACAGACACTCCCACAGAAATAGGCTGATGATGCTTAATGTCAATCACCTGCTTTGCCTGGCGCAGATAAGGTATACCGTCTTCAAACACCAATGTCTTATCTTCCGGTATATTCATCAAGCCGTTAGAAACAGCAGCCATACTTACTCGAGACAGATATTGGGTACCTCCCCCTACCTCCGTCGAAGCACCTCCGGAATTTCCGACGGCAAACCCCATTGACCAAGTTCCCTTTTGAGAAGATTTCTTTTCTGTCGGGATATGATATTTATCTCTGCTCGAAGGACGGCGGGGTCTGTTGTTTCTAGGTTCTTCCGTTTCCAACGCTTGCTTTTTTTGACCAGCATTCGCGTCTTTCACTAGCTTTGTCTCCTCTTTTTCTCCATTATCAATCTTATCATCTGTTGCCGGAAACTCATCTTCATTCTGAATAACAGGTTGATCAGTATACGTATTTTGTTCGGAAATATTGTGTTCTGTTTTCGCCAGTCTATCTGTCTTTAGCATAGGACGCGACACAGGATCTGCCGTTGCACCTTGCGCATCCGGCTGTTGCACCGCAGGCAATGCGTCCGGTACGGAAGCCAATGCAGGGGTTTGCGTATGACGTATTTCGTCAGCGGCAGGCGTACCCAGAAAATACAGGCTTACAGAAGAAACCAAAGCCAGTAATATAACAGCCGCAGCCGCCATCATCCATTTCCGATAAGGATATATCTTCCTCTCCACAGGAGGCATAAGTTCTTTCTCCAGTTGTTCCCAACCGGAAGCAGGCGCCGGCTCGGAATAATCCGCAAGCTTCTCCTTCAACTTATTCATCCACAATTCTTTCTCTTCCATCTCTATCTATCCATTATGCATTATCCATTCTTTTACTCTTTTTGCTAATACACTCTTCGCACGAAACAGTTGCGAAGCTGAAGATTTTTCATTGATACCTAATACCTGTGCGATTTCTTTATGCGATTTGTCTTCAAATGTATAAAGGTTGAACACTGTACGATATCCGGCGGGTAGTTCTTCAATAAACTGCATCAATACATCTTCTGTGGAATAGCTTCTACATCAGAAGCATCCGGTTCTTCGTACTTCTCAGGCAACTCTTCTAATGGTGCCGACTGATTGATTACATCATTTTTCCGGAGATATTGCAAAGCTGTGTTGACTATCACCCTTTCCATCCAAGCCCGCAGGAGCCTTCACCTCCTCCAGGTGAACTTGTCGAAGGAATCGAATATCTTTAAAAAGCCGTCGTGAAGCAGATCCTGGGCCGTATCACGGTCGCCGGTATAACGAAGACAGATGCCAAGCATGCGCCCCGCATACTGCTCATACAGTTCCTTGCGGGCCTGATTGTTTCCCAGCCTGCATTGTTCCGACAACTCTAATTCTTCCATTCTCTTATACACGTGTTTATCTTATAAATGCAGCAAAGATAGAAATACTGCATAGAGAGAACAACTCTTTTAGTACTTTTGTTTCTTTAACAGATTCGAATGCAATATTTTCTGCCTCCCCGCATTTTCAAAATAAAAAGCAATTATATTATTAAAATCCATAACCTATTATGTATATGAAGAAATTAAAATTCATTACCTTAACTTTAGCTATCATAATCACCTTACCGATGCTGCAATCGTGCCTGGACGACAATGATCATCAATCGCGTTCATTGGTTATCAGCACTATCAACCAAATCAGTGAGGATAGCAAAGAATTTTATTTCACTTTGGATAATGGAAAGACGATGTTCCCGAGTAATTCGCAGGCATGGGGAGGCGAGAAATTTGAAAACGGACAACGTGCCTTTGTTATATTCAACGAGCTGGAGCAACCCGTAAACGGATATGACTACAATATCCAAGTGAGAGATATTACGAAAGTGTTAACAAAAGAGATCGTCACCATGGACGATGAAGAAAATACAGAAGAAAAGATCGGGGATGATAAAATAAACGCTACTTATATGTGGATTAGTAAAGATAAGAAGTATCTGACTATCGAATTCCAGTACTATGGTACCCATAGTGAAGACAAGAAGCATTTCCTGAATCTGGTTATCAACAATAAGGAAGCTGATTCCGCTGCCGAAAACGAAGATAATACCGATGACGAATATATCAATCTGGAATTCCGTCACAACAGTGAAAGAGATTCTCCCGACCATTTAGGCGAGGGATATGTATCTTTCAAACTGGATAAGATAGAAGAACAGATAGAGGGAAAGAAGGGACTGAATATCCGTGTCAGAACTTTATATGACGGAATAAAGAATTATAAAGTACAATTTCCCTGATTTATTAATTCTGCGTGAAAAACACTCTTTTTTAATATAATATATTAATTACGCAAAAAGAGGGCGGTAGTTGTGAAACTGTCGCCCTCTTACTTTTATTATATAAACAAGTTATTTCTTATCTCCAAAATAATTCCACACCACCGCACTCAAAGCAGCTCCCACAAAAGGTGCAATGATAAACAACCACAACTGTGACAACGCTTCGCCGCCTTGGAACAATGCCGGAGCAATGCTACGTGCCGGATTTACAGAGGTTCCTGTGATAGGAATACATACGATATGTACCAATACGAGAGACAAACCAATAGCCAGTCCGGCTAAATTGCCTGCCCCCTTCTTAGGATCGGTAGAACCCAGTACCACCAATACAAAAATAAAAGTAAACACAGCTTCTGCTATGAATGCCTGCAACATCTCTCCTTCGCCAAAGCCGTTCGAACCCGTAGCCGTAGGTCCATCATGCGCACCGGTAGACACCAAAGCAAAAAGAACAGCCGAACCGATAATGGCTCCAATCACCTGGAAAATCATATACATTCCTGCATCTTTTCCGTTCATACGCCCGGTAAGGAACACTCCCAATGTGATGGCAGGATTAATGTGACATCCCGAAATTCCTCCGATAGCATACGCCATCGCTACCACTGAAAGACCGAATGCCAAAGCTACGCCGACCGTTCCCACGCCAGCACCTACTGTACCTGTTACACTACCGGCAAAAACAGCACTTCCGCATCCCATAAGAACGAGTACCATCGTTCCAATCATTTCTGCAATGTACTTTTTCATAACTATTATATAAATGGTTGATTTGCCAAATATAAAGAATTATCCCAAAGAAACAAAACGCATCTACCTAATTATTTGTATCTTTGCAGCATTTTTGAATAAAAGACTAGCAAATAAAATGAAGAAAGGACTTTTTTACGCCATATTGGCTTCTATCCTATGGGCTATTGTAAACCCGTTTATCAAACAAGGATTGAGCTATGACTTCACCCCTATGAACTTCGCCGGTATCCGCTTTACCACTGTTGGGATTATTCTTTTCGCTTATACCTGGCACAAGGGTATGTGGCGGGGAAATCCGTCAACACAGTAAACTGTTCCTGAATCTGATTCTTATCAATATGTTTATGGGATATACTGCTTTTTACTTCGGTGTAGACTTTGTAAGCGGAGCTATATCGTCCATTATTATGGGAATGACACCTTTGATTAATGTCCTGTTAGCGCACTTGCTCGCAAGTAATGACAAACTGAACACTCATAAGATTATCAGTCTTATTGTCAGCCTCATCGGCCTGTTCCTGATTATCGGAATGGGAAGCAACGGTGCACCACTCGACTGGAAAGGAATTACGGGAATCGTACTTTTACTGTTAAGTATTATCTTTCAAGGGTATTCCGCCATCTCCGTTTCGGAAGACAAAGGAAAGGTGAATCCTATTTTCCTGAATGCGGTGCAGATGTTCTTCGGAGGTCTGCTTATATATATGGTGGGCTTGGGCACGGAAGGTTATCATTCTTTTATCGGAAAACCCGGCGGATTTTATGCCAGCCTTGCGATACTGGTATTCATATCTGTATTCGCCTTCAGCTTCTGGTTTATCGCCTTACAAAGCAAAGGCGCCAAAGTCAGCGACATCAATATGTGCCGGTTGATCAATCCGATTCTGGGTGCAGTCCTTAGCTGGATCATGCTCCCTGACGAATATCCGACTTTTAGTACCGTTGCAGGAATGGTCGTGATCGTCAGCTCCTTGATTATCTATTTCAAAGGGACCGAAATAAGTGAATGGTTCAAGAAAACAAAAGCCGGAGCATAGAACAAACTCCGGCAAACATAATAGTCCGACAAATATCAGTATCAGCTCACAACAAACATTGAATAGATTGTAATGACAACATTTCTTTAGGAACTGCCGCCTTTATTTCTTCTTTCAAAACAGATAAAAGGCTGTGGCGAATAAAATCTTTATTTGTAGCCAGCACCACTTGCCTCGTAGGCCGAGGAATGGCAAACGGACGGACGAGTTGCCGTTGTTCCTCTGTCAACTGTGTCACTGCCAGTTCGGGAATAAAGGTAATCCCCTTCCCGCTTTCCACCATTCGCATAAACGTTTCCATACTTCCCAGCCGATAAGCCATTTGGCTGACTTTCACCGCTTCCATTTGGCAAAAACGAACAAGCTGGTCACGGAAACAATGCCCTTCATCCAAAAGCCAGAGACGTTCGCCCGTTATATCGGAAGTACGGATTACTTCATGCTTGAACGACGGTTCTTTGCGGGATACATAAGCATAGAATTGCTCATAAAAAAGAGTTTCTTCGGTCAGAAATGAGTCTTCCAATTTGCTGGCTATAATTCCCGCATCCAGATCTCCGGCATGTAATGCCTGCTGAATATCCTGCGTTTTCATCTCTGTGACGCGAATATCCAGTTCGGGATATTTCTCCATTAATTGAGGAAAGAAACGCGGAAGTAGGTATGGAGCAATAGTAGGTAATACCCCCAAACGAAAGACACCTGACAACGACTGCTTATCTTCACTGATAATATCTTTCACTTGGGCCGCCTGCGCCAGAATCACACGAGCCTGGTCTATTACTTTCTGTCCGATAGTTGTCGGGCAAACAGGTTGCACTGTCCGGTCGAATAGCTTTACGCCCAGTTCATCTTCCAGCTTCTGAATCATTGCACTCAAAGTCGGTTGTGTCACACGGCAATATTCGGCTGCCCGTGCAAAATGTCTGAACTGATCAACAGCCAATATATACTCCAATTGTTGTATTGTCATCTATCAAATCATATTAAGTCATAGATTTCTTCTATGCAAAGATAGAAATTTTCAGTTTGACAACAAGCATTTTCCGCCTTATCTTTGCAATACAGAAAAAAGGAAACAAGTATAAATCATTAAAAATAAAAAGAATATGAAAACTTTAGAACTTATCAAATTGAATGAATCAGGAGCAAACAACGTAGTAGCATCTTTGCAACAACTCTTAGCTGACTTCCAAGTGTATTACACTAATCTCCGTGGTTTCCACTGGAACATCAAAGGACACGACTTCTTTGTTCTCCACAGCCAATTCGAAAAAATGTATGATGACACTGCTGAAAAAGTAGATGAAATAGCAGAACGTATCCTCATGCTGGGTGGCACTCCTGCCAATAAGTTCAGCGACTACCTGAAGGTTGCCAACATCAACGAAGTAGATAAAATAAGTAACGGCGAACAGGCACTAAACAACATCCTTCAGTCTATCAGCTATCTGATCGGTGAAGAACGAAAAATTCTTTCTATTGCATCACAATCCGGAGACGAAGTTACCGTTTCGATGATGAGCGATTATCTGAAAGAACAGGAAAAATTAGTTTGGATGTTGACGGCTTATAATAGCAAGTAACTTGATAATAAGGATTTAAGTTTTAGGTAAGAAAGAGAGAAAACCTCCATAACAAGAGGCATTCTCCCTTTCTTTATTATAAGAAATATTCAAATAAAAACACACGCAGAGATCGCAGAAGGTATAAATCTCAGCGTGAAATCTATCAACCGGTACAAACAAAAAACTATGGAACTTTTGCGAAATGAACTGAAAGACTACTTACCGTTGTTCCTCCTGTTGTTATTACGTGCATGATTTCTCCTCACTCCAGATATATGCTTATCTTCTGAGAAACACCCGCATCTGATATGTATTATCCCTATTGTTTATACGACTTTGCCTAACAGTTAGCAAAGGCTCACTAATGTAAGCAAATAGGCTAACATCTATGAATAAATTAATTCACGGCTGTAAACAGTCTTATTCACTAATGTGAGCCTTTACAAAACAAGAAGTACTTGCCTAAGAATCCCTAAGTATTTGCATATTATATACAAAGGGAAACAGGGCAATCCCACCGGAATCTGGACGAAGTACTATGAGGGTAAATATATACTCTCAGGCAGCTATCAGCAGTTACCCTCATAGCTACAAGTAGGATGAATAAAGAGATTGTGCCAATTAGTGAGGGTATGAGGGTAAAAACGTCACTAACTTTTTTCTGGCTAAGTCGGAACATTCCGCGCGATTGACCTTTCCGTTTCCCGTTTGCGGTATGCAATCCGTTGTCAGAATATACTTGGGACGATAATAGGGTGTCAATATTGTCTGTAACCTGTTTTCTATTTCTTCAGTATCCGCCCGTCCTTCTATCAATAAGGTCACAGCCTGTCCCAATCGTTGGTCGGGCACTGAAGTAATGACAAACGGTACGGAAATAAAAGGACGGAGCAGCTTCTCTACTTCTTCCGCCTGGATTTTTATTCCGCCACTATTGATAACATTATCCTTGCGCCCCAGGATAATGAAACCTTTATCGGGATAGATTCGTGCGATATCATTCGTCTGTAATACTCCGTCACAAACTAAAGGGGCGTCAATCACCAACGTGTTTTCAGGAGATAAAGACAGATTTACCGAAGAAAACGGGTAATAACGTTCGGAAGCAGCTGTTCCGTTGAGACGACGGAGGGCGATATGAGACAAGGTTTCGGTCATGCCATAAGTAGAATAGACAGCCCCCGGAAGTGACTTTATTTCTGTTTCCAAAGCCTCATCGATCGCTCCGCCACCTATGATCAGAATCTCCGTTTGCTTGAGTCGTTCTTTTTCTTCAGGAGTCCGAAGGGTATTATAAACTTGCAAGGGAACCATTGCTGCAAATCTCAAAGGCTGTTTCACATCCGACAGCGGATGACCGGAAGCGGGACGCACAATGAGATCCAGTCCCGCAACCAAAGCACGCACCACCAACATCATCGCGCCGATATACCGGAGATTCATACATAACAATGCCGATTCTCCTTGCTTTAAGTTCAGAAATTCACAAGTCAAGCGTGCACTTTGCATCATTTGGTCTTTACGTACAATCAGTTCTTTGGGCGTACCTGTGGAACCGGAAGTATGAACTGTTATGACCGGAGAATCATTAAACCACTCATTCAGGAAAAGGTATAAATCCCATAAAGCAGAAGGAGTATTTTCTGCTCCTTCTGCTATAAACCGGGCTATATCTTCAGGAGTATATTCTTTTCCTTCCAATAGCAAATGTTGTTGTTGTCGGTCGAATATCATCGGATATTATTAAATAGCATCATTACAAAACCACAGGCAATCTTTTCTTATTTCAAGAGGCATTTCTACATTATCCGTAAAAAGCAATCCTGTTCCCAAGCCCTGCGGTAACGGATTATCAAACGTAGCACACCACTGGGCGATAGCGTTCAGCCCGATATTCGACTCCAGAGCGGAAGTAATCCACCAGCCAATCTGCCGTTTCTCCGCCTCGGATATCCATTCGTTTCCTCCGCATACTCCTCCATGAAGGGAAGGTTTGAGGATAATGTATTGCGGACGAATTGCTGAAAGCAGTTTTTGTTTTCCTTCCAGTGTATTGCATCCTATCAGTTCCTCGTCCAAAGCTATCGGCAAAGGAGATTCGGAAGTAAGACGTGCCATTTCTTCCCATTGTCCGGCACGGATGGGCTGTTCTATAGAATGTAAGTCAAGTTCGGACAGGCGTTTCAGCTTTTCCATTGCATCCACCGGAGAGAAAGCACCGTTGGCATCGACACGCAGTTCGATTTCTTTAGAGGAAAAGCGGGTACGGATATGACGAAGCAATGCCAATTCTTCTTCAAAGTTGATAGCACCGATCTTTAGTTTGATACAACGGAATCCGGCCTCCATTTTCTTCTCTATCTGGGAAAGCATTTTATCAAAGTCTCCCATCCAGATAAGCCCGTTTATCGGAATCCCTGCCTCACCACGTGAGAAAGCCGTATCGCATAATGCCCAACTTCCTGCAAAGAAGTGCCGGATAGCCGTTTCCAAACCAAACAGGATAGAGGGATAATCACACAAAGAGTCTACATCCAGCCTTCCCTGCCGTTCTTCCAACCGACGACAGGCTTTAGCCAGGATAACTTCATAATCGGGAAGGTCGTCACAACTCAATGCGGGCAAAGGCGCGCACTCTCCTATCCCTACCCTACCCGGAAAATCAGGAGACGTCAGATGAAGATACCAGACTTTACGTGTCGTATATATGCCTCTGGAAGTTCCTGCCGGTTGCCTGAAATGAAGCAACCGGGGAATAATTTCTACTTTACAGTCCATTATGAATGTCAGGGGAACTTAGGATATTGTTTAAAGTTCGGTTTGCGTTTTTCCAGAAACGCATTCTTTCCTTCCTGAGCTTCATCCGTCAGATAATAAAGCAATGTGGCGTCACCTGCCAGTTCCTGAATACCAGACTGGCCATCCAGTTCGGCATTCAGTCCCGCTTTAATCATGCGCAGAGCCAACGGGCTGAGCAACATCATTTCTTCCGCCCACTGCACATATTCATCTTCCAGTTGTTCCAACGGGACTACTTTATTGACCAGTCCCATATCCAGAGCCTCCTGTGCAGTATACTTCCGGCAAAGGAACCAGATCTCACGCGCTTTTTTCTGTCCTACCACCCGCGCCAGGTAAGAGGCTCCGAATCCTGCGTCAAAGCTGCCTACACGGGGACCGGTCTGTCCGAAGATGGCATTTTCCGAAGCAATGGACAAGTCGCAAACCACGTGAAGCACATGGCCACCACCGATAGCAAATCCGTTTACGGCGGCAATCACCGGTTTCGGGATACTGCGAATTTGTTTCTGTACGTCCAATACGCTCAGACGGGGAATACCGTCTTTACCAATGTACCCGCCACGTCCTTTCACATTCTGGTCGCCTCCCGAACAAAATGCTTTATCTCCGGCTCCGGTAATTACAATCACATCAATGTCCGCTTCTTCCCGACAGATACGCAGTGCGTCGCTCATTTCAGCAGTTGTGGTCGGAGTGAAAGCGTTCCGATAACGTTCACGGTTGATAGTGATACGTGCAATCCCATTATAGTAATCAAAAAGAATATCCTCGTATTCTCTAATGGTAGTCCATTTTCTTGGTGTAGACATAATCTATTTTTGTTTTAGTTGATGATAATAATTTTTCAGCATGCGGGCATCTTTGTTTTTGTTGGTAAACACTTCCAGCAGCAGAGGACGTTCCTTTTCTTCCGGTTGGGTGAAGATTTGCATGGTTTCTGCCAGTTCCACCTCATTCTCTGCTTGCAGATAAAGAAATCCGCGTTCTTCCGCCCAGCCTTTGGCAGAGGTTTTATGAACAGCAGCAATGAATTTATGGGATGTCCCCGACATATCCAATCCCCGCAACGTATGGAAGATTTCCCCTCCTCCGTTATTCAGCAAAAAGGATGCGCAGCATTCATGGGACGGACATTCACATTCCACAAAGAAAGCATCCATGTCCCCGGTTATACAGAAGAACGGAATACAACTGTGCATAGCGGATCACGGAACTGTTCGCCAGATGAAGCGCACATAATTCCGGCAGGCCTTTTATCAATGCACCAACAGCCGCCATTTCCGAATACGCAAAATCGGGTTCGGGGATAATCTTACAATAGTTTTCCCACACACGGGGATATTCCGGTGTACGGTTGTCCATCAAGCTTGCTATTTTCTCCAAAAACTCAAACGGGTCCATTTCAATGACTGTTGTCAATGCTCCGTAGAGGTCGACTATCTCACCGTCAGGAGAGATGTGCCAATGTTCTTTGGGCGGATGTTGACGAAGGAACTTCTTCAGTCGTTTGGAAACAACGTGCCCGCCATAGGTAATCAGTAGTTCGGGAGTCATCTGGTCTATCTTCTCCTCAGGCATTGCGTAAATCGCCGCATCGAAGTTTTTCACCGGAATGCCGGGTACGGTTTGATTACCGATATGTTCCGTCAACCAGGCAAAGTGTTTATATAATAATTTGGTATGTTTCTTCTCGAACAGATAGATAAGATTCATCTGACCGACAATAATCATTCGTTTCTGATATTTATTCATCCGGTCAATGAGGTCATTATAATCGCGGTCATACACGTTCAACCCCTGATAACGGGTGATTACACGCACTTCCGGCAATGTGTCCGACGTAAACTGAAACAGAGGTTCGGAAATAGGAACGTTGATATGTACCGGTCCTTTCCCATGATGTTTCGTTTCCAACAGGGCTTCGTTCACCAGACGATTGCAATACCATTCATCTTCTTCCGTATGAATCTCCGGGAGGTTGACCGACTTCTTGACCAGATTCTGAAAAACACCGGGTTGCGGCAAGGTCTGTCCATCCATTTGTCCGATCCAGGCAGCAGGACGGTCGGCAGAAATAACCACCAGAGGAACATTCTGATAAAATGCTTCCGCCACAGCCGGATGAAGATTGAGCAACGCCGTGCCGGAAGTACAACAGACGGCAGCAGGTTTGCCGCCATTCAAAGCCAGCCCAATGGCAAAATAGCCCGCACTCCGTTCATCCGTCACCGGATAACAGGTAAAGTTCGGATGATTGGACAAGGTATGCACGAGAGGGATATTACGACTACCCGGACATAACACGACTTTCGTTATTCCATGTGCTTCGAGAAGCGCAACCAGTTGGAGTATGTTTTTCTTGTCTGTATACATAGTGCAGTGATAAGTTGTAAAGTTATATATTATGAGGTGATAGGCTGTGGGTCGTGCAGAGAGGCAGGTACAATAATCCGTCTCATGGTTTGCAACTTCTTTTCCGTTTCCAGCCACTCATCGTTCAGCTCCGAGGAGGCCAACAGTCCGCCACCGGCATAGAGAGTGAGTTGTTCTTCTTCGATGTGCATACAACGAAGATTGACGTATAAGTCCGTACGCCCATCCGGGTCGAGCCAGCCGATAAAACCGGAATAATAACGGCGGTCGTAGCCCTCATTTTCCAGAATAAACCGATAGGCTGTATCCTTCGGCAGTCCGCATACGGCGGGCGTAGGATGCAACACTTTCAGGAGGTCACCCAAACCTTTATTGTCTTGCAGAGAGAATCGGAAATCCGTTTTCAGATGCGACAAGGCGCCGGCATAAGCAGGATAGGGGCCGTTCTCCGTCGAATGAATCCCTAATGAAAGGAGTTGGCCACGGATGTAAGAGGAGACGTATTCCTGTTCTTTCCGATTCTTCTCATCCCAGACTTGCGGCAGTTTGCCGTCTTGCAGAGGTTGGGTTCCGGCCAATGCTACCGTATGCCAGTCGTCCTTTTCGCCCGACAAGATGATTTCGGGCGTACTTCCCAACCAGATACCTGTTTGGGGAGTATAACATAAGTATATATAGGAATGAATATAGCGTTGGCAAGCCGCGCGAAAGGCTAATGAAGGAGAAAATGCCGATGGTTTTCCGATAGTAAGTTTACGGGAAAGTACCAGCTTTTCAAAAGTCTTATCACGTAAGGCACTGATAAATGTACGAAAACACTCCGCATATTCCTCGGAACAGGAGGGATAGTCGGTTGACGGAATATCCCGCGGAACGGCGTCCGCATCATCTGCAAGAAGCAAAGGTTGCCCCGGCCCATTCGATTGAATCAGCAAAATGGGGCAAGTCTCGTTAGGTCGGAACGGAGCAATCACAAATCCTCTCTGCCCGTTTAGTTCCTGCAAATCGTATATCAGACGGACTGCCCCCTCCTCCTGTGTCACCAGGCACGGAATTTTCTCCCCGGGAATACGATAAACGGCAAACGGTTGCTTCCGTTCTATAAATGCATCAATAGTTGTCAAGTTACTTATTTCTTCGTCGGTTATCTTTTTTTCATCACACTGTTGACTACCCGTATGGAAGACACCAGTTTGTTGGTTGAAGTAAATACGTCCACATTCCATACATGGGACGAACGTCCCTTATGCACGATTGTTGCTACCGCACGCACCGTGTCTCCTTCGTGTGCAGAAGATATGTGGTTTCCGCTCACCTGCATTCCCACGACAATCTCATCGGGCTGGCAAAGAATCATCGAACCTAGTCCGGCAACTGTCTCCGCCAATGCAAGACTGGCTCCGCCATGCAGAATGCCGAACGGCTGACGGGTACGGTGATCTACCGGCATCGTCGCTTCCACACGATCTTCAGCGGCATACGTATATTGGATTCCTAAATTTCCCATTAAAGCGTGACGCGCCTGTGCATTCAGTTGGTCGAGAGGTATCTCCGCCGCACGCACTTCAGCTATAATTGCCTTTTCAACGGCAATTGCCACTCCGTCTTCTTCATTGGAAGCAGTCACATAGTCAGCACAAATCTTCACGGAATCCTGCGAGTGTCCCATAGCTACGCCGAGTCCGGCCAGTTGGATCATTGTCACATCACATACTCCGTCGCCGATAGCAATCACTTCTTCCCGCTTCACGTCCAGTTCTTCCAACAAAGCTCCCAAAGAGTTGGCCTTATCTATGGCACAAGGAACGACTTCCAGAAAATATGGCTCGGAACGGAAAACATCCAATGCTCCGTTCAGTCTTCTTTTCCAATGATCTTCCAGACCGATCAACGCTTCTTCATTATCGCTGACCAACATACACTTACAGGGTGCAAAATCAACAGCGGCAGAAAATTCCGTTTCCTCGATTATCCGCAGATTATTCAGCCGGGCTTCATTTTGAATATGTTCATTTTCAGGAGAGTCCGTAATAATCGTATCATCATGATAAGTGAATAAGGCAAAACCGTTTTTCCGAGCTTTCTTTTCCAGATACGGCAACATCTCCGGATTAATCCGCCGTTCGAACAGGATTTCCCCGTTCTGCGCATTTATAATCTGGCAACCATTATATGAAAGAATAAAGCCTCCATAGTTTCCAAGTTCGAGTGATTTGGCCAGTGGCATTAATCCATAGGTAGGTCTGCCGGATGCCAATACAATACGCACTCCCATTTGCTGAACTTTCAACAAAGCCGCTAATGTACGCTTACTAATTTCTTTCGCGTCATTAAGGAGTGTTCCGTCTACATCAAGAACCAATAATTTATACTTCATGATTACACGATTTTGATTTAGATTACAAATATAGATAAAAACCGGCGTTTTTAGGCCGGTTGAATAAAAATCAAGACCCCATACCTATCTTTGTTGGCAAAAGCGGACATGGCATCACTGCCTGCCGCACATGTGTAATGTTAAACGGGCTTGGTGTCCCAAAATTTGAATGCCTATGAAACAAGTATGCGGTCTTGACGTGCACAAAGATAGTGTGTTCGTCTGTATTCTCAATGAAAACGGTGTTGTTTTTCAAGAAAAGTATGGGGTTCTGACCCCGGAACTCGAGCAGATGCTCGCAAAAATGTTGGAGTACCATGTGGAGGAAGTCTGCATGGAAAGCACGAGCATCTACTGGATGCCAGTGTGGAGGGTGCTGGAGAACTACGTCAGTTTGAAGCTGGTCAATCCATACTTCATCAAGCAACTTCCGGGAAAGAAGAGTGACGTGAAGGATGCGGAGTGGATTGCCACCTGCCTTCTCAAGGACCTCATCAAGGGAAGTTACGTGCCGGATGACCTTATCCAGCAGTTGCGCCAGTACGACAGACGCATCTCCGACCTGAATGCAGAGTGCGTCCGCAAGCTGGGCAAGCTCGATGCGGCCCTGCAGCGCTGCAACATCCGTATCAGCAACTACGTGTCAACGACAGATAGCAAGAGCTACAAGGAAGTCGTTCGCCTGATATCCGAAGGGACTCGTGATCCCGCAGAATTGACGAAGGTCATCCATGGTCGTACAGTCAATCGTGTCGGCAAAGATGTTATTCTGGCATCGCTCACCGGAGTTATATCCAATACGGACATTGATGTCATCCGCCAGCTACGGGAAGAAGTCGCTCTTGCCGAGAAGCACAAGGACGAATGCCAGTCGAAAATGGATGCCATCTGTCAGCAATACTTTCCAGAACAGTTGAAGAACCTTCAGACCATACCCGGAATCAAGGGACGTTCGGCTACAGCCATAATCGCCGAAGTGGGCACAGATATGTCATCGTTCGAAGATGCAGCCCACCTTGTGTCCTGGTGCGGACTGAAGCCTCGCGATGAGGAAAGCGCCGGCAAGATCAAGGCAAGGAGCATCACACATGGAAACAAATACTTGAGGAAAACTCTCATAGAATGCGCCTGGGCCGCATCCAAGACGCAAGGATGCTACTTCAATAAATTCAGCTATCACCAAGTCGTTGTTCGTCGGAAGAACAAGATGAAAGTGCAGGTCGCCATCGCCAGAAAGGTCCTTACCGCCGTCTGGTATGTGATGCACGACAGTGTCGCCTACCGCGACTTTACCCCCGATATTGCACCGACTGAGTAATCGGTCGGCTCAATATATACCACATATTGTAAGGTCACTACCTTTGTGGTGGTTCGTCCCCGTTTCACAAATTGGCTAACGCTCTATGTGGCTTAGGAGGCCCGTTTGAACCATAGAGTTCGAAGAGGAAAGTTCTTAATTATCTTATCCGCCTTCCATCAAGGTGGCAGGCTTGCCATACGCACCTGTGATGCCATGTCCGCTTTTACTTATCTCTCGCATGGATGGAATATTTGATTTATAGAGGAAAGGTAGGAAATTGAGTGAACGACAGAAAGAGTAAACAGATAAAAATTACTTTAATTTCACTCTTTCAAACGCATTTCCAGATAATCGCGAAGGATTCGGGCATGATTATACACCGGTTCTTTGGATGCATAAAGCAATGTGACCACCGGATGAGGTTTGATAAGAATCAGAAAATCAGCCATTGCGGGAGATGCGACCAGTTCTTTTTGATATTGCATGACAAAGTCGTTCCAATGCCCGGGAATATCTTCGTGAAACCATTTGCGCAAACTAGCGGAAGGTGCTATATCTTTCGCCCAGTAATCGTATTTCAGCCATTCTTTCTTCATTCCTCGCGGCCATAGTTTATCTACCAGCACCCGATATCCATCTGTTTCTGAAAAATCTTCGTAAACTCGTTTTATCCTAACCTGTATCATTCTTAGTTTATTTAGTTACTCATAATAATAAACCGAGAAAGACGAAAATTGTTTAACCGAAGGATGTCGATAAAGTTTTTTAAAGCGACTCTTGCGCTTTTTTAAATTCATAAGGAGTCATTCCGTTTTCTTCTTAAAAAGACTGTATAATATCGGAGCACTATTAAACCCAGCTTCATCTGCTATCGCGCGTATCGTATAGTGCGGATGTGTTTTTAGCAGTTGAATAGCATAATCAATACGCAACTCGTTGATATATCCGTTAAAATTAGTTCCGGTACATTCTTTTATCATCCGGGCAAAACGCGCATTGTTCAAATGAACGATTTGCGCCAAGTCTTCTCGCGACAGTTCAGGAGAAAGATACAAACGATCTTGAACAACGATGCGATTCAATTCTTTAAAAATCTGTCTATTCTCGTCTTTTTCCCCGCTTGCTACTTCTGTGTCATCTTCGTCCGAAGATTCACACTGTTCTTCTTGTTCCTTCTCGAGCAATCTGTCTTCCAGTTCTATTTCTGATGATATAGCGAATTGCTCATATTCCTCCGACTGCTGATCCCTTTTTTCCTTATCGGCAAGTTTCTCATTGATCAACTTAGCCAACATTCTGTTTTTATATTTAATCGTTTTATTGAAACGCCACAGACGCCATAAGATAAACAAGGTCAGCAGAACGATACAGACCATGAAAGCAAGTGAGATATTCTTTATTCTTAATTGGAAAGCTTGTTGGGCAATGTATTCTTCTTTCTCAGAAGCACCGTACATCGCGTTCAACTCCAATGCCGCATTGTTTCTATCTCTACGATTAATGCTGTCTGTTATAGCTAAGATAGTCCCACGGGTCGCTGCAGCCTCTTTATAGTGGTGCATACCCAGATAAGCTTTCACCTCATGTTGAAGAACAGTCAGATATTGTTCATTCAAAGTATCTTGTTGAGTTCTCATCCATTCCTTGAAACCCTTACATTTTCTTCGACAAGTATTTTTGATAATATTGTTCCGCCTGTGCATTCTTTTTTTCTACATAATAAATATAGGCAAGTTTTGCATACAAATAACTATATTGTCCGTCCACATAACCTTCGGGTATTTGAGGTAATGCCTCCAGCCGCTTTATAAGCTTTTCACGCTCAAAAGCAAGTTCCAAAGCCTCTTTAACACGTGAATCGTTCATTAAAAAGCTCATTTCTGCTCCATAATAGTAAGAAAGCAACATCATCTCCCGCATTTTATTTGAACCGCGCAATAATTTAATAGTACGGTCAAAATAATCATATGCTTTATCTTTAAAAGACAATCTCCAGTTATTCTCACCTAATGCATAACGCATACTTTCATTATACTTGCTCATCATAGCCGAAAATTCCGCTAGATGAACTGTCATTTTCAACAGATGCTTCGGATCTTTTTGAGATATAGAATCAAGCAAATAAGCTTTTCTTGCATACATAAACGCCAATTTATTCATATACATATTGCTATATGACAAACTACGCAACTCATTGATAATCCGCAAAGGAATTGTTTTTCTATTTTCTGCCTCATCCAATAATTGCAAAGCACGTTCAGGCTGTGCAATATAGATACTATTTATATACCCGGCGGTATATAGTGAATCGTCACTTACTGTTTCGTCAGCTCTCAGAATTTGGTTATGCACAAATAAAAATATGCAGATACATACCCCTAAATGTATATATTTCATATTATGTCTAATCATTTACAATTCAAAGGTAAATGATAATTTCATAAAATACAAAAGTGGATTCTATTTTAAGAAATAAAAATAAGAAACATTAGCATTATGCATCCGCCAAAGGCAGATAAACCGAAAACAACTACCTTCCCCGACTTCCGAACTTACTCCCAAACGTCCCGACAATTTTTCAACAATGATCTTGCAGATAGGAAATCCCACTCCCCTGTTCAAACTCATCACTCTTGTAAAACCGATCAAATATAGGTTCTATTCTCTGCTTCCTGAACTCCTGTTTTATCAGTTCTTCGAATTTTCCATGACCTATTTCGTCTTCAGAGAATGAGTAGACAAGAGAAATATATTTTTTGTCTATGATTTGAGCCGTACAATTGTTTTAGGTGATAGCCACTAAAAAAAGGCAACTAACAAGCAAAGAGATGCAAAAATATACTTATATTTCAGGTTAACAGCTTTCATGTTTTATTTGTATGTCATGCAAAAAAACATTATTTCCATAAAACAAACTCATTTTGTTAATAATATATTCAACTAATTTTCATTACCTAAAACTTCCAAACCAATATCCTACTACTTTTCGTCCCCTGATGCATCCGTATAACCTTGTACTCCGACACCTCGACAGCTTTCAACTTGGCATATAGCTTATCCAGATTCTTCTCTTTGGAAACCAAACTAGTGAACCACCCGCAATTTTTCCGGTATTTCCGGCTTTCGACAATCATATTCAGCAGGAAACGCAATTCGCCACCTTCACACCAAAGTTCATTCGCATTCCCTCCAAAGTTTAGCTTCGCCTTTTTTACTATCTCCCCTTTCAAACTACTCAATTTGCGCAACGTTCCCTCTTCCGCTTCCTCTTTCGAACGATGAAACGGAGGGTTACAAATTGTCACATCAAAATATTCATCGGGAGCAATGATGCCTTCAAAAATCTTTCTGCTATCTTTCTGAAGCCGTAACTCTATTTTATGAGCCAGCACCGGATTACAAGTAACTATCTTTCGTGCATTTTCTATTGATATGGGGTCAATATCTGAACCTACAAACATCCAACCATATTCTACATGCCCAATAATCGGATAAATGCAGTTTGCACCTACTCCAATATCCAGACATCTGTATGCAGATTTCCGTATCTCTCCATTTTCCACTTTCACATCTTTGCTTACAGCTTCCGAACCAATCAAATCTGCGATGTAATGAATATAATCCGCTCGTCCGGGAATAGGCGGACACAAATAGTTCTTCGGAATATCCCAATATCGAATGCCGTAGTAGCTTATCAACAACGCTTTATTCAACGCCTTCACCGCTTGCGGATTGAAGAAGTTAATTGTTTGCGTACCATAGGGATTGAGTTGTACAAACTTCTTTAAAGGCGGATAATTCTCCGTCAATAGAGAAAAGTCGTATTGCCCGTTGTGTTTATTTCTTGTATGTAGTTCGCTTCTTTCTGACATGGCGGCAAAGATACAGAGAATCTTCCTGTCTGCAAATTCTTCCCTATATCTTTTCCCGCACTATAAGTTATATTGTTTACAGTAACCATTTTAATATAGGCCGGCTGACCGAATCACAATCTTTTCCAACAACTGCTGTGTCTTTCCAATGCTATAAAAGCTGATAAATAATCAGATACGAGGTGAAAGAGTGAAAGGATTTTTATTCCATATTAAAGCATCTTAGAGGGACCTCTCTGATTTATTTTTGTTAATCTATGACTTGTTATGTAGCTTGTATGAGAATAAAATACTATTTTCGGGATTGAAAAATATAAAAGACTATCACAAAATGAAAATTACCCGTGATGAATTGCTGATAGCAGCGTTCAAGCTGTTTATGTCCGTAAACTATGAAAAAGCCAGTTTTGCAGAACTTGGAAAGATGCTCGGAATGTCGAAAGCCGGAATATTCAAATACTACAAGAACAAACAGGAATTATTCATTGCCGTAGTGGATAAGTTTTGTTTTAGCGCGCAAAACCCACGAAACAAATTCACTGAAACGAACGGTACGTTTGCCGAATTTATAGATGAATACGTGAAAGGCGTACAACGAACAATGGATATGCTGAGTAATCTGATAGGCCCAGGTAGTGATAAGGTGGTACAAGGAAAGTTTTCATACATCCGATTTTACATTTAAAATGTAAAATCGGATGTATTTTATCACTTACAAATATTTTGCGGAGAGACAGGGTTTTGAACCTACAAATCTAACCGATTATATTTCAGCTACTTCGCTTTCAAAATTTCAAATAGGTAACGAAACAGTAACGATTTTCAGATGTTGGGCTTGTCCAACTTTGACCGCTGTTTGTCTGCCTAACTTTCGGGTTCAAAGATACGGCTTTCTTTTGAAACTCGCAAATATCTGATAATAAATATTTTTGGGTTAGTGCAAGGTGCAAGCTATATATATAAATATATACTTGCACCTTGCACTAAAAAAAAGCACTGGGGTACAAATGGTTAAAACAAAATCCGTATCTTCGTAACCAATTAAAAACAAACGTATATGATAATAACTAACCGTGAAGAAGTAATAGATAAAGCGTTCGGCGTATTTGTCAGGATGAACTACGAGAAAGCAAGCATCATCACGCTTGCCAAAGCCTGCGGGGTGACAAAAACGGGTATCGTTTATTATTTTCCGCACAAGCTGGATTTGTTCATGGCTGTGGCGGACAAATACGTGTTAAAAATGCACGAACCGGAAAACAAGTTTGCCACTCCTGCCGCTACGTTGGCGGAGTTCATCGGGCAATACGTGGCGGGGGTAGCCGCTTCCATGAAAAGGATTGTTGAACTGATTGGCGATAATAGCAGCCCGCATGATTGTAGCCCCAGCTTCTACTACTTTCATTTTCCTGTCACAAGTGCGTATGTACTATCCGGGCATCAGGCAGAAAATTGAGAAAATCTACCGACAAGACTATGAACTATGGGAGAAAGTCATGCAGAAAGCAAAAGACAGCGGGGAAATCAGGAGCGACACGGACGTGAAGAAAACGGCTACCATGTTCCGGCAAATGTTTTTAGGACTGTCATACGAACAAGCATTTCTGAACGGTCTGAACGTGGACGAACTGGCAGAAAACTTTCGCTATATCTATTCGCTGCTTAAAGCCTGATAGAGTTTTGTTTTTTTAACTTCCATTATTTTTGAACGCATGTTCAAAATGTGGCGTTTTTGTTTTATCTTTGGAGCATGAAGCAAAATTCAGCGACATGGATAAGGTTCAGAAACAAAGAGGAAGCATCGTGCTACACAAAGAAACAAGGAACGGTGCAGACTACATACGGGTAGAATATGCGAACAGTCAGGCTGTCGCCCGACTGCTCGCCCAAGACACGGGCATGGAAATGGCTGGTAACGGTTCTGCATACATAGCGTCAGCCGCTTTCAGCCTGCCGGATTTCTACGACCGCTATTCACCCCACGCCTATATTGATTACAGCCGGGTTTACGTGCGGCATCCCAAACCCAAAAGGGAATACACACTGCCGAAAGGCTATCTCGAACTGCTGGAACAAAAGCGTTACAGCCCCTCGACCGTCAAAACATACCGTGCCTATTTCAGCGATTTCATGGAATATCACAAGGGACGGAACATCGACCGCCTGAAAGTGCCGGACATCAACAAGTACATACTCTATCTTGTGAACGAGAAGAAAATCTCGGTGTCGCAACAGAATATGCGCATCAATGCTATCAAGTTCTATTACGAGCAGGTGAAAGGCGGCAAACGGCAATACTACGGCGGTATCACCCGTGCCAAAGAGTACAAGAGCTTGCCCGAAGTGTTAAGCAAGAATGAAATTAAGCGCATCCTTGCACAAATTTCCAACATCAAGCATCACTGCATGATTTCATTGGTTTACTCTGCCGGACTTAGAAGAAGCGAATTGCTTAACCTGACCCCGCAGGACATCAACAGTGAAACAATGTCGGTTCGCATCATGGGCAAGGGGAAGAAATGCCGTTATTCGCTCCTTTCGCCCAAGTTGCTGGAAGAACTACGGCACTACTTCCGGGAATATCGTCCACAAAAATGGTTGTTTGAGGGCGAAACACCCGGAGAGCAATATTCGGCAAGTGCATTGGTGAAAGTGCTGAAAGAAGCCGCACATCGTGCAGGCATCAAACACCGGGTACACGTACACATGCTGCGTCACTCCTTTGCCACACACTTGCTGGAACAGGGAACAGACCTGCACACGATACAGGAATTGCTGGGACACAACGACATAAAGACCACAACCATTTATCTTCATGTGTCAAGTGCCCATAAAGCAAAAATCCCTAATCCTCTTGATACACTGGATAATTCGTGAGGTGCAGTTATAGAAGTGTAGGAACGACACCATAAGGTGCGGTTATAAATAAATTATAAACCCTAAATAATAACATGGAAATAAATATAATAGCAAATAGAAATTGTATTATAAAATTCGTAAACGATTTTTTAACGAGTAATCATCTGATTTTTTTTGATTGTAGTAATTATGAAAAAGAAGGTTTTATTTGGGGGGATATTCTCGATATAAAAGACTTTATTAATAGAGATATTCTTATCAATATTGGCTCTAAGGCTGATTTTGAACAAAAAATAAAACTGTTATCTCACCGCCCTTGTGTTGAGGACAAAAGAGATTTCATTTATATGACTAATTTCTGGTATAAGAAAGAAATTAAGATAACTGATACCTCTTTTATTTGGAATCCGCAACAAAGTCTTCATGCTAAATGCAATGGAATTGCTTTGAAAAAAAGAATAAGAGAATCATTTAATCAAGGAATGGAAACATCTGATAATAGATATAATAATTACAACAAGATATTTCATAAATATTATTGGTCAAATGAAGTGAATAATTATTTGGATAAATTATATTATAGTGGTGGTATAATACCAATACAACCACTATCTACTAAATCGGTTTTATAACAAGGTCGAGATAACAGCTAAACGCTGTCCCTCACCAAACCATTATCAACCATAAAGCGCACAAGTATGTACGAAAAATTTTTAGAAAAGAACCTCAATAGTATCAGGCAAGCAGTAGATGATACCTTTATTGCTAAATATGCCGATATGTCTTATGCCGAACTGACTACTTTATGGCAAGAAGCCGGATTGGGTAGTTATTGTAACGGAATGCTTAAAATCATAAATCCGTCCGATTACCAAGATGTGTTGAACTCTTGCTATGTCATGGACTATGATAAATCGTTTCTGCCATTCATGTGTACGGCTTTCGGTGATGTCTTTGCTTATGTAAAGAACCCGAAACTGAATAACTACATTGTTTATTTGAATATCAGATACGGAACATATTTAATACTCCCTGATAATCTCGCTGCGCTTCTTAATAAGATAATTTTCAATCAGAGTTTCTTAAAGGGCTGGTTTGATTTAGAAAATTATTCCGTAATGCAAGAGAAACTTGGAACGCCGGACTTTGACGAGTGTTTCGGCTATTCCCCACTACTGACAATGGGCGGAAGTGAGAACCTTGAAAATATTAAGATAGTCAAGACACTTCCATACATTGATATTAACACCCAAACAATCGGCAGATTTAAGAGTGCTGATAAACTTTGAGGTTAAAACAGGTTGATAACAACGCAGGATAACGGACAAGCCGTTTCCTGCTATCCATTAGGCGCAAATAGTGAAACAAAAAATATTATGTTATGGATTTCTTAAAGTGCATGAACAATTTTCCGTGGAATAGATTTGCCACGGTATATGAAACCAATTCAATCGGCTTAAAAGGCATCTTTATAAAGATGTTCAACAATACTGCTGAAATGTCGGACTATCAATATGTGATTGATAGGCTTGAATGTCAGGATACGCTATATAGAATTACCCCTTGGGGGACTTAAATTCTATATCTGTTTACTTATGGAAAACAAATCAAATCAAGACATATTATTACAAAACATAAATGTGCTTTTTGAAGCTGCAAATTATAATATGCAGGTCGATATTGCAACCAATTATAATCCGACCAAAGGCAATCTGATGAAATATGAAAAAATTAAATCAAAACTCTTTGACAGAGATTTTGACGGAACAATGGATGCCGATTACATAAAAACATTCAAATCCATAGACCGAAATTTCATGCAGAGAAGTACAATAGATTTAATTCAACAGAATATTTCTTTGTTTGAAGATTTAGCAAAGTCAACGAATAGCAATATTGCCCAAAGTGCTTCTTTGCTTGTTAATTCAATTCATAATCCTAAAAAGTATGACTTTGGTAAATCGTGATTAAATAATCGCCTAACAAGCACCTATTCCGCCTAAACGGCGGCAAGCTGCAACCCATTACCAATAAGAACAGATATGGAAACAGAACTAAAAGAAGCTATAGAAAATTTGTTGCTTCAATTCATGCAGAATATGCACGAGTGGGAAGTTACATGTAATGATATTGAAAAACAGAGTGAACTTTCATTTGAAGAACAGTTTAACAAGCAAAAAGAATTGGTATCAAAAATCTTTTTGACCTACTGTACTCCTCGTGAACGAAAGTATGGCAGACCTACTACTATATCTTATGGTGTGAAAGGGTCGTATGAATATGATGTTAATGAAGAGAAAATAACCGATATAGTAGATGAAGGAAAAAATAGAATTGTAGTTCACACATACAGAGAAGAGCCTATGCAAGAAAAGATGCAATATATATTCTTACTGAAAAAAGGCAAATGGCTTTTGGATTCTAAGAAAAGATATTCTTCATGGAAGCAAAAATGGCTGTCTGTTTCCTTATAAATTATATTGGTAACAAGACCGAGATAACAGCTTAACGCTGTTCCTCACCAAACCATTATCAACCATAAAGCACATAAATATGTACGAAGAATTTTTAGAAAAGAGCCTCAATAATAAGAGGCAGGCAGTAGATGATACTTTTATTGCCAAATATGCTGATTTGTCTTATCCCGAACTGAATATTTTATGGCAGGAGGTCGGGCTGGGCAGTTATTGTAATGGGCTGTTTAAGCTTATCAATCCGTCCGATTACCAAGATGTGATAAACTCCTGTTATGAGAAGGAGGATGACAAATCGTTTCTGCCATTCATGTGTACGGCTTTCGGCGATGTCTTTGCCTATGTAAAGAACCCAAGACTGAATAATTACGTTGTTTATCTGAATGTCAGATACGGAACATATTTAATACTTCCTGCCAATCTTCGTGCAATTTTTAATAAGGTAATGGTAAATCAAAGTTTCTTGAAAGGTTGGTTTGACTTAGAAAATTATCCTGTAATACAAGAGAAACTCGGAACTCCCGACTATGACGAATGTTTCGGGTATTCCCTGCTGTTGGCTATGGGGGGAAGTGAGGACATTGAAAACATCAAGATAGTCAAGACTATTCCGTACATTGACATCTGTACACAAACAATCGGTGAATTTGAAGTTGCAGATAAATATTAGAACAGGTTGATAACAACGCAGGATAACGGGCAAGCCGTTTCCTGCTAACCCATTACCGATAAAACAGTTAAAATATACAATCATGGATAAAACTCCTTTTGAAGATTTCGACTTTTCCAGTTTTTGGGCTAATAACGAATACGCTCAAAAATATTATATAGGTACAACACCTACAGATAAACAAGTTGAAGAGATTGAACGTGAATTGGAATATAAATTACCTCAATCTTATATTGCGCTGATAAAACAATGTAATGGTGGTGAACCCATTAATAAATGCTTTCCAACCCAAACTCCGACTTCTTGGGCAAACAACCATATTGCGATAAGTGGAATTATGGGAATAGATAAAGATAAACCTTATTCTCTCTGCGGAGAAATGGGAAGTCGTTTTTGGATTGAAGAATGGGGCTATCCAAACATTGGCATAGCAATCTGTACCACACCTTCTGCCGGACATGATATGATATTTTTGGATTACAGCAAGTGCGGTTTAACTGGAGAACCAAGTGTTGTACATATTGATGAAGAAACCGATTATAAGATTACTACACTTGCAGCAAGTTTTGAGGAGTTTATTCGTGGACTTGTTAATTCAAAAGACTTTGAAAGTTAAATCATCGGTAACAAAGCGTGATAACGCTTACAGCGTTCCCCGCTTAACCATTACTGACAATTATATAATTGATGTTTTGTAACAGTCGCTTATGAAAAAGATTATTGACTATTTATTTTATAGATATTATTTGGTTTGCTTAAAAAATGAGGAATTTCCACGTTTTGGTGCAGCCTGCATCTTATCGGAAGTTATTTCAATAACTTATATGTTTGCATCTTTTTTGTTTTCATTTTTCTTGACAGGGCATTTCTTTTTTTCGTACATGTCTAAACTAACAACACTTATTATATGGATAATCGGCTTTATACTTCCTTGGATTGGTGTATACATATATTATAATAAGAAAAGGACTCTTGTATTATTTGAGAAATTTCAAGACAATATTTATAATGCCAAATATTCAGATAAGGCGGTATTAAGTATCAGGTATATTATACTTATTGTCGGTCTTCTTTAATGCTCTTTCTTTATCAGTTTTAATAAAATCAAGCAAGTTATGAAGTATCAATAATTATTCATCGGATTGAGAAATATAAATAAGTCAGTAATAACAAAAGATAGCATCTGACGATGCTCCTTTCTAACCATTATCAATAAAAAAGTTGAGTATGCGAATACATGATTCTGAAACAAATAAATGCAAGAAAAAGCTAATGCTCGAACCCAAAGAGTTTGAGCAAGGTATAGAATATGCCCTTGCAAATGATTGTGACGGTTTACAGATTGACACATGGAATATTGATGATGATGCGGTAATGGATTTCAAACTTTTTGAGAAAGTCGCTAATCAAATTGTATTCCTATCTATTACGAATATCAATACTACGAATGTAGCCAACTTTGAATATATATACTCCCTTGAAAGATTAGAAACATTCTATTGCCAGCAAGTGGATTTACATATAGATTTCACTCGTTTTTCATCACTCCGAAATATTGGGATTTTTTATAATAAGAACTTCCTGAACTTGGATAAGTTGGAACAATTAGAAAGTGCGGTTATTAGTAAATTGACTGAAAAAGATATGTCATTGTTTTCCAACTGGAAATCTATAAAAACATTACATATCTATCAATCACAAATAGAATGTTTGAAAGGCATAGAAGATTTAATTCAAATTGATACATTAGTTTTTGCACATAACAGAAAGCTAATCGACATTAGTAGTATCAACCGTTTAGATTATATCGGAGAGGTTTCATTTGAGAAGAATAGTAAGCTACGTGATTATTCCGTGTTGGCAGACAATCAGAATATTCACAATCTTTTTATTTCAGATTTGGACGATTTGAAATTTATCCAAAGCATGAAATCCTTGCTATCATTCAGATTTTGGAATTGTAAAAACGGCGACTTATCTCCTTTGTTGGGAAATCCCATATTAAAGGATGTGTACTTCACACCTAACAAGAAACATTATTCGCATACATTAGAACAGATTAAAATATTGATAACGAAGCGTGATAACGCTTACAGCGTTCCCCACTTAACATTATGAACAATTAGAATACACGATATGAGAAATGAAATTTTACAGTTGAAAGATTTAGGTCGTATGCCTAATGAAAGCATCAATGATACAGAGAGTATTGATGAATTAGTAAATACTTATGATGCCTTATTAGAACAAATACAACTTCCCATATCATTTGATGAAGCTATGGTGTTGGTACAAATCTTTCCTGAAAATGCTTTTTATGATTTGCAGTGGAGTTTATTAAAACTTGTAGAGTCTGTTTGCGTTGATGATGAGAATAAGTATATTCAGTTAATAACCAAGAATGGCGGGACACTCTAAATGCTCGCTATGTAAATTATAAAAAGGCACAAGAGGTAAAGTAAGTTCATAACAAACCGGGATAACGGACTAACGCCGTTCTCCGCTTAGTCATTAATAACAATACAGAGCGAAACATGAAAATGGTAAAAATGATATTATTTTATCTATTATTTGCTGGTGTTCTTTTTGTCAGTTATGCGTTTGTGGCTCCTTCTCACGGAGAAAGGTTTCCTGCATCTTCACTGGCTACCATTTATTGGGGATGCGCCATGTTACTTTTTGTGCCAAGTGATTTGTGGTTACATCATCAGACATCACGGCTTATAGCTCTTGGTGTATTAATACTTGCATGGTTGATGAGTGTGGAGTATTATTGGTTTTGTAATGAATATAGATTAATCATTCATCTAAATTCCAATGATAAGATTAGTTTAGCCAGTGAATACCAATTTCATCAGTATTGGCTATATCAAAGCATAGTCGCAAGCTATTTACTTTTGGGAGTAGGTGTTTCGCATCTATTAAGAAGAAAAAGAGTTATTAACGAAGCGTGATAACGCTTGACAGCGTTCCCCGCTATCCCATTATGAACAACAAAAAAAGAACCCAACAGAATAGAAAGTATCAAATATGAAAAAGAACTCTTTTGACAAGGTTATTGATAAGAATTTGAATAAATATATCAATTTGCCTCTTGAAGAACACGAGTATTTTCAAGAATTTTATAATAATCCTACGGTTGAAATGCAAGATTATTATAAATGGCGTTCTGCCAGCATACTTTGTTTTGGAATACATTATTATTCGTTTTGGTATAATCCTAATGAGGAAGATTTCAAAGGTATAATAGATGCGTTTGCAATGGCATATATTGCACATATCATGTATTTGTATGATAAAGAAAAGAAATACACAAGAACCTTAGTTGAAGGTGTCCCTTTGTTTTTATCTATTCTTTCTTTTGGAGAAGAACGGGAGATAAACTTAATGTTCCACGCAATAATAGGTTTAATCCGAGATAGTTTAAACAAAAAATATTTTATAAATCATCAAGACCGAACTTTACAGGAAGCATTCTTGCTATATGACGCATATACCAATGCCGCAAACCATGAGATTTGGAAAGAATATATAACCAAACCGCTTATTCAAGATTATCAACGTGGATTTGATATTATCCTTTCTGATAATGAAGATGAAATTAACTCGGTTCTTTCTGACATGATGAAACACCACAGAAAAACGGCTCACATAGAGTCGTTTACAAGTAATGAATTTTATTCTACTGAATGGCGTGTGTTTCCAATAGAAATTATTGCACTTATGCGTTATCGCTATTTGCAAGGAAAATCTATCGACTTTATAGAACATGAAGTATTGTCTAAATTCATTCCGTATTTGAAAAAAGCTGAATATACTTTGTCACCAAAGATAGAAGCAGCTAAAACAAAAATATATGAGATACTTTCTTTAGGTTAGTTTTCTTTATTTAGAAAGTGAGTTCATAACAAGGTCGAGATAACAGCTAAACGCTGTTCCTCACCAAACCATTAATGGTAATTGAATATGATAGACTATTTATATTATAGGTTTTATAGATTATGGCTTCATTCTTCTTTAGCAGAAGGGAGCCGTATTTATGGCAATGCTTCTGTTTTCGGTCATATTAAGTACCAATATTTTAACCGTATGGGGCATATTAACCCAATACGGAATCATTGATTATCCGTCCGATACTCAATACTATATCATTGAGGGTAGTTTAATAGTATTGTTGAGTGGTACTTTTTTCTTCAAGAAAAGATATAGAAGAATTATAACTAAGTATGAGAACGAAAACACTATGCAAAGTAAAGCCGGAGCATGGATACTTACAATATATATAGTAGTAACCTTGATTGGCTTTTTTATAGAAGCATTATACCGACAAGGAAAAATATAATTCACCATTAACGAAGCAGGATAACGGACAAGCCGTTCCCTGCTAAACCATTACTAACAATAGTGCGATGAATAAAACCGTCCAATCCATATTATCATTGACAGCTTTCAGTGCTTTACTGATAGTCATAACATTATTTTGTGGTGGCTTAGGCTTTGGTCGTCTGTTCGGAATATATGGCATTATGGAATATTGTTTTTTAGGTTTACTTCTAATTATAGATGTATTGCTAATCTACAAGGTCTATAAACTATATGCAATGCAACCTAAAGCGATAGTGTTATTGTTGGGCTTGGAATGTTGCTCTATTCTTTTGTGGATTGTCTTTATCTGTATAGACCAAAGTTTATTAGATTGGCAAATTACAAACTTCATATTGCAAGCTGTCAATTTAGACGGCTTCGAGGGGGATGAACGAGGATTGAATATGCTCGCAGTCTTATGCGGCATTGTTTATCCTCTTATTGGGATTGGGTGTTTATTCACCGGATTGGGATTTATAAATAAGTTAGTAACAACGAAAGATAGCATCTGACGATGCTCCTTTCTAACCATTAACATCAAAAACAGTGTACCATATATGGAATTAAGAGATAAACTTTTTACGGAAGAACAGTATTTAAAGCAATTAGCGAAATATACAAATAAAATAAGTGGCTTAGAAAATGAAATTAGCCAATTTGTTAATAATAAAGTGGAGTTTGACGCTTCAATCTATTATGGTCGCTTAGTTGATTATAGGGTTAATTCTATTGTTACAAAAGTACTCTATGGGAATAGGATTAGAATGTATTCAACAAGATTATCTTCAAACAATAAAAGCAATGCACGGGAGTTGGACACCCTACGGTGACTATTTAAAAATGCTATGGTTACTTTCGATAGGTATCATGCTGGAATATGATGATAATGTTATCCACGAACTCCTTATGCTTATAGATAAGAAAGAAGTCAAAGACCGTGTTTATGATGTTTTGCTAAATTACCGCTTCCCCGAACGGAAGAAATTGGCAGATTGTGTCTTTGACAATATACCTTATCGGGCAATCTTGGAAGTGTCGGATTTGGCTAAAACAGATAAGACACAGGCAATAAAACGATTAGAGAAGTATCTAAAAAAAGAGTGGTATCGTGGACACTCCGATTATTATTGGTATAACGACCATAAATATGGTATTGTACATGACGGCTATTGGAGCTTTGAAAGCGGTGCATTGGTTAAGGTTTTGGGGCTGGATGATAGCTGTCTGAAAGGATTGCCCTATTATCCATACGATATGGTACATTGGAACGACATTAAATAAAGACAAGATATGAGTTACTCGGTTTATTCTTATTTGACTGATGCCGATAAGGTAAAATCCGTTTACGGGGCTTGTGATAATTTGCTGATAACCCAACTGAAAATTGCGTTAAAGCAGGAACTTGATAGTCTGAACTATTATTTTAGTGACAGTCTAAATACGGATAAAGATGCTTATGCGGTATTAGCAGACATTGTGAACGGGGAAATCCGTTATCCCGAAATTGCTTTCATGTACGGGTATGTATATGAAAAGATTTGCAACCATTACGGGACACAAATCTACCGTGCGGAAAACCTTTGGCAACTGGATAGTCAAAGTACATTCATCCCTATTCCTTTGAGCGGTGATTTTCCCTATATCATCAGCATACCCGTTTCAGATTTGGAGAGCAAGCGGACGGAATACACCTCGCTGAAAGAGGGTAACGGTATCGGAGATTATGACTATGAGCAGGAAATGGACGACCTGAATTTCATTTTCGATGAAGCCGTTGAAGCGCAAAAAGACCTCGTGATTATGGTTTATTGATATGGTACACTGGTATGAGAATAAAATATGATGTTAACGAAGCGTGATAACGCCTACCAGCGTTCCACGCTATCCCATTATCGGTAATCCAAAATAAACAAATGTATGAAGATATATGATATAGATTGGCTGTTTTGGAGTATCGGCTTGGTAATTGGAATATTAATAATAGTATGTGGTTACTTTCTGCTTATCCAGCTTGAAAGCTAAAAAACAATTATGAGTAGCCTTGTCACAGTAAAGAGATTTGGAAAAGTTCTAATATGGGTATGGCACAGATATATAAAGAAAGCCGCCATTCCTTATGAAGAACTTGATTTCCATTATTCGGATTGGGTCTTTCTCTTGACAGGTCTTGTCTTTTTTGGAATTGTACCGGGTATCACCCTGCTTTATTTTGCATTTTGGAGAACATAATTCATCGAATATATGAGCAAAAGAATAGAAAAGACCGACAACTATTTTGAACGGGTGAAACAACGTGCCGACCGGACGAATTATAGGTATTACCTTTTTGACTACCTGTATTTCAAGGGAGAGGCTTGGGGTAGGAAGTGGGGACGGATGTCAGGCTTCACGCTGCTACTTGCGTATTGGTGGTGGTTGGTGGTTCTGCCCGGCGACATTCTTCTGCGCAACAGCGTATGGTCGCATTTACGTTTGGGTTATTTTATCGCAATGTTTTTGTTTTTTTGCATATTCATCCTTGTCCGATACCGGAAAGCCCGTGTGTCGGCACTGATGAGCCACTACCGCCGCTCCAAACGTATTGGCACAGCGCAGTTATTTTTCCTCTACCTGCTGCCCGTTGCGCTTTTCTTCTTGGAAGCATGGCTGTTCGACAAATTGGGCTGGGCGGATGGCTGGAAGTGGTAACGAATCGTATAATCATTCATATAGAAAACATCAGATATGGAACAACGGATTACATCATTATTGCTTCCCGCTCCCGAAGCGGAGTTGGAAGCGTCCTGCAAGGAGTTGGACGAGAAGGTAACATGGCTGCTGCACAACAGCCGGAAAATGGACAACTACTTGGAACTTGAACCGTTCAGCAAAGACGGGCGGCTGTGCGCTGCGTGTGCGACACGCTCCGAAGCCTGCCGGAAACGCCGACACTGGCGGCATATAAAGACTACAAGGCAATCATCATCCTGCTGGGTATGTCCACCACCCATTACGCCATACTGGACGAACTGGCGGAACAGCACCGCAAGCGGGACGAGATACCCGAACTGACCGCCTACTGCGATGCGCTCCACTGGATGCGACCGGGGCGGCAGTACCTATGCAACGTGTACAACACCGTGTGCCACGCTTTTCACCTATTACGGAGAAACCCGGTAAGGGACAACCGCCTGCGGGTGACGGAAAAGGAACTGCGCCACGCCGAACGGATGCTACCCGAGCTGGGCAGGCAGACTTTCACCGAAATGGTGCGTATGAAAGGCTACATGGTATATGATGCCGAGGAACTAGCGGACAAATGCGGTATGGAATACGGCTCGTTCCGACGGAAGGTAAAGAAATGACAGGGTACACGGCTAAGGAATGGGTAATCAAAGAGCGTGCAAAGGACGTGGAACACTACCTGACAGAATACGAACCTCACGCTTACGGAAGTGGCGTTCACCACGGGGTTCGCATCGACATCGAACTTGAACGACTTCTGCAAGGCTTACTTGCTGGACACACCGGGCGAGATACGCAGAAAAGCGCAGGAAACAAGAAAAATGCACAGTTACAGGAACGTAATGTGCAAAATCAAGAATAAAACAGATTTTTTATGCCCGTAACTTTGTGCTTCATAAAAAGATAAGCACAAGGTTATGGGACATCATATAAAACCGTTGGAAACATACTTTGCCGGACTGCTTCAAAAAGTAGAATGGCAGATACAGGAATACGAGGACACCGCAGCGGACACGCTGACACTGTGCCGCCTGTGCGTGGACTACCTGCAAGAGATACTGGGCGAACTCAAAGACTTTATAATCTCCTACCCGTTCGCCAGCACGGAAGAAGAAATACACTTCTTCAAGGAACTAAAGCCGCTGATAGCGAGCAAAATCATCTATTACAACTCTGTTTACAAGATTGAGGTGCGTTTTCCCAGCGGTAGCGAGGAAGTGCAAAGGGACTACCTGCTGTCGGAAACCGACCGGATTTCAAAGTCGTTCCAGCGGAACTTGGCGTTCTACCAGTACCACCGAACGAAAGCCACCTACTTGGACAGGCAGTATTTCATGCGTGGGAAGCCTGACATGCAAATCATTGTGGACAGTTTCTATTACGAAACAGACCCACAGTTCAGCACCAGTTACGACTTCAAGGTAGCCAAGATTTTAGCCAACGAACTGCTGGAAATATACCTCACCAACCGTCTGCACGAGCTGGAACGCCGGGAACAACGCAAGCGGGTGAAGAACGGCTTCATGGGAAAGGTGTTGCGCTGGACGGGGACGAAAAGGGCGTTGGTGGAACTTATCTACGCACTGGACGCCTGCGGCTGTCTGAACAAGGGGACGGTTGATATTAAGGAGATTGTAGCCTACTTTGAATACGTGTTCGACATCGACCTCGGCGACTTCTACCACACCTACATGGAACTCAAAGCCAAGACCAAAGACCGAACGGGCTTCCTCTCCACCCTGAAAGACAGGTTGCTGATGCGCATGAGGGAGCAGGATTAGGCAACCGTGCTTTAACAAAATTTATTTCGCCACAGGTGGGTACATCTGTGGCGTTTAATATTTTTCAGGACACCCGAACTTTGCGGCAAATCAATCAGTTACCGTTATGGAAATAATAACATTCGAGTCCAAAGCCTACAAGGAACTGGACAACAAGATTACTGCTATTGCCGACTACATCTTCAACCACATGCGGAAACGGCAAGCAAAGCGAGGAAGATATGTGGGTGGACAGCTACGAGGTCTGCACGTTCCTGAAAATAAGCGAAAAGACCCTGCAACGCCTGCGGGTGTCGGGTACTATCGCCTATTCCAACATCAGGGGACGCTACTTCTACAAGGTCAGCGAGATACGCCGGATGCTGGAAGAACGCCTGATAAGGAGCAACAAGGAGAACATCGACAACCTGATAACCAACCACCAGTTGTATGCTAAGGAAAGAGGAAATCTTAGAAAGAACAAGTAACGGGCTGGCGGTGTTCAAACACTACCTGCCCGGCAACTGGCGCATAGGTCGCAACTTCCTTAACCCGCTGTACGAGGACAGCAAGGCTTCCTGCAACATCTACTTCGACCGCCGGAGCAGCATCTACAAGATGAAAGACTTCGGTAACGACAATTATAGCGGCGATTGTTTCTTCTTCGTGGGGCAGTTAAAGGGGCTGGACTGCAATCGGGCGGCTGACTTCGTGGAGATACTGGAAATCATCGACCGGGATTTAGGCTTGGGGCTAGCTTCCGGTATTCCTGTTTCCGTTCCTCCCGAGCAACCGTCCACCGGACAGTATCGGACAAAACCGAAGAAACACCCGAAAAGCCCGTCAAGCCCTACCAGTTCCGGGAACAGAAGTTTCCACTTGCCGAACTGGTGTACTGGCAACAGTACGGCATCACGCCCGAACTGCTGGAACGTTACAAGGTCTGCTCGCTCCGGGAGTATCACAGCGAAACGGTAGAGGGCAAACCGTACACCTACACTTCATCGGTGGCAGAACCCATGTACGGCTACAAGGGCAAACAGCATATCAAGCTGTACCGCCCGTTCTCCACGCCCCGCTTCCTCTACGGCGGCAGCTTCGGCGAGAACTACTGCTTCGGACTGGAACAACTGCCAGCAAAAGGCGACACGCTATTCATCACGGGCGGCGAGAAAGACGTGCTTTCGCTGGCGGCGCACGGTTTTCACGCTATCTGCTTCAACAGTGAAACGGTGACTATACCGCCCACGCTGGTATATCGGCTGACGTTCCGCTTCAAGCACATCATCCTGCTCTTTGATATGGATAAGAACGGGCAAGGAAAGTTCACGCAAGCAGGAAAAGCTGTTGGAAGAATTTGGAGTGAAACGTCTGTTCCTGCCACTTCCGGGTACGAAAGAGGAAAAGGACATTTCCGACTACTTCAAAGCCGGGAACACCCGTGAAGATTTTCTGAAATTGTTTATCGAATTTTTAGACAACCTGTATAGCGACACATTGATTATGCTAAAATCATGCGAGATAGATTTCAACAACCCGCCCGCCAAAGCGCAAGAGATTATTTCGGCGGGTGACGTTCCGTTAGGAACACAAGGCAACCTGTTCGGCATCACCGGGGGCGAGGGAACGGGCAAGAGCAATTATGTAGCCGCAATCGTGGCAGGCTGCATTTGCTCGGCTGGTGCGGAAGTAGATACACTGGGAATACAGATAACCGCCAACAGCAGACATAAGGCGGTATTGCTTTATGACACCGAACAGTCGGAAGTGCAACTGTTCAAGAATGTAAGCAACCTGCTGGCACGAGCCAAACAGCCGGACAAACCCGATGAACTGAAAGCGTTCTGCCTGACGGGTATGTCACGCAAGGAACGCCTGAACGCCATTGTGCAGAGTATGGATAAGTTCTATTACCAGTACGGCGGCATCCAGTTGGTAGTCATTGACGGCATCGCCGACCTTGTGAAAAGTGCCAACGATGAAGCGGAAAGCGTGGCGGTGATAGATGAACTTTACCGACTGGCAGGTATCTACAACACGTGTATTCTTTGTGTGCTGCACTTTGTTCCTAATGGCTTGAAGTTACGTGGACATTTGGGCAGCGAACTACAACGCAAGGCGGCTACAATCCTGTCGATAGAGAAAGACGAAGAACCCACACAATCGGTGGTGAAAGCCTTGAAAGTAAGGGACGGAAGCCCGTTGGACGTGCCTTTGATGCTCTTTGCGTGGGACAAGGAAGCGGGGATGCACGTGTACAAGGGCGAAAAGCCCCGTGAGGAAAAGGAGAAGCGCAAGGAAAGGGAACTGGTGAATGTCGCACGTGACATCTTCGGGCGGCAGACACGCATCACCTACATAGACCTTTGCGAGCAGTTGCAGCAGGTCTTGGACATCAAGGAGCGTACCGCAAAGAGCTATATTCGCTTCATGCGGGAAAGGGACATCATCACCAAAGAAACGACGAACCAAAGCTGTTTTGTCATAGGTTCATATAATCTTCAAAAGAACGACAATCAGGATTTGTGCTGCCCATAAGCGTATGGAAGAAAGGAATACTGGTGACGGAAAATATTTTTGCAAGGTGCAAGTGTCCTGCCCTGTTGTGAAACACGGCAGGATTTTTTAAAATCCTGTTAATAAGGCAGGTTATTCCAGGTTATTTTTTTACTACTTTTGCAAAAGTAACATAAGAGAATAACGGCGATTGAACAGTTTCGGCTGCATTTCGTCTTTATATATAACATATACGTTCGCCGAACGTCCCAAAGTAGAAAACTGGCACTTTTCAAAATGTGGGGATATTCAGCGCAATGGATATGCTATGCTTTGTCATAGCGTGGCTGCACTGTTTCCACTTTGGGTATGCCAGTACCTCTACTTTGAAACAGCGTCATGCCACGCTTTCTTTTTGGGTGGCGGCTAACGTGCCCAAGGACAGTAGGGATTTATATCACTTTAATACCTGACAATATGGAACAAATCAAAGCGCACATCGCCGTATCGCTGGACGGGCATACCGCCACGCCGGACTATGAACTGGACTGGATGCCCCGTGATGTCAAGGAACTGGCGGCAAGGGAACACGCCGCCGCAAGCTGCCTGCTTATGGGGGCGAACACCTACAACTACATCTTTGAACACTGGGGCGGGTGGCCGCACAAAAGCAAGCGGTCTTTTGTGGTGTCACACTACGATACCAACGTGACGCCGGACTGCGGCGTGGAGTTCCTGACCGAAGAACCGCTGCAAAGGATTTATGAACTGAAACAGGAAACCGACATGCTGGTGGTGGGCGGCGGCAAGCTGCTTACTTCGCTGATAAAAGCCGGATTGTTGGATAGCCTGACTATCTACACTGTCCCCGTCATGGTGGGCAAGGGTATCGGTTTCATCGGGGAAACATTAGGCTCGGAATGGAAACTGTCGGAAAGCAGGGTGCTGGATAACGGGGTGGTCTGTTCGACCTACCTGTTTGGCGGAAGCGTATAAAAAATGCGCCCGGTTCCCGCCGGGCGCAACCACTAAAATTTCAATTATTATAAGTCGCAAAACCTATCACAATGAAATTTCAGTGGCAAAGATAGGCTATTTCTTCGGTTTCGCTTTCTTTTCGGGGAATGAAAAGGCGACATTGAACTGTTCGTCCAGCACCAGCGAAGCATCAAAGCCTTGCCGTTCTTGCCCTTGAAGCCCTTGATTAGCCCGGTCTTGCGTTTCGTCACCAGCTCGACAATCTGCTTGTCGGAAAGCTGCTTGTCGCACTTGTTGCGGAATATGGTAAGCGTACAGTCCACGTTGGAACACTTCGCCACTTTCGGGTAGAACAGGATGCGCCCGTTATTGCATTTGGGGCAGGGGCAGGTTTCACTGTAGCCGACAGATAGCTGTACCGAAAGCAGTTCTGCGGTGATTTGCGTTGCGTACACCTCGATGCCCTTTCGGAATGTGTCGGCATCCATGCTGCCCGCTTCTATTTTGGAAAGGGCGGTTTCCCACATACCCGTCATTTCGACATCGGCAATCTTCTTGTCCTTGACAATCCTGTAAACGGCAAGCCCCTTGTCGGTGGCACAAGGTTCTTCTTCTCACGCACGATGTACTGGCGGGTGAACAGCGTTTCGATAATCGCCGCACGGGTGGCGGGTGTACCTATCCCGGCATCTTTCAAGCTGGCTTTCAGTTCGGCATCCTCCAGTTCCTTGCCTGCGTTTTCCATTGCCGCAAGCAGGCTGCTTTCCGTGTGCAGCGGTTTCGGCTTGGTCTGTTTCTCCAACAGTTCCACGTTGGAAATAGGCAGGTTTTCGCCCTCTTGAAGCGGCGGCAGGCTGGCGGCTTCTTCGTCCCCGCCCGTTTCCTGCTCGCCGAATACGGCACGCCACCCGGCTTTTTTCATCACCGACCCTTTCACCGTGAAGTCAGTATCTCCCCCTGACAGCACAGCGGTGGTTACGTCTTTCACGCACCTGCCCGAAAAGGCTTCCAGCATACGCCCGGCTACCAGTTCGTAAACCGCCCGTTCGTCTTTGGAGAGTTCACCGGGCAGGTTTTCAGTCATGATTAAGGCGTGGTGGTCGGTCACTTTGCCGTCATTCACGCTGTGGCGGTTCAGCGGTTACGCCGTTCAATCCGGCGGCATATCCGGCAAAGCGGGAGTACTGCCCTAACATGGCGACACGCTCCGGCATTTCATCGAAAACGTCCTCCGGGATATAGCGGCTCCCGGTTCGGGGGTATGACATCACTTTCTTTTCGTACAGGCTTTGCGCTATGGAAAGGGTCTTGTCCGCCGAGAAGTTCAGTTTCGTGTTCGCTTCCTTTTGCAGCGTGGTAAGGTCGTACAAAAGGGGCGGTTCTTGGCAGGTTTCTTTCCTTTCAACGGACTTCACCACAAGCTGCCCGGCATCCTTTACCCGTTGCAGGGCGGCTATGGCTTCGGGCTGCTGCTCCCACTTGGCGGTAGATTGGGCGGTAAAATGATTCTACCGCTGGCGGTCGGCGCTTTGAGTTGCCAAAACTTGGCGGGTACGAAATTCCTGTTTTCCAAATAGCGGCTGCATATCATCACGAGCGTGGGTGTCTGCACCCTCCCCAGCGAGAACACGCCCTGCCCGGCTGCTACGCTCAACGCTTGGGTGGCATTTATACCTATCAGCCAGTCGGCTTCGCTGCGGGACTTGGCAGAAAGGTAGAGGTTATCGTAACATTCGCCCGGCTGCAAGTTATCCAGCCCCTCACGGATTGCCCTGTCGGTAAGGCTGCTTATCCACAGGCGTACGAATGGTTTCCGGCAGTTCAGGTAATGGAAGATATAGCGGAAGATTAGCTCGCCCTCACGCCCGGCATCGGTGGCTACAATAATCTTGTCGCACTGGTCGAATACCTCTTTAATCACTTTCAACTGTTTCAACACGCCGGGGTCTGCCTTATACCCTTTCTCGGCTTTCACCTGACGGGGGATTAGCTGGAAATCGGGCGGCAGTATGGGCAGGCTCTCCCTGCGGAAGTTCGCCACGCCATAGGCTTCCGGCATGGCAAGCTGGATTAAGTGGCCGAACGCCCATGTCACCATATACCCGTTGCCGGAAAGATAACCGTCATTACGCTGGTCGCACCGATGATGCGGGCGATGTCCTTTGCCACGCTGGGCTTCTCTGCTATCAATGCAATCATAATTCTTTACTTTTTAAGGGTGGGTACTACATTTTCATTCCTTTGGACTTCTTTGGGCTTGTCCGCTTTCTGGCTCTTGTCTTGCGCCTTCTCATGCTTCTCTTTCTGCTTGGCGGTAGGCTTTTGCTGCCCCTGTTTCAACGGCTCTTTGCCCTGCTTGGTGGCTTCGTTGGTCTTGCCCTCCGAATTGACCGCTACCTGCGTCCGGCTCTCGGCGGTGGGGGTAACGTCTTTCGGCTGCACCTTGTCGGGGGATTTGCCCTGTGCGCCGGACTGCACATGACCGTTGAACTCAACGCCCTGCCCGTCCTTTAGCCCGGCTACCTGCTGCTGTCCCTGCTGTAAGAACTGGACGGCGGCACGGGGCAGGAACTCCAAGCCACGCTCCACCGCGCTGACCTGTAGATAGGCACTGCGCTTCGTGCCGTCCCTAAATTGCAGGTTTTCCATTTTGACCGCTTGCCCGGCTTCAAAGGCAGTTTCTGTTCCGGGCTGACTTTCACGTTACAGATGGTATCGGGGCATTTCCACTTGTCTGCCCGCATGTACTCCAGTTCGTGCGTGTACCTGTCCCGGCTGACGAACACGGGGATTTGCTCGCCGCTTTTCGGGTCTTTGATTTGTGCGATGCCGCCCAAGTTGCCAGTACCTTGCAAGTTGCCCTGTTCCTGCTTGGTGAAGTGTGTTCGTGGAACGGGCGTTGCAACAGCTTTCTCGTCCTGCTGTACGCCGTGCAGCTTGGGTACTACCGTGCCGTCCTTTGCCTGATAGAAAGAGAGCTTGACATCGGTAGGTTTGAGGTAAAAGCCGCCTACCGTCCCCGAAACGGTGTAGGTGTTGCGGGACTTGTATCCACGCATCACCCGGTCGAAGTCTCTCGTGTTTTTCAGTGTGTCGGCGGTAATGCCGACTTTTTTCAGGTTCTCCCAGTCGATTTTTGCCGGGTCGAAGCGGTAGCCCTGCTTGAACTCGTGGAAGTCGGGCTTCGGCACTCGAAGCATTTCAGCCCGCTTGTCGCCCTCCGGCGTCGGGTTGCGGTGGTTGTTCTCGATTGCCTTTGCCTGCTGTTCTGCTTGGGATGCCTTGACGCTGAACAGTTCCAGCCCGGAAGTGTCCTGAAACTTGCGGAAGAAATTGGAAAGGAAGTTGCTGAACACATCGCTGTTCTTGTCCACCTGCATGAACTCGCCGCCGTGTGTCGGCGGCACGGTCTGCAAATTGCCCTCCTTGTCAATACCCTTGACGGCACTCACCTTGCCCTGCTGTTTATCCAAGACCAGCAGCACGTCTTTTTCCTGCCCCTCTGCGGGCGGGGTCATTCTGTTTGCCATAAATAATTGAAATAGGTAGCGACTAAATATGCTATA